>WNGR01001131.1_pt1 | contig 39392 bp, 32 predicted proteins | sample 5407581 | NCBI WGS metagenome assembly WNGR01 (sample SAMN13153383, study PRJNA577476) | soil metagenome | isolation source: 80 cm soil or saprolite under Garry oak tree replicate 2 | place: USA:California | collected 2016-06-15 | reverse complement strand
TCGCGGAAGTTCTGCTTGTACTGGATCCAGTCGCAGACCACGCGGAGCCTGGCCAGGTCGGCGGGCGAGGCGCAGACCGCCTCCATGATCGGGCCGAGCGCCGACCGGGCCGCGGCGGATTCCCGCAGCTTCTTCGTCGGCCGCAGGTCAACGTCCATCGCGCACCGCCCGGACGCCGGCGCCGTCGAGGATGCCGGGGACCGCCTGCTCGTTCCCGGCCACCAGCAGGTGCACCCCGGCCACGCCGTCGATCGCGGTCAGCTGCCGGATGGTCTCGGCCGCGAGCCGCGCGCCCTCGGCGGCGGTCTGGTCCGCCGGGACCGCCCGGAGCCTGCGGTACACGTCGTCGGGCACCTGCACCCCGGGCACCTTGTCGCGCATGAAGTCCAGCCCCCGCCGGGACCTGACCGCGCCGACGCCGGCCAGGATGTAGCACTGCTCGTGCAGGCCGAGGTCCCGGACCTGCGCCATCCAGCGGGCGAGCGCCGCGGTGTCGAAGACGAACTGGGTCTGCACGAACTGGGCGCCGGCCGCGACCTTCTTGCCGAGCCGTTCGGCCCGGAACCCGGCCGGCGGCGCGAACGGGTTCTCCACCGCGCCGAGGAAGCAGTCGGGCGCCGGGTTCAGCGTCCGGCCGGACAGCAGGACGTGGTCGTCACGCATCCGGCGCAGCGTCCACAGCAGCTGGATGCTGTCCAGGTCGAACACCGGCTTGGCCTCCGGGTGGTCGCCGAACTTCGGGTGGTCGCCGGTCATCACCAGGACGTTGCGGATGCCGAGCGCCGCCGCCCCGAGCAGGTCGGACTGCAGCGCGATGCGGTTGCGGTCCCGGCAGGTCATCTGCATGACCGGCTCGAGCCCGGCGGCCATCGCGGCCAGGCTGCCCGCCCAGCTGGCCAGCCGGACGTTCGAGCCCTGGTTGTCGGTGACGTTGACGGCATCGACCCAGTCCCGCAGCAGCGCAGCCGTTTCCGTGATCGGGCCGGTGCCCGCCCCGCGGGGCGGGCTGATCTCCGCGGTGACCGCGAAGCCGCCTGAGGCCAGCCGCTCACGCAGGCTCATGAGCCCCCCAGGACCCAGTGGTGGTGGTTGGCGGGGCCCTTATCATCAGTATCGCCGACAGCATCGCCGGCTGGGGCGGTCCACAATCCCGCGTCGCGGCCCTGCCAGTAGTTCAGCCACGAGCTTTCGCCCCAGCGGCGGTGGTCGATGGGCCGGTGCAGCAGGCGCAGGTCTTCGGCCCGGCCCTGGCTGGCCGCGCGCTCGTAGGCCTCGACCCAGACGCACCGCAGGCTGGGGTAGACCTCGCAGGATCCGTCCGCGCCGACACCGCCGCAGGGGCCGTTGCGCAGTTCCTTCGGGCAGCCCATCGGGCACACGTACCCGGTGACGGGCAGCGCGCACTGACCGCACATCCGGCAGCCGAACAGGGCTTCCTTCGCCTGCCGCTCCACGCCGGTGAACACCGGGCGGGCCAGTCCTGACGCCTCGATTCTCGCGCTGAGCCAACGGAAACCACGCTGCGGCTGCAGGGCCCGCTGCAGGCGGTAGGCCAGGCGGGTCCCGACGCGCGGATGCGCGGGAATGGGCGGCCCGGCGGTCAAGGGGCCGCCCGGACGGCGGTAAATTGCGGGCGGCAATTGTTTACGCGGCGGTTACAAATGAATTGCAACCGGCTTTCGCGAACCGTACTGCCTCCCATGATGGTTATGCTCGATGTTAGCGGGCATGGATTCAAGAACGGCCGCCACAAGCTTCGCGGCGGTCCATTGTGAGCGGCGACAACCTGGGCCGCGAAGACCCGCTAAAACGACCCGCTAATAGCCGGGCAGCACAAATCTGGCGGGCCGGATTTGTGCTGCGGCTCAGATTGGTCATGGCGTTAATGATTGCGCGCCCGGGCCGGCCGGGGCGCGGGCGGGCGGAGCGGCAGAGGCCGGTTCGTTCGGTTCGAAAAACTAGCTCAGCTGGGTCAGGACCTCGCGGCCGAGTAGCCGGACGTGGTCCAGGTCCGTGACGTCGTAGAGGTGGAAGTAGACGGTGTCCGCGCCGGCGGCGGCCAGCTCGGCCAGGCGGCCGAGGACGTCGCCGGGGGTGCCGGTGACGCCCATCCGCAGCATCCGGGCGCCGGCCTCGCCCAGGGCCGCGGCCCGGCGGGCGGCCTCACCGCGGGTTTCGCCGCAGCACACCGGCAGCGTGGTGGACAGCCGGACCTCGGCCGGGTCCCGGCCGGCCTGCGCGCAGACCCGCCGGAAGTTGGCGAACCGCCCGGCCAGCCCGTCCGCCATGCCGCTGTTGAACTCGTCGGCGAACCGCGCCGCCAGCGCGGGCGTGCGGCGCGGCCCGGCGCCTCCGATGATGACGGGCGGCGTCCGCGCCGGGCGGGGGATGCTGGCGCACTCATCGAGCTGGTAGTGCTTGCCGTGGTAGCTGAACCGCTCCCCCGGCGTCGTCCGCCACAGCCCGGTGATGACCTCGAGCTGCTCGCCGAGCCGGTCGAACCGCTCGCCCAGCGGCGGGAACGGGATGCCGAAGAACCGGTGCTCCCGCTCGTACCAGGCGGCGCCGATGCCGAGTTCGGCCCGGCCGCCGCTCATCGCGTCCACGGTGGCCACGGTGATCGCGAGCGGCCCCGGGTGCCGGTAGGTGGACGCGGTCATCAGCGTGCCCAGGCGGACCCGCTCGGTCTGGACGGCCAGGCCGGCCAGGGTGGTCCACGAGTCGGTCGGGCGGTAGCCGGTCTCGTCCGGGTCGATGCCCAGGTAGTGGTCGGAGCGGAAGAAGGCGTCGAAGCCGGCTTCCTCGGTCGCCCGGGCCAGCGCCAGGATCTGGTCGTAGCCGGCGCCGTGGTGCGGCTCGAGCAGGACGCGCATCCTCATCGCGGGGTCTCTCCGATTTTCTCTTCCGAACGGACCGTGGTGCCTGCCACCGTGACCAGCGGGAAGTGGCAGGCAACAGAGTGCCCCGCGGCCAGTTCGCGTAGCTTTGGCTCTTCGTCCGCGCAGCGCTGCGCCGCCCGGGGGCACCGGGTGCGGAACCGGCAGCCGCTCGGCGGATGGACCGGCGACGGGGGTTCGCCCCGGATCGTCCTGGCTTTCGCCTGGGCGGTACCTGGCACCGAGTCGAGCAGCGCCCGGGTGTACGGGTGCAGCGGCTGGCGGTAGACGGTCTCCCCCGGGCCGACCTCGCACAGCTTGCCCAGGTACATCACCGCCACCCGGTCGCTCACCTGCTTGACCAGGGCCAGGTCGTGCGCGATGAACAGGTACGACAGGCCGAGCTCGGCGCGCAGCCGCTCGAACAGGTTGAGCACCTGGGCCTGGATGAGCACGTCCAGCGACGACACCGCCTCGTCGCAGATGATCAGCGCCGGGTTGAGGGCGACGGCGCGCGCGATGGCCACCCGCTGGGCCTGGCCGCCGGACAGCTCCCGGGGCCGCCTTGTGCCGTATCCGGCCAGGCCGACCAGCTGGAGCACCTCGTCCACCCGGCGGCGCCTGCCGGCCTTGTCGCCGGTGCGGTACGCGATCAGCGGCTCCGCCACCAGGTCCCGCACCCGCCATTTCGGGTCGAGCGAGCCGAACGGGTCCTGGAAGACCATCTGCAGGTGCCGCCGGGCCTGCAGCAGCCGCGCGCCGCGCAGCGTGACCAGGTCGGTACCGCGGAAGGTGACCGCGCCTGACCGGGGCGGCGGCGCCTGCAGGATCGCCCGGGCCAGCGTCGACTTGCCCGAGCCGGTCTCGCCCACGATGCCCAGCGTCTCCCCCGGCCACACGTCGAACGAGACGCCGGAGACGGCGTGCACGGTGCCGCTCCCGGTATGGAATTCCTGCACCAGGTCGCGGACCTGCAGCAGTGCTGGCTTTGCCGCCTCCGGCAGCGGCGGCGCTGCGCTAGTCGGCATCGGGCCCTCCTACGGGGTGCCAGCAGGCCCAGCGGTGGCCGGGCTGGTGCTCGGCCAGGGGCGGGGCGGCAGCCCGGCAGTCGTCGGCGGCCCGGCGGCAGCGCGGCGCGAACGAGCACCCCACCGGCCTGGCCCCGTCGGGCGGCTGTCCGCCGATCACCGGCAGCGGGGCGTGCGCGGGCCGCTCGAGCCGCGGGATCGCCTCGACCAGGGCCTGCGTGTACGGCATCCGGACCTGCCCGGACAGCCGCGCGGCCGGGGCCTGCTCGACGATCCGGCCGGCGTACATCACGATCACCTCATCGGCGTACGCCCCGGCCAGGCCGAGATCGTGGCTGATGAGCATCAGCGCCATGCCCAGTTCGGCCTGCAGCTCGAGCAGCAGGTCCATGATCTGCGCCTGGGTGGTCACGTCCAGCGCGGTGGTCGCCTCGTCGGCGATGAGCAGCTTGGGGCGGCAGGCCAGCGCCATGGCGATCATGACACGCTGCCGCATCCCGCCGGACAGCTGATGCGGGTACTCGGTGCAACGCCGCTCGGGCAGCGGCATGTGCACCAGGCGGAGCAGGTCGACGGCCTGCTCTTTGGCCTCTCTACGGCTGGCCTGCCGGTGCGCCCGGACGGCTTCGGCGATCTGGGCGCCGACCCGCATGGTGGGGTTCAGCGACCGGGCCGGGTCCTGGAACACCATCGCGACGTCGGCGCCGCGGTGCTCGCGCAGCTGGTCGTCGGTCAGCCCGATCAGCTGGATGCCCTGGAACCGGGCCGAACCGGTGACCACCGCGCCGGGCGGCAGCAGGCCCATGACCGCGCGGCAGCTGACCGTCTTGCCGGACCCGGACTCGCCGACGATGGCCAGCGTCTGCCCGGCGTAGACGCGGTAGCTCACCCCGTCCACCGCGTGCACCTCCCTTTTGCCTCGTCCGGCTCGGCCGCCTGGGCCGCCTCGGTCGCCTCGGCCGCCTCGGTCGCCTCGGCCGGCTCGGCCGCCTGGGCCGGCGAACGTGACCTTGAGGTCTTCGATGTCGAGGAGGGCCTCTGTCACCGGACCCCCCAGCGTTCGCGGAGGGCGTCGCCGAGGACGTTCAGCGACACGACCGTGGCGAACAGGAACGCGCTCGGGATCAGCACCAGGTCCGGTGACGCGGAGATGGTCTGCTGCCCGGCCGCGATCATGCTGCCCCAGCTCGGCTCGGGCAGCGGGATGCCGAGGCCGAGGAAGCTGAGCGCGCCCTCCAGGATCATCGCGACGCCGACGCCGAGCAGGCTGAACGTCATGAGCTGCGGCGCGATGTTGGGGATGACGTGACGCAGGATGACGCGCCGCCCCGGGGTGCCGGACAGCCGGGCCGCCAGCATGAACGTCCGCTCGCGCAGCGTCAGGGTGGCGCCGCGGGCGATCCGGCCGAAGGCCGGCACGCTGAAGAAGGACAGCGCCCAGATGACGTGCAGCTCGCTGGGGCCCAGGCCCTCGGCGATGGCCAGCGCGAGGACCAGCGCGGGGAACGCGATCAGCACGTCGAGCACGCGCATGACGACCGCGTCGACGGCCCCGCGCCAGTAGCCGGCCGCCATCCCGAGCAGGCCGCCTATGAGGAGTCCTATCGCGGTGACGCCCAGCCCGACCTCGAACGAGACCTGGCCGCCGTACAGGATGCGGGAGAAGATGTCGTTGCCGACCGGGTCGGTGCCGAAGATATGGCCGGGCGACAGCGGCGGCAGCCCCGAGTTGAGGATGCTCCCGCCGGTCGGCTTCGGTACCGGGTAGACCAGCGGCCAGGCGAAGCAGGCGGCCGCGAGCACGATGAGGAAGCCGGCGGGCAGCCAGATCCGCAGGTTGAGTGCCTGGCCCCGGCCGCGCGGTTGCGCTTGGCCGGTTCCTTGCGGCTGGACCGGGGCCAGCAGCTCAGGCAGCGGAGCGCTCATAGCGGATCCTGGGGTCGAGGACGGCGTACAGCAGGTCGGCGAGCAGGTTGGCCAGCACCACGACCACGGCGAACACCACGACGATGCCCTCGACGACGGGGACGTCGTGGTTGTTGATGGACTGGATCAAGATCGCGCCCACGCCGGGCAGGGAGAAGATCGGCTCGATGATCGCCACCGCGCCAACCAGCGTGCCCAGGTTGAGCCCGACCAGGGTGATGAGGCCGAACAGGGAGTTCGGCAGCGCGTGCCGGAGCAGGACCCGCCACGGCCGCACGCCCTTGGCGCGCGCGGTCACGATGTAGTCCTCGCGCTGCATCTGCTCGACGATGTCCGCGCGCAGCAGCCGGGTGTACACGCTGAACAGCGGGAAGGCGATGGCGGCGGCGGGCAGCGTCAGCGACCTGAGGTTGGCGCCGGGGTCCTGCGTCAGCGCGGTGTAGCCGATGGCCGGGAACAGCTGCAGCCGGACCGCGAAGATGTAGATGAGGATGAGCGCGAGCACGTAGGGCGCGACCGACAGCCCGATCATGCTCACCACCATGCTGACCCGGTCCGCTAGGCCGTTCGGCCTGCGGGCGGCGAGCACGGCCAGGCCGACGGCGAGCGCGATGGAGGCGACGAAGGCGTAGACCAGCAGCTCGCCGGTGACCGGCAGCCGCTGGCCCAGGATCGCGGTCACGTTCTGGCCGCTGGCCAGCGAGGTGCCCAGGTCGCCGTGGAACAGGCCGCCGAGCCATTGTCCGTAGCGGACCCAGAAGGGCTCGTTCAGGTGCAGCTGGATCTCCAGCTGATGCACCTCGGCGGGCGTCGCGTTGGCGCCGAGGAGCTCCTGCGCCGCGTCGCCGGGCAGCAGGTTCATCACCACGTAGGTCAGGAACGTCACGCCCCACAGCACCGGGATCGCGGCGAGCAAACGCCGACCCGCCAGCCGGGTGCCGGGCGAGCCGAGTACGCGTCGCGTGAGGTCCGCGCCGGGCCTGAGCTCTTCTGCTACGGCCATGGTGTTCTGGTCCGGTCAGCTGTTGTTCGCCACGTCCTCCCACAAGATGGTCGGGGTGACGACCACGGCCGGCAGCGGTTCGGTGAGGCCGGGGCCGGTCACGCCCTTGACGGCCACGTTGGCCGGGGCGAAGCCGAAGTAGAACGGCCCGTAGAACTGCTGCGCGATGTAGGCCGCGGCCTGGTTGTACAGGGCGCAGCGCTGGCTCATCTGGACCGTGCCGGCCGCCTGGTTGAGCAGCGAGTCCAGGTGCGGGTCGTGCACCCCGCTGAACGGCGACATCGAGGAGAACCGGAAGCCGACGCCGACGCCCGCCGCCGGGTCGTAGGAACCCGCGGTCTGCACCATGGCCTGCCACTTGCCCGAGGTGAACTGGGCGATCAGCGCGGCCAGCGGGTAGTTGTGGATGGTGGTCTTGATCCCGGCCGCCGCCCACTCGGTCTGCAGGGCCTCGGTGGTCTCCTGCGCCACCAGGTTCTGGATCGTGCCCAGGCTGACCGTCAGGCCGCCGAGCTGCTGGACCAGCGCCTTGGCCTTGGCCGGGTCGTAGGGCGGATAGCCGGGGACGTTCGGCTCGTAGCAGATGCCGCCGGGGCCGGTGAAGCCCTGCGTGACCGGATAGAGGTTGCTGAAGACGTGCTGCAGGATCGGCGCGAAGTTGGTCGCGGCGTAGATGGCCTGCCGGGCGACCTTGTTGTTGAACGGCGCCGTCTTCGTGTTGAGCTGCAGGTCATAGGGCGAGGTGGAGAGCTGGTTCTCCACGTTGAACTTCTGCCCCGCCAGCTTCAGCAGGGACGGCGTGGACATGTCCTCGTAGACCTGCCCCTCCCCGGCGAGCATGGCCTCGTACGCCGCCTCGTCGCTGCCGACGGTCTTGAAGGTGAGCGAGTCCAGGTACGGCAGCCCCTTCTGCCAGTAGCCGGGATTCTTCTTCAGCACGAGCACCGAGCTCAGCGTGTCGCTCACCACCTCGAACGGGCCCGCGCCCACCGGCTTGACCGCGAACGCCTTCTCGCCCATCTGCTGCACCGCCGTCGGGGAGGCGATCCAGTCCGCGGTGGAGTCGAAGATCTGGTCGATGAACGCGCCGTCGGGCTCTGTGAGGGCGATCTGTACCGAGTAAGGGCCGCTGGCGGTGACCGACTTCACCTGCCAGGTCGGCTTGCAGGTGCACGGCGACTTCAGGTCGCGCTGGATGTTCCACACCACGGCGGCGGCGTTGAACGGCGTGCCGTCGGTGAACTTCACGCCCTGGCGGAGGGTGATCGTGATCGTCTTGGCGTCGGCGGAGAAGCTGTAGCCGGTGGCCAGGTCGTCGATGATCTTGCCCTTCGGCCCGAGCTCGAACAGCTCGCCGTAGATGGCGTCCATGTAACTCTGGTCGGCGGCGCCGTTGATGTTCGTCGCCGGGTCCAGGCCGGCCGGCCAGTCCCCCGCGAAGCCGGCGCCTTCCAGGACCGTGAGCGAGCCGCCTGCCTTCGGCGCGGCGCTGCTGGCCGGGGTATTAGTGCTCGAGGCGCTGCTGCCGCCGCAGGCGGCCGCGGTCAGGGCCAGCAGCAAGGCCGTCCCCCCGAGGCAGAATCTTCGCACGGTCCCCGTTGAGCCGAGCCTCATGGCATTCACCCACTCGATATAGGCACCCGTCGAAACTATGTGACAATTAATAAGTCGAGCGACATACGATTTGTCTTGGATATTAGGATCCGCCCGGAGTCGCTGCAAGGGCTGATGGCGCTGACCGGCAGCAGCGCCCGGGCGGAGCCCTTCTCGATCGCCGACTGGAGTTCGCTGACGATGCCGGGTCCGTCGGTCTTGATTCGCTTGGGCGGGAAGTGCAGCGGGAGGATCCCATGGGCGGCCAGCCGGTCGTGCCGGCCGGTGGTGCGGTCCTGGTCGTCGGCCGACAGGTGATAGGCGCGGGAATCGACCTCGGCCGCGACCCCGGCCCGCTGCCACCAGGCGTCGACGGTGGCGATGAAGATGCCCTCGGCGTCGAAGAGCTGCGCGTTGAACATCGGCCTGGGCAGTGACGAGCCCAGGATCAGCAGGCGGAAATCAGCCTCGGCGACGGACCGGACGCCGTCGCCGATCTCGGCTAGGGCCTCGCGGAGCATGGCGGAGCCCGGCACCGGCCCGGCCTGGAGTTCCTCGGTCAGCTCGGCCACGGTGCAGGCCCTGCGCTGCACCGCCTCGCATACGACGTGGCGCACGTCATCGAAACGGGCCAGGCTGCGCGCCGCGTCCGCGACCGCGCGCGGGGGCTTGGCGAAGCGGATCTTGCCGGTGACGTGGAGCCGTTCTGGCATCCGCCTCGTCCGGTGGACCCGGACGAATTCGGTGCTCTGGCGGCTACGGTCCCATGGGATCAGGACATCCACGACGTCCGGCCCGGACGGGCGCAAGCGATGGCGGCGCATCGCGGCCGATCCGGTCAGCAGGCTGCGCGGGCCCGCGTACAGCAGCGCCGCCATTTCCCGCTGGTCCTGCGTCGCCGTCCCGGTGACGGTCAGGTACACCCCGGGCAGCAGCCGCTGCCACGGGCCGCGTGAAGTGGAGTAGCGGTCTGACCGGCAGCAGCGCCCGGGCGGAGCCCTTCTCGATCGCCGACTGGAGTTCGCTGACGATGCCGGGTCCGTCGGTCTTGATTCGCTTGGGCGGGAAGTGCAGCGGGAGGATCCCATGGGCGGCCAGCCGGTCGTGCCGACCGGTGGTGCGGTCCTGGTCGTCGGCCGACAGGTGGGGTCAGCGGGGTCGGCGGGGATCGCCGGGCGGGCGGGCGCGGGGGCGGAGGCGGGGCCGGGCTGAGGGGGCGCTGGTCAGAGATTGATGGTCTGGCCCTCGGCGGCTACGGTGACCTGCGGATCGGCGCGGAAGCGGGCCGCTAGCTCATCGAGCGCGTCGTCGGTCCGGTCGGGCTTGTGGTGGGCCAGCATGACGTGCCGGGCGCCGGCCCGCTGGGCCAGGGCGACCGCGTAGTCCGCCGCGGGGTGGCCGAACGACGCCTCGGCAGCGACTTCCTCCGGCCGCAGGAAGGAGTCGTGGATCAGCAGGTCCACGCCCGCGGCCAGGGCGAGCGCGGCGGGATGGTACTCGCCCCATCCGTCCGGGCCGGGACCCAGCGCGGTCGGGCAGTGATCGGGGATGTAAGCGAGAGCCGAATGCCCGTCGCTGACCCGGTACCCGAAGGTCCGGCCGCCCTTGTGCGGGACCTCCCTGGCCTCCACCGTGAAGCCCTCGGCCTTGAACACGCCCGGCGCCAGGGTTCCGAACGACCAGTCCCCGCGCAGGCCGCTCGGCGCTATCGGGAAGTGCGGCGGGGACATTCCCCTGGCCAGTACCTCCTCAGCGGCTGCACCCCCCTCCTGTTCTGGCAGCAGCAGCGTGACCCGGGCGTCGTCACGGTCACCTGCCGCGAAGAAGGGCAGGCCGTGGACGTGATCCCAGTGCAGGTGCGTGAGGAGGATGGTGCCGGTGAAGGACTCGCCATGCAGCAGCCCGGTGACCCGGCGCAGGCCGGTGCCGGCGTCCAGGATGAGCCGCGGCGGCCCGGCGCTATCAAACGGGGGGCCGTCGGCCGGGGCGCCTTCGTGCGGGGGGGCGTCGGCCGGGGTTATGGCCACACACGAGGTGTGGCCGCCGTAGCGGACGAACTCCGCGCCTGGCGCGGGAGTGGAGCCGCGGACGCCGCCGAGGTGGATGCGCACCCTCAGCCCCGCGCGGCGTCTTCGCGCCGGTGACCGGTGGCCAGTTCGGTCAGCGCGGACAGATCGAGTTGCACGGCGAGAACCGATGCGACCCGGCAGCGGGTGACCGCGACCAGCGTGGACGTCCTGCTGCCGCCCTCGAGCAGGGCCCGCTCGCCGAGCATGGCCCCGGGCCCGTACTCGGCCAGCCGGTTCCCGTCCCGTTCGACCCGGATCACCCCGTCGAGAACCAGGAAGATCTCGTTGCCTGGCTCGCCCTGGCGGACCAGTTCGGCGCCCGCCTCGAGCTGGCTGATCCGCGGCTTGGCGGCCCCGCGCATGAGCTGGACCGACAAGGTGCGCTCAAGCGCGGTCTCGACCTCCGTCACCAGGGCCGGGGAATCCTCATCGCCCCACGGGGTGTGACGGCCGAACGACACCTGGACCCAGTCGGCGTAATCGGTCAGGCCCGACTTGTGCGCGAGCCTGCCGCCGGCGTCATAGATCCAGTGCCGGGGGAAGCGGCTGGCCCCCTCCACCGCGTACTCGGCGCGGCCGTCGGCGTGCAACGTGAGCGACAGCGTGGTCCAGACGAGCGGCGCGCGCCACTGGATGTAGGGCCGGTGCCGCACTGGCCGGGGCGCGGGCAGGCCGGTCCGTCCCCCGGCCGTCTGCGCGAAGCGCATCCATGAATCTCCCCGCTCCGGTTCCCGCACCAGATCCGGGAGCTGCACGGCCTGGAAGGTGCGGCTCAGCCCGCCCAGCCTGACGGTGGTGGCGCCCATCATCCCGCCGCCGCCGTAGCCGCCGGCGGTGATCTGCCCCGAAGCGTCGACGTCGATCCAGGCCCGCAGCAGGTTCGCGAAGCGGAACCGGTCCGCGGCCCGCAGCTCGTCAATGTCACCGAGATCCGCCGGGGGCGGCTCGTCGTAGTGGGTGAATCCGGACTCGAAGGCCATCCGGGATGCTCCGGTGACCGCTTCTGACGGGATCCAGGACAGTGAGGTGACAGTGCTTTCGTATCGCATGACACCGATGCTGCGCTGGACTCCGGCCAGGCGCCAGGGTGGTGCCTTGCGTCTTGCGGTGTGCCTACCACTACCAGCCCGGCGCCCAGGGGCGTGGCCGCAGCCGACCCTCCGGCACGGCTCAGGGGCGGCCGCACGGTAAGGCTGGCATCATGGCGCCTGGATGGCAGCACCCTTGTCCGGCAGCTTGCTTTCGGGTCTGATGTCGCCATGAACACGGTCTGGGCGATGTTGCGCGTCGATGCGCGCCGGCGCTGGCGGGCATGGCTGGGCGTGGCCCTGCTCGTGGGCCTGTTCGGGGGGATCGTGACCACGACGGCGGCCGGCGCACGGCGCACGGACAGCGCGTACTCCCGGTTCGTGGCGGCCAACCACGGCGCCGAGTACATGGTCGACGACTTCATCCCCAACCCCGAGGCCGCTGTCCTCGACCCCAAGGCAGTCGCCACCCTGCCGTCGATCGCCGAGGCGGATCCCTTCCGTGCGTACGGGCCGGCCGCCAACGTCGGCTACACCCTCGTTGCTTCGCCCGACGGCCGCGCCTTCGGTACCGGCCTCAACCGGCTGAAGGTGCTTCAGGGGCGGCTGCCCGATCCCGCCCGTGCCGACGAGGCCGTCGCAGATTTCACCCTGCCCGGCGCCCGGGTCGGCCAGCGCGTCACCGTCCCGCTCGTCTCGTTCACCGCGGGCGACACCCACACCCCCGACTTTTCCGCTGGTCCCGTCCTGTCCACGTTCACGGTCGTGGGTATCGTCTCGGCGCCCACGCGGTTCCCTCCCTTCGCCGCCAATCGCTACTTCACCGGACCGAACTACTACCTGACTCCCGCCTTCTACCGGGCGCACGAGACATCGGTGGCGGCGCTCGAGTTCAGCCTGGTACGGCTGCGCCCGGGGATGATCGGCGCCGCACTGCATCAGGTCGAGGCGCTTGGTCACGGCCGGCAGGTCTCCGTGGAGCAGCTCGGGGACCAAGCACGCGACGTGAACCGTTCCATCCACCTCGTCGCCGTGGCCCTGTGGCTGCTCGCCGGGCTGCTTCTGGTGGTGGCCGTGCTCGTCCTCGGCCAGCTCCTCGCGCGGCAGATTGCCCTCGACGCCGCCGACTATCCGGTGCTGCACTCGCTCGGCATGACCCGGCGTGAGCTCGCCGGCCTCGCTCTGGTGCGCTGCACGGCCATCGGCGCCGCCGGGGGCATCTTGGCCGTGGCCGTGGCGATCGCCTTGTCGCCGCTCACGCCGATCGGCCTGGCCCGCGCGGCCGAACCCGCCCCGGGGCTGGCAGTTGACACCCTGGTGCTCGTCACCGCCCTGGCGGGAATCACCGCCATCGCCGCCGCGCTGGCGTTGTGGCCGGCCTGGCGGGTGGCCAAGGCGGCTTCGTCAGCGCTCCGTACGGGTGATGAGGACGGGCTGGGCCGACGCTCGGCGGTGGCTGACGCCAGTGCGCGAGCCGGGCTCCCGGCCACGCTCACGGCCGGCGTGCGGATGGCGCTGGAGCGGGGACGCGGCCCGACCAGCGTGCCCGTGCGGACCACCATCGGCGGAGCCATCGTGGGGCTCGGCGCGCTGGTGGCCTCGCTCACCTTCGGGGCGAGCCTCACTCACCTGCTCGGGTCGCCGCCGCTCTACGGCGTCACCTGGGATACCGAGATCTGGAACAACGACGGCCCCGCCGCCGTACCGGCGGCCGAGCCCGTCGTGCGCGCCGACCCGGACGTCGCCACGGCCGCCTTCATCCAGACAGGAATTGACTTCCGGCTCGGGGGCCATGTCCTGTCCGGGTTCGCCTTCACGCCGGTCAAGGGGACATTCACGGCATCGATGCTCACCGGCCGGGCGCCGGCCGCGCCCGGCGAGGTGGCGCTCGGCGCGAACACGGCAGCACAGCTGGGGGCCCGGGTCGGTACCACGCTGCTCGGCAACGCCGAGAACGAAGGTGCGCCGCCGGTGCTGGTGCGGGTAGTGGGGACCGTCGTCCTGCCGCCGGGTGACGTCAGTGCCCATCTCGGCGACGGCGTGATCGTGACTCGTCAGGCGCTCGTCCGGCTGGCCGGCGGCCGGGTCCGCTCACCTTACGTGATCGCCGTCGCCTTCCGGCCCGGTGTCGACACCACCCAGGCCGTAGCCCATCTCGACCGCCGGCTGGCGGCTGTCGACCAGAACTTCTTTACCCAGTCGCCGACGACGCCGACCGACCTGGTGAACTTCGGACGGATCCAGAATCTTCCGCTCATTCTCGGCTCGGTGCTGGCCGTGATGGCCTTGCTGACAGTGGCTCACCTCCTCACCACCTCTATTCGCCGCCGGCGGCGCGACCTGGCCATCTTGAAGACGCTCGGATTCGACCGGGGCGACATAGGCCGGACCGTGGCCTGGCAGGCGACGACCCTGGCGGTGGCGGCGCTGGTCGTTGCCGTTCCCCTCGGAGTGGCCGCAGGCCGGATTATCTGGCGCCTTTTCGCCGGGCGGCTCGGGGTGGTTCCCGACGTTTCGACGCCCGTGGTGCTGCTGGCCCTCATCGTGCCTGCGACCATACTGCTCGCCAACCTCGTCTCGATCGGGCCAGCGGTGGCAGCAATGCGGACCCACCCGGCATCGGTGCTGCGCGAGGAGTGATGCTCCCGCAGAGTCCGGCCTGGGGGCGCGATTGAACTCAGCCCAGGGACGGCAGGGTGGTGACCGCTGCTTCCTGTTGTGCTACCACCACCTCCTTTATGCATGCCTGCTCACTGGCAGGAGCGGCAGGCGGTGTGCGACAAATGGGTACATGGATCACCATGACGCTGGCCTCCCGGGCCCGATCAGTGTCTTCCTGGCGGACGACAACCTGATCGTGCGCGAGGGCGTCCGTGCCCTCATCAACGCCCACCGCGACCTGCGCGTCGTCGGGGTAGCCGCCGACTTCGACGAGCTCGTGAGCGGCGCGGAGGCCACCCAGCCACAGGTGCTCGTCACCGATATCCGGATGCCGCCGACGTTCCAGCGCGAAGGTATCGACGCCGCCAAGGAGGTGCGCAAGCGTCATCCGGGGACCGGGGTGGTGGTGCTGTCGCAGTACGAGGACCCCGAGTACGCGGTCTCGCTGCTGGCCGAGGGATCGGCGGGTTACGGCTATCTACTGAAAGACCACGTCGCCGAGGGCAGCCAGTTGGTCGATGCCATCCGGGTCGTGGCGACCGGCGGCACGGCCCTTGACCCGGCGATCGTCGAGGCGCTGGTTGCCCCCGTTGTCCCTGGCGGGGGCCTGCTGCCCGCGGAGGAGGAACTGCTCGGGATGGTGGCGGAGGGCCGAACGGTCAAGGCGATTGCCGCGGTACGCCGGGTCCCCCCCGAGGCGGTCGCCGCGGAGGTGGAGGCGGTCTTCGTCAAGCTGGCCCAGGGCGTATCCGCGGGAAGCCACGGCGCGTTGCGGCGGCTCCGCATGCTGCACCAGGCCATCGTCGACCGGGAGGAGCAGGGTGAGACGCTGTCTCGGCTGCTGCCGAGCGGCCTGGCCGAGAAGCTCCGGCGGGAACGGCGTGACATCGGGGAGACCGAACGAGTGGTGGTGACCGTCCTGATGAGCGACATCCGGTCGTATTCGGCCATCGCCGAGCATGCTGACCCGAGCCAGCTCGCCGGGCAGCTCAACACGCATCGCGCGGCGATGAACCAGGCCATCCTGGGCCAGGCAGGCACCGTGATGCAGTTCGTCGGCGACGCGGTGATGGCAGTCTTCGGCGCACCGTTCCCGCAGCTCGACCACGCGGACCACGCCGTGGCCGCGGCGCTGGCGATGCACGCCCTGCAAGCGGAGATCAACAGCCGCTGGCTCGCCGACGGCCTCCCGGTCTTCGGTCTCGGCCTCGGGCTGTCGACTGGTGAGGCGGCAGCGGCCCTGCTCGGATCGGCCGAGCGGCTCGAATACACACTGGTGGGAGATACTGTCAATCTCTCCCAGCGGTTGCAGCAACTGGCGGATCCTGGCGAGACCGTGTTGTCTGAGGCTACTTTCAAGGCGCTGCGCACACAGGTGCCGAGCGTCGCACTCGGAGCGCAGCGGGTTAAGGGACGAGACGCTCCGGTATTTGCCTACAAGATCAACCGAGTGGGGGGACGATGAGCGAGAGCCGTCCTGCGCTGGCCATGCGCGGCGTGCGCAAGACATTCGAGGCCGAGAACGCGCCGGTCCGCGCGCTGCGCGGAGTGAACCTGACCGTTAGCGAGAGCGAGTTCGTGGCCCTGATGGGTCCCTCGGGCTGCGGCAAGTCCACCCTGCTGAACCTGGTGGCCGGGCTCGACACGCCCGATGAAGGGGACATCGCGGTCGCGGGTGAACCGGTGACCGGGCGGAGCGAGGATGAGCTGGCGCGTTTGCGCCGCCGGCACATAGGCCTGGTCTTCCAGTTCTTCAACCTGCTCGAGGGCATGACCGTGCTGGAGAATGTGGCGCTTCCGGCAGTCATCGCGGGCCGCAAGCGCAAGATGGCGGAAACCAGGGCCAGGGACCTGCTCGATCTGCTCGGCATCGGAGACAAGGCCGCGGCCGTCCCCGGCGTGCTGTCGGGCGGCCAGCGCCAGCGGCTCGCCATCGCCCGCGCCCTGGCCAATGATCCCACCCTGCTGCTGGCCGACGAGCCGACCGGGGCGCTCGATTCCGAGGGCGGGGACGAGGTGATCGAGCTGCTGCGGCGGCTGCACCGCGGCGGCCAGACCATCATCCTGGTCACTCACGACCCGGAAGTGGCCGCGGCGGCGGGGCGGGTGGTGCGGATGCGGGACGGGCGGATCGTGGACGCCGAGCCGGCGATGGGCGAGGGCGTCGTCATCGAGGCCCGCTGACCATGGACCCCGTGGTCTCCGCCCAGGCGCAGGGGAGGAACGGCGCGCGCCAGCTGGGGCCCAGGCTGCTGGCGCCGGCGGCCACTGTGGCCGTCGTGGCGATCGGGCTGCGAGCACCTGGCGGCGGCTTGCCCGCCGCCGACGCGGTCGCCTTTGCCCTGACGATCGCCTGGGCCCTGGCCGGCGCGGTCGGGTTGGTCACTGCCCGGGCGGCGGAACGCACGACATACGGGCTAGTCGCGCTGGGCGCGCTGACGGCCGCCGTCGCGCTGACCACGGCCCGCATGGCCGACCGGGGCGGGGTGGGAGACCAGACGGCGCGCGTGGTGGCCGCCCTGGCCGCGCCACTGGTCATCGCGATCAGTTTCCACTTCCTGATCGCCCTGCCGGACGGCAGCCTGGGCCGGCCGGTCCGACGCATCGCGGCGGGCCTCGGCTATGCCAGCGCCGCCGGGACCGGGCTCGGGCTGGCGATCGCGGCCAAGCCGTTCCCCGTCGTGGCGGGAGCGCTGATCTGGCCGCTCGCGGTCCTGTGCGCCCTGCCGGCCACCCGGCTGCGTTACCTCCGGGCGGCAGGGCATGACAAGCAACGGATGCAATGGCTGGGAACCGGCATGGTGGTGGCCGCCGCCGTGGCCCTGATCAGCGCGGTCCTTCATCTGCTGCTGGGCTGGCCCGGGCCGGTCGGCGCGGTGGCGGCCAGCGCGGCCGCGGCGGTGCCGCTGGCCCTGATCGGCGCGGAATGCCCGCCGCTCGCGCCGCACGGCGGGCGGGTGTTCGTGCACGCGCTTTCCGCCGCAGGCTCCAGCGCCGTCATCGCGGTCATCTACCTGGTGATCGTGCTCGGCCTTGGGAAGGCGCCAGGCAGTCCCTCCGACCGCGAGATCCTCGGGCTCTCCATGCTCGCGGCCGCGGTGGCGGCGATCGGTTACCTGCCGGCCAGGGGCTGGCTGATGGCATTCGCCACCAGGTTCGTGTACGGAACCCGCGAGGCTCCGGATGAGGCGCTCCGCACGTTCGGCAGCAGGATGACCCGCGCGGTGGCCATGGATGAGCTGCTACTGCAGCTCGCAGAATCGCTGCGGAAGACCATGGGCCTGGTCTGCGCCGAGGTCTATACGGGCGCCGACGACGTGCTGGAACGCGCGGTGTCGGTCCCCGACGCAGGGCCCAGGTCGATCGTGCTGACCGACCGCGAGCGCCCGATCGTGGCCAGGGCCGGGGTGTCGGGAAGCGCGTGGGCCTCGGTCTGGCTACCCTCCCTGCTCGACGGGCGCGAGCAGGCTCAGCTCCGGGTGGCACCGATCAGCCACGCGGGTGAGCTGCTCGGGCTCATCGTGGTGGAGCGGCCATCCCGCGCGGATGCCTTCACCGACGAGGACGACCGCGTGCTGACCGAACTGGCCCGCCAGGCCGGCCTGGCCTTCCATAACGCATCGCTTGACTCTGCGCTGCAGACGACGCTGGACGCGCTGCGGAAGCAGGCGGAGGAGCTGCGCGAATCGCGGGCCCGCATCGTCGCGAGCGGCGACGCGGAACGCCGCCGGGTGGAACGTGACCTGCACGACGGTGCGCAGCAGCATCTGGTGGCACTGGCGATCAACCTCCGCCTGGCCAGCGACATCGTGGCTGACGACCCGGCGGGCGTGGGCGAGATGCTCGGCCAGATGGCCGACGACGTGAAGCTGACCATCAAGGAGCTGCGCGAGCTCGCGCATGGCATCTACCCGGCGCTGCTGGCCGACAACGGGCTGGGTGACGCGCTGCGCGCCGCCGCGAGCCGCAGCCCGCTCACGGTCCGCGTGACCGTGGAGGACGACATCGGCAGGTACCCCTCCGAGGTGGAGGCGGCGATCTATTTCTCCTGCCTGGAGGCTCTGCAGAACGCGGCCAAGCACGCGGAGGGCGCGACGGTGGATCTCCGGCTGTGGACCGAGTCGGGCGGCCTGCTGTTCTCGATCGCCGACGACGGCCCGGGGTTCGATCCGAGGGCGGCCCGGGGTGGTCATGGCTTTGTCAACATGGCGGACCGGCTCGGCGCCATCGGCGGGACCATCCGCTGGGACTCGCGGCCTGGGCACGGAGCCACTATCACCGGATCAGTCCCGCTGGTCCCTTTATCGCGGTGGGTCTCACAGGCAGGCGAAGGCCCCGGAGTCCCGGTTCTGCCACAGGTGCCGCAGTGCCTCGGTGCCGAAGCGTTCCTTGTTGACGTAGGCGCTGGCCCCGCTCGCCACCGCGCTGCGGGGAAGGTCCGTCACGTCATAGGTCGAGCACAGGAAGACCACCACGTCCGGGTGTGCCGCCACGATGCGCCTGGTGGCCTCGATGCCGTTCATCTCGGGCATGTTGATGTCCATCAGCACCAGCGCCGGGTGCAGCTCGTCGACCAGCTCGATCGCCTCGGGGCCGCTCGACGCCTCGCCCGCTAGCTCGAAACACGCTAGGCGGCGGAGCACGGCTTTGACTGCGAAGCGGAAGGGTGCCTGGTCGTCCACGACGAGCACCGAGTGCGGGCTGCTCATACATTCAGCTTGACACAGGCCGGGGCGGGTGCGGAGGGTGCTGGCACCCTGACCACGGTGGGGTCAGCCTCCCTGTCCCCGGCTCAGGAACAGCAGCACCGCCTTGACCCGGCGGTTCACGTCCTTCTCCTCGCTCAGCCCCAGCTTGGCGAAGATCGAGTTGGTGTGTTTCTCCACCGCCCGCTCCGATACCGACACCGCCGCGGCGATCGCGGCGTTGTTCTTGCCCTGCGCCATCTCGGCCAGGATCTGCGTCTCCCGCGCGGTCAGCGTGTCCAGGCTGGACGCGCGCGGATGGGAGCGCGACCGCACCAGCTCGTCCACCACGAGCGGGTCGATCACCGAGCCGCCGGCCGCCACGACACGGACGGCGCGGACCAGGTCCTCCACGCTGGCCACCCGCTCCTTGAGCAGGTAGGCGCGGCCCGCGGAGCCGTGCTCGAGCAGCGCCACGGCGTAGCCGGGAGCCGTGTACTGGCTCAGCACCACCACGCCGACCCCGGGGCGGTGCTCGCGGAGCCAGGCCGCGGCCTGGATGCCCTCGTCGCGGCCGGTAGGCGGCATGCGGATGTCGGTGATCACGACGTCCGGCTCGCAGCGCTCGATGACCGCGAACAACTCGGGCAGGTCGGATGCGGTGCCGACCAGCTCGAAGTCCTGGTTGGCCGCGACGAGCCGGGAGACGCCCTCCCGCAGGAGGACGTTGTCCTCGGCCAGCGCGACCCTGATGGTGGCCATTGCGCCTGATCGTAGCGTGGCGGCGGGCCGCCCGGCGCCGCGGCCAGCCGGGCGGCTTTTACTCAGTGCGCAGGATCTGCCCGGTGCGCAGCCGGGCCGCGCGCCTGCCGGGCCAGGCGGCCAGCAGGTTGGCGGCCAGCAGGGCCAGCGGCGCGATCAGCAGCAGCGCCCACAGCGCCACCGGCGGCTGGTAGGCCAGCGGGGTCATGTCGGCGGCGGCACGCCAGATGGTGCGGCCGAGCGCGATTCCCAGCGGAACCCCGAAGACGAGCCCGATGACGGCGAGCAGGCTCGCCTGGGTGGCTATCACCATCCGGGACTGCCGCCGGGTCAGCCCAAGCGCCCGCAGCACGGCCAGTTCGTGGCGGCGGCGGCGCACGGCGATGGACAGGGCGTGCCCGACGGCCCCGATCGCCAGCAGGGCCAGGAAGGCGCTCAGCGCCAGCGGCAGCACCGCCACGTCCTGGATCGCCCGGATTTCGGCCGGCGGAGCAGGCGGCGTGAAGGTGAAGGCCTGCCCGCCCTTGATGGCCGCGGCCGCGGCGTCCAGCCTGCGGGCTGCGGCCTGGACATCCGCGCCGGGCCGCAAGGCCACCGTGGCGACGTGGAACTTGAAGGCGTAGTGCGCGCCGCGGAAGATCCGGTCGTACCCGGCGGGGGTGAGCCACGCGCCGTCGGAATAGCCGTTGTGCGGCCCCGCAGGCACGAAGCCGATACCGGTCACCGTGACGGCCTTCGGTGCCGTGCCGCCGGTGAGCCGGACCGTTGAGCCGGTGACGGCGTGCAGTTCGCTGGCGGTCGTGGGGGCCAGCACGATGTCGTCCGCTGTCGCGGGCAGGCGACCGCTGGTGAGCACGACCGGTACCCGCTTGCCGGCCACGGGGTCATACGTGAAGCTCTCGATGGATACCTGGCCGGATTGCGCCCCGGCGAAACGCGCGTCGTCGACGCCGGTGACATCGCGGTCGGCGGCGACGGCGCGAAGGACCCGGCCGGCCGGCCCGAAGTCCTGCCCGTTGAAACCGAGGAACGTCGTCAGCTGCCAGGTCTGCCCGAAGCGGACCGGGTTGGCGGCGGCGTCGGAGACCCCGGCCGAGAAGGTGAAGGCGGCGAGCACGCCCAGGACGCCGGCGATCGCGCCCACCAGGGCCGGCCGGACCGGGACCGCCGACCGGCCGCGTCCAGGCTCGAGCGCGAAGCGAGCACCCACCACCACAGGTACCGGAAGCCCCGCTCCGGTCGCGGCAGCCACCACGCCGGACCGGCGCGGGATGGCCTGCCGCCGGCGGGCCGTGAGCGCCAGGGCCGCGGTAGCCGCCGATCCGGCCAGGACCATGACCGGCGCGATGACCCAGCCGGGGCCGAGGATCAGCCAGTCGACGTCGATTCCCGGATGCGGTTCGGTATATGATGCGGCGCCGATCGGCATCCACCGCGACGCCACGATGGCCGCCACGACGCCGAGTGTGGCCCCGGCCGCCGCGGCCAGGAACGGGGGCGCCGCAGCCGACGCGACGGCCTGGCGCGGCGTCAGGCCCACCGCCTGCAGGACCTGGAGGTCGGCCACGGTTTCCGAGGTGTACCTGGCCACGGACTGGCCGATGAGGAAGATCGCGGCCACCAGTGCCGCCAGCGCGAAGGCGAGCAGGCAGGCGGCCTCGTACCTGGTGAGCCTTTGGAGGGGACCGCCGAAGTAGACCAGGTTGTTCCACACGTCGATGTCCGACCGGCCGGTCACCCGGGCCAGGTCGGCGCGGAACGCGGGGATCGCCGCGCCGCCTCCCTTGAGCCGCACCAGCGCGTTGATATACGTCTGCCCGCTGGTGCCCAGGATGTTGGCGCGGTAGTGGGCGAACAGGGCGGGTGACGCGAACACGGTGCCCTTCTGCCCGGGGCCGTCCCCGCCCCCCGCGAAGGCGGACCGGCCCACCCCGACGATGCTGGCCGCGATCCTGGGCCCGTGCGGTGGCCCGGTGGACCCGTCATACCCCACGTTGACCTGCTGGGGGCTGGCCAGGTGCAGGGTCACCGTGTCGCCGACGCTCTTGTCGTAGCTGGCCAGGAACTGGGGGGTGGCCACGACCTCATCGACGCGTTCGGGGTTGAACAGCCGCCCCTGGAGCATGACCGGCCGTTCGATGGTCCGGGTCAGCTTGTCGTCCGCGGGCGGGAACCCGGAGTTCGCGCCCGGGCAGCAGTCCAGCGCGAACCCGAACGTGACCGGGAACTCGGTGAGCGCGCTGACCTCGGGCAGGGCCCGGATCCTGGCCCAGTCGAAACCCGGCTGATTGGGCAGCACGGTGGCGGTCGCGGGCAGCGTTTGCGCCCAGAGCCGGTCGAACGCGGTCTGCCCGCGCCGCGCCCCCGCGGCCGCCGCGAGCACCGTCGCCGTGGCCAGCGCCACGAGCAGGGCCAGCACGGCGAGCGAGCGCCAGCGCCGCCGCCACTCCAGGCGCAGCCAGGTCACGGTGATGCGCATGCCCGCCCCCCACCTGTCGGAATACCGTAGGTCCCAGTAGATGACCTGCGGCGGGCCTGCGGCAAGAGTGCTAAGGCGACAGCCCCGGGGAAGCTGGCCTCACCACACCCGGTGTGCTGCCACCCCGGGCCGGCGCGGGCAGGCAGGCTGGCCGGGGCGGGCGCTGATCAGCACAATGAGCGCTATGGGAGCGAGAACGTTCCGCGTCGCGCTGGCCTGCTGCCGGCCAGCGTTGCGGGGCTCGTGGCGGCAGGTGCTGGCGCTCGCCCTGCTGGCCGGCCTGCTCGGCGGGGTGGCCCTGGGGGCGGTGGCCAGCGCACGGCGCACGGCCACCGCCTATGGGCGCTACCTGGCCGCCATCAACGCCAGCGACGTGTTCGTGAACGTGCCGGGGCTGCTGCCCGAGATGCCGGCCACGCGGCCTTATGCGCTGATCTCGTCGCTGCCCGGCGTGGTCGCGCACGCCGCCTACATCGGCCTGAGCGGCCTGCCGCTCATGCACGGCAAGCCTGACAACTCCTTCCTGGTCAACAGCCTGAACGGCAGTCTCGACGGGGAGTACTTCAGCCAGGACCGGGCGACCATGCTGGCGGGCCGGCTGCCTCCGCAGGGATCGACCAGCACGGTGGTGCTCACGCCCGCCATCGCGAAGGCGTTCGGGACCGGCGTCGGCGGCACGGTCAGCTATTTGTTCCAGCCGGTAGACGCGCAGCAGAAGCCGGCGGGCAAGCCGTTCACCCGGTCCTTCCGGGTGGCCGCGATCGTCACGGTCCCGCCCGCCTTGACCGACGAATCCGACCAGGAGGAGGGGAGCATCTTCCCGCCGGGGGCGACCCGGCAACTGCTGCCGGAGTACCTCTACGCGTGGATCGGGCTGCGCCTGGTCCGGGGCACGGCCGGGACCGGTGACCTGCAGAAGCACCTGGCCACCCTGGGCCAGGATCTGCAGCGGCAGGTACGGCAGGCCGTGCACCGCGACGTTCCCCCTCCCTCGTTCACCGTCAACCGCACCGACGTCATCCGTAACCAGGTGCAGCAGGCGATCAGGCCGGAGGCGGTCGCGCTGAGCATGTTCGGCGCGATCGCGGCGCTGGCCATGCTGGTGCTGGTGGGGCAGGGGCTGGCCCAGATGATCAGCAGGTCCGCGCCGGATACCGCGGTGCTGCGGCCCCTGGGCGCCACCCGGGCCCAGGCCGCGCTGGCCGCGGCCCTACCCGGGCTGATCGCGATCCTCGGCGGCGTGGCGCTGGCGGTGGCGGGCGCGGTCGCGGTGTCGCCGCTGGCCCCGGTGGGGCCGGTGCGCCGGTACGACCCGGACCATGGGATCGCCGCCGACGGGCTCGTCCTCGGCGCCGGCGCGGCGATGCTGGGCCTGGCCCTGCTCGCGCTGCTGGCCGTGCTGGCGGTCCGGTCGGTCCGGCCGCGCGGGGCCGGCCTCGGCGCGGGCTCGTCCGCCGTGGCCCGGGCGGCGGCCGCCGCCGGGCTGCCGGCCGCCGCGGTCGTGGGCACCCGCAACGCGCTCGAGCCGGGATCCGGCGCGCGGGCGGTCCCGGTCCGCTCGGCGCTGCTCGGCTCGGTCGCGGCCGTCATCGCTGTGGTGACCGCGGTGGTGTTCAACGCCAGCCTGAGCGGCCTGAGCACGCACCCGGCCCGGTCCGGCTGGGACTGGGACCTGGTCATCCAGACCGAGGCCGGCTACGGGGCCTTCGCCCCGGGGATGATGAAGAAGCTGATCCAGGACGAGCCGGCCGTGGCCGGCTGGTCGGAGTTCGCGTTCGCGCAGCTCCCGGTGGACAACCGGATCATTCCGGCGCTCGGACTCCAGCGCCAGCTCGGTTCGGTGCAGCCGCCCACCACCAGCGGCCGCGCGCTGTCCGCCCCTGACCAGATCGAGCTGGGCACGGTGACCCTGCGCGAGCTGGGCAAGAAGATCGGCGACCGAGTCCGGATCGGCATCGCGACATACACCCGGACGGTAGTGATCACCGGGACCGTGACGCTGCCCTCGTTCGGCGTGGGCGCGACCGACCACCCGGGGCTCGGGCGCGGCGCCATGGTTCCCGAGGCCACCCTGCAGGCGGCCATGGGGCAGGCCACCGGGCGGCCCGGCGCGAGCGAGTCGCTGCCCGTCCTCACCTCGGCGGTGGCCATCGACCTGGCACCCGGCACCACAGGGGCGCAGCGGGCCGCCCTGGTCAGCCGGATCGTCTCGCACAATCCGGACGGGACTCCCGGCGGCAGCTACGAGCTCCAGCACGCGCGGGCCTCGGCGATCGTCAACACCGAGCAGATGGGCGGCCAGCCGCTGGCGCTGGCCGGCGGCCTGGCCGCGGCGGCCGTGCTGTCGCTAGCCCTGACCGTGCTGAGCCTGGTCCGCCGGCGCCGCCGCGAACTCGCCCTGCTCAAGGCGCTCGGCATGACGCGCGGGCAGGTCCGGGCGGTCATCGCCTGGCAGACCACGCTCACGCTGCTGATCGCCGTGCTGGTCGGCGCGCCGCTGGGCATCGCCAGCGGCCGGCTGGCCTGGCACGCCTTCGCCGGGTCGCTCGGGATCGTGCCGATCGTCGAGGTCCCGGTGCTCGCGCTGGTCCTCGGCCTGGCCGCCCTGGTGCTGGCGGGCAACCTGCTGGCCGCGCTGCCCGCGTCCGTGGCCGCCCGGACCCGGCCCGGGGTGGCCCTGCGGGCCGAGTAGCCGCAGCCGCGGTAGCTAGCCCCAGACCTCCCGGGCGGTCTCGACGATCAGGCGGAGCTTGGCGACCTGCTCGTCGTAGGTCAGCGCGTTGCCTTCGGAGGTCGAGGAGAACCCGCACTGCCCGGACAGGCACAGCTGCTCGAGCGGCACGAACTTCGCGGCCTCGTCGATACGGCGCTTGAGGTCATCCTTGGATTCCAGCTCGGGGCGCTTGGTGGTGACCAGGCCGAGGACGACCATCTTGCCCTTCGGGACGAAGCGGAGAGGCTCGAAGCCGCCGGAGCGCTCGTCGTCGTACTCCAGGAAGAAGCCGTCCACGGCCAGCTCGGAGAACAAAGCCTCGGCCACGAAGTCATAGCCGCCGGAGGCGACCCAGGAGGAGCGGAAGTTCCCCCGGCACATGTGCGTGGTGATCGCCATGTCCGCGGGCTTGTCCTTGACCGCGTCGTTGATCTGCTTGATGTAGCGCAGGTGCATGTGCTCGGCGTCCTCGCCCCGCCCGGCGATCTCGGCGCGCTGTGCCGGGTCGTTCAGGTAGGCCAGGGACGTGTCGTCGAACTGCAGGTAGGTGCAGCCCAGCTCGCCCAGCCGGGCCACCTCGTCCGCGTACGCGGCGGCCAGGTCGGCCCAGAACTCCTCCATGTCGGGGTAGACCGCCGGGTCGACGGAGGCGGGGCCGCCGCGGTAGTGGACCATGTTCGGCGACGGGATGGTCAGCTTGGGCACCGCCGCCCTCACGTGCGACCGCAGGAACGCGAAGGCGTCCGCGAAGATCGTGTCGTTGATCGTGAGCTTGCTGTCGACGCGGATCGACGCCGGGGTGAACTCGATATCCCCCGCCGCGTTGTGAAACTTCACCGCCATGTTGCCCGGCGCCTTGGACACCCCGCCGAGGGCGTAGATGAAGTCCATGTGCCAGGAGGCCCGCCGGAACTCGCCGTCGGTGGCGGACTGCAGGCCGACTTCCTCCTGCATCCGGATGGCCTTGGGGATCTCCTGGTCCTCCACCGACCGCAGCTCCGCCGCCGGGATCCGGCCGGCCGCGAAATCCTCACGCGCCTGCAGCAGCCGCCGCGGGCGCAGCAGGCTGCCGACGTGATCGGCGCGGAACGGGGGGCTGATCCTGCGGGCCATGGCTACCTCTCCTGGGGGAACGTCGAGGGATAGGTAAGGTCGATGGCGTCCTGGGGGACGCCGAGCGCCTGGCCGAGGATACCTCGCATCAGATTCTCGGGTACCAGGCAGTCGGCGCAGGCCCGCGGGGTAGCGGTGATCGTGACGCGAACGCGCTCGCCCGCCTCGGCGATCTCCATGAGGTAGCCGTCGGTCGCGAGGGTGGCGGCGATTTCCCCGGCCCGTTCGGTATTAATCATGGGCGGACCAGGGTGCGGACCGGTTCCACCGGGCTGGCGGTGCCGGACCACTCGCCGAAGACCCGCACCACCATCGAGATCGCCGCGTTGCGCGCGCCGGCCACCACCACCGGGACGTGCCGCGGCGACGGGAGGATGCGGGTGAAGGTGTCGTCCGCGCTTTCGTCCGGGTCGGCGAAGCGGGCGATGCCGCGCAGCCCGTTCTTGCCCGCCCGGCGCAGGTCGGCGCCGGTGCGGCCGCAGCGCTCCATCAGAGCGGCCTGGACGTCGTGTTTCGCGAAGCCGGCCGCGGCCAGCATCTGGGCGTGCTCGGGGCAGAGCACCACGCCCGCCGAGGTGTCGCGGAAGATCAGCGAGCCGGTGCGCGAGATCGTGTCGGCGATGTCCCACAGGACCTGCTCGGGATCCGGGGTGTGCCGGTTGTCCACGAACTCGCACGTGCGCAGCAGGGTCGCCGAGACCGCGCTCACCCCGGCGGGCTGTCCGCCGTCGACGGCGAACGGCGGCCACGGGGACTCCTCCTCGTTCTCCGCCAGGCAGATCGACCACCGGCCGGGCAGGCCCTGGGTGGCCTGCTCGAGCACGTGCGGGCGGACGCCGAAGGCGTTCCTGACGATCAGGCCGATGGCGCGGGGGACGGTGGCGTTCGGGCGGAACCCGGGACCGAACGCGCCGCCCGCGGTGTTGAAGCCGAGTTCATGCCGCACCGGGCCGTTGACCACGATCAGCGGGGCCGGGCCGCTGGTGGACTGCCAGCCGCCGCCGCGGGCGGCGCGCTCGCGCATCACCGCGTCGAACGCGGCCAGCACCACCGGGAAGTACGCCGGCAGGCAGCCGGCCATGGCCGCGTTGACGGCGGCCAGGTACACCGTGCAGTTCCGGCCCACCTGCTCGAGCTCGCCGATGACCTCGTCGGGGCTCCGGCTGGTGGTGGCGAGGAACTCCTCGACGAGCGGCTGGGAGGCGGGAACCAGCGGCAGGCCGTCGGACCAGCCCTGGGCGTAGCAGTACTCGATGGCGGCCTGGGCTGCTTCGGGATCTGGTGCTTGCGTCATGCTTGCGTGAGCAGTTTGACCACGTCGGCGAGGACCTGAGCGGCGCGCTCTTTGACCTGGTCCGGGGTGAGCACGGCCACCGGGTGGGGCGTGGTGGCGTAGGGGTAGCCGGGGGCGCCGCGGAGTTCGGCCATCGCGTCGGCGGTGACCCCGAAGGCGTCGCTGCAGATCGCCGCGGCGGGCAGGCCCGCCGCCTCGAACGCGATGCCGTCAGCCACGGCAGAGGCGCTGCACGAGCCGCAGTCGCCGATGCCGGTGATGATGACGTCGCAGGCCGTGGTCATCTCCTTGACGAGCTCGTCGGGGGCCGGCTGGGCGAAGTTGACCTTGGTGCGGGCCACGACGCTGGTGACGCCGTATCGCTCGCTCAGCAGCCGGCCCACCTCGTCCAGGAACGGGGCGGCGTTCTGCTTGGTGTTCACCAGCAGGCCGACGGTGGCGCCGCGGAGGCTGGCCCGGCGCCGGGCCCGGGGGGCCGGTTTCGCGGCGGTCATGGTGGTGCCGGTGGGGTCCAGGATGGGGTAGGGCATTGTGACCGGTCCCTGTTCAGTGCTCGTGGATGATGACGCCGCGGAGGTTCTTGCCGTCCATCATGTCCTGGTAGCCCTCGTTGACCTGGTCCAGCGGGTAGCGCCTGGTGACCAGCTCGGATAGCTTGACGTCGCCGGACTGCCACAGGCCCAGGATCATCGGGATGTCGTACAGCGGGTTGGCCCCGCCGAACAGTGCCCCCTGCATCCGCCGGTGGTAGCCGATGAGGATGCCGCCGGGCAGCACCATGTCGTAGTAGCCGACGCCGGTGATGACGATCGTGCCGGCCTTGCCTGTCATGTTCACGGCCGCCGTGACCACGTCGTTGTCCATCTCGCCGACCGTGCAGACCACCTTATCGGCGAGCTGGCCGCGGGTCAGCTCGACGATGGCCTGGTGCGCCTGCTCCGGGCCGGCGAACGCGTGCGTGGCGCCGAACTCCATCGCCTGCTCGCGCTTGAACTCCACCGGGTCGACCGCGATCACGTTCTTGCCGCCGGCGTACCGGGCGCCCTGCACCGCGTTGATGCCGACGCCGCCGGTGCCGAAGACCACCACGGTGTCGCCCGGGCGGACGTCGGCCGCCCGGGTCGAGGAACAGAAGCCGGTGGTGACGCCGCAGCTGACCAGCGCGGCCAGCTCGAACGGGATGTCGTCCTCGATCTTCACGCAGGACCACTCGGAGATGACGGCGCGCTCGGAGAACGTGCCGAGCACGCACATGCCGCCGAGGTCCTCGTCGCCGTCATGGAACCTGAACGTGCCGTCGACCAGGCAGCCGATGGCCGCGTTCTGGCCGGCGTCGCAGAGGTTCTGGTGGCCGGTCGAGCAGTACCGGCAGGTGCCGCAGACGGGGATGTAGGAGCAGGCCACCCGGTCGCCTGCCGTGACCCGGGTGACGCTGGGGCCGGTCTTCTCGATGACTCCGGCGCCCTCGTGGCCGCCGACCAGCGGGAGGCGCGCGGTGCCGGTGGCCCGGATGTGCTCGTCGGAGTGGCACAGCCCCGCCGCCTCATACCGGATCAGGACCTCGCCGGCCTTCGGCTCGTCCAGGTCCAGTTCGGTGATTTCCCACGGCTCGCCGCCCTTGCGGAGCACCGCCGCCCGGGTCTTCATCATGCGTCCTCCGGCTCTGGTTCACCTCGGTCTGGCTTTGGGTCTCCTGGCTTGGGTCTCCTGGCTTGGGTCTCGCGACAAACCACCCCGCTCCTAGTTTTCATATCACGCGCTTCTCGTCGCTGAAAGTGTCATATATCGTGTGCCCTGAGCCGGGCGGGACTCTTATGACCGGCACCGCATTGGCCGGGCCCGAAGCTGTGGCCGGCCCCAGGTCCGAGGACTGCCTCCCGAAGCCAGCGCGAAGCGCGCCCGCGAGGGAGGCTAGTAAGGGGAGCGAGGTGGACATTTCGCTGGCCGGGAAGGTCGCGCTGGTGACCGGGGCCGGGCCGAACATCGGCAGCGGGATCGCGCTGGCGCTGGCCCGGTACGGCGCGAAGGTGGCGTGCAACGACCTGGAGCTCGAGGCGGCGAAGGCGGCCGTGCGGCGGATCGAGCGCAACGGCGGGACGGGCATGGCGCTGTCCGGGGACGTCAGCGTCGAGGCGGACGTGCTCGCGAACCTGGCCGAGGTGCTCGGCGCCTGGGGCCGCGTCGACATCGTGGTCAACAACGCGGCCTGGCTGCACGCCAGCCACATCCTGGACGAGGACCTGGCCTCCTTCAACCGCGCGATCACGATCGCGGTCAACGGCAACTTCCTCTACACCAAGCACGCGGCGCTGGCCATGATCGAGCGGGGCATCAAGGGGTCGATCGTCTCGATCCTCTCCTCGAACGCGTGGCAGGGCGCGCCCGGCTTCATCGCCTACGCCACGCACAAGGGCGGGCTGGCCAACTTCGTCCGCGCCGCCGCGATGGACCTGGCGCCGTACGGGATCCGGGTCAACAGCTTCACCCCGACCGCGCCGCGGCCGGACAACCCGGAGCTGCTCGCGCAGTGGCGCGCGGAGGGGCGGACCGAGCTGCGACCGCCTTCGCGGGAGACTGGCTCACGCCCGGCCTGGTGGCGCGAGACCGGCACGTTCGACGTACGGGGGCAGATCCCGATGGGCGAGCCGGCCACCCCCACCGACATCGGGCACTGCATCGCCTGGCTGTCGTCCGACTACGCCCGCCTGATCACCGGGTGCGACTTCGTGGTGGACGGCGGCGCCCGGGCCAAGTACTGGGCGTACACGCCCTCGGGTGACGCCGCCGGCCCGGTGCCGCTGATCCCGCTGGACACCACTTCGGAGGCTGACCTTGGCTGACATGATCCGGGCCGCTGTGCAGACGGGGCCGCGGCAGATCGAGATCCGGGAGTTCCCTCGGCCGGTGATCGGGCCCGACGACGGCGGGCTGCTGCGGGTCGAGGCGTGCGGGATCTGCGGCAGCGACGTGGAGCAGTACAAGGGCAGCATGGGGAGCCAGTGGCTGCCGATGGTGCCGGGCCACGAGCCGCTCGGGATCATCGAGGAGGTCAGCCCGCGGGCCGCGGCCCGCTGGGGCGTCAAGCCCGGCGACCGGGTCGCGGTGGAGATCCTCATCCCGTGCCGGTCCTGCGACCTGTGCCTGGCCGGGCGCTACATGTCCTGCCGGAACCGGATCGGCAGCCACGGCGGCTCCAACCCGCCGGAGCGCGGGCTCGGCCCGTGGGGCGGCTTCGCCGAGTACATCCACCTGCACCCCAACGCGATCCTGCACAAGGTGCGGAACGACATCCCGGCCGAGGTGGCGGTGATGTTCAACCCGCTCGGCGCGGGGGTGCGCTGGGCCGCTTTCCTGGGCGGGGTGCAACTCGGCGACACGGTCCTGATCCTCGGCGCCGGCCAGCGCGGGCTGGCCGCGGTGCTGGCCGCCCGCACCGCCGGGGCCGGGACGATCATCGTGACCGGGCTTTCGCGGGATGCTTCGAAACTGGCCCTGGCGCGCGAGTTCGGCGCTGATCACACGATCGACGTCGAGGCCGAGGACACCGTGTCGCGGGTTCTCGATATCACTGGCGGTGCCGGGGCCGATGTGGTGCTCGAGCTGACGCCGATGGCCTCGCAGCCCGTCCGCGATGCGCTGAACGCGGTCCGCTGGGGGGGCCGGGTGGTGCTGGCCGGGCTCAAGGGCGGCCGGCCGACCGAGCTGTCCACCGACCTGATCATCAACAAGTCGCTGACCGTCATGGGCGCGTTCAGCGTGGACTCCCGCGGCTACACCGAGGCGATCCGGCTGATCGAGGCCGGCCGGTTCCCGCTGGCGCGGATGCACACGCATACGTTCGGCCTGGAGGACGTGGCGCGGGCCATCGAGACGCTGGCCGGCGAGGTGCCCGGCGAGGACGCGGTGCACGTCGCGATCGTGCCGCGCGGAACAGGAAACTTAGGTGCTGATCGACGCGCACGCGCACGTGATGCCGGGGTCGTTCCCGCCGGCGCCGGCCGGGTGCGGTCCCTGGCCCTCCATGTCCCCGGCCGAGGGCGACGCGCGGCTGCTGGTGTCGGGGCCGGTGCGCTTCACCGCGCAGACGGCGTGGTTCGACGCGGAGCGGCGGCTGGCCGCCAGCGCCGCCAGCGGAGTCGACGCGGAGGTCGTTTCCCCGTTCCCGCCGCTGCTGAACTACGCGTTGCCGGCTCCTGCCGGGCGAGATCTGGCCCGCTGGGTCAGCGAGTACATCGCGGGCCTGTGCGCCGCGGCGCCTGACCGCATCTACGGGCTCGGCACGGTGCCGCTGCAGGATCCCGACCTGGCGGCCGCCTCGCTCGCCGAGATCCGTGAGCTTGGCCTGGCCGGCGTGGAGATCGCGTCCAGCATCGGCGGAGCATCGCTGGGCGACGCGCGGTTCCTCGGGTTCTTCGCGGAGGCCGAACGGCTGGGCCTGGCGGTCTTCGTGCACGCGATGCCGGTCCCCTCGGACCGGCTGCCGGGGCCGGCCACCGCCACGTTCGGCGTCGGGGTGGAGGGATCGCTGGCCGCGGCGGCGTTGATTACCGGCGGGGTCGCGGAGGCTTGTCCGTCACTCCGGCTGGCGTTCAGTCACGCGGCGGGCGGGTTCCCGCTTCAGCTGCCGCGGGCCCAGTGGTTCTGGGGCCGGACCTGGAACGAGGAGCCGCCCGGTGAGCGCGGGCCTGAGGCCGCGCCGTGGGCGGCCGCGACCGGGCCGGCCGAGCTGGCCCGCCGGTTCTGGTACGACTCGCTGGTGTTCGACCGGCGCGCCATCAGGTACCTGATCGACATGCTCGGCGCGGACCGGCTGCTGGTGGGGTCCGACTTCCCGGCGATGCCGCGGGAGGAGCCGGCCGGGCGGACGCTGCGGTCGATGGAGCTTTCCCAGGCGGAGCTTGACGACATCACCTGGCACAACTGCTTCCGGTTCCTCGGCCTGAGCGAGCCGGACGGGCGCGGCGCCCCGATCGCGAGCGGGCAGCAGAGCATCGATGCGCCGAAGTTATTCTCGTCAGGTGAGCACCGTGTCGGCTGAGCTGGCGGAACCCGTCCGGCCTGAGCCGTGGACGTCGCCCGGCGCCGCCGCGCAGCGGCCGCCGCGGCTGCTGCTGACCCTGCTCGGGGACTACTGGTGGCAACGGACCGAGCCGCTGCCCTCGGCGGCGATCGTCGCGCTGCTGGCCGAGTTCGGCGTCAGCGACTCCGCGGCCCGGGCCGCGCTGAGCCGGCTGACCCGCAACGGGCTGCTGGTCACGTCCAAGAACGGCCGCCGCACGTTCTCCCGGCTCAGCGCGCGGGCGGCGGCGATCCTGGACGACGGCGCGCGGCGCATCTTCTCTTTCGGCGCGGCCAACCAGCCGTGGGACGGGATGTGGTCGCTGGTCGCGTTCTCCATCCCCGAGGACAACCGCGCGGCCCGCGACGCGCTGCGCAAGCAGCTGCGCTGGCGCGGCTTCGCGCCGCTGTACGACGGCCTGTGGGTGTCCCCGCGCGATCACGCCGCCGAGGTGATCGGCTACCTGAAAGACCTCGACATCACCACCGGAACCGCGTTCCGCGCCACCTCGGTGCCGGCCGACTGCGATATCCCGGCCCGGGCCTGGGACCTGGACGGGCTGCGCCAGCGGTACGAGTGCTTCACTGCCTTCGCCGGCCAGCTCCGGGACGCGGCGGCGGCCGGGCGGGTGCCGCCGACCGACGCGCTCATCGCCCGGACCCGGGTCATGGACGAGTGGCGCGCGTTCCCGGCGCTGGATCCGGACCTGCCCGCGGAGCTGCTCCCGGGGGGCTGGCCGCGGGCTTCGGCGCGTGAGCTCTTCATCGCGTGCTACGACCTGCTGGGGCCACTGGCCGCGCTGCGGGTCCGGCAGATCATCACCCGGTACAGCCCGGATTCGGCTGACCGCGCCGCCTACCACAGCTCGGAGCTGAAGCTGAGCGCCGCGCCGGACCCTTCGGCCGGTGCGGGCTGAGGCCCTTTCCGCCCTGGCGCGGCGCGCCGCGTTCGGTGGTGCTAGCACGATGGGACGCTGGTGGCTGGCCACCTTGGTGATGTCTTCTGGCGCGGGAGATCATGAGGTGGATGCACAGGGGAGGTCGGGGTGCGGGCTGTTGTCATGGTGCTCCGTGGAAGATTCCGGCAGTACTGGAAGTCGTGGCTGGCGCTCAGCCTGCTCGTGGCCGTGGCCGGCGGGTTCGTCATGACCGCGGCGGCGGCCGGGCACCGGACGGCGGCCGCGTTCCCCGACTTCGCGGCCCGGCACGGTTACGACGTCATCGTGTACAGCGGGCAACCGCTGCCGCAGATGACCAGGCTGCCTCATGTCGCATCGGTGACGCCGGTGCTCGTGACCATCAACGGGGCGCTTCGCTGTGCGTCCTGCCGCAAGCCGATCGATGCCTCCAACTTCCTGGTCAACGAGGTGCCGCCGCGGCAGCTGGCGCGGATGGTGACGCTGCTTTCCGGGCGGATGCCCGACCAGTCGGACCCCGGCGAGGTGCTGGCGTCCTTCACCCTCGCCAAGGACAACGGCGTGCGCATCGGCTCGGTGATCCGGGTGCAGCTTGGCAGCGTGGCGCAGCTGAGAGGTGGCCCGCCGGATCGGTCGCCGGTCCTGCATCGGACGCTGAGGGTGTTGGGCATCGTCGCAGCCGAGAGCGAGTTCCCCTCCGGGGGCAGCCCGCATTACGACCTCTACGCCACGACAGCGTTCGCCGCGGCGGTGAATCACCGCGCGGCGCTGCTGTCGACCTACTACGTGCGGTTCGTGCACGGGGCCGCCGACCTGGCCGGCTTTGATAGCCGGCTCCGCTCGCTGGACGTGTACGGCACCTCCGACCTGGATGCGGCCGCGGACGCGGTAGAGGCCTCGATCCGGCCGCAGGTCATCGGCTGGTACGTGCTGGCCGGCCTGGCCGCGCTGGCCGCACTGGCGGTCATCGGGCAGGCGATGACCCGGCAGACGGTCACGGAGCGAGCCGATCAGCACGCCTTGTCGGCACTCGGGGTGCGGCCGCGCGAATTCGCGCAGCTCGCCCTGCTGCGCGCGCTGCTGACCGGCGCGGCGGGTGCCGCGGGGGCCATGCTGGCGACGGTGCTCGCGTCCCCGCTGACACCCGTGGGCGAGGCCCGGCTGGCCGTTCCCTCGCCGGGCAGCATGTCCTTCGACCCCGTGGTCCTCCCGCTTGGCGCGCTGGCCGTGCTGGCCGCCGTGACAGCGGTGTCGGCCTGGCCCGCGCTGCGCTACGCCCGGTTGCTGAGGAACCGCCCGCAGCGGTCGGCGGCGCCGGTGACGGTGACGGCGGGCCGGGCCGCGGCCCTGGCCGGCCTGCCCGCCCCCGCCCTGATCGGGATCCGGCACGCGCTTGAGCGTGGCCGAGGCGGGCAGCCGGTGGGGACGGCGCTGCTCGGCACGGTGATGGCGGTGGCGGCGCTGTGCGCGACCGCCGTCTTCGGCGCCAGCCTGACGCACCTCGTTTCCTCACCCGCGCTGTACGGCGCGCCGTTCCAGGCCTACTTCTCCGGCGACGGGGAGCCCGGATCCCAGGCGGTGGTCAACGGCCCGCTGCTGGACAGCCTGCGGAAGGACCGTGCCATCGAGCAGATCACCCTGGGCGCCTTCGTCGAGGTCAACGTCAACGGCAGGCACGTCCGCACCGTGGCGATGACCCCGGTCCGCGGGCCTGCCCTGCTGTCGGCCGTGGACGGCCGCCTGCCCAGCGGGGACCGGGACATCATGCTCGGCGTGGCGACGATGCGCGCCACCGGTGCCCGGCTGGGCGGGACGGTCCGGGTGACGGTTACCGACCCGGCGGGAGCGCCGCACCAGGCCAGGTTCCGCGTGATCGGCCGCGCGTCCCTGAATGCCGGCGCCACCGGGCTTGGCAACGGCGCCGTGATGACCACCAGCGCCTTCATCGACGCGCAGTGCCCGCCCGGAGGCGGCCAGCCCGCCTGCCAGCGCGCAGTCAGGCGCGGCATAGCTTCCGTGGTCCTGGTCCGCGCCGCTCCGGGGCCTGCCGGGAGCGCGGCGCTGGCCCGGCACATCCGCAAGTACCCCAGCCTCACCAACCGGCCGGCAAAGCCGACCGCGCTGGTCAACTTCGGTGAGTCGGTGAACTTCCCGCTGCTGTTCGCGGTGGCCCTGTCGGTGTTCGGCGCCGCGACGATGGTGCACCTGCTGCTGGTCAGCGTGGCCAGGCGGCGCACCGAGGCCGGGCTGCTGAAGGCGCTCGGGTTCGTCCGCCGCCAGGTCGCCGCGGCGGTCTGCTGGCAGGCCACCGCGGTGGCGCTGGTCGGGACCGCGGTCGGGGCGCCGGTCGGCATCGCGGCGGGCAGGGTGCTCTGGCGGGTGTTCGCCACGAACTTCGGCGTCGTGCCGGTAGAGGTGGTGCAACCGCTGCTGCTGGCAGCGCTGCTGACCGGGGTGCTCGCCGCCGCCAACCTGGTCGCCGCGGTCCCCGCGCTGCTGGCCGCGCGATCACATCCAGCCGAACTGCTCAGGACAGAGTAAGGACGACAGCGGCTACCGCACGTTCGGCGCCGATGACACCAAGATGCGGGCGGGACTCTTGGGGCCGGGCACAGTGGCCAACGAGGGCGGTGGTGTCCGAGCACTCCTGCGTCAAGATCGATGATGACCTGCCGCTCGAGACGGTGGCGCTGGTCGGCTGCGGGGTGCCGACCGGCTGGGGCACCGCGGTGAACGCGGGCAACGTCCGGCCGGGCGACACGACCGTGGTGTACGGGATCGGCGGCGTCGGCATCAACGCCGTGCAGGGCGCGGCGTTCGCCGGCGCCAGGCACCTCATCGCGGTGGACCCGGTGGCCAGCAAGAGGGAGATGGCCACCAGGCTCGGCGCCACTCACACCGCGGCCGACGCCGAGACGGCGCAGGAGATCGTCACCGAGGTCACCAGGGGCGTCGGCGCGGACCAGGCCCTGATCACCGTCGGCGTGGTCACCGAGGAGGTCGTCGCGGCCGCGTTCACCGCGATCCGCAAGCGCGGCACCGTGGTGGTCACCGGGATAGCCGGGCCGGGGAAGAACACCATCCAGCTGCCCAGCTTCGAGCTCACCGTCATGGAGAAGCGGATCCAGGGCGCGCTGTTCGGCGGCGGGAACCCGTTCGACGAGATACCGCGGATGCTCGAGCTGTACCGGGCGGGCCGGCTCAAGCTCGACGAGCTGGTCACCACCCGCTACCGCCTCGAGGACGTCAACCAGGGCTACCGCGACATGCTCGACGGCCGCAACATCCGCGGCCTCCTCATCCACGAGGCCTGAACGCCCGCGGCCTGAGCGCCCGCGGCCTGAGCCGCCCGCGGCCTGAGCGCCCGCGGTCTGAGCGCCCGCGGCCTGAGCCGGCACGATGTGACAGCGAGCCGGCTAGAGCCGGCACGATGTGGCATCGAGCCGGCCGGCGCGGGCAGACGCGAGCGGTTCTTGGGGCTGCCGGTTCATGCGATGCCCGTGTTACAGGGCGGCGGGAGCCTCGGGGCGCGGGGCGCGGGGCGGCGGGAGCCTCGGGGCGCGGGGCGGCGGGGCGCGGCGCGGGGGGGCGCGGCGCGGGGGGGCGCGGGGGTAAGGCTCAGAACAGGCTGTCCGGCAGGGCGAAGTGCACGCGGGCCAGCTCGCCCGCGGTGGTCAGGTGCTGGGAGGCGATGTGCCCGTGGTACATGGCCACGTCCCGGTAGTAGCGCTGCAGCCTGGCGCCGCGCTTGGCCGCCGAGGACGAGGACGCCGCGAAGATGACCTGCACGGCCTGGGCGGCCAGCTGGCCGGCCTGCTGGATCATCGCGTACAGCCGCACGTCGTCCTCGCGGCTGAACGAGGGCCCGCCGTCCGCCCAGCGCGCGGCCCGGTCCATGTACTCCTCCCCCGCCCGCAGCACGATCGCCTCGGCCGCGTCGGTGAGCGCCAGCGCGTGGCCGAACGGCCGCTGGTAGTCCGGGTGGGTGTACCTGGGCACCTGCGGCGGGAAGTAGGTCGGCCTGGTCAGGATGATCTGCTCGTACTCCTCCAGCGCGGCGCGGGCCGCGCCGATCACCGGGATGACCAGGCCGGCGTGGTACACCGCGTAGATCCGGCCGCAGTACAGCGGGCTGCCGTGCAGGGCGACGCCCGGGGCCATGGCCTCGCCGTGGGTCCAGTCGGCCGGAGCGGACCGGTGCGCCGGCACGAACACCGCGTCGACCCGCACGCTGTTCGAGCCGCTGGCGTTCATCCCCAGGGTGGCGCCGCCGCCCCAGTCGTCCAGCACGGTGACCTGCTCGCGCGGGATGACCGCGGTGATCCCCCGCCCACCTCCCCTACCCGCTTCATTTGTGCCTGCCACCATCGCGTTGCCCATGAAGTGGGTGGCGTGGGCGATCCCTGAGCAGTAGTCCCAGGTACCGCTGACCACGTAGCCGCCGTGGACCGGCTCGGCGGTGCCCATAGGCGGGGCCCGGTGCGGGGCCCGGAATTCGCCGAACGGGCCGAAGATTTCACGTTGGCCCGCCTCGGAAAACCACGCCCCGACCACAAGCGCATGGTGCGCGCCCAGCGTCAGCGCCCAGCCGGTGCCCGGATCGCCTGCCGAGACGGCCAGCATCACCCGCCAGAACGTGGGCAGGCCGAACTCGTAGCCGCCGAACCGGCGCGGCTGCAGGATCCGGTAGAACCCCGCCTTCGTGAACTCCTGGTCGAGGCCGGGCGTGTGGTGTCCCATCCGTTCGGCCTCATCTTGCTGGTCCCGGACGGCCGGGATCAGCGCCCGCGCTCGCTCGACGACCGCCTCCGGGGTCAGGTCCGGCTCCGGGACGGGGACCTCCTGTGCGCCTGACACAGATACGAGACTTCCGCGCCGAACGGATCGCGGCAAGCACGGCCGGACGGTGATATGCGGTCCCGTGGCGGGAGCACAAGGCGCGGCGGCCGGGAATGTCGTCCGGGACAACCGCCCGCGCGGCCGGCCCGCGCGCCTTGCCGGGCGCCCGCCGGCGGGGGACGCTGATCCCAGCGTGACGGATGAGCTGAGGAAGCCCCCGATGGCGGAGACTGCGAATAGCGGGGGGGACAGGGGGGTCGTCCCCCCGGGGAGCAGAGCGAGTTCTGGCGGGAGCTCAAGCCGATCGAGCAGAAGTTCCGGCCCGGCGCGCTGCCGGAGGCGTACATCGCCAACGCCCCCACCGAGGACGAGCGCTTCTACGCGCCGCTGTCCGAGACCGTCGGCACCCGGCCGCTGTGGATCTCCCCCAGCCAGAACCGGTGGTGCGACGTGCTGATGTGCCGCGGCGCCGGGCTGGTGAACCGGCACTACCACCCGCAGCAGGTGTTCGCCTACACGATCTCCGGCAAGTGGGGCTACCTCGAGCACGACTGGGTGGCGACCGCGGGCGACTGGGTCTACGAGGCCCCCGGCGAGTCGCACACGCTGGTCGCCTACGAGAGCGACGAGCCGATGCGGGTCACCTTCAACGTCACCGGGCCGCTGATCTGGCTGGACGAGAACGGCGAGCCGAACGACACCTTCGACGTGTTCGACTACATCGCGCTGTGCCGCGGCCACTACGAGAGGAACGGCATCGGCGCGGACTACATCGACCAGCTGTTCCGCTAGCGGGCTCAGCCGGCCGCCGCCAGCAGCGCCGCGAGGCCGGCCGGGTCGTCCTCGGCCGCCGTCACGATCACGCCGCTGACCAGCTTGCGGGCGCCGGCCAGCAGGCCGGCGGCCAGGTCGATGCCGGCCGCGCGGGCCGCGCCGCGGCCGGCCCGCTCCATGGCCCGCAGCGTGTCCGGCGGGATGGTGACCCCGGGGACCTCGTTGGCCAGGTAGTCCGCCTCCTCGAAGCTGCGCAGCGGGGTGACCGAGAGCAGCAGCGGGGTGTTTTCTGCGGCGAGGGCGGTCACCATCCGGAGCAGCGAGTCCAGTTCGTAGACCGGCCTGCTCACCAGGAAATGCGCCCCGGCCTTGACCTTCGCCCGGGCCCTGGCGATCTCGGCCTCCGGGTCCCGCGCGCCGGGGTTGACCCGGGCGCCGACGCAGAACGAGGTCTGCGTGGCCGTCGCGAGCCCGTTGGAGTCGCGGCCGGCGTTCAGGCCGGCCAGCAGCGCGATCAGGCCGAGCGAGTCCACCTCCCAGATGCCGTCCACGGCGGGGTAGTCGCCGAGCACCG
>WNGR01000654.1_pt1 | contig 39393 bp, 37 predicted proteins | sample 5407581 | NCBI WGS metagenome assembly WNGR01 (sample SAMN13153383, study PRJNA577476) | soil metagenome | isolation source: 80 cm soil or saprolite under Garry oak tree replicate 2 | place: USA:California | collected 2016-06-15 | reverse complement strand
GCTGAAGACGATCTGGCCGTCCGGGCCGGGAACCTTCGCTTGGGCTGGCCCGCTGATGCCGGCGAGACCCAGCGTGGTCAGCGCCGCCGCCAAAACGATCAGCTTGCGCATCGGATCCCCCTTTCGTCGGTGGATGGTTCGCCCGACTGACGTTAGGCGCGATCAGGCGCTGGCGAATCGGGGCGGGCCACAGTCTTGGGCTCGTGCCTGCACGGTCATCGGCTGCCTGGGGGTTGGTGCTGGCAACAGTGCGGCCGGGGGTGATCTCTGCGACGATCGGCCTGTGCGCACGACCGTGCTGATCGTCGATGATCACGACGGCTTCCGCGAGTCCGCGCGGGCGCTGCTGGAGGCGGAAGGGTTCGCCGTGGTCGGTTGCGCCGCGGACGGTGCCGCGGCGCTGGCAGCGGTGCAGCGGCTGCGGCCGGAGGTGGTGCTGCTTGATATCCAGCTTCCCGATGTAGACGGCTTCGCGGTCGCCAGGCAGCTGGCGGCGGCCCCCCACCCGCCGCGGGTGGTGCTGATCTCCAGCCGCGATGCGGCCGCATACGGGCCGCGCCTTGACGCCGCGCCGGCCTGCGGGTTCCTTGCGAAGCGGGAGCTTTCCGGTGCGTCGCTGGCCGCGCTGGTTGGCTGAGCCGTTCCCGCGCCAGATGTGGTTGCTACTATGGCCGGCCGCAGCGGTGGTGGGCGTCACGGCAGAGTGGCGCCTGTATGGCTGGGCGGACCCTCGGAACTGGGCGCCCGATCTCCTGACCGGCTGGACCCTGATCGCATGCGGGCTGGCCGGCTGGTCGCGCCGCCCGCAGAGCCGGTCGGGCGCGCTGCTGGTGGCGACGGGGTTCGCCTGGTTCGCGCCCAACTTCGCCGCGACCGGCGTGACGGCGCTCGGCTGGCTCAGCGCGCATGCGCTGTATCTGTATCGCGGCCCGCTCATTCACCTGGTGCTCACCTATCCGCGGGGCCGCCTGGTCCGGCGGCTGGACCGCGCCGCGGTCGCCGCTGGCTACGCGGCCGCGGTTATCACGCCGGTCTGGGGCAGCGAAACCGCCACGATCGTGCTGGATGCCTGCTCGTCGCGGTCGCCGTCCGCGGTTATGTCTGCGCCGCGGGGCGCGAGCGCCGCAGGCGGCTGGCCGCGCTTCAGGCGACGACGCTGCTCGCTGCTGTGCTTGCGGCGGTCGCGCTGGTTCGGCTCATAGAGGGCCAGGCCGCCCGCGCGGCGACGCTGCATGCCTACCAGGCGGCACTGTGCGGCTTGTCGGTCGGCCTTCTCGTGGGCCTGCTGCGCGGGTCGTGGGAGCGCGCCGACGTCGCCGACCTGGTGGTCGAGCTGGGCGCGACCCGCTCCGGCACGCTGCGGGACGAACTTGCCCGCGCGCTGGGCGACCCGAGCCTGCAGGTCGGCTACTGGGTCCCGGCATCGGCTGGCTTCGTGGACTCCAACGGGCGGCCGGTCCGGATCCCTGATCCGGGCTCTGGCCGGTCCATGACCATGGTCGAGCGGGACGGGCAGCGGCTGGCGGTCCTTGTCCACGATCCCGCGGTGCTGGGCGATCCGGGGCTGGTTGAGGCCGTCGCGTCGGCCGCCAGGCTGGCCGCTGCCAACGCGCGGCTGCAGGCCGAGGTGCGCGCCCGGCTGGCCGAGATCGGCGCCTCGCGCCGGCGCATCCTCGAGGCGGGCGACGAGGAGCGCGGCCGCCTGGAGCGCCGCCTGCGCGAAGGGGCGCTGCGGCGGCTCGGCGAGGTGGCGGAGACCCTCCGTCAGGCCCGGCGTCCCGACGCCGCCGGGAACGCCGCCGAGCGCCTCGCCAGGGCGGAAATCCAGCTCACGCAGACACAGCAGGAGCTGCGGCGGCTCGCCCGCGGGATCCATCCCCGCGAGCTGTCCGAGCGCGGGCTCGCGGCCGCGCTCACCTCGCTGGCCAGGGACGTCCCGCTGCCGGTCAAGCTGGCAGTATCGGCGGCCGGCGAGTCGCCGGGCGCGGCGGCGTGCGCGTATTTCGTGTGCTCGGAAGCGCTCGCGAACGTGGCGAAATACGCATCCGCCTCGCATGTCGCGGTCTCGGTCCGCTCAGATCCCGGCGCCACCACGGTGGAGATCGAGGACGACGGCGTCGGCGGCGCCGATCCGGGCCGGGGCACGGGGCTGCGGGGCCTGGCCGACCGCGTCGAGACCCTCGGGGGGACGCTCACCGTGGACAGCCCGCCGGGCCGCGGGACACGCCTGGTCGCGGTGATCCCGCACGGCGCCGGCGCGGCGTGACTGCACGCGGCGCCGGCGCCGTCGTATGGGCGGCTCACCGTTTGCGGGTGCACCCGGCTGGGATCCGGGGTGCGGGGCCCGCCGGTGCCGAGTTCTTCAGGCGCTGGATCTGCTGGATGAACGCGCGCGTCTGCGGGTCGGTCTGCAGGTGCTGGTACACGAGGGACAGCGATCTGCGCAGCGCCGCCAGGTCCGCTGGGGTGGCGTTCACGAACCGGGCGCCCATCGCGCAGGCTCGCCCGATTTGGGCGGCGTTGCCGCTGGCTGCCAGTCCCACCGAATCCCTGGTGGCAGCGTCGGCTGCCTGCTGGAGCCAGGTGCGCTGCTGGGCGGTGAGGGACGCGAGCCGCCGGGGGCTGGCGATCAGCACGTCGAACTCAGGCCACAGGGCCACGTTCGCGGCCACGTACGGCGCCCCAGTAGCGAGCCCTGCCAGGTCCACGTAACGGCTGAGGTCCAGCTCGAATCCCTGGATCTGGCCGCTGCCCAGAGCGTGGCTGCGGACCGGGCCGAAGGCCACCACCGGGGTGGCGCCCAGGGCCCGGATCGCCTCCTCCTGGACCTGCGACCGCAAGGTGCCGAACGAGACACCATGCCAGTCCGCCGGGGCGAGCAGCGGACGCCGGGCGCTGATGGGCAGCCGGAGCCCTTCACCAAGCACCCCCAGGCCGGTCACATGCACGCTGGCGAGGCCGGCGAGCATCCGGCCCGGCATCGCGCTGCGGAGCACGGCGTTCTCGAGCGGGTAGCTGTCGATCAGCATCGGCGCCGACAGAGCCCGAAAGCCCTGCACTCCCATGGTGTCGAAGACCCGGCTGCCCGCCCAGCCCAGATCCACCGTCCCGGCTGCGGCGGCGTGCACCACCTGCGCCTCGGCGTCCGGCGCCAAATCACCCCACTGGTTGATGACCTTGATCTGGAGGGCGCCGCCGGACAGCGCGCCCACCCGCCGGATGAAATCCCCCACTGCCGGGATGGAGTCCAGGCCCCCGTACGTGCTGGCCAACCGCAGCACCACAGGGCCGCCTCCCAGTCCGCCTGCCTTGTCGCCGGGCGAGGCGCCGGCGCAGCCCGACGCCACTGCGGATACCAAGATCAGCGCGAGCAGCGCGCTTGCCTTCCTCAGCATGACGTCACCCCGCTGGCAGCGTGATGCGGAGCCGGAGGATGGACCCGTCCGTGGCGAGTGCGAACACCTCGCCGTTCGGGCCGAAGACGGGCGACCTGAGCAGCGTGTACGTCGAGCCGGACCATTTCGCGATCAGCCGGTGTGCCCGGTCGTAGACCAGCGTGGGCTCGGTGGGGCCCGGGCCGCAGCCTGACACGTACGTGTCGCCTGCAGCATCGACTGTGACCTCACACAGGTGTCCTCCGGTGAAGGACGAGGAATCGGGTGAGAACGCGTCAACTTTGTGGCCGCCGGGATCGACGTAAAGGACCCTCCCCTGGTCGTCGTTCACCACGACGAGCCTGCCGTGCGCGTCGATGCTCGCCAGGTGCTGGTGGCCGAGCAGGTCCGGGTCGCTGGAAGCGCTGCCGCCGATCCGCCAGATGACCTTGCCCGAGGGGGAGAACTTGGCCAGGGTCTGGCTTTGGTCGTCCGTGACGTAGACGTTGCCGGATCCGTCGACCGCCAGGTCGGCCGTGAAATAGAACTGGCCCTTCCGGGCCCCATAGCTGCCGAACTGGCGGATGAACCTTCCTTGCGAGGTGAAAACCTGGACCCGGTCGTTTCCGCTGTCCGAGACGTAGACCATTCCATTGCGGCCGACGGCGATCTTCCCGGCCACGTCTGTCGGGGCTGTGGGATCGTTCGTGATGAACTTGAACTCGCCGGGCCCGGCCCCGGGCTTCCCCCATCGCCGCAGGACCTCCCCGCCGGGCGAGATCACGCTCACCCGCTGGCTGAGATCGGTGACGTACAAGTTGCCGTCCGGGCCGGCCGCGAGGGCGTCGGGATGGTCCAGCCCGAGCGACTTCGCGCCATACCCGGCCATGATCGTGAACGGGCTCGGCAGGGCCGGCGAGCCGACCGCTGCCGCGCTGCGATGCCCGCCCGCCGGGGCCGCGGCGCAGCCGACGGCCAGGACGGTCACCCCGGCTGTGACCACGGCGACCGCCAGGCGGCTTGTGATTCTTTCCATGGTTCCCTCCCAGTGTCCCAAAGGTCACCACTGACGGTAAGACGGTGTGACGCGGCGAACATCGGTGCTGCCCTCAGCGCTGGACTGTGGCCAGCACGGAATGCTGCGACGGCAGCGGTGCCACAATCAGGTAATGGAACACCCGGAGCCCCCGCTGGCCGCTGCGGCTCTCCTGACGGTTTCGCACCGGCTGGCCGCTCCGGCGCGTATCGCCGCCATGCTGCTGGGGCTCGGAGCAGCCGCCGGGGCGCTGGCCGTCGCGGAGGGGCCCGGCCGGGCCACCACCTACGCGGGAAGTTCGGCCGCCGGCGGCGCACTTACCATGTGCGCGGGGCTCGGTCTGGTCGCGGCGGGCCTGGTGATCTGCCTGGGCCCGCGGCCTCGCCGGATCGGGGACCTCGCGCTGCTAGCAGGGTTCACCTGGTTCGCGCCGGTGTGGGCCGCCTGGCAGAACGGGCCACCGCTGATCCCCAGCCTCGCGATGGTGGTTGGCGGGTTCACGTTCCCGCTCATCCTCCACCTGGTGCTCGCCTACCCCGGCGGCCGGGCCGGCTCGGCGCCCGCCCGTGTGCTGATCGCCGCCGCCTACGTTGAGGCGCTGCTCGCCGCGGCCGTCCTCGCCCTGTTCCGGGATCCCTACCTCGACCCCGGCTGCCTGGCGAACTGCAACGTGAACGCCTTCCTCGTCCGCTCCCTCCCATCGCTCGCCCGCGCCGCCGGGATCGCCGACCGCTGGTTCACCGCGGCCGCCGCGGCCGGGCTCATCGCCATCTGCACGGCCCGGCTGGTGGCGGGATCGCGGCCCGCCCGGCGAAGGCTCCTGCCGGTCGCCGTCCCTGCGATCATGTTCGCCGCAGCGGTAGCAGCGCGGGCGATCGCGCTCCTGAGGACCACGGTCGAGGATCCTTTCAACGCTGCCCTGTTCGCGATCTTCGCCGTCGCCAGCGCCGCGATCATCCTCCTGGCCGCTGGCCTCATCTTGGGCGTTGCCCGCAGCCGGGCGGGGCGCCGCGCCATCGCCCGGATCGCGGTCAACCTGGACGAGGCGCCTGCCCCGGGATCTCTCCAAACCGCGCTGGCGGAGGCGCTGCACGATCCAGAGCTCCGGATCGCCTACTGGCTCCCGGGCGCGCGGCGGTACGTCGATGCAAGCGGCCACGCGATGTCAGAACCCGCAGCCAAATCCGGAGGAACGGTCACCCGCGTGACGAGGAGCGGCCGCACGGTCGCGGCCGTCTCCCACGCCGGGTCCGCTTCGGGTCTTGAGAGCCACATCGGGCCCGCCATCACGCTCGGCCTGGAAAACGAACGGCTGCAAGCGGAACTGCTCGCCCAGCTCGAAGAGCTTCGCGCGTCCCGGGCTCGCATCGTCGAGAATGCCGACGCCGAACGCCGCAGGCTCGAACGAGACCTCCACGACGGCGCCCAGCAGCGCCTGCTGGCCCTGTCCTACGACATCCGTCTCGCCAGCGCCAGCGCCGCGGCCGGCGGTGACACCGCTGCCCAGATGACGCTCGCCACGGCGATGGAGGAGACCGGGGCCGCGCTAGAAGAACTGCGCGAACTCGCCCACGGGATCTACCCGGCCGTGCTCACGGAGGCCGGCGTGGCACCCGCGCTGGCCACGCTCGCCGACACCGCCCCGCTGCCCGTCCAGATCCTCCGGGCGGACGAACGGCGCTACCCGGCCCCCGTCGAAGCGGCGGCGTACTTCACCGTGGCGGAGGCCGTCGACGACGCGATCCGCCGCGGCGCGGATCGTGCTGCCGTGACCGTCGCCCACGAGGGCGGACAACTGGTTGTCACGGTCGAGGACAACGGCACCGACCGCGACGCGCCCATGGTCACGCTCGCCGATCGCGTCGGGGCGCTGGGCGGCAGCCTGTCCATCATGGAGACGGCGTGCCGGGCGGAGATCCCATGCGCGTCGTCGTAGCCGAGGACGTGATGCTCACCCGCGAGGGCATCACCCGGCTGCTCACCGACGCCGGCGTCGACGTGGTCGGCGAAGCGGGCGACGCCGCCGCGCTGCTGCGCGCGGTCCGCATGACCCAACCCGACGCTGCCGTGGTCGACATCCGCATGCCGCCCACCCACACCGACGAGGGCCTGGTCGCCGCGCAGCAGATCCGCGCCGAGCATCCCGATACCGGGGTGCTCATCCTCTCCCAGTACATCGAGCCGTATTACGCCATGCGGCTGATCGAAGAGCATCCCGAACGGGTCGGCTACCTGCTCAAGGAACGCGTCTTCGACGTCGCGAACCTGATCGACGCCCTCCGCCGCCTCGCGGACGGGGAGACGGTCATCGACCCGACGATCGTCGCCCGCCTCTTCGCCCGCAAACGCCTTGCCGGCCCCCTCGACAAGCTCACCGAACGGGAGCGCGAGGTGCTCGCACTGGTCGCCGAGGGGCGCTCCAACCGGGCCATCGCCACCCGCCTGTTCGTCACCGAGCGCACCATCGAAGCACACGTCAAGCAGATCTTCCTCAAGCTCGGCCTCAACACCGACCCCGACTCCCACCGGCGCGTGCTCGCCGTCCTCGCCCACCTGCGCAGCATGACCTGAGCGCTCGAGGGCAGGGTCCGTGGCCGACGCCGAGAGCGGTCGATCGCGTTAAGAGGGGGCCAGTTCCCCGCCGAACGGGATGATCTGCCTGCGGTCGCCTGCGCGGTCGGCTTGGCTCTCAGCCGCCCGTAGTCGGCGATATGCGAGCACCTTGGGGCTGTCGCACTGGCCGTATATTCACTCTCCGTGACAGCAGGTCTCCCGGCTTGGGAGCTGTCACTGGGCGGACCCGGCAGGCGCCGTGCTCACGAGCGGCCGCCCGGCGCCGGGCAGATGATCGCGGTCTCAGCTATCTTCAAAATTGGGTGCTGCCGCGTAATAGTGGCGAATGACGCGCGTACTGTAACAGTTCCTCGTCCGCTGCCATCTCGTCATGGTGTGGTGTTCTGGCGGCCAGGTACTCGGTCCAGTCGCGGCTGGTGCTGCGTGTCCATCTGGTTGCAGTGTTGATGTTCAGGCCGGTGATGCTGGCGAGGATGGGGGCTGGCAGCTCGGCGGCGAGCGTGCTGACGGCGGTGTTGCGTGCGTCGTGGGTGGTGATAACAGCCGCAGCGTCACCTGATAGCCCCGCGCCGTCGACACCGCCGCCGGGCGGCTGCCGCAGCGGAGGGAACCGAAGAACGCCTCGATCTCGGCAGCGTTCCACTGCCACGGGTACTGGCCGGAGAACTCCGCCAGCCGCCGCACCAGCCGGGCCCGCGCCGTGATCGTGCGGTCCTGCAGGAACCGGGCACGCTGCTGACGCCCCCAGCCCTCCAGCATCGCCGCCAGCACCGCAGGCTCCGCATCCAGCGGCACAACGTTGCCCGCCAGCACCAGGCCGGCCGCGCCCGTTTCGTCGGCGGCAGCGATGTAGAACGCGCCATTGGGCGACATGACGGCACCGAGTTGCACGCGCACCGTACTCGCCCTGTGACCACGCTCCCGGGGTGCTCCCTGGCGGGCGTTTCGTCACTCAGGTAAGGGACTTTTGGCACTCACTTGCGGCTGGGTGTTACTCGAAACTGATAGTGAAAGTCAGTTGGGAGAGACTTGGAAGGCGGTGAGTGCGATGACGGTGATCGAGGCGCGGGCGGGGGTGGGGACCCGCAAGTGGTGGGCGCTGGCCGGGCTTTCCCTGGCTGTGCTGGCGGTGGGCTTGGACGCGACGGTGCTGAGCGTGGCGCTGCCGACGCTGGCGGTGTCGCTGCATGCGTCGGCGACCGATCTGCAGTGGTTTGTCTCTTCCTACACGCTGGCACTGGCGGTCGGGCTGCTGCCGGGCGGGCTGCTGGGGGACCGGTTTGGCCGCAAGAAGATGATGATCGGTGCCCTGGCCGTGTTCGGCCTCGGGTCGCTGGCGTGTGCTTACTCGCCCAACGCGGGCGCGTTCATCGCCGCCAGGACACTGCTCGGGCTGAGCGCGGGCTTCATGGTCCCGCTGGTGATCTCGGTGGTCGCGGTGATGTTCAGCGAGGAGGAGCTGCCCAAGGCGCTCGGCATCTGGGGCGGGGCCAACTTCCTGGGCCTGCCGATCGGGCCGATCCTCGGCGGCTGGCTGTTGTCCCACTACTGGTGGGGCTGGGTGTTCCTGATGAACCTGCCGGTCGTGGTGATCGGGCTGGCCGCGGTCATGGCGCTGGTGCCCGAGTCCCGGGCCAGCCGGGCTCCCGGCTTGGACCCGGCCGGTATCGTGACCTCCTGCGCCGGGCTCGGGGTGCTTATCTACGGCTTCATCGCGGCCGGGCAGTACGGCTGGACCTCGCCCACCGCGATCACCGCGATAGTGGCGGGAGCGGCCATCTTGGCGGCCTTCACCGGGTGGGAACTGCGCCTGTCCCGGCGGCCCGGAGGGCAGCCGCTGGTGGATCTGGCGCTGTTCCGCTCTGCCAGGTTCACCTGGGGGACGCTCCTTGCGGCCATGGGCATCTTCGCGATGTTCGGCCTGCTGTTCGCGGCGCCGCAGTTCTTCCAGGCGGTCCTGGGGGTGAACGCGATGGGCAGCGGTCTGCGGCTGCTGCCGCTGATGGCGGGCCTGGCGGCCGGTGTCGGCCTGGCCACCCTGCTCATCAAGCCGCTGACCGCCAAGCTGACGGCGGCCCTGGGGTTCGCCGTCCTCGCCGTAGGCCTGGTGCTCGGCACCACCATGAGCGCCACCAGCAGCACGGCGTTCATCGCCACCTGGACGGCGATCGCCGGGCTCGGGTTCGGGCTGACCCTGGCCGTCGCGGCATCGGCGGCCCTGGTCGACATGCCGAAGGAGAGCGCCGGCGTCGCCTCCGCTGTCATGCAAGCCGTTCAGAAGGCGGGCGCCCCGCTGTCCGCCGCGATTCTGGGCAGTGTGCTCGCCACCGGCTACCAGGCGCAGTTGCACCTGGCCGGTTTGCCGGCCGCGACCGTGAGCGCGGCGCGCAGCAGCGTGTTCGCCGGCCTCGCGGTGGCGCACAAGCTCTCCTCGCCCGCAGCGCTTGACCAGGTTCGCGCTGCCTTCGTGCACGGCATCGACGCGATGCTGTGGGTCAGCGCGGGCCTGGCGGTGGCCGGCGTCGTGCTGGCGCTGCTGTTCCTGCCCTGGCGCGCCACCACGGCGGCCAGCGCCGAAGAGGTACAGGAAGAGGGGGAACCCGCCCATGAACACGTCGCATGATCAGGCAATCGCCGGGCCGGACAAGGCCGCGCCGGCCGCCCACGGCCGGCCCGGCCACGGGCACCACGAGCCGGCCCGCCCGGGGCTGTGGGAGCGCAAGAAGGCCAGGACGCGTGCTGCCATCCGGGAGCACGCGCTCCGGCTGTTCCGCGAGCAGGGCTACGACGCCACCACGGTCGAGCAGATCGCCGGGGCCGCGGAGGTCTCCCCAAGCACGTTCTTCCGCTACTTCCCCACCAAGGAAGACGTCGTCCTGCAAGACGACATGGAACTCCGCTGGATAGACGCCCTGCGGGCCCAGCCGCCCGGCATGCCCTCGATCGCGGCGCTGCGCGCGTCCCTGCATGACGCGTTTGCCAGCCTCTCGGCCGACGACATCGCCAAGATCCGCGAGACGACGGACCTGGCGCTGACCGTGCCGGCGATCCGGGCACGCATGCTGGACGAGTTCGCGCGGACCATCCAGGTCATGGCCACCGGCATAGCCGAGCGCACCGGCCGGAACCCGGACGACTTCGAGGTCCGTACGCTCGTCGGGGCGGCCCTCGGCGTCGCGATCAGCTCCTGGTTCACCGCCCAGGGCGACATGGAGCGGTTCATGGCCGACTACGCCCGGGCGCTGGAACTCCTGCTGACGGGCCTGCCGCTGTAGCTGGACCGCGGCGCACCGGCCTGCGTTGTCAGTGCGGAAAGCCGGTGAGGTAGTGGCTGCGGATTGCCGCGCGGAGCCGGTCCAGGTCACCTTCCTCCACCGCCTCGACAATGGGCCGGTGGCGGTGGACGGCCTCGGACAGGTCAATGCCCTGGCGTTCTATCTCCTCCCGCATCAGCGCGCCCATCTGACTGTTGAGCACGCTCCACAGGTCTTTCAGCCGGCGCCGCCCGGAAACGTCGATAAGCAATTCATGGAAACGGGTGTCGCCTTCCACCAGGGCCTCCATGTCGTCGGTGACCGCGGCGGCGGACATGCGCTGCATCGCCACCCGCAACCCCCTGGCGAGTTCCTTGCGCCCGGGCCCGAAACCGGCCTGGACGCTGCCGTCCTCCAGCACGTACCTGGCGAAACAGACATCCTCCGCGTCCCCCGGTGACATCCGGGTCACCACGCTGTAGCGGCGCGGGACGATCGCGATCAGGCCCTCCGCGTGCAGGCTGCGCAGCGCATCGCGGATGGTGCCCCGGCTGACCCCGAATTCGGCCGCCAGATTCGCCTCGACCAAGCGGGTTTCCGCGGGCAGTTCATTGTTCAGGATCCGGCGCCGCAGAGCCTTGCCCACCGCCTCAGGGAGAGAGACGTGCTCAAGCGTTTCCGACACGGGACCCTCCTGAGTCGCGATCGTCGTCCGTCACTGTAGCCCGAGTCCCGATTCGGTCAAGCCGCGGTGACCGGCGGCATCGGGCACCGCGCAGAGCGCGGCCGCGGGCCCGGTGAGGATCGGGGTGAGGCCGGGCCCGTGCCCGGGCATCGGGCTGGCCCCGTGCACCACCACGCCGACGGTCAGCCACCCGCGCCGGAAGCCCATGTTGTGCCTGGCGTCCAGGTCCGTGACCGCGACCAGGTCGCCGAGCAGCAGCCGGTCCGCGCCGGGCGGCTGCCCCTCCCCCGCGGCGCCGGTGCCGAGCTGCAGGTCCAGGTCCCAGGCGGCGGCGGGCCTGCCGATGCCGTTCCCGGCCAGCTTGCTGGGCAGGGCCGCCCGCACGCCCACGGTCATCGGCCCGTGGCCCTGCCATGCCACCGGCAGGGCGGCGAGCAGGCCGGGGGCGGCGTTCAGCACCACCACCTCGGGCGGCACGCCGGTGTGCCGCCAGCCCTGGCCGGACGCCCGCACCGTCACCTGGTCACCGGGCCGCATCCGGGCCAGGTCCGGCTGGCGGAACCCGGTGATCAGCCGCCCGTCCTCGCCGCGCTTGCCGAGGACCACGCCGCGCGCGCCGGCGGCCCGGCCGGTGCGCACCTCCGCCGGGTTGCCGATGCACCCGTAGCTGACCAGGGCGTGCCGGGCGGCCGGCTCCGGGTGCACCAGGCAGGCGCCGGGCGCGACGTGGTCGCCGGCCACGGCGGACACCGGGTCGCCCAGCCGCACGCCGAGGACCAGCCCGCCGTCACCGACCGGCAGGTAGGGCCGGCCGTCGGCGTCCACCCGGTACGGCGTGTCCCCGAGGGCGGGATGCTCGACCACCCCGAGCACGTTGACGGCGACCGCCTTCAATCCGCTCACTCGTTAGCCTCCGCGTCGCCGTGCAGCCAGCCGGCCAGGTTCGCGTCCGGGTCATCGACCAGCGCGAACGCCTTGGCCGGCCCGCTCATCAGCGAACTCGGGCCGGGGCCGTGACCGAACAGCATGCACTGGCCGGTCGAGATCACCCCGATGGTGAGGAATCCGGGCCGGTAGCCGCGGCCGAACCGGTGGTCGGCGTCGGCGACCGCCACGATGTCACCGATGCGCAGCCCCTCCAGGCCCAGGGACAGGTCCGCGCCGAGGCCCGGGTACGCGCCCATCAGGTCGGTGTTGGCGTACTCGGAGACCATCCCGGCCCCGGCGCCGACCGCCTCGGCCGGGACCCGCGCCGCCACGTGCACCTCGAGCCGGCCGTCGGGCCGGGTCCCGCCGGGCATCCGGGCCAGCAGCACGGGAGCGCAGTTCTTGACCACGATGGCGGGGTGGCCGGGGAGCGCGAGGCCCTGCCCCACGGCCGTCACCGTCACCGCGTCGCCCGTGGTCACCTGCTCTGCCACCGGCCCGGCGAAGTCCACGAGCACGTAGGCGTGCTGGCCGATGACGTGCCCGACCGCCCCGGCGGCCGGCCCGGACTCGACCCGGACCTCGTTGCCGACGCAGGTGAGGAACTGCAGCGCCATGTTGGCCCCGGGGTCGCGATGCCGCACCGAGGCCCCCGGCTCGAGGTGGTCGGAGGCGTACCCGGTGGCCGGGTCGCCGCAGTGCACGCCGAGCGTCATCCCGCCCATGCCGGGCAGGGCGAAGGCCTGCCCGTCCGGCCCGGCCCGGTAGACATGCCGGTCGCCCAGCGGTGGCCAGACCTCACCGGTCAGGGCCTGGCGCACCAGCGCGCGGGCGTTCGTGGTCACGTTCATCCGGCGTCCAGCGGGAAACCGGTCCAGGCCCGGGTGCGGAACGACGCCTCGAACGCGTTGATGGTCTCCTGCACCAGCGCGCCCTGGGCGAAGTCGCCCTGGCCCGGCCGGCCGGGGTCGCAGATCTCGTCGAGGAAGTCGGCCACCAGGCCGGAGTAGAACAGGTACTCCCAGGGCTCGCCGGAGTGGCCGCCGGGCGGGAAGAACCGGTCGGGTATCTCCGCGTCGGTGAACTCGACCGCGTCGCCGCGCGCCGTCTTGATGGTCTGGCAGATGCCGAACTCGTCCACCAGGCGCACGATGATGGCACCGGCGGAGCCGTAGATGCGTGCCTCGATGCCCGGGTAGTTGCCGATCGTGACGTACGACGACTGGATGGAGGCCAGGGCGCCGGAGGCGAACTCGGCGATCCACATGTCCCCGTCGTCGATGTTCACCCGGGTCATCCGGCCGGTGCCGCGGATCATCCGGTCCGGCACGAAGTTGCGCATGGTGCCGACCACCGCGGTGAGTGGCGATCCGACCCACCAGTGCATGATGTCGATGATCGGCGCGCCGTAGCCCTCGATCGAGGACACGGTGATCTGGCCGGGATCGGCCTGCGGGTCCACCTGCCGCAGCGGCGTGGCCGGGTCGAGCCACTGGCTGTTCTGCTCGAACCCGTTGAAGATGAACGGCTCGCCGACGAAGCCCGAATCGATGAGTTCCTTGGCGTACCGGACCGCCGGTGCGTAGCGGAAGGTGAAGCCGAGCTTGGTCCGCAGCCCGCGCCCGGCGGCCAGTTCCGCCGCCTGCCGGGTCTTGCGGTAGTCGTTGTGCACCGGCTTCTCGCACAGCACATGCTTGCCGGCCGACAGCGCGTCCCAGGAAACCTGAAAGTGCGGCCGGTTGCCGGTGACCACGTCGATCACGTCGATCTCCGGGTCGCCGAGCAGTTCGGTGTAGTCCGCCGTGACCCGCGGCACGCCGAACTCGCCGGCCGCGGTGGCAAGCGCCGCCGGCTCGACGTCGGCGAGGGCGACGACCTCGGCCCGGGGATCCCGCTGCCAGCCCGGGATGTGGGCGCGCCGGGCCCAGCTTCCCGTGCCGACCACGGCGACCCGCACCTTGCCGGCCCGGGGCGGCAAGCCGCCCCCGGAACCCCACATGCTGGCCCGGGGCGGCAAGCCGCCCCCGGAACCCCACATGCTGGCCCGGGGGAGCGACCCCCCGGAGCCCCCGGATGGGCCAAGGCCCCGTTCCTCCGTCACGGGGCCTTGGCCCTCGTCTGCGGTCATGTCCGGTTCCCTCACTTTCGCTGGTGCCGGGGGCAGGTGACGGCTCAGTAGCCGGCCGCCCGGTCGTAGGCGTTGCGCAGCGGCCGCCCGGCCAGCCAGCGCCGCAGGTTGTCGATGAACAGGTCGGTGATCAGGCCGTTCTCCGCGGCCACGGTGGCGGCCGAGTGCGGCGAGATGATCACGTTCGGCAGGTCCCACAGCGGTGAGCCGGCCGGCAGCGGCTCGGTGCCGAACACATCGAGGCACGCGCCGCCGAGATGGCCGGCCCGCAGCGCGCTCACCAGCGCCTCCTCGTCGACCACCGGGCCGCGGGAGATGTTCACCAGCACCGAGCCCGGGCGCATCAGCGCCAGTTCTGCGGCACCGATCAGCCCCCGGGTCCGCTCGGTCAGCGGGCAGGCCAGCACCAGCGTGTCCACCTCCGGCAGCACCTGGCGGAGCTGGTCGGAGGCCACGTAGGAAGTCACGCCGGGCACGCCGTAACGGTGACCGGGCCGCCCGGCCCCGCACACCTCCACCCCGGCCGCGGCCAGCAGCCGGGCCACCGCCCGGCCGGCGCCGCCGAGGCCGACGAGCAGGGCCCGGCTGCCGGCCACCTGGCTGCCCGCGTACCGCTGCCAGTGCCGGGCCGTCTTGGCGCTGGCCAGGGCCGGCATGCCCTTGGCGAAGTAGAGCAGGCCGAGCAGCGCGAACTCGGCCAGCGGAATGCCGTGCACGCCGGCCGCCGTGGTGAACACCAGCGGGGAACCGGCCAGCCCGGTGCGGTCCAGGAACCCGCCAATCCCGGCGCTGGTGGCCTGCACCCAGCGCAGCCGCGGGCAGTTGGCGGCCATCTCCGCGGGGGCCTGCCAGTCGAAGTCGAAGCTCACGTCGGCCTGGCTGCGCAGGCCGGCCCAGGCGCCGAGTTCGGCCGCGGAGAGCTGCCGCGGCACTCCGGTGTGGTCGGCCGGGTAGCGCGGCACCGGCAGCAGGCCGGGTTCGTACAGCACGGACACGCGGGGGTCCGCCGCCGCGATGCGGGCCACGTGCCGTGGCTCCAGCGGGGAGGCGATCAGGACCCGCAACTGATCATCTGCCATCGAGTTTCCGCAGGGTTGCGTCGATTGTCGATTGTCAGCGACTATCGCTGGCGAGGTGGCCGCTCGTCAAGGTCGCGCGGCACGCCGCGGCCGGGGTCACGGCGTGCCGCGCCGGGCCGCCTGGCCACCATTGCCTCGCCGTACTGCGCCTGGTCGTCCGGCGGGAGGATTATTCCAGTCATGTTTCAGATGCCCCCGCGCCCATTGACGGCCTGATGGCTCGTTCCTACAGTAGTTGCACTTGTCGACAATCGACGAAATGAGGCGGAGATGATCCGAGGCTCCCGGTCCCGCCTGCTGAGCGCCGGCCTTGTCGCGCTCGCGCTCACCGCGACCGCCTGCGGGGGCAGTAGCAGCAGTAGCACGAGCACCGGCGGCACCAACGGCTCCGGCACGCTGAGCACGCTGGTGATCGCCAACGCGGTCAAGGTCGACACCCTCGACCCCGAGGCCAACTCTGTGAACGAGTCGATCTGGCTGGACCAGAATCTCTACAGCCGCCTGCTCCAGCCCAACTCGACGGGCACCGGGCTGCTGCCCGACCTGGCCACGTCCTGGAACATCTCGCAGAACGGGCTCAGCTACACGTTCCACCTGCGGCCCGGCGCCGAGTTCGCCAACGGCATGCCGGTCACCGCCAGTGACGTCGTCTACTCGATCCAGCGGTCCCGCGCCTTCAAGGGCGGCTGGGGCTTCCTGCTGACCGCGGTCAAGACCATCACCGCGCCGGACGCGCACACCGTGGTGGTCACGCTGTCCCAGCCGCACGCGCCGCTGCTGGCCGACCTCGCCATGTACGCGTACTCGATCGTCCCGGAGAAGCTGGTCAAGGCGCAGGGCGCGGCGTTCTTCCAGCACCCGGTCGGCAGCGGGCCGTTCGTGGTCACCTCGTTCAACCCCGACACCGAGGTGGACCTGGCCCGCAACCCGCACTTCTACGGCATCAGGCCCAAGATCTCCAAGGTCAAGATCCTCATCGTGCCCAACGACAACACGCGGGTGCTCGAACTGGAGAGCAAGAAGGTCGACGTCATCGAGAACCCGCCGGGCAACCTGGTCAGCGAGATCGACAAGACGCCGGGCCTGAGCGTGCAGCTCTTCCCGTCCACCCGGGTGGACTTCATCCAGCTCGACGAGCACTACGCGCCGCTGGCGAAGACGGCGGTCCGGCAGGCGCTGAACTACGCGATCAACCGGAACGCGATCGTCAAGCTCGCCTACCAGGGCCACGCGGTCCCGGGCGCGTCGTTCATGCCGTACCGGATGGAGTTCTACGACAGCGCCATCAAGCCGTACCCGTACGACCCGGCCAAGGCGAAGCAACTGCTCGCCCAGGCGGGCTACCCGCACGGGTTCACCACGTTCCTGATCACGGTCAGCGGCGATGTGGCCGGCCAGGCCGAAGCCGTGGTGATCAAGCAGGAACTGGCCGCGGTCGGCGTCACCGTGAACATCCAGTCCTACGAGCTGACCACCGCCTACAGCAAGGAGGACGGCGGTCACTCGCAGATGGGCGAGCGGTACTGGACGAACGACATCATCGACCCGGACGAGGTGGCCACGTTCGGCGCGGACTGCCAGGGCGGTGCCAACGCGTTCAGCAGCTACTGGTGCGACAAACCGACGATCAACGCCGTCAACCAGGCGCGCAGCGAACTGAACAGCGGCGTCCGGCAGAACCTCTACAACCAGGCACAGCAGGCCGTCTACACCCAGTCGCCGTTCATGGTGGTCGACTACAGCCCGTACCGCTACGGGGTGGGCGGCTGGGTGCACGGCTTCCACGCCACCCCGCTCGGCAACTACGACCTGTCCCTGGAGACGCTGACCGTGAGTTCGCACTAACGGGCCGGGAGCGGGAGGTAGCTCGTGAGCCGGTTCGGGTCGCTGCCCCGGCGCCTCGTGCACGTGGTCATCGTCCTGTTCGGCATCACGCTGGTGACGTTCTTCCTGCTCCGGCTGATCCCCGGTGACCCGGCGCTGGCGATCCTCGGCAGCAGCTATACCCACGCCCGGGCCCAGGCCATCGATGCTGGCCTGGGCCTGAACCGGCCCATCTGGTCGCAGTACGGGCTGTTCATGGACCGGCTGTTCCACGGCAGCCTGGGATTCTCGTTCTTCTACCACGAGCCGGCCACCAGGGTGATCGTTAACCACATCCCGCCGACCCTGTTCCTTATCGCCTACAGCGCCGTACTGGCCGCGCTCATCTCGCTGCCCATCGGGTTCCTTGCCGGGCTGCGCAGGGGCCGGGTGGTCGACCAGGTGTCACGGGTCTTCTTCACGCTGAGCTTCGCGATGCCCGCGTTCTGGCTCGGCATCATCTTCATCCTGATCTTCAGCGTGCACCTGCCGGTGTTCCCGATCAGCGGCTTCGGCTCGGGCCTGATCGGGCACCTGTACTACCTGTTCCTGCCCGCGCTCACCATCGCCCTTAGTTTCTCCACCGTGCTGGTCCGCAGCCTGCGCACGTCGACGATCAGCACGCTGCGCGCCGAGTTCGTGGACACCGCCCAGATGAAGGGGATCGCCTGGAGCCAGGTGCTGCGGCGGCACGTGTTCCGCAACGCGGTGCTCGCGGTCGTCGCCGTGTACGGCGTCAACCTCGCCTACCTGATCAGCGGCACGGTCCTGGTGGAGAACGTGTTCTCGCTGCCCGGCCTCGGCACGCTGCTGGTCAACTCGGTCTCCGACCGCGACTACCCGGTGGTGCAGGGGGTCACGCTGGTCTTCGCGGTGCTCATCGTCGGCATCAACCTGCTCACCGATGTCGTCCAGGCCGCGCTTGACCCGAGGGTCGGCCAGGAGATCGGGACATGAGCACGCCGTGGGCGGCCAGCCCGTCGGAACTGCTGATGAAGGCCGCGACCCGGGCGTCCGCGCGGCGCCGCAGCGCGGTGCGCCGGCGGCTCACGCTGATCGCGGGGCTGGCCATGCTGGCCATCGCGATTGCCGCGATCACCCTCGCGCCGGTCCTGGTCAGCCAGCCGCCCAACACCATCGACGCACTCAATCCGCTCGCGCCGCCGCTGACCCCAGGCCACCTGCTCGGCACCGACCAGTTCGGCCGGGACGTGCTGTCCCGGATCCTGTACGGGGGCCGCATCGACCTGGCGATCGCGTTCGGCGCGACCAGCGTCACCCTGGTCGGCGGCACGATCATCGGGCTGGTCGCCGGCTACCTGGGCGGCCGGTGGGACAGCGTGCTGATGCGCATCGTGGACCTGTTCTTCGCGTTCCCGTTCCTGGTCCTGGTCATCGCGATCATCGCGATGCTCGGGCCGAGCATCCTCAACATGTTCGTGGCGATCTGGATCACCAGCTGGGTCGCCTACGCCCGGATCATGCGCGCCCAGACCGTGGTGGCCAAGCGGCAGCAGTACGTGCTGGCCGCCCGCGCCCTCGGCTACGGGCGGGTGCGCGTCATGGTCCGGCACATCCTGCCCAACACCGCGTCCGCGGTGATCATCTTCTCGATGGTGGACGCGGTCGGCAACATCATCCTCGCGGCCTCGCTCGGGTTCCTCGGGCTCGGGGCGCAGCCGCCCGCCCCGGAGTGGGGAACGATGATCGCCGACGGCCAGAACTACATCCTGTCCGCCTGGTGGCTGGCCACCATCCCGGGCCTTGCGGTGGTGTTCGTGGGCATCGCGTTCAGCCTGATCGGCGACGGGCTCGCCGACCTGCTCCGGCCGGGTGACCGGTGACCGGGCCGGGCGCGCCGCTGCTGACGGTGCGGGACCTGCGCAGCTACCTGGCCACCGGGCAGGGGGTGGTGCGCGCGGTGGACGGCGTGTCGTTCACCGTCGGCGAGGCCGAGATCCTCGGCATCGTCGGCGAGAGCGGCTCCGGCAAGTCGGTCACCTGCCGGACGATCGTGGGCCTGATGCCGCCCGGCATCAGCCACGTCAGCGGTGAGGTGATCTACCACCCGCACGGCGACGCGAGCATCGTGAACGCCCGCCAGGCCGAGCTGCAGTCGCTGCGCGGCAGCCAGCTCGCGATGATCTTCCAGGACCCGATGACCGCGCTCAACCCGGTGCTGACCGTGGGTGACCAGGTCATCGAGGCGGTGCAGGCGCACGCGAAGATCTCCGCGGCACAGGCCCGCTCGCGCGCGGCCGGCCTGCTGCGCCGGGTCGGCATCCCGGCGCCGGAGCAGCGGATGCGCGACTACCCGTTCCAGTTCAGCGGCGGCATGCTGCAGCGGGCACTGATCGCGATCGCGCTGGCGTCCGCGCCCCGGCTGCTGCTCGCCGACGAGCCCACCACCTCGCTCGACGTGATCATCCAGGACCAGATCCTGAGCCTGCTGCTCGACCTGCAACAGGACACCGGCATGAGCGTGATCCTGGTCAGCCACGACCTGGCGGTGATCAGCGAGGTCTGCGACCGGATCCTCGTCATGTACGCGGGCCAGGTGGTGGAGGAGGGCCCGGCGGCCGACATCATCACCGCGCCCCGGCACCCCTACACCCGGGCCCTGCTCGACGCGGTGCCGCAGCGGGAGCGGCGCGGCCAGTTGCGGAGCATCAGCGGATCCCCGCCGAGCCTCATCGACGTGCCGGGCGGCTGCCGGTTCGCCCCCCGGTGCCGCCTCGCCGTCGAGGAGTGCCTGTCCTGGGAGACGGAGCTTATCGAGATCGGGGGGCGCGGGCGGCTGTCCCGCTGCCTGCGGCACGACGAGGTGGAAGGGTCACCGCAATGGCAGGCAAGCGACTCGGCGTAGGCGTGATCGGGGCGGGCCGCTGGGCTAACTGGGCGCACCTGCCCGGCTGGGCCAGGGACCGGCGCTGCCGGATCGTCGGCGTGTGCGACATCGACCCGGGGCGGGCCGCGGCCGCTGCGGGCAAGTACGGCGCGGATGTGGCCACCGGCGACTACACCGGCCTGCTGAACCGGGACGACATCGACATCATCGACGTGGTCACCGGGGACAGCGGGCATTTCGAGATCAACTGTGCCGCCATCGAGGCGGGCAAGCACGTGCTGAGCGAGAAGCCCGTCGCCCACGACCATCACGACGTCGCCCGGGTCGCGGCGATGGCACGGGAGCGGGGGCTGAAGACCAAGGTGGGCTTCACGTTCCGGTACAGCCCGGCGGTCCGCTACCTGAAGGACATGATCAGCCGGGGTGACCTGGGCACGCCGTTCATCTTCAACGCCTACGAGCAGAACTCGCAGTGGCTGCGCCCGCAGACGCCGCTGCGCGGCCGGGAGCAGGCCGGCACCGGGCGGATCCAGGTGGCCTCGCTGGAGGGGTACGGCGCCCCGGTCATCGACATCGGCCACTGGTTCATGGAATCCGACCTCACCGCCGTGGTCGGCGTGCTGCGCAACTTCGTCCCGGAGCGGATCGCCGCCAGCACCGGGAACCTGGCCCGGTTCAACATCGACGACGGGGACATCTTCATCGGCGAGTTCGCCAGCGGCGCCATCTGCTCGGTGCAGAGCAGCTTCGTCACCGTGGGCAACTACCCGGGCATCGAGGTCCGCGTGTACGGCAGCGAGGGCGCCGGCATCGCCCGGCTGGTCGAGGAGCGCGGCATCTGTGAGACGCTGCACGTCGCCTCGCCCGACGAGGTGGAGTTCCGCGAGGTCGAGGTGCCGGCCAGCTACTACCCTCCGGGCGGGACCCGGCGGGAGTCCTGGCGGACCCTCTACTACGCCGGCCTCACCGCGAACTTCGCCAGCGAGGTGCTCGGCGAGATCGACGGGAACGAGGGCAACTTCGATGACGGATTGTGGGTGCAGCAGGTGATCAACGCCGTGGAACTCTCCCACCACGAACGCCGCTGGGTGAGCCTGCCGCTCGACGGTGGTGCAGCGCCCGTGAGGGGGGCCAGATGAGCAAGGTGCGATGGGGCATCCTTGGCACGGCCAACATCGCCCGCGCCCAGTTCCTGCCCGGGCTCCGCGAGGCCGGCGGCACCGCCGCGGCCGTGGCCGGCCGGGACGCCGTCCGGGCTGAGCAGTACGCCAGGGACAACGGCGTCGAGCGTGCCATCGGCGGGTACCAGAACCTGATCGACGACCCGGGCATCGACGCCCTGTACATCCCGCTGCCGAACTCGCTGCACGCCGGGTGGACGCTGCGCGCCCTTGCCGCGGGCAGGCCGGTGCTGTGCGAGAAACCGCTCTGCGGGAACCTCGCCGACACCCTCCGGGTGCTCGCAGCGGCACGGCAGCGCGGCGCGCTGCTCTGGGAAGCGTTCGTCTTCCCGTTCCACCGCCAGATCGCCCAGGTCAGGGACCTGGTGGCCGGCGGGGCCATTGGCGAGCTGATGGAGATCAAGTCCAACTTCCACTTCCAGCTCAGCAACCCGGGCAACATCAGATACTCGCGGGAACTGGAGGGTGGCGCGCTTAACGACGTCGGCTGCTACCCGGTCCGGCTCGCCGCCGAGTTCTTCGGCGTCCAGCACCAGGCCGCCTGGGCCGGCGCAACCTGGGGCGGCGACGGCGTCGACACCGATACCTGGGGCGTGCTCGAATACCCGGGCGGGCGGCGGCTGCACCTGTCTTGCGGGCTTGGCCGTGCTTACGACACCTACAGCAGCCTGGAAGGCACGGTCGGCCGGATCGTGCTGAGCAACCCGTTCCACCCCGGCCCGGCGGACGGCTACCAAGTCATCGCGTCGCGTGCCGAGCCCGTCAGCCATCCCGCCACGGCGGGGGAGCCCTCGTTCACCGCCGCGATCCGGCACATCAACGCGGTGCTGGCCGACGAGGACGAGCCCAGGCTGCTGGCGGCCGACACCGCCCTGGCCACCGCCCAGGCCCTGCATGACCTGGCCCAGTCGTTCACCGCCCGGGCGGCCGCACCCTAGGTGCCTGGCGCTGCTACCGGCGGAAGACCGCCCGGATGCCCTCGCCGACGATGCGGGCACCGACGGCGGTCGCGGCGCCACCGATCACGCCCCTCGTGATGGTGTCCTGGTGCTCGGTGCCGAACTTCCTCGCCGTCGCGATGACCGGGTCCGCCGCCGCGTGGAATCCCGCGTCAAAGGAGCCCGAGCCGCTCGCGGCATCGTAGGAGCCCTTGGCGATCCCGGCAGCTATGGCAACCGGAGCCGCGGCGACGGCGATGGCCCCGGCCCAGAACCCATTCGTCTCCTGCTCCACCGGTCACTCCTTCCCCGCGGGCTGCCCGAGACAGCCCATCTGTGCGCAAGTATAAATCCGGCGCAAGGATGTTTCGCTGCCGGATTCGTCCCGGCCCGCCCCGCGGCGGCACACCCCGGCGGCGGTGCCGTGCGCGGCACGGCGGGCTCTAGCATCGTGGTATGACCGCGCTGGGGGATCTTGACCGGGCCAGGATCAGGGAACTGCACGCCCGGGAGGTGGCGCGGTTCCAGGAGGCCCGGCCCCGGTCGCGTGCCATGATCGCCCGCGCGCGCGAGCACATGCCCAACGGCACGCCGATGGCCTGGATGGCCTTTCACAACGACCAGCTCGTCTACATCGACCACGGCGAGGGACCCGGGTTCACCGACGTCGACGGGTTCGGTTACGTCGACTTCAACGCCTCGGACCTGGCGATGTTCTGCGGGCACGCGAACCCGGCCATCGTGGCCGCGGTCCGGGCGCAGGTGGCACGGTCCACGCAGTTCCTGCTGCCGACCGAGGCGTCGGTGACGGTGGCCGAGGAACTCGCCCGCCGTTACCCGGTCGGGCAGTGGCAGTTCACGCTGTCCGCCACCCAGGCCAACACCGAGGCCATCCGGCTGGCGCGGGCCGCCACCGGGCGCGAGGTGATCGTGCTGTTCCAGGGGCACTACCACGGCCACTTCGAGGAGGGCCTGGTGGACCTGGACGGGGAGCGGGTCGCCGCGGTGGAGCGCGGCCTGTCCAAGGGCGTCACCGGCCGGGTGCGGATCGCCCAGTTCAACGACCCGGGCACGGTGCGGGCCGCGCTCGAGCCCGGCGATGTCGCCCTGGTGCTGACCGAGCCCGCGATGACCAACAACATCCACCTGCTGCTGCCCGAGCCCGGCTGGCACGCGGCGCTGCGCGACCTGACCCGCCAGCACGGCACCCTGCTCGCCCTCGACGAGACCCACACCCACGTGGTCGGCGAGGGCGGGGCCACCGGGCTGTGGCAGCTACGGCCCGACGTGGTCACGATCGGCAAGGCGGTGGCCGGCGGGCTGCCGATGGGTGCCTACGGGGTCACCGCCGAGCTTGGCGAGCAACTGGACGTGAAGCACAACGTCGCCACCGGCGGCACCCTGTTCGGCAACCCGCTCTCGGCGGCGGCCGCGCAGGCGGCGCTGACCGAGGTGCTTGTCCCCGCCGCCTACGCGCACACCTCCGCCCTGGGCGGCGAGCTCGCCGACGGCATCGAGGCGGCGATCCGCGCGGCGGGCCTGCCGTGGACCGCGAGCCGGTTCGGGCCCCGCTGCGGGCAGTGGTACGGGCCCAGGCCGCGCACCGGCGCCGAGGCCTATGCGCTGACCGACGAAATGCTCACCCGGCTGATCCGGGTCTGGCTGGCCAACCGCGGCATCTGGGAGGCCCTGCCCGGCGCGGGGCCCACGGTGCCGGTCCCCGCGACCCGCGCGGACGTGACCCGCTACGTCGGCGCCTACGGCGAACTCCTGGCCGAGCTGCGCTGACCGCACCGCTCTCCGGCCCGGTCATGGCCATCGAGCACCGCTCCGACATTTACCGGCCGCGGCAGTTCTGAGCACGCCCGCGATGCCGGCGGATCCGGGCGCTGCCGCGCTACGCTGCCACAGCCTGCCGTTCACCGCCGTAGGAGGTAGCCGTGGCCATCACGCCCCCCACGAACGAGGACCTTGCGGAGATCGCCGGCCGGTACCGGCTCGGCCTGGGCGCCAGTGACGTCGAGGCGTTCCGCGGCATCATCACCGGGGCGCTGGCGTCCTATGCGGAGGTCGAGCGCCTCTACCAGGCACACCTGCCGGAGCTTCCGGACCGGCCGTACCGGTGGCCGTCCCCGGCCGAGAACGAGCTGGGCGCCTGGTACGTCACCACCGAGCTGCGGACGTCCGGGGACGGGCCGCTGGCCGGGCGCCGGGTCGCGATCAAGGACAACATCGAGGTGGCCGGCCTGCCCATGATGAACGGGTCCGCGACCCTGGAGGGGTTCGTGCCGCGGCGGGACGCCACGGTGGTGACCCGGCTGCTCGACGCCGGGGCGACGATCACCGGCAAGGCAGTCTGCGAGGACCTGTGCTTCTCCGGCGGCAGCCACACCTCGCGGACCGGCCCGGTGCTGAACCCCTGGGACCGGGGGCGGTCGGCCGGCGGGTCCTCCAGCGGCAGCGCCGCGCTGGTCGCCGCCGGGCACGCCGACATGGCGCTCGGCGGCGACCAGGGCGGCTCGGTCCGGATCCCCAGCGCGTTCTGCGGCACCGTGGGGCACAAGCCGACGCACGGGCTGGTGCCCTACACCGGGGCGTTCCCGATCGAGAACACCATCGACCACCTGGGCCCGATCACCCGGACCGTGCAGGACGCGGCGCTGCTGCTCGAGGTGCTCGCCGGGCGGGACGGGCTGGACCCGCGGCAGCGGGCGGAACACCTGCCCGGCGACTTCCGCACCGGCCTGGAGGCCGGTGCCGCCGGGCTGCGGATCGCCGTGGTGGCGGAGGGATTCGGCATCCCCGGGCTGTCGCAGCCCGGGGTCGACGAGGCCGTCCGCGCCGCCATCCGCACGCTGGAGGCGGCGGGCGCCAGCGTCCGGGAGATCAGCATCCCGTGGCACCGGGACGGGCTGCACGTCTGGAACGTCATCGCCACCGACGGGGCGACCAACCAGATGATCGACGGCAACGCGTACGGGATGAACGCACCCGGCCTCTACGACCCCGAACTGATCGGCCACTACGCCCACGGCCGCGCCGCGCACGGCGCGCAGATGTCGGAGTCGCTGAAGCTGACCATGCTGTGCGGCCGGTACGTCATCGACCGGGACGGCGGCCGGCACTACGCGATGGCCAGGAACCTCGCCCTGGAACTGACCGCCGCCTACGACGCGGCCCTGGCCGGCGCCGACGTCCTGGTGCTGCCGACCCTGCCCATCGTGGCCTCGCCGCTGCCCGGGCCCGGCGCCGGCCGGGACGAGAAGCTCGCCAGGTCCCTGGAGATGATCGCCAACACGGCACCGTTCGACGTCACCGGGCACCCCGCCACATCCGTGCCGGCCGGGCTCTCCGGCGGCCTGCCCGTGGGCCTGATGATCGTCGGCCGCCGGCTCGAGGACGCCACCTGCCTGCGGGTGGCGCGGGCCTACGAGAACGCGGTCGGCGGCTTCCCGGTACCGCCGGGGCACTGAAGACGGCGGGCCGGCCCGGGCGTCAGGGCAGCGCGGCGGCCAGGTCCTCGATGATCTCCTCCGCCTCGGTCACGTAGCCGAGCGCCAGCCTGATGGTGCTGCGGTCCACGCCGATGCTCTCCAGCCCCGCATCGTCGTACTCGAAATAGGTGAAGAACGTGCTCTGCTCGACCAGCGTGTGCGGGGCACCGAAGTTGGAGGCCATGAACGGGACCTTGAGCCGGTCCACGACCTCGGCGGTGGCGGCCTCGCTCAGGCCCAGCTCGAACGTGACCACGCCGCCGTGCCCGGCCAGGTAGGTCTGGCCCAGCTTGAAATGGGGGTGGCTTTCCAGCCCGGTGTAGTAGATCCGCCTGACGGCCGGGTGGCTGTCCAGGTACCGCGCGACCGTCATGCCCAGGGCGTTGACCCGCTCCATCCGCAGCGGCAGCGTGTAGAGGCTGCGCCGCAGCAGGAAGGCCGCATTCCCGTCCGCCACCGGCCCGGTGGTGTCCCGGTACCAGCGGATCTTCTCGATCAGGTCCCGCCGCCCGCTGACCACGCCGGAGACGATGTCCCCGTGCCCGCCCAGGTACTTCGTCGCGCTGAACAGCGCCAGGTCGGCACCCCAGCGCAGGGCGTAGAAGTTCGGCGGCGGCGAGAACGAGCTGTCCAGGGTGATCACCACGTCCGGGCCGACGATCTCGCGCACCTGGGCGACGTCGATCAGGTACATGTGCGGGGAGGAGGGCATCTCCAGGTGCACCAGGCGGACCCGGTCGGCCAGCGCCTGGACGCCGGCCAGGAAGGCGCTGGAGTCCCTGATCGAGATCTCGTGGACGACGATGCCGAACTTGGGCAGGATCGCGTGGAACACGTTCCTGACCTGGCGGTAGGACTCGGCCGGCAGCACCACCTCGTCGCCGGCCGACAGCAGCGACACGAACGTCGTGAAGTGCGCGGCCATGCCCGAGGCGAACAGCAGCGCGGACTCCGCCCCGGTGAGCTCGCTGATCCGGCCCTCGACCTCTAACCAGGTCGGGTTGCTGTAGCGGCCGTACCGGCCGGCCGGAGTCGTCAGGTCGTGCAGTCCGGTCTTGACGTGAGCGGCGTCGTCGAAGTAATAGGACGCGCTCTGGTAGGTGGGCGCCTCGATGCTGTTGACGTAGGGCTCAGGGCTGCGCTTGTTCGTCATGTGCTCATCGTGCCCAGCAATGGCGGGGCCAGCCATTGTCGGCTACGTTCCCGCTGTGAGGTCCGACTTCCTGGTGATTGGCGGCGGCATCGCCGGGGCCAGCGCCGGCTACTTCCTCGCGGCCTCTGGCACGGTGACCCTGCTGGAAAGGGAGACGGTGCCCGGATACCACTCGACCGGCAGGTCGGCCGCGCTGTTCTCGGAGTACTACGGCAACGGCGTGGTGCGGGCCCTCACGGCCGCGAGCCGGCCGTTCTACACCGCGCCGCCGCCCGGCTTCACCGCCCCGCTGCTCTCCCCGCGCGGCGTGCTCGCGCTGTGCCCGCACGGCGCCGAGGCACGTTTCGACCAGGTGCTGGCCGCCGGGCTGACCGCCCCCGTGCCGGTGCGCGAGGTTGACCGGCGCGAAGCGCAACGGCACTGCCCGGTGCTGCGGCCGGGCTGGTACAGCCGGGCCATGCTCAAGCCGGGGGCCATGGACATCGACGTCGATGCCCTGCACCAGGGCTTCCTGCGCGGCATCAGGGAGCGCGGCGGCCACGTCGTCCGCTCGGCCGGGGTCCGGGCACTGCGGCGGCACGGCGGGCGGTGGCGGGCGGTCACCGGGGCCGGTGACTTCTCCGCCGGGTGCGTGGTCAACGCGGCCGGGGCCTGGGCCGATGAGATCGCGGCACTGGCCGGCGTGGCGGGAACCGGGCTGACCCCGCTGCGGCGTACCGCATGTATCGTCGCCGCGCCCGCGGCAGCCGATCCGTCCGGCTGGCCGATGGTCGCCGACGTGACCGAGACCTTCTACGTCAAGCCCGAGTCGGGGCGGCTGCTGGTGTCGCCCGCGGACGCGACCCCGGTGCCGCCGGGCGACGCCCGGCCCGACGACATCGACGTCGCGGTGGCCATCGACCGGGTGCACGCGGCCACCACGCTGGAGATCCGGCACGTCCAGCGGGCCTGGGCGGGCCTGCGCAGCGCCGTCGCCGACGACACCCCGGTGATCGGGCCGGCGCCGGGCGCGGCCGGGTTCGTCTGGCTGGCGGGCCTGAGCGGCTACGGCATCCAGGCCGCGCCCGCGGCCGGCGCGCTCGCCGCGGCCCTCGCCACCGGCACGCAACCGCGGCTCGCCGGCCAGGGAGCGGCCATTGACCTGGCCGCCCTGGCGCCCGGCCGGCTTCTTGCCGGGCCGGCGATGCCGGCCTAGGATCTGGACGAAAGCAGGATTGGTCGCCCCGCGGCATTCCGGAAAGGGATCATGCGCGGGCCGGGGGAAACGCCGCCTGGAGGTGCATGATCGGCCCGGTGCCCCCATCCGCAGGCGGCGGCAACGGCGCCCGGCCAATGGCGGGCGCGGGCGCATTACCATTGACCGGCCCGGCGCCGCGGCGGCCTGCCCGGGAGCTGAGCTTCGCCGGGCGGGCGGTGGACTACGGCGAGTTCCGCGCGGTCCCCGCGCTGGTCGAGGACATGACCGACCGGCACCCGGAGCGGGCCGCCGTCTGGCACGCCGGCCAGACCCTCAGCTACGACCGACTCGACCGGCTCGCCAACGGCCTGGCCGCCGCCGCGGCCGGGCGCGGCGCGGTCAAGGGGGACCGGGTCGCGGTCCTGCTCGGCAACAGCCTGGAACTGCCGGTCGCCTACCTCGCGCTGATGAAGCTGGGCGCGGTGTTCGTCCCGCTCGACCCCGGCTGGCCGGGGGAGCGGCTGCGGGCCGCGCTGCGGGTACTGGCACCGCGGCTGATCCTGTGCGCGGACGCCGGCCAGGTGCCGGCGTCCTGCCGCGGCGCCTGCCTGCCGGTCGCGGCCGGCGCGATCGCGCCGTCACCGCGGCGGCCCGGGACCGTCCTGCGGCCCGGCGACCTGTGCTACGGCTTCTTCACCTCGGGCACGACCGGTACGCCCAAGTGCGCGCTGAACCGGCACGGCGGGCTGGCCAACCGGCTGCGCTTCATGACCCGGTGGTTCGGCTCATGCGGTGACGACGTGGTGCTGCAGAACAGCAAGCACACCTTCGACTCGTCGCTGTGGCAGCTGCTGTGGCCGTTGATCACCGGCGGCCGTACGGTGCTCCCGGCGGCCGGTGACTTCCTCGACCTGCAGCAGACCGTCGACACGATCGCCGCGCACCAGGTCACCACGACGGACTTCGTGTCCAGCATCTTCAACGCGCTCGTCGCCCTGGTGGACGGCGACGAGCGGGCGCAGCGCAAGCTCTCCTCGCTGCGCTACCTGATCGTCGGCAGCGAGGAGATCAACGCGCGGGCCGTGCACCGGATGCGGGCGATGCTGCCGCGGCTGGCGATCACCAACGGCTACGGGCCCACGGAGACGTCGATCGGCATGGTCTTCCACCTGGTCAGCGATGCCGACGGGGACACGATCCCGATCGGCAGGCCGATCGACAACTGCTATGTCGCGGTGCTCGGCGACGACCACGCGCCGCTGCCCCGGGGTGAGGTCGGGGAGATCGCCATCGGGGGGGCGTGCGTGGGTGCCGGGTACCACGGCGCCCCGGCGGCGACGGGCAAGGCGTTCGTCCGCAACCGGTTCGGCGACCTGATCCCCGGTGACCGGCTGTACCTCAGCGGCGACTTCGGCTACCTGGACGAGGCGGGCAGGCTGTTCTTCGCCGGCCGCAGGGACTTCCAGGTCAAGATCGGCGGGGTCCGGATCGAGCTGGGCGAGATCGAGGCGGCGGCGCACCGGTGCCCCGGCGTCTACCAGGCCAAGGCCCTGGTCGCCGAGCGGGACGGCAGCAAGTCGCTGGCGCTGTTCACCGCGGGCCGGGAAACGCTGACCGCCGGGGCGGTCCGGGAGCACCTGCGCCGGGCGCTGCCCCGCACCAGCGTGCCCAGGTACTGCATCGTGCTGCCCCGGATGCCGCTGTCCGAGGGCGGCAAGGTGGACTGGCGCGAGCTGCGGGCCATGCTGGAGGGCAGGCTGGACTCCGACGCCGCCGGGCTGGCCGCGGCCGCCCGGCCGGAGTCCTGGCCCGGGCTCACCCTGCGCGCCTTCCGGCTCGCGCTCGGCCAGCCCGATCTCGGCGCGGACACCGACTTCCTGAACGCCGGCGGGGATTCCCTCCGGGCGCTGATCGCGGTGCGGATGCTCACCGAGGAGTGCGGCGTCCCCGACCTGTGCGTCCTCGACCTGCTTGAGCATCCCACCGCCGAGAGCCTGGCCGAGCTGATCGCCACCAGGGAGCCGAGCACCGCCGCCGCCGAGGCGGAAGCCGCGCAGATGGCACGCGACGCCATCCTGGACCCGGGCGGCGTGGGCCCGGGCGCGTGGGTCGCGGGTGCCGTGGACGCCGGCACGATGGACGCGGCCGCCGTGGCGCGGGCGGGCCGGGCGCCGGGGGAGCCGCGGGCGGTGCTGGTCACCGGGGCCACCGGCTTCGTCGGCAGCCGCCTGGTGCACGATCTGCTGGCCGGCACCGACCTGCGGGTGCGGTGCCTGGCCCGGGCCGCCGGCGACGCCGAGGCCGCCGAGCGGGTGGCCGGCGCGCTGGCCGGGCGCGGCCTGTGGGAACCGCGGTTCGCCGCCCGGCTGGAGGGATACGCCGGCGACCTCGGCCAGCCCGGCCTCGGGCTCGACACCGCCGCCTGGGACCACCTGGCCCGGACCTGCGACCTGATCCTGCACAACGGCGCGCTGGTCAACCTGCTGTTCAGCTACGCCGCGCACCGGGCGGCCAACGTCAGCGGCACCGCCGAGGTGCTGCGGCTGGCGATGGCACACCGGCCGGTCCCGGTGCACTACGTCTCCACCCTGTCCGCGCTGCAGGCGGAGGCGATGCGGCGGCCGGCCCGGCTGCCCGAGGTTGAGTGCCCGTCGCCCGCGGCACCGCCGGACCGCGGCTACAGCAGGTCCAAGTGGGTGGCCGAGCGCTACCTGGCACAGGCGCGCCGTCACGGCGCGACCGTCACCGTGCTGCGGCTCGGTGAGATCCTGCCCAGCGAGCGGAACCCGCGTCCGAACACCCGGGCGCTGACGCACCTGCTGCTGTCGGCCATCCACCGGCTGGGCATCGCTCCGGGCGCGCCGATCAGGTCGGACTACACCCCGGTCGACTACGCCACCGCCCGCATCGTGGCCGCGGTGCTCGACCGGGCCGCGTGGGGCAAGGCCCTGCACGTCTTCCACCCCGACAGCGTCGACTTCGCCGGGCTGCTGGCCACGGCCGGGGCGCCGGTGACCCGGATGAGCTGTGCCGGGTTCCTGGGCCGGCTGGCCGGTGCCGCGCGGCACACCGGCGACACCGAACTCGCCGCGCTGGCCGCGCTGCTCCCCGCGCCGGACGGTCACGACGACGACGCCCTGCGGGCAGAACTGGGCGCGCTGCTCACCGACAACGCGTCGCTGTACGGCAAGGACGAGTGCCGGCGGCTGGAACAGCGCTGGCGGCTGCCCGACACCGACCTGCGCGGCCCGGTCGCCGCCTACCGCGGCTATCTGGCCGCCACCGCCCCGCCCGCCCCGGCGGGCGAACCAGCAGCACAACTGACAGGAGGGCCGTGAATTGCGCTACCGCACCCTGGGCAGGCTCGGCTGGGAGATCAGCGAGGTCGGGTACGGCATGTGGGGCATCGCCGGCGGCCCCGGCGGCTTCACCGGCGCCGACCACGGCACCGCGCCCGGCTGCCTCGACCTGGCGGTCGAGCTCGGCTGCAACTTCTTCGACACCGCCTGGGCCTACGGGCGCGGGATCAGCGAGCGGATGCTCGGCGACCTGGTGCGCCGCCACCCCGGCCGCAAGCTGTACCTCGCGACGAAGATCCCGCCGAAGGACATGGAGTGGCCGCCGCGCCCGGACTCGGGCCTGGACGACGTGTTCCCGGCCGCGCACATCCGTGACTACACCCACCGCAGCCTGGAGAACCTCGGCGTCAGCCGGATCGACCTGATGCAACTGCACGTCTGGGAAGACCGGTGGGCGAAGGACGAGCGGTGGCTGCGGGCGCTCGGCGACCTGAAGCGGGAGGGCGTCATCGGCGCGGTGGGCATCAGCGTCAACCGCTGGGAGCCCGCCAACTGCCTCGCCGCCCTCGACACCGGGCTCGTCGACGTCATCCAGGTGATCTACAACATCTTCGACCAGGCACCCGAGGACGAGCTGTTCCCCCGCGCCCAGCGGGACGGCATCGGCGTGATCGCCAGGGTGCCGTTCGACGAGGGGACCCTGACCGGCGCGATCCGCGCCGACAGCGCCTGGCCGGAGGGCGACTGGCGGAACACCTACTTCGGCCCGGAGAACCTGGGCCCCAGCGTCGAGCACCTGGCGCGGCTCACCGGCGACGTGGGCGGCCGGGTGCCGCTGCCCGAGCTGGCGCTCCGGTTCATCCTGGCCAATCCCGCGGTGAGCACGGTCATCCCCGGCATGCGCACGCCGGGACACGTGCGGGCCAACATCGGGGTGAGCGACGGCCAGCCGCTGGACCCCGGGCTGCTCGGCGACCTGCGGCGGCACCGGTGGGACCGGGTGCCCGCCTGGTGGTCGGGGTGATGCCGGTCACCGCTCTGTGGGCGCACTCGCGCTCCTGCTCGACCGCGTTCGGCCGGATGATGATCGAACGGGGCGACGTCACCGTGCTGCACGAGCCGTTTCTCGCGCTGGAGCAGGGCGAGCCGGTGACCGTGCCAGGACCGGGCGAGGCGGGGCCCGGTGGCGGGCCGGCCCGGACCGGCCGGGAACTGGTGCGCCGCCTGGCCGGCCTGGGCCGGGCCCGCCCGGTCTTCGTCAAGGAGGTGCTCGACTACCGGTACGGCTACGTGTTCGGCCACCCGGACGAGCTGGCCTGGATGACGCACACGTTCCTGGTCCGCCATCCGAGGCAGGCGATCAGCTCGCACTACGCGATGAAACCGACCGTCACCTGCCCGGAGATCGGCTACGAGTGGCTGTGGGAGCTGTACCAGCTGCTGTGGTCGGCCACCGGGCGCAAGCCCCTGGTGATCCGCTCGGAGGACCTGCTCCGGGATCCGGCCGGCGTGGTCCGGGCCTACTGCACGGCCGTGGGGCTGCCGTTCCTGCCCGGCGCACTGCAGTGGGCACCCGGTGACCGGCCCGAGTGGCACCGGCACCGCGGCTGGCACCTCGACGCGATCCGCAGCTCCGGCTTCGCCAGCACCCGGAACACCTACCCCGACACGGTCGACAACCACCAGGTGCTCCGGTCGTTCTACGACCACCACTACCCCTTCTACCAGCGAATCGTCCAGAACGCGCGCTGCTGAGGAGCATGCATGGCAACCATCGCCTTCCCCGCCGTCGAGGCCACCGCGGCGACATCCCCGGGCACCGCGTTCGCCGCGGCCTTCGCGGTCCACGGTGAGCGCACGCGGGTGAGCTACGACTACACGATCACCGACGCGCACAAGCCCGACCGGCCCAAGCCCCGGCTCACCGTGCGCGGCCTGCTGAAGCGGCGCCCGGCCGGTCAGGACACCATCTCGTTCTGGTGCGAGGGCGGCCCCGGCCCGGAGCAGGCCGCCGCGGTGACCGAATCCGGGCTGCGCCGTGAGGCGGCGTTCCGGTCCGGGGTCACCCAGGCGCGGGTCCACCCGGTCCGGGCGTGGGTGCAGATCCCCGGCGAGCTGGCCGGTGACGCCGACGGCCTGGCCTCCTACATCGACCACCGGCTGCTGGTCAGGATCGCCACCGCGGAGAACCAGGCGCTCACGATCGGCCCGCACGGGCTGCTCCGCCACCCGGAGATCACCAGGCTGCCCTACCGGGGCGGCTACGCCGACGCAATCCTGGCCGCCTGTGACGAGATCGAGCAGGTCGGCTCCACGGCGCACGCGATCATCGTCAACCCGGCCGACTACTACCGCGGGCTGGTCGGGCGCGGCAGCCTGCTCGCCGACCTCGCCGCGAACGGCACCCTGATCAGCCGCACCCGGATGATCCCGCCGGGGCAGGCGCTGGCCGGCGACTTCGCCGAGGCGGTCCGGCTGCTGGACGCCGGGCGGTCGGTGATCAGCGTCGCCGAGCCGCCGCCCGGCACGTTCGCCCGCCCCGGCCTGGCGGTCTGCGGCGAGGTCTACGAGGGCCTCGCCGTGCACCTGCCGACCCACCTGTTCCTCGCCGTGCCCGCGGACGAGCCCGCGGCCTAGCCGACCGCCACGACCCCAGGAGCCTGGAATGCGGCCCTCCGGCCAGACGCTCCGTTTCTACCGCCCGTTCCTGCCCATGTTCGGCGGCATCTTCTGCTGCCTGCTCGGGATCGGCGCCACCCTCGCCACCGTGCCCTTCTTCGTCCTGACCGATCTGCACGGTGGCAACGTCGAGGTGGGCGTGGCCGTCGCCGCGCTCTCGGTCGCCGCCGTGATCGCCCGGCCGATCGCCGGGCGGCTGGCCGACCGGCACGGCTACAAGGTGGTGATGCTCTGCGGCACGGTCATCTGCGTGGCCGCCTCGCTCGGCTACTATGCCGCCCGCGACATCGCCATCCTGGTGGCCGTGCGGATCCTGCACGGGGCCGGGGAAGGCGCCGTGTACACCGGCGGCGCGGCCTGGCTGGTCAGCCTGTGCCCGGCCGAGCGGCGCGGCCGGGTGGTCGGCCTGTACGGCATCTACATGTGGCTGGGCATCACCTTGGGCACCCTGGTCGGCACGGTCGCCATGCGGGTGGCCGGCTTCTCCGCCGTGTGGGGCCTGTGCGCGGTGGCCGCCGCCGCGGGCACCGCCTCCGTGGCCGCCAAGAAGGCACCGCCCCGGCCGGAGGCCGTGGCCGCCCGCGGCTCCCTGCTGCCGGCCGCCGCCATCCTGCCCGGCATCTCGGTATCGCTGGCAGCGCTCGGCTATGCCGCGCTCGCCGCGTTCGTCTCGCTGCACATGCTGGCCCGCGGGGTGGCCAACGGAATCGCCGCGTTCGACGCGTTCGGCTTCACCTATATCGGCGTCCGGCTGTTCATCGGCAACGTCCCCGACCGGCTCGGCCCGCGGCAGGTGGCGTTCTGGTCCGCGCTCGTCGAGGCGGTCGGCCTGGTCATCGTCGCGCTGGCGGCGAACCTGGTCACGGTGATCATCGGCGGGCTGGTCATCGGGGCCGGCCTGTCGCTCTTGTTCCCCTCGCTCGCGCTCATCGTGATCAACCGGGCACCTCAGGCGCAGCGCGGTGCCGCGCTCGGCGCGTTCACCTCGTTCTGGGACATCGGGATCGCCGTCGGCGCGCCGATGGCAGGCCTGATCGCCAGCCTGACCAACTACACCGACATCTACTACGTGATGGCGGCCTGCGCGGTGGCGTCCGCGCTGCTTGCGGCGCCGGGCGTGGTGTCCCGCCGGGCCCCCGCCTTCGAGAGCCAGCGACCGGCCCAGCGGCAAGCCCGGTGACCCGGCCGGTCACAGGAAGTTGTTCGGCCAGATCATCGTCCGCCACATGTGCGCGACCGGGGAGCCGTCGAAGCCCAGCCCCTCCGCGGGCTGCCGGAAGTTGCGCCCGAGCACGTCCTCGAACTCGCTGAAGTCCACGACAGCGGCGGGGTCGAACGAGTAGATGTCGTTGATCGTGATCAGCCGCGAGGTCATGTACCAGCGGTGCTTGCGCGCCGCCTCGGCCTCCCGCTGCAGGTAGGCGGGCGGGCGGTAGTCGGCGCCGAAGTACTCGACGTATGCCTGCGGGTAGCTGTACCCGGCCGACTCGTCGGGGAAGTAGCGCAGCGCCTCGTGCTTCTGGATGGCCCAAGCGACTTCCTCATCCACGTACGGCGCGACCATCTGCGCGCCCCAGTAGCCGTGGTTGGCCGAGATCAGCCCGGCGATGGCGATGTCGTGCAGCAGGCACGCCGTGATCACCTTCTCGTCGAGCCCGTGCTCCCTGGCCAGCTTGGCGCTCTGCAGCATGTGGTTGGTGCCGGTCCTGCTGAGGCGGCGCTCGAAGAAGTCCTTCAGCACTGGGCGCTCGGGCATCGCGGGCAGCGCCGGGTTGTCTCCCATCATGACGAGCGTGCCGGGCTCGCGGGCCCGCGCCATCAGGGTGCCCTGGACCCCGTTCAGCGGCGTGCCCAGGGTCGCCACGGCGGGCGGGACGATGACACGGCGCGTGCGGTCCACGGCGTCGTCCAGTGGCTCGCGGATCCAGTTCGCCAGCCCCGCCTCGCGAACCGAGGCAGGCAGTTCGGCGGGAGGCACCTGGGCCGAGGGCGGCGGTGCCGCGGGCTGTGGCATGCGACCACGTCCTTCCGGTACTTCTGCCGCCCCGGGCACCGGGGCCGCGGGCGGCGGGGCGCGACTGCCCTTCCTGCCGACTCTAAGCACCGGGCGCGGATTCGCGCACCGTGCCGGGCCTGGAATTCCGGTGACGGCGCGGCGTACCGTCGAGAGTTGGAACGGGCCAGGTGAGGAGGCCGCGGAGATGGCGCTGAAGATATTGCCCCATGGCCGGCTGCAGGAGTGGGTCGCCGACGAGCGGGGCTACTTCACGGCCGAGGGCCTGGAGTACACCTTCCTGCCCGAGGGCGACTACGGCATCCATGCCGTGGGCCGGGACGCCGGCGGGGAGATCAAGACCGGCGCGTTCGAGACGTTCGGCGCGGGGCGCGGCGGCGCCGACGTGAGCTGCGCGTGCCACTGGGCCACCAACGTCGCCGCGAGCGGCGGCGCCGGACAGCTCGTGACCAGCGCGTACTCGGTGGCACCGTGCGCCATCATGGTGCCGCCCGAGTCGCCGGTCCGCCGCCCGGAAGACCTCGCCGGGGTGCCGGTGGGGGTCGGTTACCACTCCGGTAGCCACTTCGCCACCCTGCAGGCCCTGGAGGCGGTGCTGCCCGCTGACCAGGTCAGCCTCACCTTCCAGGGCCCGCCGAACGAGCGGCTCGACGCCCTGCTCGACCGGCAGGTCCCGGCCGGCACGATGTGGGGTGTGCCGCTGTACATCGCCGAGGCCTTCGGGTTCCGCAAGGTCCTCGACGCCACGTTCATGATCGGGTTCTTGGTCAGCCAGCCCGGCGTCAGCAAGGCCGACATCGACAAGTACCTCGCGGCGCTGCGGCGCGCGCAGATGGAGATCGACCTGCGCCCCGAGGCGTACAAGCACTACCACCGGCGGGCCGTGCCGGAGAAATACCGCGACCAGGTGGACGTGCGCGCCTTCGGCACCGGGGAGCGGATCATCTTCCTGCCCTACACCCCGGAGGTCTTCGCCGAGACCCGGGAGTGGGTGCGGGAGCGGGACCTGTTCCCCGGGCTGCCGCCCTCCCCGGCCAGCTACGACGAGGCCGCCCTGGCCTAGCCGGCCCGCCGCCGGCCCAGCGCGGCCAGCAGGGTGGGTGGGTCGTAGCCGCCGCGGTGCACCATGCCGTCGATGAACAGCGTCGGCGTGCCCAGCACCTGGCCCGAGGCCAGGCCGCTGTCGACGTCGCGCTGGATCCGCTCCAGCACGGCCGCGGCGGAGCGGTCCCGGTCGAAGGCCGCCACATCCAGGCCGAGCTGGGCGGCGTACCCGCGCAGGTCGCCGTCTTCGAGCGCCTTCTGCCGGTGAAAAAGCAGCTCGTGCATGTCCCAGAACCGGCCCTGCCGCGCCGCGGCCTCCGCCGCGGCCGCCGCGGCGAGGGCGTGCGGGTGGATGCCGGTCAGCGGGAAATGCCGGAACGCGAACCGCATGTTCCCGCCGAGCTGCTGCTCGACCTGCTCGATCGCGTGGAACGCCTGCCGCGAGTACGGGCACTCGTAATCGCCGTACTCCAGGATCAGCGGGCCGGCGGGCGCGCCGCGGACGTGATCGACCTTCTCGTCCAGCGGCGCCAGGGCTAGCTGGCTGTCGTCCGGCCTCTCATTGAGGGTCATGGGCCGCCTCCTCGTGCTGCGGCGATTCGGCTGGGCCGGCGGTCAGAACCCGACTGGCTGGCGGATAAGGACGATGTGAATGCGGCCGGGCAGCTCCTGGTGGATCTCCCAGGATCTTCCCGACCTGGCTGTGCTGCCCGTAGGCGGCCTGCGCGCGGGCGTCTTCCAGCGGCAGGCTGTGCCGATAGATCCGCTCATGCGCCGCCGCCAGGGTAGGCACCAGCTTCTGCGCCCCGACCACGAAGATCACGTTAGCCGCGCCCCAGGCGTAGGAGGCAAGCTGGCTGCCCGACGCCGACGCGATCACCAGGGTGCCGTCGGCGGTCACCGCGTGCACACTGCCCAGCGCGTAATCAGGCTGGCCGCCGATCGCCTTCATCTGCTGCGCCTGGGTCGCGAAGTCCAGCGCGAACATCGCATTCCGCGCCGACTCCTACCGGCCCCCGCCATCGTTGATCGCATCCGCGATCCCGCTCTCGGCCAGCGTCACCGAGGTATTAGTCATCACCGACGAGCCCTCCGGGATACGGGCCAGCACCGCCTGGCGCGCGGCGTCGAGGTCGTCGGCGACCTCCACGCTGAATCCGTGCTCTTCCAGGGCAACAACGGTCGCCTGCAGCGCATGCTCACCCGGCAGCGCGGTGAAACGGTCCGGGGTGGCAGTGGTGCTCACGGCTGGTCCTCCTTGACGCAGATCGCGGCCGGGAACCCGCGGTCCCCGGGCAGCTAGCTGGCTGATCGAGTGCGCCCGACGGTAGTGGCCGTCATGGTGAGCGGCCGTCACCTGGTTCCGGTGATTGGCGGTCGGGGGTGAGCTTTCGGATCTCGAGCAGGTCCAGGCCGAGCGCCTCGATCTCGGCCAGCACGCCGTACAGTGCCGACCGGTCCAGCAGGCCGGTGAGCACGGTGTGCGCGCCGCGGTGCTGCGGCGCCAGCGCCGGGAACGCCGACAGCACGGTGGCGCCCAGGTGCCCGCTGATCCGGATCAGGTACGGGGCCGGTGCCGGGTCCATGACGCCATGATCACGGGCGGGCAGGTGACCCCGGATCACCGGAATCCGGTGACCGCCGGGGCTAGCGCGCGCGGCCGGCCGCCAGCAGCCGCAGTTCCCTGGCGCGCTGGACGGCCGAGGACCGGTCACGGACCTGGAGCTTGGCGTAAATGCTGCGCAGGTGCGTGCTGACGGTGTTCAGCGAGACGGACAGCTCGCCGGCGATCTCGGGCCGGGACAAGTTCGTCGGCAGATACCGCAGCACCCGCAGCTCGCCCGGGCTGAGCTCCTCCACCGGCGGCGATGAGGACTGCTCTTGGGCCGCCGGGGAGGAGCCGTGCAGGACATCGAGGATGTCGGCGAGCAGCGCGCCGTGCGCGGTCTGGTGCCGGGGCAGCGCCTCCAGCAGCCCGGCCGAGCCGGTCATCGCGAACGGCAGGACCAGCCGGTCAGATTCGGCCAGGGCCAGCGCCCGTTCCGCCGCCTGGCTGGCCGCGCCCTGGTCACCGAGCTGGCGGTGGGCGAGCCCGGCCAGCAGGTGAGCCTCCATGACCGTGACGGAACCAAGGACCGGTGCCGTGCCATCCAGAACATCGGCCACCGCGCCCAGGGCCGCGGCCGGATCGCCTTCCGCGAGGCAGATCACCGCGCGGGCGTTACGGATCTCACCGGAGCCGGCCCGCTCGTCATCGAGCGCCGCGAGGGCGGCGCGGGCTTCGCCGGTCATCCCGAGACGGGCCTGGGTGGCCAGCAGCCAGCGGGTGGTCCGGGTCGCCAGCGCCTGCGAGTCCGCCAGCTGCGATCCCAGGTATTCGGCCGCGCCGAACTCCTCGAGCGCTTCATGGTGGCGACCGCGGCCAGCGTGCAGTAGCCCAGACGTCTGGTGCAGCAGGAGCGTGATGTCCGGCCCGGTGTCTGTTTGCAGGGCCTGTCTGGTTCGTTGCAGCCATCGCTCGCCCTCGTCGAACTCACCCGTCCAGATCATCGTGCCGGCGAGCATTATCAGCGCGGGTGCGATCACCGGTTCCGCGCCCCAGCCGTGCCGCTCGGCGAGGGCGATCGCCTCGCGGCAGCGCCGCTG
>WNGR01001614.1_pt1 | contig 39430 bp, 32 predicted proteins | sample 5407581 | NCBI WGS metagenome assembly WNGR01 (sample SAMN13153383, study PRJNA577476) | soil metagenome | isolation source: 80 cm soil or saprolite under Garry oak tree replicate 2 | place: USA:California | collected 2016-06-15 | reverse complement strand
ACGGATTTCTCGTCATACCAGAACCTCATCTACTCGAAGGGCGGATACGTCCTTCAAATGCTCCGTGTCCAAATGACCGATCCACGCGATCCGGACCCGGATCATCTGTTCAAAGCCATGATGCAGGACTACTGCAAGACCTTCGACAATAAGCCCGCTTCGACGGAAGACTTTAAAGCTATCGTTGAAAAGCACATGACCAGAAACATGGATCTCGACGGGAATCGCAAAATGGACTGGTTTTTTAACCAGTACGTCTACGGCACCGGAATGCCGCAATACTCTTTCCATGTCTCTGTCGAACCGACATCGGATGGAAAAACGCAGGTGAAAGGCATGCTTACGCGCATCGGCGTGCCGAATTCATGGAAAGATGTCGTTCCTGTCTACACGCACATGGGCGACAAAACAGTTCGGCTGGGTACTTTAGGCGCCCTGCAGGCAAATCAACCCGTAGAATTTATCGTGCCCGCAAAAATCGACAAGGTCACCATCAACGACTCCGAGGACTTGCTGGCGGACGTTAGACAATAACGGCTGTCGCTGCTCGCTATCGCTGCTCGGCCAAAGAGTTGTTCGAGAGTTTTTTTGCGAACTATCTGCCGTTCAAGGCCTCGAACGGACTTTACCGGTAAATGCGACTGTTGCCAACTGTTGCCAGATTGTGCCAATATTCGCGTGTCCAAAGGGCTCCAAAGGGTTCCTAAGGGACGATGCAAGGACGCATAACTGGCAATAAACCTTAGAGTTTAGCGGCTTTTTCTTAGGTTTCTTCATTGGCCGAGAGACAACCCCATCGGCTCCACCATTTCAACCAACGACCTTCCCTTAGAAGACCGCTAACTGTTGTTCTGCATTTTCCTCTTGCATTCAAACTCCTCAAGCACCCGACGGCTCGTGCGATACGGATCGTATCGTGAAATTGACAAAGCTCATTACCCGCGCAGTTTGCTATCGGGACAACCGGCGTTGAGAGTATGCAATGGTTGCCCTAGGCAGCAACAGGGCGTGTAAAGTAGAAATTGCTTGTGTCCAATAATGGATCTATAATACTCCATATATGGAGCAGTGCGGGGAGGTAGCGTGGCATCCATCAATCAACTAGCCGCAGGCATTGCCTGGGAAAAGCCAGCCGATCTTTCGAGCAGAGAGGTATTGAAGCGACTGAGCCCTCCGGCAGTCAAGGCGTTCTTGAAAATCCATGAGCTTTGGAAATTGCGCGATGAAGATGCCAGGCAATTGCTAGGAGGCATGTCCAATGGCGCATTCTACGAATTGAAGAGGAAGGCGCGAGGCACACTCGACCAGGATCGGCTGACGAGGATTTCCGTTCTGACCGGAATCTTTAAGGCGTTAAACATTCTCTACAGCAAGAAGCTCGCCGACCGTTGGGTTCAGTTGCCGAATGAGAATCCGATGTTTGAAGGGGAAACTCCTCTTACATACGTGATCAAAGGTGGCCTCCCGGCAATGCTGCGCGTTCGGCAACTTCTGGATTCTCGCAGGGGCGGGCGATAGGTGCTACCCCAGCTTTCCGATGTTCTTCGTCATAAGACGCATCGTTTGATCCCCTCCAGCCATAGCGGCCAGGACGAAAGTGTTCTTACGCGACTAACCGTTGATCCGGATGACTTGAACGCGCTATTCGAGCTCGAAGGAGCCACAAACGACCGCTTGATCGGCGAAGCCGGGCAGCTTCCCGGGATATCGGTGCGGGAACTCGTCTTTGGACTTTCTTACTTTCATATCGTCAATGCGGCATTCACGCATGCCAGTCCCCTCGGAAGTCGCTTCAATGGACCTGAACGAGGAGCGTGGTATGCGGCATACTCCCGCGAAACCTCGGAGATGGAAGTGGCACATCACAAGAGCAAGGAACTACAGGAAATAAACTGGCAAGAGAAGGAGACTTTTACTTACGTCGATTTCCTCGCTGACTTTCGGGGCAAGTTTCATGACATTCGCAGCGATCCGTATTTTAAGAATTGTTTGAACCCAAACAGCTACGATGCCTCACAACACTTAGCTAAAGAGCTTCTTGAGGCAGGATCGGCTGGCGTCGTTTATCCCAGCGTTCGTCATCAAATCGGAACCTGTATCGCGTGTTTCAGGCCGGCGCTGGTGAACAATGTTCGGAAGGATGGCTCCCTAAGCATCACCTTTGAGAATGCCTTTGCCGAGCCAGAGATTAGCGAGCTCACGTGACACTCACCCTGGTTGCTGGTGGAAGTACGAAAATAGAAAAGCAATTCTTGATGGGGGGTCTTTAGGTGGTCCACTTGGTCATCGAATTATCGGTTACGGTCTGGCATCGATTCCCTGGCACGCGTTTTGCTTTTACTTACGCACTTCACGCTGCCCAAGGAACAATTCGACTGCCGCAAGCCTGAAGCGAAGACGGTTCCCAACCCGAATGTAGTTCAAGGGACCCAACGGTGTCCAAAGAACCTCTAAGAGTTTCCAAGGGACATTGGAAAAATCAGTACGTGGCGACAGACTTGTAGATTTAGCGGTTTCTTTGGGTTTTCTTCAAGAGGCGATTAACAACCCCATCGGCTCCGCCAATTCCTCACAGCTAGCTCCCATTGCAAACTCCGCTCAGGCGATCAGCGACAGGCGGATCTCGCTCAGATCCAGTTCATGTTCGATCCGGCGGAGCACTTCGTCGTTCAGCCGCCCTTCATTCCGCAAACTCACTGCCGTATGCCTTTCGATGCGGATCAGTTCTTGAAGCAACTGTTTGTATCGCGCAAGATGCGCTTGTTCCTCGCTCTCCGAATCGTGCTCGGCGAATGCGGCGAGGCGATGACGGTAACGTTCCTCAATTTCATCGTAGACTTCCTGAAATTCCTGTCCGTCGCGTTCTTGCTCTGCTCTCAGTCTTTGTAACGCCGCTTCAATGATCGCCCTTCGAGCGTCTTCCTCTTCTTTGCTACGGCGAGTAAGGCCGGCAAGCCCGAGGAGGCGAATCAACGGAGGAAGCGTCAATCCTTGCAACACTAAAGTCACCAGGATCACGCTAAACGTCAGAAATATGATCAAGTTACGATGTGGAAAATCGCTTCCACTGGCTAGTTTTTCCGGGAGCGAAATCGCGGCGGCCAGCGCGACTACCCCGCGCATTCCTGTCCAACCCACGACAAAAATCTGGCGCACAGAAGGCACGGGAACGTCCTGATGGAGCAATTTTCTGCGGATCAAGTTGGCGATCCAGGCACCAGGAAACATCCAGATGAGGCGGAGGAGGATGACTGTCGCGCTGAACAGCGCACCATATAGAAGCAGTTGAGAAAGATTATATTCGCGAATGCCGGCCAGAACGAATGGCAGCTGCAGTCCAATCAGCATGAATACGAGGCTGTTCAACACAAAGGTAATGGAATCCCAAACCGCCAAGATTTGTATGCGCACGTTCGGCGAGAAAAAATGCGCGCTCTTTTGGCTCATGTACAGCCCGCAGGCCACGACGGCGAGCACGCCGGACGCGTGAATGGTTTCCGCAGCGAGGTATGCCGCGTAGGGAATGAGAACGCTTAAGACGATTTCAATCGGACCGTCATCGATTCGATGTTCTAGCCATTCCGCGATAAGTCCGACCAGAAGTCCGAGGGCCAGACCAGCGACGGTAAGATAGGTGATACGCAGCAGTCCTTCGCCGACCGTTGGAGTACGCCCCTGCACCACCATGGCCAGAGCAAAATCCAGGGCCAGAAGCCCTGTTGCATCGTTCACCAGGCTTTCAGCTTCCAGAATGTCGACAATCCTTTGCGGCAGACCAATTCTTTTCGCGATTGAAGTCGCGGCGATTGCATCCGTGGTCGCCACGACCGCGCCAAGAACAAATCCCAATCGCAAATCGAAACCTGCAAAGACCCAGCGGGAAATCTCGGCGACTCCTAAAACCGTAAAGCCGACGAGGCCGAATGCCAGCATGAAAATGCTAACGAAATTGAATTTGAACTCTCTCCACGGAGTAACCCACGCGGCCGCGTAGAGCAACGGAGGCAGTACCACCAGGAAGATCAAATCGGGATTGAGAGTTACTTTAGGGATTCCAGGAATGAATCCGAGCAGCAAACCAGCTATCACAAGAACGATGGGATATGGCGTTCCCAGTTTCTTTGCCAGCCAAGCAAAGACGACCACAAAAAGCAGCAGCAGCAAGAATACTAGTTCGACCTCAGAAATCCAGCTGTTCGGCTGCATTGCGCGTTCTCCATGCTCCTGGAATCCTGAACATATCCTAAGCGCTTCGGCGCGTGTAATCTCGCAAAACCTGCGGAATGTATTTTTCTCGGCGGCACCAATGGGAAATTGTTTTAGGAACCGGCACTAACGGGCCGTCGCGGGACCACTCGCAGCGGCCTCTGGTTTAAGGAATTTGAAGAACGTGGCGTTTGCGAGAATCGTGACGAGAGAAGCGACGAGTGTCGCGTTGTAGATCTCATGAGTGATCAGACCGGAACTCAGAGACACCTGCGCGAGGATGAACGAGAATTCGCCGATTTGCGTGAGGCCGATTCCAACGCGCTTTGAAGTCTCCCAAGAATAACCAAAGAGGCGAGCGATGCCGCTCCAGATGGCGAACTTGCCGGCGATAATCATGGTGACGAGGATCACCACCAAATGCCAGGAAGATAGCCAGGTCGTCGGGTCAATGAGCAGCCCAATGGTGACGAAAAACAGAGCGACGAAAGCATCGCGCAGCGGCAAGGTTTGCTTTTCGAGTTTGTGAACGAAGTCGGAGTTGCCAACAAGCAGACCGGCGAGAAACGCTCCCAGAGCCAGCGAGAGACCGACAAGTTCGGTAATGGCGGCGACGACGAGACAAATGGTAAGCGACAGGAGTAGCGAAATTTCGTCATTGTAGAAACGCTCGACGCGGGAAAGCACGCGCGGGATGATTTTCCATCCTGCGACAAGAATCGGAACCAGCAGCAGGAGCGCGCGTCCGATTTTCCAGAGGACTTGGACATAGCCACCGTCAGGGGAGTTGAGGCTCGGAAGAAGAATCGTGAGGATTACGACGGCAAGATCTTCCGCGAGGGTCAACGTGATCATGACGCGACCGGATTCTGAGGAAAGTTCGCCGCGGTCCAGCAGCAGGCGCATCATGACCATGGTGCTGGCGACAGAAATGATGCAGCCGACGGCGATGCCCTGAAGCAGCGGCCAGCCGAAAAGCAAACCAACTCCGGCACCGATACCGACAGAGAGCAAGATGCCTAGTGGCGCGCCGAGGAGCGCGACCCATTTCACTTTGAGCAATTCTGGAATCGAGAATTCGATGCCGACGGAAAACATGAGAAGGATGACGCCGATTTCCGCCATCGTTTCGAAAATGCCAACGTCGTGCACGTGGGGACCGGGGGTAAGCGGACTGAGAATGAGTCCCGCGAGGACATAGCCAATCAGAATGGGTTGACGCAGACGCCAGGCCAGCAAGCCACAGATAAACGCGCCGGCAAAGACCATTGCGATGTCACGATAAATAATGGAATGGTCCGACATGAAGTTAAGCTATCGCGAATTGGCTGGGAAAGCGATTCGAGTGTTTCGCGCGCGCGACAACAGTAGGCGAGACAAAATCCCACAAGAAGAAGCGAACTAGCCAGCTTGGTGGAGGCTCGAGAGAAAAGCGTGATGCGCGCGAGAGAACGACCGGCCGCGAAGCGTGAGCGCGCCGATGGTTCGAGTGGCGCCAGGGTCCGAAATGCGGACAAAGCGGACTGGCGAGCGGCGATCGAGAGCCATCTCCGGCACCAACGAGACACCCATACCGGCTCCGACAAGTCCAAGCAAACTGGAGAATTGTCCACTTTCGAAAACAACCTGAGGGGAGACGCGCGCACGATCGCACGCGGCCAAGGCATTTTCGCGGAAGCAGTGTCCGTCGCGGAGGAGAAGGAATGGTTCCTTGCGTAAGTCGCGGAGGGCCACGGAGGTGCGTCGCGCGAGACTGTGTTTTTTGGGAAGGGCCGCGAACAGAGGTTCCGTGAGCAGAGGCAGCGCGTCGAATTCGTGTCCACGAACGGGCAAGGCGAGTATAGCCACGTCGATACTGCCGGCTCGGAGGCGTTCGAGAAGAACGGGAGTAATTTCTTCAATCACCGTGACGGCGGATTCGGAGAAGCGCTTGGAGAACGACGCGAGAACCGGCGGGAGAAAGTAAGGAGCGACAGTGGGAATGGCTCCAACAGCGACCTGGCCAGAGATGGAATCCTTGCTTTCGACGACATCGCCGCGAGCGGCTTCGAGTTCGCGAAGAACTGCACGAGCACGAGGAAGAAACGTTTTGCCAACTTCGGTAAGGCGGACGGAACGCCCGAGACGATCGAAAAGGCGCGCACCGAGCTCGGCTTCGAGCTTAAGGATTTGTTGGGAGAGTGACGGCTGCGACACGTGAGAGTGTTCGGCGGCACGGGAGAAGCTCCCGGTTTCGGCTACAGCGCAGAAGTAACGGAGTTGATGAAGTTCCATGGAGGCAATTCTAAGCTTTTATCAATGATTCCTAAGTTGCGTCTGGCCAGCATGTGGTTCACTGTACCGGCCGGCGCTCCCCTGCTCTGCTGCCGCGTGTGCTGCGGCGGCAGAGTTTCAGACCAACGAACGCAATCGCCGTATAGGCTACGCCTATCTATTGTATCTGAACTAGATATTGGAACAATGGGTCGACGAGCACTAGCATTGTGGGGGTCGCGCATCAGTTCGAGGTTCGCGCGGACGAATTGTAAAGCCGGAGGAAAGATGGCAGAAGAAAAGAAACACACCATGACAACGGACGCGGGGCGTCCGGTGGGCGACAACCAGAATTCGCTGACAGTAGGACCGCGCGGTCCAATCGTTTTTGAAGATTACCTGCTGTTTGAAAAAATGGCGCATTTCAACCGGGAACGCATTCCGGAGCGCGTAGTGCACGCGAAGGGCTCGGGCGCGCACGGATATTTCGTGTGCACGAGCAAAGAGATCACCAAGTACACGACGGCGAAGCTGTTTAACGCGGTCGGTAAGAAGACGCCAACGTTTATTCGGTTCTCCACAGTAGGCGGCGAGAAAGGTTCCGCGGATACGGAACGCGATCCGCGAGGCTTTGCGCTGAAGTTTTACACCGAAGAGGGCAACTGGGACATGACCGGCAACAACACGCCAGTGTTTTTTATCCGCGACCCATTGAAGTTTGGTGATTTCATTCATACGCAGAAGCGCGATCCAGAAACGAACCTGAAGTCGCCGACAATGATGTGGGATTTCTGGTCGCTTTCGCCCGAATCGCTTCACCAGGTGACAATACTGTTCTCAGACCGCGGGACACCAGATGGCTACCGGCACATGGATGGATTCAGCAGCCACACGTTTAGCTTGATCAACGACAAAAATGAATTGTTTTACGTGAAGTGGCACTTCAAGACAAAACAAGGCATCAAGAACTTTACCGGCGAAGGCGCTGAGGAAATGCGCGGCAAAGATCCGGATTATGCGCAGCGGGATTTGTTCAACGCAATCTCGAAGGGCGACTTCCCGAAGTGGAAGATCTCCGTGCAAATCATGGCGGAAAAAGACGCGGAGACGTATCACATCAATCCCTTCGACCTGACGAAAGTGTGGCCGCACAAAGATTATCCGCTGCACGAAGTGGGCGAACTGGTGCTGGACCTCAATCCCGTGAATTATTTTGCCGAGGTCGAGCAGGCGGCATTCGAACCCCGCAACATCGTGCCGGGCATGGGTTTTTCGCCAGATAAGATGCTGCAGGCGCGATTGATCTCGTATCCCGATGCGCATCGGTACCGCTTGGGTGTGAACTATGACGCGCTTCCGGTGAACAAGCCGCAGTGCCCGTATCACACATATCACCGCGATGGAATGACGCGATTCGGCGAGAACGGCGGCAAGTCTGTGAACTACGAACCAAATAGTTTTGGGGGACCAACGCAAGACCTCAAATATACCGAGCGGCCAAAGCCGGTGACGGGGACTGTGGCGCGACACGACCACCGCTCAGACAGCGACTACTACACGCAGCCGGGAAATTTGTTCCGGCTGATGCCGGCGGACGCGAAGGAACGGCTGATCAAGAACATCGTTGGCAGCCTCGGCCAGACGCCGCGAAGGATTCAAGAGCTGCAAATTCAGCACTTCTACAAAGCCGATCCAGCATACGGAACCGGAGTCGCGAAGGGGCTGGGCCTGGACATCAATGTGGTCGTTGCGCAGAAACAGGCATCGGCGGCGGACTGATCAGCGAACGAAAACGTTCGAGACGAAGAACAAGACTGTGGCAACGAAGAGGCGGGCCGAGATGGTCCGCCTCTTTTGCATGCACGGGCTCGTCGTTCCAGATGCTGGTGAAAAAAATCCTGCCGTCGACGAGCGGTCTCTCGCTTGGGGAGCTGGTGGACGTGACCTTGGCAAACAATGTGTCGATGGGCGTAGCGGCGCCGAGTACCCTGCGGTTAACGGGGCAACGTTTGCAAACCACTGCGGATCTGACGCCCGGGCAGGAAGTCCTAGCGGAAATCACCGGCAACATTGCGGTTGCCAACGACGGAAACCCTTCGTTCACGACCGTAAAATTGCTTCTGGCATCATCACAAATCGCCGGACCAGTAGCAGCGGTGAACAGCTCAGCGGGAAGCTTCGCGCTGACGAACATCTGGAGTCTCTTCACAAAGGCAAATCCGGCTGTTACAACAGCTGGAAGTGCAAACCGGAACCCAAACAACGTTTGTCGATTTAACCCCTGCCGACGCCTCGGCGATCAGCACGTCATCGAAGGTGGCGGTGAAAGGACCGCTATTCAATACGATCGGCAGCGTGGGGCAGCCGACACTCAGCGCCCTGCAAGTAGCTGGCAGGTAGGCCTGTTGCCGAATCTCAGGGTTTCCATGGGCTCTTAAAAGACAAATAGGCGGGCCAAAATGCTCGCCCGTTTTTGTTTTTCGGTCGAAATGGGTTAACGTCGTTCAATGAAAATTGGAGCGACAAGCGAATGGCAAAATTAACGTTCTTGGGGGCGGCAGGGACGGTCACGGGATCAAAGTATTTAGTTGAAGCGGCGGGCAAAAAGCTGCTTCTCGATTGCGGAATTTTTCAAGGTTCAGCGGAACTAAGTGCACGCAACTTCAAGCCACTGAGTGTCGACCCGAAAAACATCGATTATTGTGTGCTGACGCATGCGCACCTTGACCACGTTGGGTGGTTGCCGTGCCTGGTGCGCGATGGCTACCAAGGACCGATTTACGCGAATCAGGCGACGATCGATCTGGCGACGATTTCGTTGAAGGACTCCGCGCATTTGCAGGAAGAAGATGCGGACCGCGCCCGGCGAAATGCGAAACACAATGCCGAGGATCGCCATCCGCTGTACACGACGGATGACCTCGACCCCACGTTGCGTCTGCTAAGGCCTGTGCCGAGGACGGGCGGTTTCGACGTTTCTCCAGAATTTCATTTTGATGCGTACGACGCGGGCCACATACTTGGCTCGACCAGCCTGGCGCTTACGATCACGGAGAATGGAAGAAAGACGGTAGTCGTCTTTTCGGGAGACATTGGGCGCTACGGCGAACCGATATTGAATGATCCCGCAACGCCGCCGCGGGCTGACGTCCTGCTGTGCGAATCCACATACGGCGATCGCGAGCATGAAGCTGGTGATCCCGCCTCCATGCTAGCGGACATTGTGAATCGAGTCGCCAAACGCGGCGGCTCCATCGTAATTCCCGCGTTCGCAATTGGACGCACGCAGACGTTCATGTATTACCTGCGGCAACTTGAGGATACACAAAAGATTCCGCGCATACCGGTTTACATCGACAGTCCGATGGCGCTGAGCACGACGGATCTCTATGTAAAGTACAAGGAAGATCACGATCTGGATTTTTCGAAGCTGGAATCGAGTGGCGATCGTGATCCGCTGAACGTGCACGAATTTCATTTAACGCGGTCAGTTGAAGAGTCGAAAGCCATCAACAATTTGAAAACGCCATGCATCATTGTTTCGGCGAGCGGAATGGTGACCGGCGGCCGCGTCCTGCATCATCTTGCACAGAAATTGCCGGACGCAAAGAACGCGATAATTCTGGCGGGCTTTCAGGCCGAAGGAACACGAGGCCGCGCGCTGCAGGAAGGCGCCAAGGCGCTGCATCTTTTCGGACAGTTGGTACCTGTGAACGCAGAGATCATCACGTTGGGGCAATTCTCAGCGCACGCCGGACAAAGCGAATTGTTGCGCTGGCTCTCCGCGCTGCAAGCGGCACCGAGGAAAACGTGGCTGACGCACGGCGAACCTGCAGCGGCGCAAGCACTCCAAACGGCAATTGAGCAAAAATTTCAATGGGACGTGGCAGTCGCGCGCTATCTGGATTCGGTTGAACTGGAATCATAGGACTCAGTGCTAGAACACGGAATCTGCCCGCAAAAATACTTTTGTGTGCGAAGAAACTTTTCGGGGCCTGGGCTCGTCTATAGAAGCAAGACCACTCGCGGGGTAGGGGGCTAACCACCACAGGGCAACCGACCGTCAGTTCCCTACCCCATCCTTAAGTAATGCTCCTATATTCAGCAAGTTACGATAAAGCTACCGTGGGTTCTATGGAGAATTCGCCTACTTTTGAACCGCCGTTGGCGCGCCTCGGATTAATTTTGTGTTAAATGCGCAACTTGCTGAATCGTTGTTCGGCAGCGGCTAATGTCTCTTCTTTTTTACAAAAGGTAAAGCGCACCTGGGAAGCTCCGTCCTGAGGATTGTTATAGAAACTCGATCCCGGAACACAGGCCACGCCAATTTCCTGGACAAGATATTTTGCGAAGGCGACGTCCTTCGAAGCGGAGGCGAACCGCAAGTCTTCGGCCGGAAAATGGAAGCGCGAGATATCGGTCATGATGTAGTATGCGCCGCGCGGCCTATACACGGTGAAGCCTGTGTCTTCCAGAATTTTTAGCAAGCGCGCGCGTTTCTTCGCGTAAGTAATGGAAAGATTTCCATAATAAGCTTCGGGCGAACGCAGTGCGCTGGCGCCGGCTTGCTGCAAAGGCGCAGCGGCGCCGACTGTCAGGAAGTCATGCACTTTGCGGATGGCCTGTGTCGGCTCCGAGGGCGCGAGCGCCCATCCTACGCGCCAACCCGTGACGCTATACGTTTTTGACATGCCATTGATGACGATGGTTCGTTCGCGCATACCGTCAATACGCGCCATCGAGATATGTTCGGTGCCGTCGTAAAGAATGTGCTCGTAGATTTCGTCGGTGATGCAGTAAGCATTCCAGCGTACGCATAGATCGCGAATGAATTCGAGTTCGGACCGCGTGAACACTTTGCCGGTGGGATTGTTCGGCGTGTTCAGGATAATGGCTTTTGTGTTTGGGCCAAACGCAGCAGCAAGCTCATCGCCATCAAAAGACCAGTCGGGATTTGCAACCGACGGCGGCTTCATGCGGACGAAACGCGGCGAGGCACCAGAAAGAATCGCGTCGGGACCGTAATTTTCGTAGAAAGGCTCAAAGACGACAGTTTCGTCGCCAGGATTGATGATGGCCATCATGGCGGACATCATCGCTTCCGTTGAACCGCAGCAGATGGTGATTTCGCGTTCCGGGTCGTAACGCACGGATTGCGTGCGTTCAAATTTTTCGACGATGGCGTCGCGCAGCGGCTTGGCGCCCCAGGTAATCGCGTACTGATTGATGTCGTCGGAAATCGCCTGGCGCGCTGCTTCCTTGATTTCAGCCGGCGCCGCGAAGTCCGGAAATCCCTGCGAGAGATTCACGGCATTGTGCTTCATCGCGAGGCGCGTCATTTCGCGGATGACGGATTCGGTGAACTGCTCGGCTTTAGCCGAAATCATGCGGCGGGAAATTCCCGCTATTTTCGATTCAGGAGTGCTCATTAGTCTCCGCGATTGCAGCGCGCTATTGCAGCGCACCAGCGTATTTCCGGCGGTTGTCGCGCTAACGGCTCTGCGACGTCTCGGTGCTGCCGGAGGCGGCCGGCTTCGCGCCCGGAGCATAAATCATCCGGTAGAGCGCGGCATTGCGCAACACGATTTGGACATAGTCGCGTGTTTCAGAGAACGGAATCGACTCGACAAGTTCGGCAACCTCGTCATAATTGCGTTCGGACTTCCACAGCGCGATGCGGTCCTCGCCGGCGTTGTACGCAGCCAATGCGAACTCCGGCGCTCCAGTCAAATTCACGAGACCTTTGAAATAATAGGTGCCGAGCTCGATGTTGTATTCGGGATCGAATAGTTTGTTCTTCGCGTACTTGATCCGTTTTTGCTTGGCCATAATTTTTGCGGTCTTGGGAAGCAGTTGCATCAGTCCAACGGCGTTCGCGTGCGACACGATATCGGCTTGAAATGTAGACTCCTGCCGAATCAGGCCCGCGACGATCATAGGATCCAATTCGTTCTTGCCAGATTCGCGGCGCAGAGATGTTTCATACGGAAGCGGATAAAGCGCTTTCCACGCGCTCAGAGGCAGCTCATTACTTTTGCGAGAATCAAAGCTGGGTACAGCGAGCCGGGCATACGCCATTCCCGCGGCGAAATGTCCCTGATCGAATGCCGCCTGCGAAGCTTCAATCAAGAATCGCGGCGAACCAGTCGCAAAGAATGCGTTTTTCAATTCGAGTTCGGCGGATGAGTCAAACGCAATCGCGCGCAAAGCTTGCGCACGCGCCCAGCGATCCGAGGCAGAGGGCGGAATCGGCTCATCGAAAGGCCGCAGCGGAGGCGGTGGCGGAATCCGATCGAGAAAATCCGGAGGATTTTCTTCACCCGAGCCAAGTTTTGCAAGGCGGTCGGCGGAAGCAAATCCAAAATAAGTTTCGGGGAAACGCTCAAGGGCCTTGTTATAGAAACTGCGAGCGTGAGCCGGGTTACCGCTACGTTCCGAATAGCGCCCGAGCCAGTAGAGCGCGTCCACAGCATTCGCGGAAACCGGGTACTTCAGCAGAAATACTTTGAGCCTTTCGTCGGCGTCCGGCTGACGACCTACATACGCAACCCAGGCAATACGCCATTCGGCGTTGTAGTCATTCTTGCTGTCGGGAAAAACTTCCAACACGCGCTGGTAATAGCCAGCGGCTTTTGTGCGGTCGAGCAGAACCCAATAATAATTCCCCGCCTGCATGTAGCCTTCTTCGGTCCACTTGCTTCGCGGATATTTCTTGCCAAGATCCTCGATCGTAGCAAGCATGGCCGATTCGTTTTTGACAGAACGCTGGAATTGCGACAGGACAAACAGGCGTTCGGCATCTACTTCGGGGTCGGGCGTGACGAGCGCAGAAATTACCGTCAACGAGGCCTTGAGCTGTACTTTGCACTGCGCCAGGCGCAATTGTGCGTGTTGCCGCGCCGGATTTGCGGCATCGTGCAACATCCCAGCCAGTTTTTCGAATTCCGACCGCGCCTCCCGCCATTTGTGCGCGTCGAAAAACGATTGCGCGCGCTGCTCTTGCATCTCGGCGGTGGCGTAAGGAAATTCGCTGCGCAGAGCTTTCTGCAGCACTGGCAAAGCGGCGCCCGCAGCTTTCGCTTCATCGCCGAGCGGGTACTTGTAGTAGATCGTCTGATAGTCTTTCGCGGCGCGAACGGTTTGTCCCGCTGCCTGGTAAGCATGAGCGCGGTCGAGCAACAAAGCTGGTTTTGATGCTGTTGCGGGGTAAGCGTTAAGCGCTTCGATCGCGTCCTGCGGATGACCGGTATCCGTGGCGGTCGCCGCAAGCGCGTCCACAACTTGCTCTTTAATGGCCGTATTCGGGTAGTCGCGGCGGATGATGTTCAGGTCAGCGAGCGCGTCTTGATTGCGTTTCAGCGCGCGCTTCGATTGCGCGGTCCAGAAAAGTACGTATTCTCCAAGCAGTGTGTCGCTCTTGGCCTTTGTGAACCACGCAAGGGCTTGCGGCGCTCTGTTTTTTTGATAATCGTCATAGCCGAGCGCGAGGGCTGCGCGCGCCCCCCAAGTGTCGGAGGAATGTTTCGTGGCAAAAGCGGAAAGCTTTTCGTAAGCACCTGGCGCGGCGTTATGCAAATTGCGCGCGAGTCCGGATAATTCCTGGTGAGTGCTGGCGTCCTCGGTCGAGGTCGTCTCGACATCCGGCGGTGTCGTATCCGGTCTGCATCCGGTGCGGCATGGCGCGGCTTTGTGCTTGGTGGACTTCTTGCGCTTTGTTTGCGCCGAAGCATCGGACAGGCAAACAAGCGAAAGTACAGCAGCAAGAACTACGGCAATGCACTTCGCTCCGAAACCATGTTGCAAGGAGAATGAATTTGATGGGTGTCTAGTGCTGGCGAGCGGGAACGGCGTAAGGATATTCGCCGAGCGCGCCGGCATACGGCGTAAGGATATTCGCCGAGCGCGCCGGCATCGCCTTCCGCCAGAATTTCCACCATCCATCGATAAAAGTAGTCCACAGGATGATCCATGATGGGTTTGAATCGTCTGTCGTATTCGCGGTGAGCTTTCTCAATGTCGTCTTTCAATCGTACGCAGATGTCTTTGTTTTCGCGGCCCAGGCGAACCTGATCCGGTCGTAACATTTTAATATCCTGCATGGAAACTTTAGCCACACGATTTGCACGTCTGTGAAGCTCTTGTTCCTCAGGCGTCAACCTGTTGACGTCGAAGTCTGGCGTGCCTTCCGGCTCTGGTTCCTGTGCCGGTTCGGGAATATGTTCGTAAACGGGTGCTGGCGGAGGCGTGAACGCAGGTTGTTGCTCTGTGGGAGGCACGGCCATGGGCTGCGCCATCGGTTGCAGAGGAACCGAAATTGGCCGCACCGGTTCAGGGACCGCTGGGGCTGCCTCAACAGCAACCGCGGTGACGAGTCTCGAGATTTCCGCTTCGAGCGGAGAACGAGCGCCGGTCTGCAACGTGACTGCAATGAAGCGGGAGAGCACTTCTAGCGCTGCCGAAAGGGACGCCGCGCTGGTTTGCGCGCGGAGCAGCGGAGGGAGGGCGTTAGTCGGTTTATTGCTGCTGCAGGCCGATACAACATCAGCGACGGCGTGATGTAGCTCGTCCGAATTGCGCTGCATGCGCTCCAGGCTATCCCGGAGAGCCCGCGCAACGGCCTGTTCGATAGCGTTCGGTTCGTTGGACATAACGATTTCGGCCCGATTCGACCGCAGGCCTCCCAAGATTTCATTTTGGTAGTGGTGGCCCGCCCCGTCAACCCGCCTGCGGTACCCCTGTGCCCAGTTAAACAGTTATAGGTTAGGAGTCTCGTCCGCTAGCCCGGCAGTCCGGCTTGCTGACGGGGTTCCCCGACGAAGCGCTGCTGGGGGTGGTAGAATAAGGTTAGGGGGCGACACGGTTTCGACGGAAGCTGTCGCGTCCCGAAGGCATGCCGGGGGCCAACCGCCCGTAACTGGATGGAAACTAGAACTGCCAACAACAACTTGGCACTTGCTGCTTAATTAATTAAGCGCACGCTTCCCCGGGCTTCGCTCATGGGCCCGGATCGAGGCGTCACACAGTGAGCTGGTCTGAGCCTTTCGGTCCGTAAGGTTCGGGCGAGAACCATCGGACTAGTCGGCTGCGTTTCTTGCTCGTTCTAAGCGTGGCTGGCGAAACCAACGGAACTGAGATAAGCATGTAGGCTTCGTGGCGCAGCGCTTTTCGGACGGGGGTTCGACTCCCCCCGCCTCCATACTTTACCTATTCTATATAATTATTATAAGTTATTATAGAGACCTTGATGACCGCACGCGCCGTCTGTACGACTTCTTGATGCAGCCGATGCGGTTGTAACGAAGCCAATTGGACGGTCTCGGCCATTCAGGGGACGTGTAACGCGTGTTCGTTGCGACCTTAAGATTCGAAGAAGGGGCGGCAGGGATCGAAAATCTGGTACAAAATCCCGGCTCGGTCAATCTACGCGGGCCCTCTTGCTTTGTAGGCATATATCACTGCCAGCAGCGGTGGAGCGAGAATGAATCCCCAGAACGGAATTGCAAAACCCAGTATGACTGGTGCCACTATCGAGGCCCACATAGGAACTTTGGCAATGCGATGCATGATGTAAGGCTGGAGCAACAGGCCGTCCACGACTACGATTACTGCGTACAGGATCAGCACGCAGAGGGGATGTTCCCAGTCTTGCCAGCGGAGCAATGTCACCAGCACCGGGCCGACCAGACTGAGTACTGGTCCGAAGTGCGGCACGATTTGCAGGGCGGCAGCAAGCGCTGCCCACAGCGGAGCCCATGGCACTTTGAGGATCCAAAGACCTAGCAGCCACAGTAATGCGACCGCGATCGAATCCTGCACCTGTGCGACCGCCCAGTTCTTCAGGGCAAAGCCGGTAACACGAATGTGCTCTCGGGGTTCCATGCGTGGCCGCAGTCTTGTTTTCCGTTCTCGGTAAACATTATCCTGCCGGTTCCGTCCACAGCAATAGAGCGCGAACAGTTGTTGGCCGAGGCGGAAGCCCAGGTCGATCCAACCGTATTCTTGCAGCGCGAGCAGTCCCGAATCCCCAATCGGACGGCACAAGTGACGATCCAAGACGATCCACTCCTGAAGCTATGTTCGGTCTGGTGCTCTTGATAGTTGGCCAGCCGGGCTTTCGTCTGCTCGATGGAAGTATCAGGACCAGTAGGAGTGAAGCGCATCACGATCGGCTCGCCCAACCATGCGAACGCCGTCTCAACGTTGCCCGACTCAAATGGACGTAGGATGAGTCGACGAGTCTCAATTGAGGTTCGCAGCGGCTCGTTGTACGCCTTATTGATGTGGCCTCTCCACTGCGCCCCAGATCTTAGGCGGCTCTCCTGGTAGCGGCCCCGGCTCTTCATCATCCTGTTGCTTGATTATTCTTGGCGCAGGTAGAAACACGGTTTCCCGATTCTTCACTCTGCCCTTCCCCCTCAGCTTTTGTGCGAATGGGTTCCAGCATTCGGGGCAGATATCGTATTCCTTGCCGGCAATTTCCTTCTGCAGACAATCTTTCGCTTCGCCGCAGAGATCACAAATAATCATGGATTTCGCTCCTTCAAACTCGCTGCCGCTATTCTTGACTTTTCGCATAGCGTACACGGAAAACTGGAATGTGGTCCACAAAACGGGGTTGTGGGAAGCCGCAGCGAGGTTTGAGCGAATCGTCGGCCACTCGGAAACTACAAATCGATGTGTTCGATTGGTGCATTAGTCACGGCACGGCGTACCCGTGAAGAAGAGGCGCGCATCTTAAGTATTTCAAGAGATCACGCAGCATAACGGAGATTGACGTGGCGAAGGAAACCGCAAAAATTGTCCGCTTCCATTCGCTCGGTGGACCGGAAGTATTGAAGATTCAAGAAGAACCCATCCCTGAGCCGGGGAGAGGCGAAGTTCGCCTGAATGTGAACGCAATTGGGCTGAACAGGGCGGAGGTGATGTTTCGGAGGGGTGAATATCTGGAGTCCGCCGGCCTGCCGTCAAAGCTCGGCTACGAGGCGGCCGGTATAGTGGCGGCAGTCGGGCCGGAGGTGGACAAGAGCTGGCTTGGCAAGAAGGCTAGCACTGTTCCGGCGTTTCTCATGACGAACTACGGCGTATATGGAGAAGTGGCGATTGTTCCGGCCAGCGCGCTGGCGGCTTATCCAGAGAAGCTAACCCCAGAAGAGGGCACATCCATCTGGATGCAATATCTGACAGCCTATGGAGCACTGATTGCACACGGTCAGATTACAAAAAACGAGTTCGTAGTTATCACGGCAGCCAGTAGCAGTGTTGGAATTGCGGCCATCGAGATGGTGAAGGTGGAAGGCGCGATCAGCATCGCAACCACGCGAACATCCAAGAAAAAGGCGACGCTGGCCGACGTGGGAGCAACACACGTGATTGCAACCCAAGAAGAGGACTTCCTCGCAAGGGTAAAGGAGATCACGGGTGGCAAAGGCGCTCGCGTGATCTTCGATCCGATTGGGGGAAAAGGTATCGAGCTGCTCGCGCAGGCGGCGGCGCTTGGAGGAACAATCTTCGAATATGGAGCACTTGCGCCCGAGCCAACTCCGTTTCCCTTATTTACCGCGCTGAGCAAAGGGCTGGCGGTTCGTGGATACACACTTCGTGAAATACTTTCTGTCCCGAAGCTGAGAGCAAAGGCTGAGCAGTATGTTTTCGATCACGTCAAGGCGGGCAACTTCAAGCCGCGTGTAGACCGCATCTTTCCATTTTCGGAGATCGTGGAAGCGCACCGCTACATGGAGTCAAACCAGCAGATTGGCAAAATTGTTGTAACGGTGTAGCGATGGGGATGGATCGATCCTAACGGCCGCTCAATTCTGCGTAGTCGGCAACTCTCCCTAATCGGATTGTGGAAGAGTTGCCCGTAATCCGCCCCAGAAATCTGGAAAGTCTCGCGTCCGCACTGTTCGGCGAGTGAGTTGGCGATTTATCGCCAACTGAGAAAAAAGACTTGCCAGCGGATTGAGTTTCCGAGGGCTAATCCACGAAGAAATGGCCGACGGGAACTCGAGGAACGGTCATTCAATTCACGTCAATTCGATAACGTCCAGCACCGTTTAGAACGTATCGACTGGAAACGTGACAACACGCCCTTTCGGGATTTGGAGTTAATCGCGTCTCCCGCAGCGTCAGCACTTCCGCCGATTAGGGGGGCATGGTCTAATCCATTGATAGGGAGTGCCTATCAGATGGAATTGAGACACCTTCGTTATTTCACAGCGGTTGTCCAGTGGAAGGGGTATCGGGAGGCTTCGCGGCACCTATATATTGCCCAGCCTTCGATCAGCGAGGCCGTATCTGATCTTGAGAGCGAGCTCGGTGTCAAACTCTTTTCGCGGGACGGCCGCGTGGCTCGGCTTACTCCTGAAGGGCAGGTCTTCTATGAGGAAGCAATCAAGACGCTCGCGCAGGCAGAGCGATCCGTTGCAACTGCCCAGCGTGCTGCCAAGGGAGAAATAGGCAGGCTTGGAATCGGCTTCATGGGATTTGCTACCTACCCGTTTCTCTCCGACCTGCTGCGTACTTACAAGGCTCGCCATCCAGGAGTAGCGCTGCGACTTGAAGAAAATGTGCCAAGCGGACAGGACATCGCGTTTGATAGGGGAGAAATCGACATCGGATTTACGCGTCCGCCTTCAGCCGACCGCAGCTCATCTTATGACTCGCGCCTAATCTTTCGCGAGCCCTTGGTCGTAGCTCTTCCCCGAGCCCGCAAAGTAACCGCGAAGCGCATCCGCATCGCAGATCTTGCGAGCGAGCGCTTCGTTATCTTTCAGCGCGCCAGTTCCCCGGAGGTCTTCGACACGATCGTCCGCGTCTGTAATGACAACGGCTTCTCGCCCCGTTTGCATAATGAGCTGAACAATATGCACTCGGTACTCTCTACCGTCGAAGCCGATGAAGGGGTTGCCATTGTTCCCGCATCGGCTCGTAACTTGCGCGCGGACAACATCTCCTTCTTCCGCCTGCGGCCTGACGACGTTCGCATCGACTTTGTCGCTGCCTGGCAGAAGAAGGAACCTTCGATCGCCCTCAAATCGTTCCTCGAACTGCTCGACGAAGAACTGCCCGCGATTCGACAGAAGACGAGTTACACATAGATAATCCATGCCGATAGGTAATGCCTATCAGCTGATTGGAATATACGACGAATCTCTATCACCCCATCGTGAATCTCTTATGGTGTAGTCACAGCCGTAAGGAGGCTGACAATGGGAACCAAACAGAAAACAGTCATCGTAACAGGGGCATCGCAAGGCATTGGGGCAGGTGTGGTGCAGGCGTTCCTCAATCGCGGCTACAACATCGTAGCCAACTCACGTAACATCACGAAGTCTGGTGCATTTACCGAGTCCGGCCAGCTCATTCTAGTAGATGGCAATATCGGTGAAAGCGCCGTAGCCGCCAAGGTGATAGAAACAGCGATAAGCAAGTTTGGATCGATTGACGCGCTGGTGAACAACGCAGGCATCTTCTTCGCCAAAGCCTTCATCGACTACACGGCCGAGGACTTCAAGGCGCTTTCAACCACAAACCTCGAAGGTTTCCTCTACGTGACGCAGGGGGCCGTGAAGCAAATGCTTGCGCAAAAATCGAGTGGCAGTGTGGTCAGCATCACCAGCTCGCTTGTTGTGAACCCAATCGCCGGCGTTTCCGTTTCAGTGCCGATGATCACTAAGGGCGGTCTTGAAGCAGTTACTCGGAGTCTGGCGAGCGAGTACGCGAAGCAGCACATTCGTTTCAACACCGTCGCTCCTGGTGCCGTGGATACTCCCCTTCACAAGAACAATCCCAAAGACTTTCTGAAGTCGCTCTCACCGATGGGTACGATCTCAGACGTGAACGACATTGTGGACGCAGTTGTCTATCTCACAGAGGCCCGTTATGTGACGGGGGAGGTGCTGCACGTGGACGGTGGTGCGCACTCAGGCAAATGGTGAGCTCGAAGGGCCCGAAGCCGGCAAGCGCGGAGCGCCGGCTTGCGGAGCTCGGCATTCACCTGACGCCCGCGCCCAGACCGTTCGGCGCTTATGTTGAAAGTGTCCAAACGGGCAACCTGCTTTATCTCAGCGGCGTTCTCCCGGCCATCGGGCATGAACCGAAGTTCATAGGCCGGCTGGGCAGAGAATACAACGTCGAACAGGGACGCGAAGCCGCGCGCATCGCGGCTCTGAACGTACTCTCCGCCGCGAGAAATCACCTGGGCTCACTCGATAAGGTGACCAGGGTCGTCAGGCTGGCGGCGTACCTGGCAACCGAAGGGGACTTCTTCGCGCAGCCGAAGGTGGCTGACGCTGCCTCGGAGCTGTTGCGCGATGTCTTTGGAGAAGACAAGTTGCCGGTCCGAATGGTTCTTGGCGTTGCGAGCCTTCCACTCGGAGTGCCGGTTGTGTTGGAGGTCCTTTTCGAGGTTGAAGCCTAAGGGCGCGAGAGCACTAGCTTCTTCCTTTTTGTGCGAGGTTGCATGACGGCGAAAGCATGGAATCAAACCCGCGTTTCAGAGGTTCTGGGGATCGAGTACCCGATCATCCAGGGGCCGCTCGGCGGTCTCTCATCGCAGAGACTTACCGCCGCTGTATCGAATTTCGGAGGACTCGGATCATTCGGCGCGCACGGTCTTGAACCAAACGCGATTGAAGATGTAATCGCCGAGATTCGTTCGCTGACGGCGAAGCCATTTGCGATGAACTTGTGGGTTTCGATGGAAGATGCGGGAGCCCGCACATCGGACGCTGCAGCATTCCACCGTGCTCTGTCGCATCTCTCGCCACACATCAAGGCACTCGGCGGCACACAACCGGTATTTGCACCGTACAAGCCGATCCGGTTTGAGGATCAGGCGCGCGTGCTTCTCGATACTAACGTTCCGGCCTTCTCTTTTATCTACGGTATTCCACCGAAAGAGATATTAGACGAGGCAAGGAAGAAAGGGATCGTTACGCTCGGAACGGCTACCACGCCGGACGAAGCCATCGCTCTGGATCAGGCTGGAGTCGAAGTGGTGGTTGCTTCGGGCTTTGAGGCGGGCGGTCATCGCGGGTCCTTTTTAAGATCGGCACAAGACTCGCTGACAGGAACCTTCTCACTTGTGCCGCAGACGGTAGACGCGGTAAAGGTTCCGGTCGTGGCCGCTGGCGGAATAGCCGATGCTCGAGGCATTGCCGCATCCTTCGCGCTTGGAGCGGAAGGCGTACAGATAGGCACGGTCTTTCTCGCCTGCGAGGAATCTGGCGCGCACCCGCTGCATCGCGAGACCATTCTCAGCGGCAGTGCCGGACAGACCGCACTGACTCGAGGATTTACAGGCAGACTCGCACGAGGCATAGACAATGAACTACTCCAAATGCTGAATAAGCCCGGCACCGAGATACTGCCTTATCCACTGCAAAGGATGCTTATGCGTAGCTTGGCACTCTCCGCGCAAAAGGCTGGCAGATCTGACCTGCTCGCACTCTGGGCCGGACAGAGTGCCAACCTGGCACATTGCCCGAGAATCCCGGAACTTTTGCACTCACTGGTAGAAGGTGCTGCGGAACGGCTGAATCGCATCTGATAGGTGCTTTCGCCGATGCGTCCATTGAGCCTAGATCGGTAACGTGAACTCGGCTTCTCGGCAACTTCACTTCTCAGTTGGCGATAACAGGGCGAGTCACTCATTGAGCCCTGAGCAGGAAGGCTTGGGGAGTTATGGGTGATTGGTCGGCAAACAGGAAGTAATTAGGTTAATTCCGGACTGCCCGTCTGAGAAGTTGGGAGGCAATGGGCCAAGCCACTTAGTTGAGCGTCTCGAAAAATCAATAAGTTCCGCGTTTTCAATACCGCTGAATATTCCGACTCCCCCGCCTCCACTAATTCAAAGCCTCTGTAATCAACAGATTACAGCAGTCTTTCGTCGCTCCAGTACTGGAGGCGGGGGAACTGGTATCGCCTCCACTTCGCATGGTTTTGGCTTCCTTCTTCTTTTTTTTCGAACGCGAGCTGATTTGCGCACCAACGAATTCCGAGCCAACCAGGAGCGGTACGACGCGCGGAATGGTGACATCACTCGGGCGCGCGTGTATCAGCCAAGTCCATTACTTCCGAGTAGCATCGCCTGCTGAGCAGGTCCATTCCATTACTTGCGAGAGCGATTGCCCTTCGGCTGTAGGTAGTGCACGAAAGTGAATTCGCCGATGTGGATACCCGCAACCAGCCCGTCTTCGTTGGCTGACCGAAAGTGGATGCCGCCGTAAAGACGACTGAGCGCCGCCTCACCGGCCGCAGCCGAAAAGCTGGTGAAGCTGCGGGTCACTCCGGGCAAAAAATCCGAGCCGGCAGTGAAGGCGATGTTGTCCGTGCCATAGAACCTGGCCAGCACCGTGGAGGCCGCACCGCTGAAGGTGCTGTGTCCGGAAATGTAATCGGGGAATGGAGGGGTGACGATGAACGAATTCCAAGTTGGATCAGCAATCGTGGCGGCATTGCCATCCGCATCGCCATTGCGAATGGCGGTCACCGGGCGCCAGAAGTTGTAAGTATACTTCGCATCCCACGCGCAGATGGCCGCGTCGGCCATGGCGATATTCAAAAGTGCGAACAGGCGCGCTGTCTCTGCCAGTGTGTTACCCCTCGCGGCAGCGATGACCCGGGCAATACTATTCCAGTGCCCAGGTGGTGTTTCAGTGCCGGCGCCGTCTGCCCAGAATAGTGCGATCAGATCTTGCTCAGATGAGCCCGCGGATCCTACTGCCGCGCCCATTATTTTGACTTCGCTGTAGTCCGCGGCGTACTTCTCGCTCGTAAGGGCGGGCGGTCCTGGCGGGCGGAACTGAGCGCTGTTGGTCATTGCGAACGGTGTGACGAATGCCCACTGTGGCAATAAATAAGTAGCGAATCCAGGTGGTGTCGGTTGCCAAGCGCCCGGACCACTGCCAGTCGGAGGCGGGACCGCCGCAGTGGAGCCGTCGTTGGCGCGCTGGGCGAGAATTTCGTCTGCGACCGATTCACCCCAAGCGATGCCAGCGCTCTTTAGAGGACCGTTCGGGACGGCAGACAGAATTGTCGCCTGCAGGTCATCGAAACTGGCAGCATTAGCTGGGAAAAGGGCAACGAGCACCCTGTGAGCGGCAGCACTGGCGGCAGCTTCCTCAGAGGCGCTCGCCGCCACCGTGCTCTGCGCAAGATAAGGTTCGTGCGTGCGGTCAATGCCGTTTGTCGCGTCGTAGATCGCTACGTGCAGAATGGCGAGACCGCGCGAGGCTATCGGCGGAGACGTTCTGCGAGCACGAATGGCATTCAGCGCAGCGGTGTTCCAACTGATGACTACGTGAGCGTTGGCCGTTCGATTTACTAAGGAACGTCCGGCGCCTTCCTGCCTGGGAAGGGCAACTTCGACGCTGACTTGGGAGCCGGGGCTTTGCCCCGAGGCCGCGACCGCAATGGCGAAGGAGGATATAACAGCGAGCCATCCGTACTGTTGTCGGTGGATCTTGGTCATGGGATTTCTCCTGCGGAGAATGGGCATGTTTGACTGCGGAAGTAGGCACGCATTCACAGAAACTCGCTGCTCTCCCCAAGGGAACCGGAATATTGACTGGCTCAGTCACTGGCCGTCGGCAAGTGCACTTCAATCTGGTCAGAGCAAATACCGCCGAACCGGCATGTCACAAACGGCTGTATGCCTAGTGCGCCGAGCTGGAGCAGGTAGCCGCTGATCGCGCAAGAATGCCGGCGCAATTTGAGCCACTCGCCTCGGCGTACAGGGTTGCGGATTGATGGACTGTACGAACACTAAATGCGCCGTGTCCATGCTCACGCGCAGAGCTTCCGCTGAATGTCTCGGGTCTTTCACCACTGGTGCGGAATGCCGCGAGCTAGGCGGTACGCTAGCAGCTAGTCCTCGCCCTGCAGTCGGAAGGAACCTTCCACGAGAACCTCATTGAAGGGGGACACAGGTAAGGTATTAACCGTTAGCACCGCAGGGGCACCTGGCCCGCCCTTCTTCACCACGAATGTAAACGCAACGTTGGAGCCTGCTCCTAGACCGGTTATCTCAGAAGTGCCCGTCAGAGTCGCGGTGTCTCCACTGACTGTCGCACCGGTGATCTGTCCAATGACGTACATCGCATTGACGGTGAACTGAGCGCTCTTCGAGCCAATGCTGTCCTCGGGCGCAAGCGCCAGGCAATCGAATGAACCGGTCACATGACCGCCGGTTCTTTGGGCATGAAAGGCTACGGTTGTGAGAACAGGGACGAACCCAGGCGCTCCTGTCCCGCCATGGATAATCGTTGTCCCCGCACCCTCGGCAATAATTCCGTCATGCGATTCACCGCCGGAGGCGGATCGCGGTGAAAGGGCCACCACCAATCCAATCCCTATTGTCAAAACAAGTACACCAACAAGCCATGGCTTAGCAAACTTAAAGCGTCGTGACATGTTCTACTCTCCTTCTGCATAAAACGTGAACCTGCAACTGGAGCCATCTGGCCGGCGACACTTCTACTTCCCGCTCCCACCTGGGTTGTTCCGATCATTCCTCAAGATGAAACGGCCGAGGCTAGAGGACATGGAATGACGTCCGGTTCGCGTCCACACCGCCGGCGGGCGCCTGTGCGTCCCAATAGGTCACATGGCCCTTCGAGGCGATTACTCCTTCCACTGCCCCGTCAGGTGCTCCGGGGCCGTGGCAGCCAACGCCGAGGACGCCCTCGCTACCGTCGGAGTAGCGGATTCGGAACACCGCGACGCCGTTGGCCCCGCCTGCACCGATCAGGTCAGTTACGGCTCCAGCGGTCTGAAAATTCGAAAACGTCCAGCTCACAAGTTCCGTTACCTCGTAGGTACCGCTTCCGGTCGATGTAGCAGCGCTGAACGTCTCCCAGGTTCCGCCACCCGTGACAGCGCTAGACGTCCCGCCACTTGCAGGCCCAACGAAGGTCCCGGATCCCGTAAGTGTGATGGATAGAGTGCTAGGATTCCTGGCTGAGGCGATCGCTAAACCGCCCGCGCTCACTGTTGGAGGCGTAGTTGTTGCGTTGAGATGGATGATGTCCCAGCGGACATGATCAGCTGCTCCTCGAGCGACCGGCAGATGAAACATTAACGCTAACAAAACAACGAGTGCCAAAGACGCAACCGTAGTTGCGGAGACGGATCTGGGGCTGATTTTCATGTTGGTACCTCCTAAAGAGCGTTCGATTCAGGTTTGACCGGGGATAATTGACACGACCGAGAATCGTTCCCGTGGGGGTAGCTGCGCACCACGTGCAGAGATAGGTTGTTCGCTGTGACCGTACCAGTGTTTCGAGGAACGCCGGCTGGCGCGTCGCATCGCCCACTGCGTCGTAAATGAGCCCGATCAAATTCCGTAATGATTCGCTCGGAATTCATGGACTACTTCTTCTTTGGGGGATCCGACCTAGGGAAAGGACCTAACCTCGTTCGGGCTTGGGTTGGGGAAGAAGTGCTCTTACGAGGCGTAGCCAGATTTTCTTCCTTGGCTTTTACAAAGTCAAGTACTAACGACGTATCAAGAGCGTAGGACGCACCCTCGGCAAACTTGCTGCCAAGCCATCTTGGATAGCGGATTAGGGCGTAATGTGCTGTTTCTCTCGCTCATGCGTGCAAGAAGCAATCGGAGTTTTTCGAAGAACCGTGCCGCTTTGACGCGCCCAGGTACGCAAGGAGTGCGCTCTCAGCTACGAATGCAATGTCGTCTCTCGAAACGAGAAAGCTCGCGTTCCAGATACGTTCCAGTTGGGCGCAATTTTGCCTTTTCTGCGTTTTGATCGTTTCGAAGAATGAATAAGTTGCGTGTTTTCAATGAACTGAAATATTCCGATTCCCCCGCCTCTAACCATTACTATAAGATTAATAACGATAAGGAGTAAGACACAATATCCTCCACGACCCAGCAGAAGTTCGATTTTGCTACGCTCCGGTCGTATTGGTAGGATATTCCTACCAGGAGTGATTCATGGCGAGCCGACTGGCAACTCTCGAATATTTGACCACCGCGAAAATCGGCGAGAAGGGACAGCTCACTGTCCCAAAGCAATTTCGCGAGGATCTAGGGTTGAGTACGGGTGCGCCCTTTGCTGTCTTGCGTTTAGGGGACGGCTTGGTGCTCTTGCCAGAACAACAACGCTTTGAACGTCTCTGCGAACAGGTGAGTTCCGCGCTCACGCGAGCCGGTCTTACGCCGGAAGCGACCTTGGCGACACTACCGGAAGCGCGAAAGCGCGTTTTTGCACGCCACTACAAGAAGCATCCGCCCATCCTAAAAGCTCCACGTCGGTACCCTCGCGGACGTCGCGACGGGTGACCAACCAATGACGAATTCGACTGTTCCTCGATTCAAATGAGCGCCGCCGCCGGATAAGGAATGATCTCGGGACCGGTCAATTTGACGAGCCGACGGTACTGGTCAATGAGTTCGTCGGCATCCAGCGTGCAGTCAAGCCGCCATCTGATTAGGCACGCCGCGGATGTCCCTGTCCTTCTTTCGGCCATGGCCAGCAAGCCCGACTGGTTGTTGACCCACAATATAAAGCACTTTACGCAGGCGGTCATTCTTGGTGAGGCTAAGGTTTCAGATACGCTCCAATTGCGTCCCAGTACTGGAGGCGGGCGAACACGGATTACCTCCACTTTCTATTCGGCGCGCTTCCCTGCTAACTTCCGCGAATTCGGTTCGATTAAAATAAGCGGCCTCTCCTGCTGAAAACTGCAGTTCGCCGCGTGAAATAAATGAGCACGCTATCTATAAGATGCCAACTCTATATAATATAACTTTAATCGCATCATAATCAAACCGTTATGTCGCCCGCGTATCCACTGACCTCCTACACCTGGACTCTGCCAATACGGGGAGGTGCGGACCTCACAGCCGCCAGGAAGTCGGCCAGGCGGTCGTACCATTCAGTCTGGTCGGTGAGGGTGAAATGGGCGTTGGCTGGACTCGGGTTCGGCACGACGTAGAGCCGAGTCGCGCCGACAGTCTCCCGCTGGCGTCCAAGCATTGTCACCGGGTCGGCGCTTCTCAGCGCGAACTTGAGGAACGGTCGATACGCGGTGAGCCCGTGAAAACAGGCGATGCGCGGCTGGTAGCGCTGAAGTTTTTCAAGCAGACGTGGTACCCATTGCGCAAAGTCCCTGGCGCGGAGATCCGCCGCGTTAGCGGATGGACGTTTGACAACGTCCGTAAAACCAATCCCGAAGCACGGAAGCTCAGCATCCTGCTCTGGACGGAGGGTGTCGGTACCGATCGCTCGGCGCACGCGCTCGCTCAACTTCGACGCGGAGAACGCGGGCCAGAACCGGCTCGTCGAACGCGCGAAGTAGTGTCCGCGTTGAACCGAGTAGAGCCCGGGATTGATCCCAACGAAGACGAGGTCGAGCCCTGGCCGGAGATGGTCTGGCAGCGTCCGAAACGGGTATCCCTCGTCCATCCAGTCGGCACCGTTCCTCGTAGACGCTTTCTCTTTTGCCATGCCATTGGGCTCCAAATGGAGGACGCTGCCAAACCCGCTTAAATCGTCGGGCCGAAACTGGGCCACGCTGCGCGTAGCTGCCGTGACCCAACTCGCTCAATCGAGACACGCACCGATACGATGACGGTCACTTTGAGTCCCGACAGCGTCAATTCCCAACGTCCATCCAGAGCATACATCCGCGTCCACTGGTCGCGTAGCAAACCAGAAATTTGTCCCGTTCAGATCCGCTTAGGATTGGGAGACTTCTTATTACGCTCTCGCCGCGGTCCTGTCGCTGGCGGTGCGCCCCATTTATTCTTTTGTGTTTGCTGGGTTTTCCAGGGTCGAATCACCTGAGGGTGACGAGGCTTGTCCATAGCAAACCTCCTGTAGAGGTTCAGTGTACTCTGACCGCAGTGCCCGCAGTGACCCCATAGCCCGATTCTTGCTCAAGGGTCAAAAAATGTTTTGTCTCGAACGAAAAAAACGTTGTGTATCCTCGATCAAAACCCGTGTACAGCCGAATAGCGCGCAGCCTTAGACCGCGGGGCACCATCTGTTTGGCGTGCGGCGGAAAAATTCAATGGAAAGGCTTGTTTCTTTTCTAATCGTCTTTTTTCTATTCAGCGAAGCTCCATGCGTTAGAGCGCAACCTAAACGGCACACGTCGCTCCCAGTTGATTTGCATACTTGTTCGAAAATCCAGATCGTCAATGGGTATCGCCCGTTGCGCTCCGTCGTTGTCGATGTAAACAAGATAGTCTACGTCGAACCAATAGTTCGTTACGAGATGAGCGTCTCCGTTCTTGAGAATTAGCATGGTTGGCCGTGGTACGTGTCGTCGTCTTTCTGGTGACCAATCAAAATCGTTGAAACTTGCCTTCTCTGCTGCGGCAGGAGTAGTCAAAGGCGGTTCGGCCTCCGCCGCAGGCATGCTTGCGCCGCCGTATCTGATTCTTGGAAAAGAGCCGCGTGTCAAGTTCGAGTTCTTGCTGGAGCCTACCCTTGGGGGAGGATCCGGTACCGACGGCGCCTCAGATGAATTGACCGCAGACGCCGGAACAGATATATCCTCCAGGAGCTTCAGCAGAATGCGCGTTTCTCCCTTGAGCGTGGGTCGAGGCCCGCGCATCGGAAGGGTGATCAACTTCTCCGGCCAAAGAATGGGAATCGCCCACTCAATGGCGTCACGCTGTGCGTGGCCATTGCCGCGGATTTTGCCCGAAGCATCCACTTTGTGGTGTGGGGCTGAAATTACTCTGGCCGACAAGGGAAAAGATCCTCCTGGTAGAGTCAGACTCTCAAATTCAAGCTTGAGCCAGCCTTTGCCAACGAAATGTCCAGGATCGCGGAATTCCACCAAACGACCCGAGAGATACGCGCCGCGCGGAAATACCGGTCGTCCGAACATCGCCAAGGAACCGATATTGCAAAGTACTGGCTCTCCGACCTGTACCGTCTCAGAAGAAAACCTTGGCTCATTTAGTGTGCATTGGAAGAGAGTTCCAGCCGGCACGATGGACTCCGTCGTCTGTGCTCTGGCTGCAGCCGCCAGACACAACACTGCGGCAAAGAAAAGAGAAAATCTACGCATAACAGCCTCCGCTTTTCGCTCAGCAATCAGGACAAAGTCCCGCGAGAGCCGAAGGTACGCTGGGCGCAGGATCTGAACTGGGCAAAGAGGCGGGGATACTGTGGTCGGACGTCGGACAGATACCTTGGGCCGAGTGAAGCATGGCTCCACCGCAGGACTAACCGCTTATACTCCAGTGGGCTGCCTTGTTCAACACCCACAAAATGCTTGTCGATCGAGTCAAGGCAGGGGTTGAAAGGCGAAGACGTGGTGATGACGCTGAACCGGATCAAGATTCAGCGTGGAATTCCAACGATGCTGTACTGCGACAATGGGAGCGAATTGAAACTCAAGACATTTTCGAAGACGAATGGGTAATCGTGCCCCAGTGCGCGATTCCTCTTGTTGCTCTGGAAGACAGCACAATGAGGTAAAAAATCTCGCGTTCCAGATACGTTCCAGTTGGGAGCATTTCGGGTTTCCGAGAGTCCTACGTTCCCTGCAGAAATCCAAGTGCCGATGTACTTCACGAGTGGGCCGAGAAAGACAATTTTGCCTGGCTCTATAGCGAAAATATTCGGGATGAGTACAAGGAAGTTCTGAACCGCCCACACCTGATCGGACGGGTCGTCAACCTAATTCGAGATCGCGCCGAAGAAGTCACGCTCCGCTTCCCGATTGAGATTTCCCCCGACCCCAAAGACGATTCTTTCTGCCTCTGCGCTAACGAGGGTAAAGCAGATTCTATCGTCCCATTGAACTCAAAAGGATTTTCCGCAAGATCGCCTCAGGGCCCGAGTCCTCTCGCCCACGCAGTTTCGTAAATAGAAGTGGAGGCAGCAATCTCGTTCTGAGGCACCTGGTCATAAATCTTGCTGGTACCCAAGACCTGATCGCCGCCGCTCCCGATCAGAAATTCTTAGAGGATTGGGTGTATACTCCGGCCGTGCGGAGGCGAACTGACGATTTGGACGAGGCGCCTTGCAGGAGATACAAACATCTGAGCCTGGCGCGTTGGCCGGGCGTTGTACGGCGGCCGGCGCTGAGCTAGAGAGGGCGTGATGAAGCCGACCTTTGCTATTGGTATCGCAGGTGCGGCCGGTCAGGGTGTTGCCACGCCGGGCGACATTTTCGCGAAGATCTTCAGCCGGCGTGGCCTCAATTTGAATGCCTACAATGCTTATCAATCCATCATTCGTGGTGGCCACACTTTTCTGACCATTCGCACCGGCGCGGAAAAGATCACCAGTATGGGTGACCGGATCGACCTGCTTATTCCGCTTAACCAGGACAGCATGGATCGCCACCTGCGGCTGCTCACGGCCGGCGCCGCGTGTATCTATAACGCTGACACGATCCAGCCGGGCGCTGCGGCAGCCGGCGTGCAGCTCTGCCCGCTTCCGGTTTCAGAGTTGGCCGACATTACGCGAAACAAGGTTGCGCAAAACACACTCGCGATCGGCGCTGGTCTGCACATGATGGGTATCGGCTTCCCGGCGTTGGAGCAGGTCCTCCAAGAGCAATTCAAAAAAAAAGGCGAGACCATGGTGGTCGAAAACATTGGAGTTGCGCGGGCTGGCTACGATTATGCCGCGGCACACTTCACGGCGTTCCCGAATCCGCTGCCCAAGACGGAGAATCGCTACGCGATCCTGAGCGGCAATATTGCGATGGCCATGGGCGGCGCAGCGGCGGGTGTGAAGTTCTATTGCGCTTATCCCATGAGCCCTTCCACTGGCGTTCTGCACTGGATGGCGGCGCACGCCCGAAAAGCCGGCATTATGGTGCGCCAGGTGGAGGACGAGATTGGCGTGATCAATATGACGATCGGCGCGGCTCACGCCGGTGTCCGCGCGATGTGCGCCACGTCGGGAGGCGGCTTCGCGCTAATGAGCGAAGGCCTCGGCATGTCCGCCATGATCGAAACGCCGGTGCTGGTCATCAACTGCCAGCGAGCCGGCCCATCCACGGGCGTTCCCACGAAGACCGAACAGGGCGACCTCTGGCAGATGCTGGGCGCCGCTTTTGGCGATTATCCCCGAGTGATCGCGGCACCGCTAGACATCGGTGATTGCTTTCAGCTGATCCCAGAGATGTTCAACATCGTCGACCGTTTCCAGTGCCCGGGGCTTGTGCTTTGCGATCTGTTGCTATCGGAGGGCCGGCTCAGCGTAGATCCGAAAGATCTCGATTTCGGCCCCACTATCGATCGCGGCGAGCTCATCACCAGCAACGGGACGTCCTCTGGGGTTGCCACCAGCGGAGATTACAAACGGTACAAGATCACGGAGAGCGGCATTTCGCCGCGAGCTGTTCCCGGCGTACCCGGATACGTGCACACCGTGGCCACTGACGAACACCAAGAAGACGGCGTATTGATCAGCGACGAGTTCACCGATCCGACCAAGCGCCGCGCCATGATGGAAAAACGCATGCGCAAAATGGTTGGCATCGAGGCCGCCGTTCCGCGGCCTGTGCTGTTGGGTCGGCCGGATGCCGACGTTACTTTAATCGGCTGGGGATCGACGAAAGGAGTGATCGAGGAAGCCTGTGAGATCCTCTGTGAGCAAGGAATCCCTGCCAATCAGCTCCAGATCCGCTGGCTCGTGCCGCTGCATGGCGATGCGATTCTCGAAATTTTGCAAGGCTCGCGGCACACCATCATTGTGGAAAACAACTACAGCGGCCAGTTTTCGCGTTACCTTCGCAGCGAAACCAGCTTTGTGCCAAACGGCCACATTCGCAAGTACGACGGCGAACCTTTCATGCCGCACCACATTGTGGAGGCCGTGAAGGAACAGCTCGCCGGGAAAACCAAACTCTCCGTTCCGGCGCACGAGATTATGGTCTGAGAGGAAACGCAGATGGCGACAAGCGCACAGCGTACCAGTCAAGTGACCATCGCCGATTTGAAAGGCAAAGTCGATCCCGACTGGTGCCCCGGCTGCGGTGATTTCGGCGTGCTCGCGGCCGTGCAAAAGGCCTTGGTGGAACTGCGGATACCGACTCACAACGTGGTCACCATAAGCGGGATTGGCTGTTCGTCCAACTTCCCCGGTTACATAAACACGTATGGCATGCACACCCTGCACGGCCGGGCCCTGGCGGTGGCCACGGGCCTGAAGCTCGCCAATCACGAGCTGACTGTACTGGTGACGGGCGGCGATGGTGACGGTTTCGGGATCGGAGGCAACCATTTCGTCCACTCGATGCGCCGCAACGTTGATCTGCTCTACATCGTCATGGACAATCAGATCTATGGCCTTACAACAGGCCAGACGTCACCGACCAGCCGCATCGGCATGAAGACGAAAAGCATGCCCTTCGGCAACATCGAAGCACCGGTCAATCCCATTTCCCTGGCGCTGGCCGCAGGCGCCACCTTCGTCGCCCGCGGTTTCAGCGGTGAACAGAAGCACCTGACGGAGCTGATCAAGCAAGGTATCCTGCACCAGGGATTCTCCTTCCTGGACGTCTTCAGCCCGTGCGTCACTTATAATCACGACAATACCTACCAATGGTTCCGTCCGCGCGTGAAGAAGCTCGAGGAGGACTCCGTTTACGACGCGGCTGACTGGACCGGCGCGATGGAGAAATCTTTGCTGTGGGGCGACGAAATCCCCATCGGAAAATTCTTCGAGCGCACCGACGTTCCCACGTTGCACGGAGCCGAGCCGGTGTTGAACGAAGGAGCTCTGGTGCATCGCGACCCGAGAGTGCCCTCCGACGTGGCCCGCTCCTTCATTGAAGAGCTGATGTAGTGGCTCGCACCGGCTGACGTCCAAGTCACCCACGTGCTGCGAGGTTGAAACTCAAGACTATTTTCGAAAACGAATGGGTAAGCGGTCCCTGGAGTGTGTGCGATTCCTCTTTTTTGCTCTGGAACACAGCATAATGAGGTGAAAAAAAGCTTGTTCTTCGGGTTGAGCCGTGCAGAATCGAGGATCGCCGCGCTTTTGGTTCAAGGCAAGAACGTGAACAAGATATCCGAAGAGCTCCGATTCACATTGAATACTGTACGGACTCACCTCAAAAGAGTTTTCGAGAAAACGAATACCAGGCGCCAAGCGGAACTGGTGGACCTCATTCTTCGCGCTGTAGTCTCGTCCTGCCTCAGAGAACGATCTCACCCCATTTGGGTGACGACAAGCTTTCTCCGCTCAGCACAGATGTAACGCCAGTGCGCCAGAGTTGGGATCTTGCCACTCGGCTCTGCTGCTTTTCAGCAGACGTCAGTCACCGCGTCCATAAGCCGTTCGTTTGGCATCGGCCGCACACAACATTTGCGTTGGGCAGATGAATAATTCTGCCGCCCTAATCTTCGCCCAGTACTTGGAACGCCCCCTGCACTAGAATTTCGTTGAACGGAGATGAGGGCAAGGTATTAACCGTCAAGCAGGAGGTGGCACCCGGACCGCCTTTTTGCGCTACGAACGTAAACCCAACATTGGAGCCTGCTCCGAGTCCGGTGATGTTCGCTGTGCCTGTTAAAATTGCGGTATCGCCGTGTACGGTTGCTCCGGCGATCTGTCCCGTTACGTACATCGCATTTACGGTGAATTGAGCGCTCTTTGAACCCGTGCCCGCTTCCGGCGCCAGCGCGAGACACTCAAGCGAACCGTTCACGCCGTTGCCGCTTCTCACGGCGTGAAACGCTATGGTGGTGAGAACGGGAACGAACTCTGGGGCTCCTGTTCCGCCGTCGATAATGGTCGTCCCTCCGCCGCTGGCAATCGTTTTGTCATCAGAGGATTCATTTCCCGAGGCTAATCGCGGCAGAAAGAAGGCGGCTTTTCGGAACCTGGCACCGCTGGTGCCGGCTGGCGGACGCTATTCGTGTGTGTCGCTGCTCGAGCGGTGTCAAGGGAACTTCAGGTTCAGAAGGAGATAGCCATGAAAACTAGGATGCTGATCTTGTTCTTTATCATCCTCTCGGCCCTGGCTTGGGGCCCAGGGGGTGCGGCGTGCCTCTTCGGATGGTAGCTCTGCCACTTTTCAGTATCTGGCGGGCAGCAGTTTTCTCTGTGGATTCTTCTCCGAAGCTTGTCCGGACATCGCCCGGACTGGCAACGGTGACACTATTGAGATCACCGGCATAGGCATACTCACCATCCATCCGAAGTCGGTCGGCGGAGGCGGTACTTTCAAGCACAAGGACGCCAGCGGAAACGTCCTGGCAAGTGGCACCTGGACCGCCCAGGAGCTCATCTCTTTCGTTCCGTACCTTGTCCTGCTGCCGGACAATATTGCAGGTGGTCAGGCCTTAATCCGCGTTCACCTATCCACTGGATCCGATGCGATCGTGGACATTGATTGCGAGATTGGAGCACCGCCGGGCCAAACAGAAGGGGCGACGCTCAACATCCAGGACGTGATCAACTTCAATAAAAAAAGTTAGCGGGATTACGTTATTCATCAAATAACGATCGATTTCTCCGGACCCGTCGGAAACGGACGCTCGGCGTCGTCTGCATCTTGACATACTGCCGAGCGGCTAAACACAAACTGCCGCAGCGGGTTGAATCCTCGGAGCAGGCTTGATTTTTGGCACATTGGCGGCTTCGCGTGCGAAGACGTCGGACCGATGAACGTCTCCACTAGGGTAGAAGCACGACGTCGTTGGCCAACTCCGCCTCCCGAGCCTAGAGTGGTAGACGAAGATGCCGCAGTAGGTCGGTGTAGCGAGAATCCGAGCGCAACCCGTCCAGCCTTGGATCTACCTTGAGATACAGCAGCCACGGACCTCCGTCTTGGTAGGCCTTACCGAGCCACTCGAATGCTTGATCGTTTTCCCTGAGCCCAACGTGGATGATGGCGATGTGGTAGGGTGAAACATAGCGTTTCGACCGTCTCATTTCATCAAGCACGTCGTGCGTTTCGCGCGTCCGTCCCAACATCGCGTACGCGTGTCCAAGCGCACCGAGGACCGCAGGGTCGTCATCCGACTGCCGGGCTCTCTGAAACTCGGCAACGGCCTCTGTCAACTGCCCTTTTTGCTCATATCCATAACCGAGAAACAGCCGAGCAATGTAAAAATTCGGATCCATGTCGAGTGTCTTGCGGTATTGCTTCATCGCCCTGTCGTACCGTCGCTCAAAATAGTCGGGATCACCAGCAGTCTTGCTGATAATCAGCGAACCCGGATCGAGCTGGAGAGCGCGCTCCACTTCGGCCCTGGATTCATCGAGCCGCCCCATGCGCAATAAAAAGAGCGCGTACCAATGATGAGCTGTCGCGTAGTTCGGGTTTAGCTCAATTCCGCGCTTGTACTCGTTCTCCGCAGCGGACCAGTCCCGGTCGTGCTCTTCCTTTAATGTCGCCATCACCGTGTGGGCTTCAGCCAGGCTGTCGTCCAGTTGCAAAGCCTTCTTGGCCGGTTCTGCCGACATAAGATAGGACTTCTGAGGAGAAACAATTCCGTAGTAAGCAAATTGTTTGTAAACGGCGCCCAAATCGGCGTACGCCACGGCATAACCGGGGTCGATTTCAATCGCCCGCTGGAAGTGCTCGACGGCTTTTGTGAATCCTTCCTGAGTCCTCTTGTTCCAGTAAAATCGACCCTTGAGGTATAGCTGATATGCCTCCGGATTAACCGGACGGGTCGTCGCCAGGCGCGACTGCTCCTGTGCCGTCAGCTTAACCTGAACTTCGTGCGCGATTGCTTGGGCCAAATCGCTTTGCAGTGAAAGAACGTCGCGCAGATCACGCTCGTAGCTTTCTGCCCACAGATGTGTTTCGGGTGACGCGCGCACCAAATTCGCGCCGATCCGCACTTGGTCGCCTGACCGCGTAACGCTGCCTTCCACGATGGCATCCACGTGAAGCTCCTTGGCAATCTCCTGCAGGTTTTTTTTCGTGCCTTTGTAGCGCATCACAGACGTCCGGGAAATCACTCGCAAGGCTCCAATCTTGCCCAAGTCCGTGATGAGTGCGTCGGTCATTCCATCCGCGAAGTACTCCTCGGCCGGGTCCTGCGAAAGGTTTTCCAAAGGCAGCACTGCGAGCGATTCGATTCGGGGCGTTTGAGCTCCATCGAACAATCGGCTACGCCAGCCAAGGGTGTTCGTGATGAACACCATTGCCGCGATCGAAGCGATGGAGATCGCAGACAGCAAAATTGCGTGCCGCAAACGGCGGCGAGTTTTCGCGGCGAACTCGACCGAGGCAGCGCTGTCACGCGTGGCAAGCCGCCGCAGGTCGACTTCCAATTCCTTTGCTGACTGGTACCGATTCTCGGGATCCTTCTCTAGGCATTTCAGAATGATATCGTCCAGCCTCGGTAGCAGATTGGGGTTCAATCGCGCCAGCAATGGCGGCGGGCAATGCAGTATATCGTCCGACAGAACGAGCAGGGATTGTTCATGAAACGGGCGTCGTCCAGCAGCCATCTCATAGAACACAACTCCCAAGGCATATAAGTCCGCGCGCGCGTCGACGTTCTGAGCGCGGAGCTGTTCCGGCGCCATGTACGGAAGTGTGCCCACCACGACCGGAAGCGCTGAAAGGTCTACGGTCAGAGTTGCCTCGCTCACCGGCTGCAGCAACTTTGCAAGCCCGAAGTCCAGCACCTTCACCTGATCCGTTTCGGTAATGAAAATGTTGGCTGGCTTAATGTCCCGATGAACAATTCCCTTGGAGTGGGCTGCGCCCAGAGCCTCAACAATCTGTATCCCCCAGCTTGCAATCTCGTCGTTCAACAACGGTTGGCCGCAAATGCGTTGCTTCAATGTCTTACCTTCCAGCAACTCCATGACTATGAATTGGCGTCCTTCGTGCTCGTCAATGTCATGAACTGTGCAGATATGAGGATGATTTAGCGACGAAGCGGCACGCGCTTCACGCTGGAAACGCTCCAGAGCGTGCGGATCCCTGGATAATTCTTCGGGGAGAAACTTCAGTGCCACGCAGCGGCCAAGTCGGGTATCTTCCGCTTTATAGACAACGCCCATGCCACCGCCGCCGAGCTTCTCAAGGATGCGGTAATGCGAGATCGTTTGGCCGATCATGGGGTAAGTTGAAACTTTGGAACGCCATGTTAGGGCTGCGGAAGGCACCCGTCAACGGATCGGGTCAACACGGATCGGCAAGTCACCAAAAAACAAACGCGTAAGCCGTTTGTTCCCTGCCACCACGTACAGCGCCTCGCTGCGCCCTATTCGGAAACAAACGTGGCGCGGTAGCCTGCATTTCGTTTGGCAAATGAAAAATCTCACGTTCCAGATACGTTCCAGTTAGGCTCAATTTCGCCGTTTTCTACGTTTCAGCGTCTCAGAAAATCAATAAGCTGCGTATTTTCAATACCGCTGAATATTTCGACTCCCCCGCCTCCGCCATTCTTTCCTCTTGATTCAAAGCTCAACCTGGGCCCGGACAACTCTCGTGCCGGATTCCGTATCGATGATTGGCGCGTTAATGAGAGTTGGTCGGCTTCTCGTTTTGAGAGTTTGTTGGACATGGTTACAATCAAAGTCAGTCTCCGCAGATCACCGCTGACCCTTACATGACCGCCGAGAAGACATACGAACAAGAGCTTCGTGAGCGCAGCGAGCGTCAGAAGCTTCTCGACAGCATTGTTAGCGCGGCGATGGACCGTGTCCTGGCGGCGATTGTCGGTCGCCAGCCTGCTGTGAGTTCTCATTTTTCCTATGGTTCATCTGCCATCCATCAGCGGCATCTCGTCACCTGGTACTTATTCCGCACGGATGCAGAGTGGGAGACGGCGAAGCAAAACGGATTGATTTCAGATATGGAGCGAATGACCAGAGCAGAGCTTGTGTTAGGTGGCTATACGCCAGAGGGCGCGCAACAGATGATGGTGAGCTTCACATCTAATGAAGACATTCAGCGCGAGACCGGAGGCGACCATTGGGCATATTTTAAGTGAGCGCATTCGAGCGGCCGCAACGTAGACTTGCAACCCGATGGCGTTCAGATATCCTTCGCCGTGTTAGATTGCCGAATGATTAGCAGAAATTTCTGACTATGAGCCGGAGTTCTGGAGACGCGATTTCCTTTAATCTGACCGACCAGTTTGTGGACCGCCACATCAGGGAAGGCCGCGGTCAAAAAGTTGCGATTCGATGCGGCGAGTCGGTTTACACCTACGACGTTTTGGCTGCCGACGTAAATCGTGCTGGGAATGGCCTGTTGCGTTTAGGGCTGCAAGATGAGCAACGGGTATTGTTAGTGCTGCCCGACTGCCCCGAGTTTGTTGTTGCGTATTTCGGCGTCATAAAAATCGGCGCTGTAGCCGTTCCGACGAGTACCGCCGCACGAACAGCCGATTACGACTACTTCCTCCGCGAAAGTAAGGCACGAATACTTATCGTTCATTCGACGCTCTTTGCAGAAGTTGCTCCAATTTTAGGTTCGCAGCATTCCCTCCGGCATGTCATTGTCGTGGGCGAGCGTCGGCCCGGGTACATGCATTGGAATGAGTGGCTTGCCCAGAATTCGCCCGAACTGGATGCCGCATCGACAAGTGCGGAGGACGTCGCGTTCTGGTTGTGGACCTCGGGCAGCACCGGGCGCCCGAAGGCAGCGGTACACCTGCACTACGACTGGATCTGCTGCTGCAGGAATTATGCTGTCGAAGTCTTGGGTATCGGCCCCAATGACATAACTTTCTCGTCGTCAAAGCTCTTCCATGCCTACGGACTGGGCAATGGACTTATGTTTCCCTTCTATGCTGGGGCGAGCACGGTATTATTTTCGGGCAAGGCGCAAGCCAAAACGGTATTAGGAATTGCGCAGATCGCCCGGCCGACGCTTTTCTTCTCTGTTCCAACGTTGTATGCCCAGATGCTCCAAGAAGCCGAGAGAGAATCGTACCGCTTGGATAGTGTTCGCCTTGCGGTCTCCGCAGCGGAACCACTTCCGGCTGAAATTTTCCGCAGGTGGCAGCGCAAATTTGGCGTAGAGATTCTGGACGGTATCGGTTCCACTG
>WNGR01000613.1_pt1 | contig 39443 bp, 35 predicted proteins | sample 5407581 | NCBI WGS metagenome assembly WNGR01 (sample SAMN13153383, study PRJNA577476) | soil metagenome | isolation source: 80 cm soil or saprolite under Garry oak tree replicate 2 | place: USA:California | collected 2016-06-15 | reverse complement strand
GCGATCGCAACCGCGCCTGCGGCGGTCCACAGCCCGACCGCGCGAGCCCTGAGCTTCGGATCGTGTCCGTACGATTGATTGAGCAGCGCAAGCGAGTTCGGCAGCATGGCGGCGGCGCCGATACCCTGCAACGCGCGGGCGGCGACTAGCAGGGTGGCGTCGAGCGCCAGTCCGCAGGCGAGCGAGGCGAGCGCAAACAGCACGATGCCGGCAGCGTACATGCGCCGCGTGCCGAACCGGTCGCCGAGCGCGCCGCCGGCTAGCATCAGCACGGCAAAGGCGAGCGTGTAGGCGTCGACGACCCATTGCAGGCCCGCGACATTCGCATGCAGATCCGTGCCCATCCTGGGCAGTGCGATGTTGACGATAGTCACGTCGAGTTGCGTGACGACGAAGCCCACGCTGACCGTCGCGAGGATGCGGCCGAGGGCGGGTGAGAACGGTGTATTTGGAGAGTTCATGCGTTGCATCGTAGGTCCGATGCAGCGCACCATGTTTCGGGGCGGCGTGAAGTGTCGATGTCGCAGAAACTCCGGCACTGCCTGAAAGACGAGGCTTCGAGCCCGCAGGAAACAACGGCTCACCACACGGCGCGCCGTTGCGAAGCTGCGTAATCAGCGCATTTGCGGCGCTGCGTCCTTGATGAACAGCGTGGTCAATGCGCCGACAATGCAGATCGCTCCGACATACAGCGGCGCGGCCATCGGATTGGACTTCATCATCAGCGAGACGGCGATCGGCGTGAGGCCGCCGAACACCGCATAGGCGACGTTGTACGAGAACGAGATGCCCGAAAACCGCACGACGGGCGGGAACGCCTTGACCAGCACGAACGGAATCGCGCCGATCACGCCGACGAAAAGGCCGGCCACGGCGTAGAGCGGCACCAGCGCCGACGTATCGACGGCGAGTTGCTGGAACATCACGTAGTACGTCACCGCGAGCGCGAGCCCGCCGATGAAAATCGTGCGTCCCGCGCCGATGCGGCCGGCGATCGAGCCCGCTATCACGCAGCCGATCGTCAGGCACAGCGTCGCCACGCAATTCGCCAGCAACGCGGTGGCCGGCGCGACATGAAACTGCTTTTGCAGCAGCGTCGGCGTCATCAGAATCACGACGACGATCGCGGCCGACAGCATCCACGTGAGCAGCATCGAGACGATCACGGCGCGGCCATGGTCGCGCAGCACGGCCTTGAGCGGCACTTCGGCGGCGATCGCCTTGCGCTGCTTGAGTTCGGCGAATACCGGCGTTTCATGCAGCCAGCGGCGCAGGTAGACCGAGAACATGCCGAACACGCCGCCCACGAGGAACGGCAGGCGCCACGCGTACGCGGAGATTTCCGCCGGCGCGAAGTTGCGGTTCACCGCCGATGCGATCAGCGAGCCGAGCAGGATGCCCGCCGTGAGGCCGGCCGTCAGCGTGCCGCATGCGTAGCCGATGTGCCGCTGCGGCACGTGCTCGGAGACGAACACCCAGGCGCCCGGCACTTCGCCGCCCACCGCCGCGCCTTGCATCACGCGGAACAACAGCAGCAGCACCGGCGCCAGCACGCCGATGCTCGCGTAGGTGGGCAGGAGACCCATCATCAGCGTGGGCACCGACATCAGCAGCACGCTCAGCGTGAACATGCGCTTGCGGCCGAACAGGTCGCCGAAGTGCGCCATGATGATGCCGCCGAGCGGCCGCGCCAGATAGCCCGCCGCGAAGATGCCGAAGGTTTGGACCTGGCGCAGCCACTCCGGCATTGCGGCCGGGAAGAATAGCTGGCCGATCGCCGGCGCGAAGAACACGAAGATGATGAAGTCGTAGAACTCGAGCGCCCCGCCGAGGGCGGCGAGGCCGAGCGTCTTGTAATCGCTGCGCCCAAGAGGGCGTGGGGTGACAGCCTGCGCTCCACCCAGATTTGTCGCTTGCATTGCTATGTCATTGTCGTGGATTGGGAGCCACACGTAGCGCGTGGAAATACGGCGGTCGTCGGGCGAGAAGTGTGGCAGGCGCTGGGTAGAGCACGGGACACCGGCGCGCGGGCCCGGATAGGGGGCGCGATGACGACTTGAGCCAGGCGGGGATTTTACAGGATGAAAGCCGCGTGCTTCGGGAAGTGCTTAATTAGATTAAGAAAAGTTCCTCGGAACGTGCTTTTTTCTCCGTGGGGATCCGGCCCGCGCGCTGTGAAGTGTCGCCACAGCTTGTAAGAGTTGCGGTGCGGGGTGTCGGGCGATGTCGATAGATATGTAAATTAGGATTGCTCCTATGGGATGGACTGGGCCTGCCTCTGAGAATCGCGTCCGAGCTATCAGTTGAGAGTCATCCCCCATGCGCATTGCCATTCTTCAGCGTGACCCGGTCATGCGTCAGTCGATCGAAAAGGTCCTTATGAGCGCGAGCCATACCTGTATGGCCTACGACGACGGCCTTGCCATGTCGAAAGCGCTCGCCCGCTCCACCGTGGATCTGCTGGTGCTGGACTGGCACGGCACGCGCCTGTCCGGCGCCGAGGTCCTGAGGTCGGTGCGGGCGGTAGGCGGCGACCGGCTGCCGGCCATCTTCGCCTCGCGGGACACGACGGAGGAGAGCATGGTGCGGGCCTTCGCCGGCGGCGCGGACGACTACGTCGCGTTGCCGCTGCGCCTGGCCGAATTCCGTGAGCGCATTGGCGCGCTGCTGCGGCGCGCGTATCCCGACCGCTTCAGCGCCGCGAGCTTCGACGTGGGACCCTACCATTTCGACACTCACCGCCAGCTCGTCATGTTGCGCGGCCAGCCGGTGCAACTCTCCGGCACGCAATACCGGCTGGCATCGCTGTTCTTTTCCAACATTGGCCGCGTGATGTCGCGCGATCACATCTTCGCGATGGTGTGGGGCCGTGAGTTCCGCGAGTTCACCCGCACGATCGACAGCCACGTCTCGCGGCTGCGTCTGTTGCTCGAGATCGAGCCGCAAAACGAATTCCGGCTGCAACCGGTTTATAAAAGCGGCTATCGGCTGCTGCATCTGCGGCAAGACGAATCCGCCGGCGAGGAGAAGCAGGCGGCCTGAGTTCGTCTTGCGCGTTGAAGGTGGATGAGGCCGTGGCGGCCGCATCCGCCGCGCCGCGGTGCGCAGCCGCCGCGAGTGGCTGCAGGCGGCCGGCCGGGCGCAAATCAGGTCAGTTCAAATCCGCGGCAGCGCCGGCCGCGTTTCAATCGCGTTGCGAATCAACGTTTCCACAGCCTTGCGTTCTTCGCCTGCCAGCGGCAGACGCGGCGGCCGCACCGGCTCCGTTCCCAGTCCGACGATCGTTTCGGCCAGCTTGATGTTCTGCACGAGCTTCGGCGACACGTCGAGGGCGAGCAAGGGCGCGAACCAGCGATAGATCGCTCGCGCTTCCTCAAGCCGTCCCGCCTTCAGCAACTTATAGATCGCCACCGTTTCGTGTGGAAACGCGCACACGAGGCCGGCCACCCAGCCATGCGCGCCCATCAGCATCGCTTCCATCGCGAGATTGTCGACGCCGCACAGAATCGCGAAGCGGTCGCCGACCGCGTTGATCAGATCGGTCACGCGCCGCACGTCGCCGCAGGATTCCTTGATCGCGACGATCTTCTGTTCGTCGGCGATCTCCGTGAACATCTCGGGCGTCATGTCGACGCCGTAGGCGAGCGGATTGTTGTAGATCATCAACGGCAACGCGCTTGCATCGGCGACGCTGCGAAAATGATTCAGCGTCTCGCGCCGGTCCGACAGATAGCGCAGCCCCGGCAACACCATGAAACCGGCCGCGCCATGACGGCTGCCGGCTTCGGCCTGGCGGCAGGCGTCGAGCGTGCTGTTTTCGGCGATCGTCAATAGCACGGGGACGCGGTCACGCGAGGCATCGACGGCGATGTCGAGCACCTGCAGCTTTTCGTCGAGCGAGAGGGTCGACGCTTCGCCGAGCGATCCGCATACGATGATGCCGTCCACACCCGCGTCGATCTGCGCTTCGATATTCTTGCCGGTCCACGCGCGGTCTATGCTGAAATCCGCGTGAAACTTGGTGGTGACTGCGGGCAATACGCCTTCCCAGATATGCGCCACGACTGCTCTCCTGAGTGTGATGTGTCGAAGCGCAGTGTAAGCAGGGAAAATGCCGCCGTCTTGCGTGATTCGCGCGCTGTGAATGACGATTTCGGCATAGACGCTATGCTTGCGCCAGCGCTTGCGCATGCCATTCGGCATATTTCAGGATAGAAAGCGATGTTGGTCGACGGTGCGGGACCAGGGACATGCGATGCTCTTCTGGCCTCGCTCGCCGCGCGCAGTGCAGGCAGGATCCGCGAACCGGTTCGATGCGGTAACCTGCCCGTAAGCCAACGGCCGGACTATGCCGAAATCGTCACAATCCACGCGCACGCACTCCAAGACTCGAACGCCCGGCATTCCTACCATGGGCGTCATGAAAACCCTAGACATCATCGACTCGCACACCGGCGGTGAACCGACCCGCCTCGTGGTGTCGGGCGGCCCGGATCTCGGCAGCGGCACGCTGGCGCAACGTCTCGACGTATTGCGCACACGCTTCGACGACTGGCGCGCCGGCATCGTCACCGAACCACGCGGCTCGGACGTCGTGGTGGGCGCGCTGCTCTGTGAACCGGACGACCCCACGTGCGCGGCCGGTGTGATCTTCTTCAACAACGTCGGCTATCTGGGCATGTGCGGGCACGGCACGATCGGACTCGTCGTTTCGCTCGCGCATATGGGGCGGATCGGACCGGGACGTCATCGGATCGAGACGCCGGTCGGCATCGTCGAGGCGACGCTCAACGAGGACGGCAGCGTCGCCGTGCGCAACGTGCCGGCTTATCGCTACCGGCAAGCCGTGCAGGTGGACGTGCCGGGTTACGGCGTATTGAGCGGCGACATCGGCTGGGGCGGCAACTGGTTTTTTCTCGTCGCCGAACATGGGCACGCGCTGGAGGCGTCCCATATTGCAGAGCTGACCGTCTTCAGCTCTGCAATTCGCGACGCGCTGATCGCGCAACGCATCACCGGCGCGGACGGCGCCTTGATCGACCACATCGAACTCTTCGGACCCGGTTCGCGTGACGGCATCCACAGCCGCAGCTTCGTGCTTTGCCCCGGCAACGCGTACGACCGCTCGCCATGCGGCACCGGCACCAGCGCGAAAGTCGCCTGTCTCGCCGCCGACGGCAAACTGGCCGAAGGCGCGGTGTGGCGGCAGGAGAGCATTATCGGCAGCGTGTTCGAGGCGAGCTATCGTCACGCAGACGATGGCGTTGCGGTGATCCCGACCATCACCGGCCACGCGCACATCATGGCCGAAGGACGCCTCTGCTTCGACGAGCGCGATCCGTTCGCGTGGGGCATCCGCACCGTATGACGGCGGATGCGCTGATCGTCGGCGCCGGCATTGTCGGCGCGGCCTGCGCGGCGGAGTTGGCCGCGCTCGGCATGCAGGTCGAGGTGCTCGACGCGCATGGCATCGGCGGCGGTGCAACGGCGGCGGGCATGGGCCACATCGTCGTGATGAACGACTCGCCGGCGGAATTCGCGTTGAGCCGTTACTCGCGGGACTTGTGGCTGCAACTCGCGCCGCAGCTGCGCACGCGCGACGCGTTCGCGCGCTGCGGCACGCTCTGGGTCGCCGCCGACGACGAAGAATGGCAAGCCGCCCGCGCCATGCATGCGGCGTTCGAAGCGCAGGGCATTGGCGCGCAACTGCTCGACGCGTCCGCGTTGCGGGCGTGCGAGCCGGCATTGGCGGCGTCGATGGCGGGCGGTTTGCGCGTCGAACACGACAGCATCGTGTACGCGCCCACTGTCGCCGAATGGCTGCTGACGCAATCTTCCGCGGCGGCGAATATCAGCTTGCGGCTTCGCACGCCGGTTACAGCGGTCCGCGCGGACGGCGTGACGCTGCAAGGTGGCGAACGCATCAGCGCGGCGCATGTGATCGTCGCCAACGGTCTGGGCGCACAGCAATTGGTGCGCTCGCTGCCCTTGCAACCGAAGAAAGGTCATCTGCTGATCACCGACCGCTATCCCTCGCTGATTCGCCATCAGTTACTCGAACTCGGCTACATCAAGAGCGCGCATCACGCGGCGGGCACCTCGGTGGCGTTCAATGCGCAACCGCGGCCCACGGGGCAATTGCTGATCGGCTCGTCGCGCCAGTTCGACACCACCGATCCCGCCGTCGAGATGCCCATACTCGCGCGGATGCTGCAATGCGCCGCGCGCTACCTGCCGGTGCTGCCGACGCTCAATGGCGTTCGCGCGTGGACGGGTTTTCGCGCGGCGTCGCCGGATGGGATGCCGCTGATCGGTCCGGCCGGCGATTTCGCGCCTGGCGTTTGGCTCGCGGTCGGCCACGAAGGTCTGGGTGTGACGACCGCGCTCGCCACCGCCAGGCTGCTCGCCGCGCAGATCACGGCGAGCGCCGCGCCGATTCCTGTCGAGCCTTATCTGCCCGCCCGTTTTGCGCAGAAGGTAGCCCATGGTTAGCACCGGCGCGACGCGCATTCGCTTGACGGTCGGCGAGCGAAGCATCGAAGTCGAAATCGGTACGACCGTGGCCGCGGCGCTCGTTCTCGCGGGCGTGAAGGGCACGCGGATTTCGGTCAGCGGTCAGCCTCGCGCCGAACTGTGCGGCATGGGCGTGTGCCAGGAGTGCCGCGTGACGATCGATGGCCGCGCCCACGTACTGGCGTGTCAGACACTGTGCCGCGAAGGTCAGATCGTTAGTATCCCTGATGGGACAAACGCGCGATGAAGCATCACTTCGATATCGTCGTGGTCGGCGCCGGTCCGGCCGGGTTGAACGCGGCGCACGCGGCGGCGCGCGAGGGCGCGACCGTCGCGCTACTCGACGACAACCCGCGCGCGGGCGGCCAGATCTGGAGACAAGGTCCGGGCCATCCACCGCAAACACCGCTGCGGACGCTGCTCGCTGCCTTGGATAAGCGAAACAACGTCACGCATTTTTCGTCGATTCGCGTGATCGCGCCATTGGGCTCGCGTGGCTTGCTGCTCGAATCGGCCGGGCACGGCGGTGTCTGCATCACGTACGAGCGTTTGATTCTCGCGACCGGCGCGCGCGAGCGGCTCTTGCCGTTCGCGGGCTGGACCTTGCCCGGCGTGACAGGTGCGGGCGCGCTGCAGGCGCTCATCAAAGGCGGCATGCCCGTGCGCGGCGAACGGATCGTGATTGCCGGCAGCGGTCCATTGCTGATCGCGGCGCTCGCCACCGCGCGCGCGGCTGGGGCGCGAGTGATGGCGGTGGTGGAGCAGGCGTCGGCTTTCGAGGTCGCGCGCTTTGGCGCTTCGTTATTAAGCGAGCCGGCGAAGCTGCGCCAGGCCGTTGGCATGACGCGCGGTTTCGCGGGGTTGCGTTACTGGACCAGCAGCATCGTGCAAGAGGCGCACGGCGAAGGGTGCGTCGAGCGGGTGACAATCCGGCGCGGCCGGCACGACGTGACGCTCGATTGCGACCGTGTTGCCTGCGGCTATGGACTCGTGCCGAACGTCACGCTTGCACAGGCGCTCGGCTGCGCGATCAACGAAGCGGGCGAGATCGTCGTCGATGGCGAGCAGCGGACGTCGGTCGATGGTGTATTGGCGGCGGGTGAATGCACCGGTATCGGCGGCGCGGAACTGGCCGGCGTGGAAGGCGAACTCGCGGGACTTTCCGCAAGCGGCTCTGCCGCGAGCCGTGCTGTGCTGCACGCACAGCGAGCGCGATGGCGCCGCTTCGGCCGCCGTGTCGAAACGGCCTTTGCATTACGGGACGCCGCGCGCGCACCGCCCGCCGACGCCACGCTGCTTTGTCGTTGCGAAGACGTCAGCATCGGCGAAGTGCGCGCCTATCCGGACTGGCGCGAGGCCAAGCTGCATACCCGTTGCGGGATGGGTGCCTGCCAGGGAAGAATCTGCGGGGCGGCGGCGAACGTGTACTTCGGCTGGCCGGCCGCCGCCCCGCGGCCGCCATTCAGTCCCGCGCAAATCAGCACGTTGATGGCGGCGAGCGAAGAACCTCCGCCGGCTGAATGACATCGGCGTCCGGATATCCTCTGGATATTGTCGGCAGCCGCGCGGCCCTATAATCGTCGGCACAGGTGAAACGCTCTGGCTGCAACCGCACCGACCACGGAACCCGCATGATGAACTCGCTGGCTCATCCGCTCGAACCGGGCGACGCAACGCTGTCCGGCATGTTGTCGCACTTCACGCTGCTCGAGCCCGTGTTCGACGCAATGCCGGACGTCGTGTTCTTCGTCAAGGACACTGAGGCGCGCTACGCGCTGGTCAATCGCACGCTGGCCTCGCGCTGCGGCTTCAAGGAAAAGGCCGCGCTGCTCGGCAAGACCGCCGAGGACGTATTCCCGCGCCGCTTCGGCCGTATCTACACCGCGCAGGACAAGGCGGTCATCAACGTCGGCAACCAGATGATCGATCAACTGGAGCTGCATCTGTATCCGGGCCGCCAGCCGGGCTGGTGTCTGACCTGCAAGCAGCCGTTGCGCGATCCTTCAGGGAACGTGGTCGGCCTGGCCGGCATTTCGCGCGATCTGAAAGCGGACGAAAGCAGTCACCCCGCGTACAGCCGGCTTGCAGCGGTGGTGCAGTCGATCCAGGAAAACTACGTGCAGCCGTTGAATCTGAAACAGCTCGCCGCGATGGCCGATATGTCGGTCGCGCAACTTGAGCGCTACTTTCACAAGGTGTTTCACTTGACCCCGCGCCAGGTGCTGCTGAAAACACGGCTCGACGCCGCCACGGCGCTGCTGGTCTCGCACGACAAGGTCACCGACGTCGCCGCGCTCTGCGGCTATACCGATCACAGCGCCTTTACGCGGCAATTCAAGGCGACCGTCGGCGTCACGCCGACTGAGTACCGGATGCTGCTGCACGGAACCTCGCGGAGCTGAGCCGCCGCACATGGCCCGTCGCAAGCATCACTACTACGTGTACGTCGTCGCGCTCGACGACAAGGTCTGGAGCGAGGCGCGCTTTCGCCGCGCGAATCCGGACTACCGGTTCGACAAGCCTTGCGTGTATGTGGGAATGACGGGGCTGGACCCGGATCTGCGATTCGACCGGCACAAGGCCGGGATTCAGGCCAATCGCTATGTGCGCGATTACGGCTTGCGCCTCGTGCCCGAGTTGTATGAAGTGTTCAATCCAATGCCTTACCGCGGCGCACAGGATATGGAAGTGGAGTTGGCGATCGGCTTGCGTGAAGCGGGGTACGGCGTGTGGCAGGCATGAGCCGGCCGGGGCGTAAATGAAGCGGGTGGAGATCCAGGCGCCGGAGACGGCGAGTTCAACGAATATCAGGCAACTCGCGCACAGCCAGCTTGCGAGTCAGCCGGCGGCGCACGTTACTTCACGCCAAGGCCGCGCAGCACTGCATTGCCTTCGGGCGTCAAACGGATATGCGACGCGCCCGCGTCGCTGGAGACCGTTTCGATCAGGCCGGCTTCATGAAGCTGCGGAATCTCGGGTTTCGCGGATGCATCGATCGGCGCATGCAGCAACAGCAGCAACGTCGCCAGTTCGTGGTGGCTCAGCAGGCGGCGCAGAATCGTGGGCCGCCTGGCTGGCGCAGGTGTGTCGTTCGTATTGTGATCGGGCTGGTTCATGGAGCGCACCTTGTGCGAATGAGTGTCGGGTGGATGATGCGGACGAAGTCTTAAACGATTCTTAAGAACCATTGTCCTGTAACACCATGACATGAAGATGGCACAAGAACGCGTTACCGATTGTCACAGCTACCTCTTCCAACCCCTCGCAGGCCTTACGGCGCGCAGGTTTTGCCCGCAGTTTCGATCCAGAGATTGTTGACGTGGCGCTTGCCCGCATAGAAACGGTAAGTGGTTGCACCATTGTCGCTGCGCACCTTGACGATATTCGAATCGCCGAAGTCGAGCATCTGGCCTTGCGGGATCGCCGTGGACTTGAACGCGGCGTTGTGGCTCGTTGCGAGCTGCGTCAAACAGGCGACCACGTCGTTGACCGAGCGCTGCGTGTTGGTGTCCGTCACAGGCTCGCCGGCGTCCGGGTCCTTCTGGAAATAGGCACAAGCGTTCAGAAGCAGGGGAATGGACAGCACTACGGCAAACTTCTTCATATCTCTCCTGGCATTTGATTCGGCTGACGGTACGTGCAACGCCCGCATGGAGCGCGGCCGCGCGGTACTCCACCGCGAAACAGGCGCCATTATATCGGTGCGATGCGACTGTTCTCGCCAATGCCGCACGGACCGTGCCCGATCCGCTCGAATGGACTGGGCGCGGTTTTCCGAACGATGCCGACCGAATGCCTACTTGCGGCGCTGCGCTTGCGCTGCAAGCCGCACGGCCGCGTTGGCCGCGCCATAGCCGTCGTAGCCGCCGCGCCGCTCGACGATCTCGAGGAAGAAGCGCTGATCCAGTTGTTCCGTGTAAGCGTGGAAAAACTCGCCGCCGCGCTCGTCTCGGTCGTACAGGATGTTGTGCGCGCGCAGCGCCTCCAGCGTCTCGTCCGGCAGCGCGTAGCGGGCGGCGAGGTCGTCGTAATAATTGCGCGGGATGCGCAGCACCGGCAAACCATCGGCGACGAACTCGGGAATCGCGCTGAAAATGTCGCCGGTGCTGAACGCGACATGGTTCAGGCCGGAACCGTGATAGGTGTGCAACGCCTCGGCCACCGCCGTATGGTGATCCACCGACGCGTTCAGCACGATGCGCACCGAACCGTCACCGCTGCGCAGCGCGCGGCTGCGCACGAGGCCGTAGGGGTCGGGCACCAGCACGCCCGGCTCGGCCTGGAAGCCCAGCGCGGTTCGCAGAAACAGCACCCACGTATCGAGCGAATTCGCCGGCACCGACAGGCAGACGTGGTCGATCCGGGTGAGCGGCCCCACTTCAGTAGGACCGTTGACGTCGGTGAGGACGAAATCGGCTTCGAACAAGGTGGGCTGTTCCGGCCTTTCGTCGACGAAATAGTTCAGGCTGCTGTCGGGAGCCTGCACGGCGGGCAGCACGCGTTCGTTCGGACCGATCTGGCCGGAGAACGGCGCGTAGCCGAAACCGGCGGCGCGCTCGAACGCCTGGCGGGCATCGTTCACGCGAAACGCCGATGCACACAGCGACAAGCCATGCTGCTGAAAAAATGCGTTGGCGAACGAATCGGGCTCGGCGTTCAGCACGATCGACGCCGCGCCGTGCTGATACAGCGTCACCTCTTTCGAGCGGTGCTGGCCGGCCTGGCGAAAGCGCAGTTTGCCGAGCCAGTCGACGAGTTGCGCGCGCGTGGTGGGGTCGACCGCGAACTCGAGAAACTGATAGCCGACGTGCGCGGGCGCCGCGGGCGATCGATAGAGATCGCCGACCGGCTGCCGTGTGGCTTCGAGTAGCGCGCGGGTCTGCTCCTCGAGAAACAGCAGTGAGCGATGGCCGTCCGCGGCGGTAATGGTGGTGGGCGCGGCGCGAAAGCCGTCGTTGAAAATTTCCAGCGAAAGCGGCCCTTTGTAGCCCGTTTTCACGACCTGCGCGGTGAAGCCGGCCACATCGAAATCGCCCTGACCGGGAAAGCAGCGGTAATGGCGGCTCCATTCGAGCACGTCCATCGCGAGCTTCGGCGCGTCGGCGATCTGCACGAAGGCGATGCGCTCGCCTGGAATGTCGGCGATCGCGTCCACCGTGTCGTTTAACGAGAGCGTGTGGAAGCTGTCGAGCACGAGCCCGAGGTTGGGATGGTTCACCGCGTTCACGAGCTTCCATGCATGGCGGTAGGTCTTCACGTGCTTGCCCCACGCGAGCGCCTCATAACCGGCGATCACGCCCGCCGCCTCGGCCGCGCGGGCCAGCGCGCCTAGCTGGTCGATCATCAGCGAATCGTCGCCGATGGTGTCGGGCGACACGTTGCTGCACACCAGAATGCGGTCCGTGCCCAGTTCGTGCATCACGTCGAACTTGCGTTTGGCACGATCGAGATTGCGCGCGAGGCGTTCCGGGCCGACACCGTCGAAATCTCGAAAGGGCTGGAACAGCATGATTTTCAGCCCGAGATCCTCGGCGATGCGCCGCACGTCGGCAGGAGAACCGTCGAAATACAGCAGATCGTTTTCGAAGATCTCGACGCCCTCGAAGCCCGCCGCGTGGATCGCGCTCAGCTTCTCGACGAGGGTTCCGCTGATCGATACGGTGGCAATCGAACGTTGCATGAACGGCTCCTGCAAAAACAATGGAACGGCTGTTGAAGAACTGCGCGCCGCGGGCTGTGCGCCGCGCCACGGCATGCGTTGCCGGACGCATGCTGCAATGCGAAAAATGGTCCAGCTAGTTACCCAATGTCAGCGAGAGCCAGCAAGATGCGGGGCCACGGCTACCCACGATAGCCTGGATTGCGCCAGTCTATACAAACTAACTAGATGGTACAAATTCGTACAAACCCCGAATGACGGCGATGGACAATGCGCGCACACTTCGTTCACGTTGTAGAACCGCCGCGAGTGCCGTGGTTCGCTTCAAGCCTTACTTTGCAGGAGTGGCTGTCATGAGTTTTGCATCGGTGCTGGTCCTCAACGGACCGAACCTCAATCTGCTGGGCACGCGCGAGCCGGCCATCTACGGCTCGGAAACGCTCGACGACGTCGCGAAGCTGTGCCGCGACGCGGGCGCGCGCCTCGACCTGTCGATCGACTTCTGCCAGTCGAACGCCGAGCATCAGCTGATCGACTGGCTGCATGCGGCGCGTACCAAGGTCGACGGCATCGTGATCAATCCGGCGGCTTACACGCATACCTCCGTCGCCATCGCCGACGCGCTCAGCGCGATCGAAAAGCCCGTCATCGAAGTGCATATTTCAAACGTGCATCGCCGTGAAGCGTTTCGTCACCACTCTTACGTGTCGGCGGTGGCGGAGGCGATCATCGTCGGCTGCGGCACCCAAGGTTATGTGCTCGCTCTTGAGCGGATGGCGACCATCCTTAAGAATAGGGCGGCTAAATGAACGCGCACGCAAATTCAAAGGCGAACCCGCATTCCTGTCTGGTCGGCTTGATCGGCTCGGGCATCGGCGGATCGCTGAGCCCCGCGATGCATGAGGAAGAGGGCAGCAGGCTCGGCCTGAACTACGTCTATCGGCGCATCGATCTCGAAGCGTTGAAGCTCGACATCGCGGCGCTCCCCGATCTGCTCGTTGCCGCCGAACGCATGAGCTTCGATGGTCTGAACATCACGTACCCCTGCAAGCAGGCCGTGATTCCGCTGCTCGACGAACTTTCGGACGACGCGCGCGCGTTGGGTGCGGTCAATACCGTGCTGTTCAAGGACGGCAAACGCATCGGCCACAACACCGATTGGTCCGGTTTCGCCCGTGCGTTTCGGCGCGGCTTGCCGGACGTGTCGCTCGAACGCGTCGTGCAACTGGGCGCGGGCGGCGCAGGCGCGGCGGTCGCCCACGCCGCGCTGACGATGGGCGCGCGAACGCTCACGCTGTTCGACGTGGACGCCACGCGTGCCGCGTCACTCGCCGCGGAATTGCAGACGCGTTTCCCCGGCGCGACCGTCGGCGCCGGCAATTCGCTCGCCGAGTCGCTTTCCGCCGCCAACGGCCTGATTCACGCGACGCCCACCGGCATGGCGAAACTGCCCGGCTTGCCGTTGCCGGTCGAGTTGCTGCACCGCGAGTTGTGGGTGGCGGACATCGTCTATTTCCCGATTCGCACCGCGCTGTTGCAGGCGGCCGAAGCGCTCGGCTGCCGCACGTTGAGCGGCGGCGGCATGGCGGTGTATCAGGCGGTCGACGCGATGCGCATTTTCACGGGTCTCGAACCGGACGCCGAGCGCGTGTACACCCATTTTCAGTCGTTGTTGCAACGCCCCGCGGGAAGTCCCCTTGGGGGACGCTAACCGGTGGCGCCACGGCCGGTACATAACGGATAGATGCCAGATCGAGGAGACAGAGACACCATGCCGCAACCAGCACAATCCAGTTCCACTGACGCCACGCTTCAGACTGACGCCACCGTGAGCACCACGCGCCGCTCGAAAGCCCGCTATCAGATCCTCGCGCTGCTCGCGGTCGGCACGATGATCAATTATCTCGACCGCACGGTGCTCGGCATCGCGGCGCCGCAGTTGACCAGGGAGCTCGGCATCAACGCCGCGCTGATGGGCCTGCTGTTCTCGGTGTTTTCGTGGAGCTACGTGGCCTCGCAGATTCCAGGCGGGCTGTTTCTGGATCGCTTCGGCAGCAAGCTCACGTATTTCCTCTCGATGACGTTCTGGTCGCTGTGCACGCTCGCGCAAGGACTCGTGCATGGCGTGGGCGGGCTGTTCGCGTTCCGGCTGGGCCTCGGCGTCTCGGAGGCGCCGTGTTTTCCGACCAATAGCCGCGTGGTGGCCACATGGTTTCCGCAGAGCGAACGCGCGATGGCGACCGGCACATACACGGTGGGCGAATATATCGGCCTCGCGTTTTTCAGCCCGTTCCTGTTCATGTTGATGGGCGCGTTCGGCTGGCGTTCGCTGTTCCTGGTGGTGGGCGGCGCGGGGATCGTGTTCGGCGGCATCTGGTGGATGTTTTATCGCGAGCCGCGCGATCATCCGTCGGCGAATCAGGCGGAGTTGGACTATATCGAAGCGGGCGGCGGTCTCACGCACCGGAAGAAAGAAGCCGCTGCTCCGGGCGCGGCGCCCGCAGCGGCGAAGACCGGCTTCGAATGGCGCACCATCGGGCGCCTGCTGAAGCACCGTCAACTGACCGGCATCTGCCTCGGCCAGTTCGCCGGCAACTCGACGCTGGTGTTCTTCCTCACCTGGTTTCCCACGTATCTCGCCACCGAACGTCATATGGCGTGGCTGAAGATCGGCTTCTTCGCGATCATGCCGTTCATTGCGGCGTCGATCGGTGTGATGTTCGGCGGTCTCTTCTCCGACTGGCTGCTGCGTCGCGGCAAGTCGGCGAACGTGGCGCGCAAGCTGCCGATCATCGCCGGCCTGCTGCTCGCGTCGACGATCATTCTCGCCAACTATGTCGAGAGCAACGTGGCGGTGATCGCGATTCTGTCGGTGGCGTTTTTCGCGCAGGGCATGGCCGCCTTGGGCTGGACGCTGGTGTCCGACATCGCGCCCGACGGTCTGCTCGGCGTGACCGGCGGCATCTTCAACTTCGCGGCGAACCTGGCCGGCATCGTGACGCCGCTGGTGGTGGGTTTCATCGTCGCGGCGACCGGCTCGTTCGTCGGCGCGCTGGTGTTCATCGGCGTGGTCGCCTTGATCGGCGCGCTGTCGTACATCTTTATCGTCGGCGATATCAAGCGGATCGTGCTGGTGCATTGAACGGCGCGGCTCGATCGCAACCAGGCGGATCGAGCGAATAAAAAAGCGGAACGGGGCGAGGCCGCGTTCCGCTTTCTTCGTTTCAGGCTTGCTTCAATCTTCCTTGCGCACGAAACGCAGCACGGCGTCGACGATCATCGCGCGATGCCGCGCGCGCAAGCGCGGATGCGACGGATCGCGCCCGAACGCCGTGCCGAAGGTATGGCGATTGCCGACGCGATGAAAGCACAGCGAGCTGATCAGCAAATGCAGATCGATCGCATCGACGTCGCTGCGAAACTGTCCGGACGCGATACCGCGTGCGAGCAGATCCTCGATCGTATGAATGACGGTGACGTTGCGGCCTTTGAAAGTCTTCACCTGCTCGACGTACTTCGCGCCGTGAATGTTTTCGATCGTCACGAGGCGCACGAAATCGCGCTGGCGGTCGTGATAGTCGAACGTGAACTCGACCAGCGCGCGCATGCCCTCGACCGGATCGAGTTCGCTGATGTGCAGATCCTGTTCGAGCGCGCGAATGTCGCCGTACACTTTTTCCAGCACCGCCTGGTACAAGCCTTCCTTACTGCCGAAGTAGTAGTACAGCATGCGCTTGGTGGTGTTCGTGCGCTCCGCGATCGCGTCGACGCGCGCGCCCGTCAGCCCCATTGCGGAGAACTCCTGGGTGGCGACCTCGAGGATGTTGCGCTTGGTCTGTTCGGGATCGTACTTGCGCCGGGCGTCGCTACGCCGGGCGTCGGTGCGCGGAGTCTCGGACGGGATGCCGTTGGTATCAGGCTCGGCGGCCTTGCTTCCCTTTTTCATTGTGTATACGAGCGCCAGTGACGGCGCATTCTAGCATGGCGAAATCCGCCTCTGGCGCGGGTCTCGGGCATAAGCAGCCGTGTATCGGCCGGTGTTAGACGGTTGAGCGGATGGGCCGGCGGCGCGCGGCGAGCGCGTCACGCGTCTGGATGGCAGTGTAGGTCAGTTGCGCGGCCGCGAGACCGAGCGCGCCGTAGGCGGGCGTCAGACCGAAGGCCGCGAACGCTTCCGGCACCGGTCGCTCGCCCGAGATGGCCGCCGCGAGCAATTCGCCGGACACGGTGGTCGGCGCCATGCCGTGTCCGCCGAAGCCGACCGCGTACCAGATGCCGTCCACGCTACGGCCGATTTGCGGCATCTTGTGCCTCGCGTAGCTCATCAGGCCGCCCCACGCATAGTCGATACGCACGTCGTGCAACTGCGGATAGACCTTCAGCAGATCGCGCCGCAACAACCGCGCGATGACCTCGGGTGCGCGGTCGCGCACCGAGATGCGGCCGCCCCACAGAATGCGCGTGTCGGGCAGCGGGCGGTAATAGTCGAAGGCGAAGCGCGTGTCGTAGACGGCGGCGCGGGTGTCGATCGCGTCTTTCAGGCGCGGGCCGAGCGGTTCGGTCGCCATCACGTAAGTGGCGATCGGCAGCACCGCGCGCTCGACCTTCGCGTAGACGTTGCGCGCATAGCCGCCGCCCGCCATCACGACGTGGCGCGCTTCGAGCGCGCCGTGCGGCGTATGCACGACGAACCCGGCGCCGTCGCGCTGCAGGCTCACCACGGGCGAATGCTCGTGAATCCGCACGCCGGCGTGGGCCGCCGCGCCCGCGACCCCGAGCACGTACTTCAGCGGATGAAAGTGGAACGCGTTGCGCTCGAACAGGCCGCCGTGATAACGGTTCGTCTTCAGTTGCGAAGCGAGTTGCGCGGCCGGCACCGGTTCCCATTCGACGCCGAACGAATCGCGCATCAAGCGACGCTGCGAATCGAGCCGCGCCGGTTCGTCGAACCAGTTGGCGAGGATCACGCCGGCATCGGTCACGTCGCAATCGATGCGGTAGCGTTGGATGCGCTCGCGCATCAGATCGACGGCGTCCGTGGTCAGCGTATAGAGTTCGCGGGCGCGGGCCGGTCCAAGCGTTTTCAGCAGGTCGGTGCAATCGAGGCTGTAGCCGCCGAATACGAACCCGCCGTTGCGCCCGGAGGCGCCGAAGCCCACCTGCTGCGCTTCGAGCACGGCGACCTCGGCGACGCCGCGCTCGGCGAGCCCCAACGCGGTGGATAAACCCGCGAGCCCGCCGCCGACGATGCAGACATTTACGCCGCGCCGGCCGGCTAGCGGCGAGTAAGCAGGCGCGAGCCCGGACGAGCGGGTGACAGTGGCTTCGTAATAGTTTTGCATCCGGCTAGGTTAGCGGCAATCTCGCGCCCGCGTCCAGCCCGTCTGCTTGCGCCTGCCTTAACGGCCCCAGCGCAGCACGAGCGGATCGAGCCGCCGCGCGACTTTCAGCAATCCTTCACGCGTGGCCGGATGCATCGGCGGCAACGGATGGCGCACCGCGTCGGAGCGAATCACGCCGCCTTCCTTCATCAACGCCTTGCACGACGCGAGGCCGCCCTGGCGGTTTTCGTAGTTGATCAGCGGCAGCCACTGCTGATAATGCGCGGCGGCCGCTTCTGTATCGCCTGCCGCGTACGCATCGACGATCAGACGGATACCGTCGGCATAACCGCCGCCGGTCATCGAGCCGGTTGCGCCCGCATCGAGATCGGCCATCAGCGTGATGGCCTCCTCGCCATCCCACGGACCCACCACCGCATCGCCGCCCAGCTCGATCAGTTCGCGCAGTTTGTTCGCCGCTTGCGGCACTTCGATCTTGAAGTACGACACGTTCTCCAACTCACGCGCCATGCGCGCGAGAAACGGCGCGGACAACGCCGTGCCGCTGACCGGTGCATCCTGGATCATGATCGGAATCCCGATCGCATCGGACACCGTGCGATAGAACTCGTAAATGCCGCGCTCGCCGATGCGGATCGTCGCGCCGTGATACGGCGGCATGATCATCACCATCGCGGCGCCCGCAGCTTGCGCGCTGCGGCTGCGCTCCGCGCACTGATGCGAGCTGAAGTGCGTGGTCGTGACGATCACCGGCACGCGCCCCGCGACATGCTCGAGCACGAGGTGCATCAGCGTGTTGCGCTCGTCGTCGGAGAGGGCGAACTGTTCGGAGAAGTTCGCCAGAATGCACAGGCCGTTGGAACCCGCGTCGATCATGAAATCGATGCAGCGTTTCTGGCCTTCGAGGTCGAGGCGGCCGTTCTCGTCGAAGATGGTCGGCGCGACGGGGAACACGCCGCGCATCGCAGCAGGATTGGGTAGTTGGGTCATGGTGATGTGCGTTGTTTGGCGGTGGTAAGCGAAAGTGGTTTGAATGTCTCCGCTGCCGACTATACGGCGGCATGCGCGGCGGGTATAGTGAATTGTTTCCATCTTGTGATCGCTTTTACGACTCACCCTCCGCCGCTTCAGCCGAGTCATGAAAGACACCTTCAACACACTGCTGTCGAAACTGCGCATGAAGCAATTGCAATTGCTGATCGCGCTCGACGACCAGAAGTCGCTGCACAAAGCCGCCGGCGCGATGTCGATGACGCAATCGGCCGCCAGCAAGGCCTTGCAGGAACTGGAATCGATGCTGGAGGCGCCGCTCTTCGAGCGCTCGAAGAGCGGCATGATCCCGAATCAGCTGGGTCATTGCGTGATCCGCTATGCGCGCCTCGTGGCGACGGATCTCACCGCGCTATGCCAGGACGTCGCGGAGATTCGTTCGGGGCGCGGCGGGCGCCTCGCGATCGGCGCGATCATGGGCGCGATTCCGGCGTGCGTGGTGCCGGCGCTGAATCGGCTGCATGCGGGGCAGCCGAATCTGTCGGTCGAAGTGGTGGAAGACACGAGCGCGCGCATGCTGCAGCAACTCGACGACGGACGGCTCGACCTGGTGATCGGCCGCGCGGCGGTCGCCGCGGATCCGTCGAAGTATCACTATCGTCCGCTTGGCGACGAGCCGTTGTCGGTGGTGGTGGGTTACGGCCATCCACCGTTGCCGAAGCGAGAAGTGAAACTGCGCGATCTGGCCGGCCACCGTTGGGTGATGTATCCGTCGCATATGCCGTTGCACGCGTTGCTCGAACGGGAGATGGATCTGGCCGGACTCGAAATGCCGGACAACCCGATTTCGACCGCGTCCACTTTCGTGACCGTCGCGCTCCTGCAAAGCAGCGCTGACCTGGTTTCGCTGCTGCCAACCGCGATTGCCGAATTATTCGTTCGGCAAAAAATGCTGCGTCTTGTGCCGGTCAAACTGAAGTCGCCGTCGCAAACCTTCGGCGTCGTGACGCGCAAAGGCGGCGTGCTGTCGCCGCCGGCGGAACAGTTCATCGAGTTGTTGCGTGCGCAGCAAAAAATCACCTAACCCGCATTTTCCGGCGCGCGAAAAGATCTTCAATATCGCACGGCAATTAGCGCCGCGCCATGTCTTGCGAACAGGTGTTGTAGCCGCGACACCCTCGGGTAAATCCGAACCGATTGCAGCTTCACGTTCCGCGCTACACTGGTTCGAAGGTGCGCCAGACTAATAAGCATGGCGCCGGCTCGGGGAGAGCAACCATGAATCGGCCACTGGTTCGGCTTCCACTTCGTACGACAGGTGCGGCGCCTGTTCGCAAGTGGCTCAAATGGGGGCTGGCGGCAGCGTTTCTGCTTGCGCTAGCCGTGGCGGCACGCTTCTGCCAGCTCGAAATCGAAACGTCACGCCTGCAGGCGCGCTACCTCTCCGAGCTGACACGCGACGTGGGTTTCTCAGTCGCCGAAGGCCCCAGCCATTCCATCCGCTTCCCTCAGACAAGTAAAGGCCCTTACGACAGCCGCCTCGGCTACGCGTTGCTGCCGTCGATCCAGCAACGGCTGCTTGAACGCGGATTCGAAATCACCGCGCAGGCGCGTAGTTCGGAGCGGATGCTGTCGCTGGCGGATAACGGTCTCTTTTTGCCGTACGCCGAAAAAGATCAGGCGGGTTTGCAACTCTTCGACGGCACCGGCGCGCCGCTTTTTGGTGCACGGTTTCCGGGCCGCGTGTATGACAACTTCGAGGCGATCCCGCCGCTCGTGGTCAATTCGCTGCTTTTTATCGAGGATCGCTATCTGCTCGATCCGGACCAGCCCAACCGCAATCCGGCGATCGACTGGGGACGCTTTAGCCGCGCGGTAGTCGACCAGGGTGCGCGCGTGTTCAACCATCATCAATCTGCGCCCGGCGGCAGCACGCTTGCCACGCAGATCGAAAAATTCCGTCACTCCGAAGGCGGGCGCACCGCGACGCCGCCGGAGAAATTGCGGCAAATCGCGTCGGCTTCGGTGCGCGCCTATCTGGACGGTCCGCAGACCATGCCCGCGCGTCAGCAGATCGTCGTCCATTACCTGAACTCGGTGCCGCTTGCCGCGCAGCCGGGTATCGGCGAAATCAACGGCATCGGCGACGGTCTCGCTGCCTGGTACGGACGCGATTTCAGCGACGTGAACCGCATCCTGAGCGCGCCGTCGACTCCCGGGAATCTGCCCGAGCAGGGCGTGGCATTTCGTCAGGTGCTCTCGCTGATGATCGCGCAACGTGCGCCGTCGCGTTTCCTGCACAGCGGCTATGCCGAACTCGAACGTCTGACGGACAGCTATCTGCGGCTGCTGGCGAGCGGCGGCGTCATCTCGATTCCGTTGCGTGATGCCGCGTTGTCCGCGCATGTCGAACTGCGTCGCGCGCCCAACAAAACGCAGAGCGTGGGCTCCTTCGTATCGCGCAAGGCCGTGACGTCGATGCGCTCGAATCTGTTGGCCGCGCTCGGCATTCCGAGTTTCTATGAACTCGACCGCCTCGATCTGCAGGCGAAAGGCACGCTCAATAACGCCGTGCAACAGGCCGTGAGCGAACGGCTCGCCGCCGCCGCAACACGCGATGGCGCGAAAGCCGCCGGTCTCGTCGGCTTTCACATGCTGCGCCCGTCGGACGACCCGTCGAAAATCGCCTATAGCTTCACGCTGTTCGAACGGCGCGACGGCGCCAACCTCGTGCGTGTGCAAACGGACAGCGTCAACCAGCCGTTCGATATCAACTCCGGCGCGCGGCTGAATCTCGGCTCCACTGCAAAACTCCGCACCATGGTGACGTATCTGCAGATCGTCTCCGAGTTGCATGCGCGTTATGCGCCGCTCAGCGCCGCCGAGCTGAAAGCCGTCAAACCTGATCCGAACGACAGGTTGACCCGCTGGGCGCTCGACTATTTCGCGCATACCTCGGACCGCTCGCTGCAAGCCATGCTCGACGCGGCCATGGAACGCAAATACTCGGCGAATGCGGGCGAAACGTTCTACACGGGCGGCGGCGCGCAAACCTTCAACAATTTCGAAGCCGACGACAACGGCCGCATTCTGACTCTCCATAGCGCGTTCCAGCATTCGGTGAACCTGGTGTTCGTGCGGCTGATGCGCGATATCGTCAATCACGAGATGGTGCGGACCACGGGGCCGTCGTCGCAATGGCTAGGCGATCCGGCGACCCGCAAGATGTATCTGACGCGTTTCGCCGATCAGGAAAGCCGCGTGTACATGAATCGTTTCTACACGAAGTATCACGGCAAGACGCGCGATCAGGCATTGGCGTTGCTGCTGCTCGGCGTGCGAAAATCGCCGCCCAAGGTGGCGACCGTGCTGCGCAGCGTTGCGCCGGACGAGTCGAACGCGTGGTTCAACGCGAAGATGCGCGCCGTGCTGAAGAACACGCCGGCCGCCACGATACTCGACGACGAAGACCTCGCGAAGCTGTACGGCAAATACGCGATCGACCGCTTCAATCTGAACGACCGAGGCTACATTTCGAGTGTTCATCCGCTGGAACTGTGGACCGTCAATTATTTGCGCGAACATCCCGACGCAACGCTCGGCCAGATTCAGAACGCGAGCGGCGACGTGCGTCTGTCGACGTATTCTTGGCTCTTCAAGACGCGCTATCACGCCACCCAGGACCGCCGCATCAAGCGGATGGTCGAGCTGCGCGCCTATGATGCGATCGGCAAATCCTGGCAGGCGCTCGGCTATCCGTTCGCGACGCTCACGCCTTCCTATGCCGCGGCGATCGGGGCATCGGGCGACCGGCCCGCCGCGCTCGCGCAACTGATCGGCCTGATCGCCAACGACGGCAACAAGGTGCCGACCGAAAGCCTCACGCAACTGGACTTCGCGAAAGACACGCCGTACGAGACGCATTTCAAGCGTGCGGCGGCGGCGCCGCAACAGCAGTTGTCGCCGGAAATCGCGGCGGTGATGAAGGTGCTGTTGCGTGACGTCGTGTCGGGCGGCACGGCCCGGCGTCTCGCGCAAGGCATGACCTTCCCCGATGGTCAGACGCTTCAGGTATATGGCAAGACGGGCACCGGCGATCAGCGCTTCAATGTGTTCGCCAAAGGCGCGCGGCTGATCGAGTCGCGCAAGGTGAACCGCAGCGCGACCTTCGTGTTCGTGATGGGTGATCGTTTCTACGGCACGCTGACCGCGTGGGTGCATGAACCGTATGCGGCTCATTACGATTTCACGAGCGCGCTGTCGGTGCAATTGCTGAAGTCGATCGCGCCGGCGTTGCAGCCGTTGCTGGACAATCCGCCGGCCGAAACCGCGACGATAACGAAGGTGGCCGCGCATTGAGCGGGTCATTGAAGCAAAGGGGCAATCACTACTTGAGAACGTTGCTGTGTGAGGCCGATGCGTCGTAAAACAGACCACGCCTGATAGCGGCTAATAAACCGCTTCCACGGCGGGCTTGAGGAACAGCTCATGCATCGGCGCGAAATGCGCGTATAGCGGCAGAATGGCGCCGCCCATTGCTCGCGCGTCCGCGCCGATGGTGCCTTCCAATAGTTGCGGACGCACCATGCCTTCCCATTCGAATCGATCGAGAACACGCTCGGTACGGCGAATGATTTCCCGTACCAGTTGCCGGTCGAGTTCACCGTCGATCACCACTGCTTCGAGGTCGAGCAACGCGGCCGCATTGGTCAGCGCGTTGGCGATCGCGGGGCAGGCGGTATCGAGCCATTGCTCGGTGTGCCGCCACACCTCCGGCGACAACGCGCGATGATCGTGCGCGGCGGCGGGCGGTACGCCCGCATCGCTCAACAGCTGTTCCAGAACGAAGCCCGACGCCGCGTGCAGCAGTTGCCGCGCGGGTTTGCGCGCGCTGCCGTCGCGCAGCGGAATCGAGCCGACAGCCCCGGCGTTGTCGTGCGGCCCGCCATGCAAACGGCCGTCGATCACGAGGCCGCCGCCGATGAACGTGCCGACGAACAGATACAGAAAGTTGTGGATGCCGCGGCCCTGGCCCATCACGAGTTCGGCGGCGCAGGCGGCCGTGGTGTCTTTCGCGAACTCCACGGGCAAACCCGTCATGCCGGCAATGCGGCTGCGCAAATCGATCTCATGCCATGCACCGAGGGCATCGGGCGGCGCGCCGAGAAAGTCTCGCCAGCCGCCGAGCCACAAAGGCGCCGCAACGCCCACGCCGACCACTTTGCCCGCCTTCGCGCCGAGCGTTTGATTCACGCGCGCCAATCTGCTTTCGAGCGCGGGAAACAGTGTGCGGGGATCGGGATACGCATACTCGAACACATCGCGGCACACCACGCGGCCCGCGAAATCCATCGCCAGCACGTCGAGACTGCGGCGACCGACCTTGATGCCGATGGTGTACGCGCCGTCCGCGCGCAACGCGATCGGGACGGATGGCTGGCCGATCCTGCCGCGCACGCGCGCCTGCTTCTCGAGCAAACCGTCGTCGATCAAACGGTCGACGATCATCGACACCGTCTGCATCGACAGACGCGTCAGGCGGCCCACGTCGGCTTTCGGCAGCGGCCCATGCAAGCGGATCGCCTGCAACACGATCCGTTCGTTGAACTGCCGCATGCCGACCTGATTCGAGCCGACCGTGCGTTTGAGGGGCGAGCGCGTGCCGGTGGTATCCATCGTCGCGGGCCCGCTCAGCAGGATGCGCGCATCATGCAATCGCCTTGACGTCCGCTTCCTTCGCGCCCGTCATGATCGCCACGGCCTCGGACATGTGCACGTCTTTCGTATTGACGAGCGCGGCGCGCCGGCCGAGCCGCTGAATGTGGATGCGGTCGGCCACTTCGAACACGTGCGGCATGTTGTGGCTGATGAGGATCACCGGCAGGCCGCGATCACGCACGCGCCGGATCAGTTCGAGCACCATGTTGCCTTCCTTCACGCCGAGCGCGGCGGTGGGCTCGTCGAGAATCACCACGTGTCGCGCGAAGGCCGCGCTGCGCGCCACGGCCACGCCTTGCCGCTGACCGCCCGAAAGCGTTTCGACCGCCTGACGCATCGAACGGATGCCGATCTGCAGGTCCTTCATATGCGAGGTCGCTTCCTCCAGCATGCGGCGCTTGTCGATCATCTTGAAGATCGAGCCGCGCCAGCCGGGCTTCAGCAGTTCGCGGGCAAGGAACAGGTTTTCGGCGATGCTCATCGCGGGCGCGACCGCGAGTTCCTGGTACACGGTCTCGATGCCTTGCGCGCGAGCATCCAGCGGACTGCGGAATTTGACCGGTTTGCCGTCGAGCAGAATCTCGCCTTCATCGGGCACGGTGGCGCCGGAAAGCGCCTTGATCAGCGACGATTTCCCCGCGCCGTTGTCGCCGATCACGGCGAGAATCTCGCCGGGCAGCACTTCGAAATCGCAGCCGTCGAGCGCGGTGACGTTGCCGTAACGTTTGACGAGTCCGCGCGCTTGCAGAACGGGCATTGCGGCAGCAGCGGAAGTAGGTGTCGACATGACGTGCTCCTGTGTCGGCCTGAGTTAGCGCTTTAGCGCTTACTCAGGCCCCATGCAAGATAGTTGAGGTTGAGTGCTCACCCGCGACGATGAGAGAGTTTGTCTGCCGCTACCGCGAGAATCACCAGCATGCCGGTGATCAACACCTGGTAGACCGAAGAAACGCCGATCAAGGTCAAGCCATTGCGGAACACACCGACGATCAACGCGCCGAGCAGCGTGCCGACAATCGAGCCACGCCCGCCGAACAGACTCGTGCCGCCGAGCACGACCGCCGTAATGCTGTCGAGGTTCTCGGTTTGCCCCGCCTGCGGATCGCCGACGCCGGTGCGCGACACCGACAGCAGCGCGGCAATGCCGTAGATCGCGCCGGCGAGCGAATACACGGTGAGCAGAATCTTCTGCGACGACAGGCCCATCAGCCGGGCGGCTTCGGCGTTATTGCCGAGCGCGTACAAGTGCCGGCCGGGGACCGTGTCGCGCAACACGAACCACGTTGCCAGATACATCAGCAACGTGAGCACCGTGCCGTACGTGACATCGGCGGGACCGAGCTTGAACGTGTTGCCGAAGAACATGATCGCATCGGGCAGGTTCGACACGCTCTCCGCATTCGAATAGATCTGCGTGAGCGCGAAAGCGATGTTCAGCGTCCCCAATGTGACGATGAACGCGGGCAACTTGATGCGCGTGATCAGCACGCCGTTGAGCGCGCCGAATAGCGTGCTCGCGGCGATGCCGCACAGAATCGCAAGGACGGGCGGCACGCCGAGCGTGACCGCGAATTTGGTCATGATGATCGAGCCGAACGCCATCACCATCCCGCATGACAGGTCGATGCCGCCGGTCAGCACGATCAGCGTCTGGCCGATTGCGATCACTGCGACCACCATGGTCTGTTGCAGGATCAACGAGAGATTCTGGAACGACAGAAAGCGGCTGCTCTGCGAAATGAAGAAGCCGCAGGCGAGTACCAGTGCGATCAGCGGGCCGATCTCGGCGAGCGACGGCAAACGATCGGTGAAATGGCGCGAGTGGCCGGCGGGCGCGGTAGGAGTCGACATGATGGATGTCCTCGATGCATGAGCGTGGCAGGCAGGCCAACGCGGTGAATCTGGCGGCCGGCCTTCCGGCGGCACGCATTTTTACGGCGGCCCAGCGCAGCGGGCCGCCCTACAGTGCGCGTTACTTGTTGCCCCAGCAGTTGTCCAGGCCGAACTTCGTATCCTTGCTGTCGACGCCGGACATCGGCTTATCAGTGATCAGCGTCACGCCCGTGTCCTGGTAGCCGGAGACTTTCTTGCCGGTCTTCGCATACTCGACGCCCGCCGTCACGCCGAGCGAGGCCATCTTCAGCGGATATTGCTGCGAAGTCGCGGCGATTGCGCCGGCCTTCACATTGCGCACGCCTTCACAGCCGCCGTCGATCGAGACGATCATCACGCTCTTGTCCTTGCCCGCCGCTTTAAGCGCGCGATAAGCGCCCGCCGCCGCGGGTTCGTTGATCGTGTAGACCACGTTGATCTCCGGCGACTTCTGCAGGCAGTTTTCCATCGCCGTTTGTCCCTTCGACTGATCGCCGCGCGTGTCCTGGCTGCAGACGACCGACGGATCGCCTTCCTTCACGCCGAAGCCTTCCAGGAAGCCGTTGTGACGCAGTACCCCGACCGATACGCCGGGCGCGAGATCGAGCGTGGCGATCTTCGCGGGTTTGCCGTTCAGCGCGGCTTTCGCGTATTTGCCGATCAGCACGCCGGCTTTGAAGTTGTCGGTGGCGAAGAGGGCGTCGGTGGCGTCTTGCGGATCGGTCGGCGTGTCGAGCGCGACCACCATCACGCCGGCGGCGCGCGCTTTCTTGATACTCGGCACGATCGCCTTGGTGTCGCTCGGCGTGATCAGAATCGCTTTGGCGCCGGCCGTCAGCATGTTTTCGATCGCGGTGACCTGGCTCGCGTTGTCGCCGTCGAACTTGCCGGCCGCGGTGATCAGCTTCGCGCCGTCTTTCGAGGCGGCTGCTTCGGCGCCCTGTTTCATCTTCACGAAGAACGGGTTGGTGTCGGTCTTGGTGATCAGGCCGACGACGGGCTGGTCGGCCGCCTGGCTGGCGCTCGCGCACCATACCGCCGATGCCGCCACGCACATCGACACGATTTTCCTGGCGACAGGATGCCTGCGGGAATTCAGATTCATGGGACGCTCCTCCGATTATTGGCAACGACGTTATGGACTGCTGGCGGTTGCGCACACGAACGCTGCGCGTTGACAACCTGGTTTGTGAATCTGCCGTGATGCCGGAGACCATTCGACGCCGGCCGCCTAAATCACTTTGGTTGATTTAGTACAGCAGGCGCGGCGGCGCTCGTCAAGCAAACGATCTAAGTGGTCGCGGCAGCGCCGAAGCCCGCATGACGGCGGCGGGCCATATGCAGCGGGGCTTGGCGGGCGTGGTGCGGTGCAACCTCGAGCGCCGGGGCTTCGGGAAAGTCCTGGCTCAGTTGAAAGCTGTTTGTAGTTCGAACGGCCTTTTCTCGACGGCAAATGGTCTGCGTCGTGAAGGTATTCAGCGAAGCTTGAAGAGCGTGGATGGTTCCCCGGCGGCAACCTGATCCTGATATCGTGACAGTGCGCCTCGGGCGTGTTTACGAACCCGGCGGAGTGCTTGCCGCTTACGTCACCGCGAACGCGGCGCTCCTGTCGACGCTCGCACGACAAGCTGCGGCGCGGAAGAAATCAGCATCGGCACGTTTGCCGCGCCGCGACCCGCTTGCCCGTACGACGATTCGATCAACTCGCGCAACAGCGAGACCGCGAGTCCGGCGACTTCGACGGTGGGTACGGCCACCGTCGTCAGCGCGGGCCGCGACTCGCGCGCGAGCTGAATGTCGGTGATGCCGACCACTGACAGGTCACCCGGCACGTTCAGGCCGAGATCGGCGGCGGCGTGCATCGCGCCGAGCGCCGGCAGGTCGTTGGTCGCGAAGATCGCGGTGAGCTTCGGATCGGCTTCCAGCAGCGCGCGCGCCGCGGTGTAGCCGCCCTGGATCGTGTCGGGCGCGTGCTTGACGCGTCCCTTCGGCGCGCCGGCCGCACGCAGCGCATCGACAAAACCTTGATAGCGGGCCGCGTGAATGCCCGAGGCCTTGCTGCCGACAATCGCGCCGATCCGCCGATGCCCAAGTTCCAGCAGATGCGCGCCAGCCAACTCGCCCGCCAGCCGAAAATCGACCGCGACGCACGGCAGCCCCGGCGGTTCGTTGGGCCGCTCCCACATGCACAGCACCACCGGCGTGCCGCGCGCTTCGGTCGTATGCAGGTCCGCGAAGTCGAGGTTCGCATTCGTCACGAGCACGCCTTCGGAGAGCGTGCCGGCGATCTGGTCGAGATACGCGCGGCCGCTCAGCGGATCTTCGTTCGTATTGCAGATGATCACGAAGTGGCCACTCGTGCGCGCCGCGCGTTCGACGGCGAGCGCGAACTCCGGATAGAACGGATTGGCGATGCTCGATACCATCAAGGCGAGGGTCGGCGCGCGACCCTCGGCGAGCGCGCGGGCCGCGAGGTGAGGGCGGTAGCCGAGCGCTTCGACGGCATCGAGCACGCGCTGACGCGTTGTCTCGCCGACCCGGCCGCGATTGCGCAGCACGTTGGACACTGTGGCCGGGGTAACGCCGGCATGACGCGCGACTTCGCTGAGTGTGGGCATGGTATTTTCAATATTTGGGATGGGTGTCCGGCATTTGCATCGCGGGCGAAGGCGCGGCACCATCTCTCGCACAGACAAACGATATCGGAGACAGGCAGGCCCCCACGATCGCATGCGATCGATTTTTTTGGCCCTGCTGATTAAGCGCTTAATCTCCGACGTCGAGCCGATTAAATCACGGAGTCGATGCGATGGCGAGCATTTCGTTAAGAGGCGTGCAGAAGGCGTATGGCGACGGCGCGCCGGTGATCCGCGACGTCGATCTGGAGATCGGCGAGAACGAGTTCTGCGTGTTCCTCGGTCCGTCCGGCTGCGGCAAGTCCACGTTGCTGCGCATGATCGCAGGACTCGAAGACCTCACCGAAGGCGACCTCTCGATCGGCGGACGCATCGTCAACGAGGTGCCGTCGGCGCAGCGCGGCGTGGCGATGGTGTTCCAGAGCTACGCGCTGTTTCCGCACATGACCGTGTTCGAGAACATGGCGTTCGGCCTGAAGCTCGCCAAAACGCCTAAAGACGAAATCGACCGCAAGGTGCGGGAAGCCGCGCGCATTCTGCAACTGGAGGCACTGCTCGAGCGCAGGCCGAAGGCGCTGTCCGGCGGCCAGCGGCAGCGCGTGGCGATCGGCCGGGCCATCGTGCGCGAGCCGGGCGTGTTTCTGTTCGACGAACCGCTCTCCAATCTCGACGCAACGCTGCGCGGCCAGACCCGCATCGAAATCGCGCGGCTGCACAAGCAGTTCGCCACCGCCAGCGTCGTCTATGTGACGCACGATCAGATCGAAGCGATGACGCTCGCCGACAAGATCGTGCTGCTGCATGCGGGCAAGGACACCGAACGCTACGGCAGCATCGCGCAGATCGGCGCGCCGCTCGAGTTGTATCACCGTCCGCACAGCCGCTTTGTCGCGGGTTTCATCGGTTCGCCGCGCATGAACTTTCTGCCTGCGCGTGTGATGTCGATCGATCCGCAGGGCGTGACCGTCACGCTCGACCACACCGATGAAAACGTGCGTGTGCCGGTGAATGGTGAAGGACTTCAAACATCGCAGCCCGTCACGTTGGGCGTGCGCCCCGAACATCTGGAATTCATTGATGCCTCTTCTGCGACGCCAGACAACGCCGTATTGACCCGCACCGTCTCTCTCGTCGAACAACTCGGCGAACACAGCTATGTGCACCTCGATCAGCCCGGCGGCGCGGCGCTGATCGCCAAGGCGCCGGGCAACACGCGCCTCGCGCCGGGTGACCGCGCGCACTTGCGCGTGCCGCGCCACGCCAGTCATTTGTTTACCGAGGACGGCTTCGCGGCCGCTTCGCTCGAATCCGTCGAACACTACGCATAGAGGACATTCGGATGCGCCTTGGAGTCTGTTATTACCCGGAACACTGGCCGGAGTCGATGTGGGAAGACGACGCGCGCCGGATGAAAGCACTCGGCATCGAACAGGTGAGGATTGCAGAGTTTGCATGGAGCAGGATCGAGCCGACGCCTGGCGAATACGACTGGGGCTGGCTCGATCGCGCGATCGACGTGCTGGGCGCCGCCGGCCTGCAGGTCGTCATGTGCACGCCGACCGCGACGCCGCCCAAGTGGCTGATCGATCGCCATCCGGACATTCTGCCGGTCGGCGCGGACGGGCGTCCGCGTGCGTTTGGCTCGCGCCGTCATTATGATTTTTCTTCGCCGTCGTATTTCACCGCATCGCGGAAGATCTGCACCGCGATTGCCGAGCGTTACGGCAAGCATCCGGCTGTCGGTTACTGGCAGACCGATAACGAATTCGGTTGCCATCACACGGTGGTCAGCTATTCGTCCGCGGCGGTGGCGCGCTTTCGTGAATGGCTGAAGGCACGTTATCAAACGGTCGACGCGCTGAACCGTGCGTGGGGCACCGTGTTCTGGAGCATGGAGTACCGGAGCTTCGACGAAATCGATGCACCCGTGGCGACCGTCACCGAAGCGCATCCGTCGCACCGGCTCGATTACCGGCGTTTCGCGTCCGACGAGGTTGCGCGCTACAACCGCATGCAGGTCGAGATCATCCGAGCGCATTCGCCGGGACGGCCCGTCGCACACAACTTCATGCAGCTCTTCACCGAGTTCGATCACTACAAGGTTGCGGCCGATCTCGATGTCGCGAGTTGGGACAGCTATCCGCTCGGCGCGCTCGAGGAGCAATGGTTCGCGCCGGACGTCAAGGCGCGCTGGCTGCGCAGCGGGCATCCCGACTTCGCGTCGTTCAATCACGATGTATACCGCGGCATGTCGAAGCTGCCGTTCTGGGTGATGGAGCAGCAGCCGGGTCCGGTGAACTGGGCGCTGTGGAATCCGGCGCCGCTGCCGGGCATGGTGCGCTTGTGGAGTTGGGAAGCGTTCGCGCACGGCGCGGGTTGCGTGTCGTATTTCCGCTGGCGTCAGGCGCCGTTCGCTCAGGAGCAGATGCATGCGGGGTTGAACACACCCGACAACCGGCTCGATGTCGGCGGCAACGAGGCCGCTCAAGTCGCTAACGAGATTCGCACGGTGCTCGCGGCGAACGCCGATGCCAACGCGGCGATTCGCTCGAAGGTCGCGCTCGTCTACGACTATGAAGCGAAGTGGCTGTTCGAGATTCATCCGCAGGGCGCCGACTTTCACTATCCGCGTTTCGCCTTCGAGTATTACTCGGCGCTGCGCGCGCTCGGACTCGATGTCGATGTCGTGCCGGTCGATGCGCCGCTCGACGGTTACCGTCTGATCGTCGTGCCGCCGCTGCCGGTCGTGCCGGATGATTTCGCCACGCGGCTGGCAAGTTCCGGCGCGCAAGTCGTGCTCGGTCCGCGCACCGGTTCGAAGACCCACGATTTGCAGATTCCGGCGAACCTGCCGCCTGGCGCGCTTGCCTCGGTGTTGCCGTTGCGCGTGTGGCGCGTCGAGTCGATGCGGCCGAATGTGACCGAAGCGGTGCGGCTTGCCGACAGCAACGACCCGAGCAGGGACGACGGTTTCGCGCGTCACTGGCGTGATTTCATCGACAGCGACGCGACGGCTTCGTTCGACGTGCGCGCCCGTTTTGCCGACGGCCATCCCGCGTATGTGCGAAGCGGCGCGTTTCATTATCTGGCGAGCCTGTTCGACGATCCGCTCACGGTGCGACTATTCTCGCGCATCGCTCAGGAAGCAGGCCTTGTTACGCTGTCTCTCGGCGAGAGCGTGCGGATCAGCCGGCGCGGCGCGCTGACCTACGTGTTCAACTACGGCGACGACGCGCACACGCTCACCGATGTGGACGACAACGCTTTTGTGATTGGCTCACGCGTTGTTGAACCGCAAAGCGTCGCCGTCTATCGATCGAATTGATGAGCTAGCCGAAGCATTCCATGCAGCACCGACAACGACGCAAAAATCAACGCATAAAGGAGACAGGCAGGATGAAACTGAAACCACGCAGGATTCTGTTGGCACTCGCGCTGGCCGCGGCGGCGGCTGGAACGTCCGTCGTCAGCACGGCGCAGGCCGGCACGCTCGCCATGAATATCGCGTTCAAGGGCGCGAGCCAGCGCGCGGTCTGGCAGTCGACGATCGACGAGTTCAAGAAGGGGCACCCCGGCATCGACGTGAAGGTGTCGTTCATCGACGAAGAAGCGTACAAGGTCCAGTTGCCCGGCTGGCTCTCCACCGTCGCGCCCGATATCGTCAACTGGCATGACGGCGAGCGCATGGCGTATTACGCGCAGCGCGGGCTGTTCGAAGACTTGAGCGGCGACTGGGCGAAGAACGGCTGGAACGACATGTATGCGTCGACGAAGGAAGCGTCATCGTATAAAGGCAAGCAGTACGCCGCGCCGACCGTGTATTACTCGTGGGGCATGTTCTATCGCAAGGACTTGTTCCAGAAGGTCGGCATTGCCGGCGAACCGAAAACGTGGGATCAGTTTCTCGAGGACTGCAAGAAGCTGAAGGCGGCGGGCATTACGCCGATCGCGGTGGCGGGGCGAGATGCATGGACGCTCGCCGGCTGGTTCGACTACCTCGACCTGCGCCTGAACGGCAACGCGTTCCATCAGAAGCTGATGGCGGGCGAGATTGCCTACACCGATCCGCGCGTGAAGAAGGTCTACACGACGTGGAAACAATTGATCGACGCCGGCTATTTCATCGACAATTCGCTTTCCTACGATCTGGATTCGGTGCAGCCGTTCCTGTTCCAGGGCAAGGCCGCGATGATGCTGATGGGCACGTTCATCACCGCTGGCTTTCCGCCGAGCGTGAAGCCGGAGATGGGCTACTTCCAGTTCCCGATCATCGACGAGAAAGTGCCGACCGCCGAAGATGGGCCGGTCGAATCGCTGCACATTCCGTCGAAGGCGAAGAACAAGGCGGACGCGCACACATTCCTCGCTTTCGTCGAGACGCCTGAAATCGGCGCGAAGCTGGCCGCCGGGCTCGGCTCGCTGTCGGCGAACAGCAAGTCGCCCGAGCCGGAAGATCCGATTTCGAAGATCGGCTTCCAGATTCTTGCGAACACGAAGGGCGGCATTGCGCAGTTCTACGATCGCGATATGACCAAGGAAATGGCCGATGAAGGGATGAAGGGGATGCAGCAGTTCATCTCCGATCCTTTGAAGCTCGACGGTGTGCTCGCACAACTCGAACAGACGCGCAAGCGGATCTACAAGAAGTAAGCGGTGGCGGCCTTGGGCCGCCGTCCGCTACGTTCGATCGGGAGAATGATCGTGTCGCATTCCGTCACCCGTCAACCAATTGGCGGTCCTGCCGATTCCGGGAGCGCCGGCCTGCCCGCACCCGGCGGTGCATTACGCGGCGGGCCGCCTGCCGCGGCGCGGCGGCGCGGTCCGTCTCCGACCGCGCGGCGGCAGCGGCGAGCCGCTTTCCTGTTCCTCGCGCCGGCCTGCGTGATGGTAGCGATCTATGTGGTGTGGCCGATCCTGTCCACTATCCGGTTGAGCTTTTTCAACTGGGACGGCATGACCGAGCCGTCTTTCGTCGGCCTCGCGAACTATGCGGAACTGTTTCATGCGCAGACGTTCTATACGGCGCTCAAGAACAACCTTATCTGGCTGCTGCTGTTCCTGCTCGCGCCGCCGATGGGGCTCGCCGTCGCGCTGTATCTGAACCAGGCGGTGGCGGGCATCCGCATCGTCAAGTCGCTGTTCTTCGCGCCGTTCGTGTTGTCGGGCGTGGTGGTCGGTTTGATTTTCTCATGGTTTTACGACCCGACTTTCGGACTGCTCGCGCTCATTCTCGGGCACGGCGTGCCAGTGCTTGGCGATCCTCACTATGCAACCTTCGGTATCGTATTCGCGGCGCTGTGGCCCCAAACGGCCTATTGCATGATTCTTTACCTGACCGGTCTCACTTCGTTGAACGCCGAGCAGATCGAGGCCGCACGCATGGAAGGCGCGCGCGGCTGGTCGATGCTGTGGCACGTGATCCTGCCGCAATTGCGGCCGACCACGTTCATGGCGATCGTCGTCACCGTGATCGGCGCGTTGCGTAGCTTCGATCTGATCTCCGTGATGACCGGCGGCGGCCCGTTCGAAAGTTCGACCGTGCTCGCGTATTACATGTACGACCAGGCGATCAAGTATTACCACATCGGCTATTCGGCGGCGGTGGCGGTTGTGCTGTTCGGCATCATGCTGGTGTACATCGTTTATCACTTGCGCCGCATGCTGCGCGCCGAGCAATAAGGAGCCGACCATGTTTCCGATATCGATCGACAAATGGAAACCGGTGTCGCGCCGCGTATACAAACTGACGTTGCCGATCGCGCTGCTGATCTGGCTGCTGCCGATGATCGCGGTGCTCGTGACGTCGGTGCGCTCCACCGAGGAACTGAGCGAGGGCAACTATTGGGGCTGGCCGAAGCACTTCGCGATGTTCGACAACTATCGGGAGGCGCTGACCACGTCGCCGATGCTTCATTACTTCTGGAACAGCGTGCTGATCACGGTGCCTGCTGTCGTCGGCTCGATTGCGCTTGCGTCGATGGCGGGATTCGCGCTTGCCATCTATCGGTTTCGCGGAAACTCGACGTTGTTTGCGACGTTCGTCGCAGGGAATTTCGTGCCGGTGCAGGTGTTGATGATTCCGGTGCGTGATCTGTCGTTACAGTTGGGATTGTTCAATACGGTCAGCGCGTTGATTCTGTTTCATGTCTCGTTTCAGACTGGATTTTGCGCGCTGTTTCTGCGCAATTTCATTAAGCAGTTGCCGTTCGAACTGGTCGAAGCGGCGCGGATCGAAGGCGCGAATGAGTGGACCGTGTTCTTCAAGATCGTCTTGCCGCTGATACGCCCCGCGCTCGCGGCGCTGGCGATTCTCGTGTTCACGTTTGTCTGGAACGACTATTTCTGGGCGCTGTGTCTGACGCAAGGAGATGACGCGGCGCCGATTACGGTAGGCGTGGCCGCGTTGAAGGGACAATGGACGACGGCCTGGAATCTTGTGTCAGCCGGGTCGATTCTTGCCGCGTTGCCTTCGGTCGCGATGTTCTTTGCGATGCAGAAGCATTTCGTGGCTGGGTTAACGTTTGGAGCGACGAAAGGGTAGGGCTGGGTTCATTTGCGAGTGAGGGCTAATTCACGTTGAAATGCACGCGGACGTCTTGCCGTGTTTCGACCGGATGGCCGCCCTGTATCGCGGGGGAATAGCGCCATTTACGAAGAGCCTGGAGCAGAATCTGGTTGAGCCGTGGATTGGGTGTCGGCTTGATGAGTTCGACGTCGACCGAGCCGTCGACGTGAATCACGAAGCGCGCCGTCGCGATGGTTTGATATGCCTGCTCGCGCAAATCGCCGGGCAATTCGGGCAATGGCTGGGAGATGGAGCGCGCGGCTGTATCGCCGGATGATGTGGCGGACGGAGTGGCGCTTTGCTTTTCGTCCGAAGACGTGGCGGCATGTGAAGTTGCCTCGGCAACGGGTTTCGATTCGCTCGTCGTCGGCGCGGGTTGAAGCGGTGCGATGCTTTGCGTCGCCGGATTCGATTTTATGGCTGGTGCGGCGTGTTGCTGCAACGAGCGACGAGGCGGCTCCGCAGGTTTCGGTGGACGCGGCGAAGCAGCCGGAGCGGGCGCAGTGCGCGCTGTTTTTGCCACGGGTGCCGCCACGGAAGGTTCCAGTTCCACCACACGCATCTCCAGCGGCCTGTCGGCTATCGACGCAGCGGAGGGTGTACCCAGCCACTCTCCCAACTTGAGCAGGAACACAAACCAGAGCAGGAACGCCAGCACGATCGCCAGCGCGATTCGTACCTTCGGAGCATCGTCGATGGCTACAGCAACGCGCATTTCGCTACTCACGATGCACAGCGATCAGAAAGTGCTCCGCCCCGCCGCGGCGTGCGGCCAGCATCGCTTGAACGACTATGCCGTGACCGGCTGCGTCGTCGGCGGCTATGACGACATTTCCGTTGGGTTGGAGCAGGCGCTTTACCGTCGACTCGATCTGGTCCGGACGCACCCGCTCACGATTCACGAATACCTCATTGCGCCGGTCCACAGAAATCGTCAGCGGTTCATGCGCCGCCATCTGCTGCGCGCGGCCGGCGGGAAGCGTGATCTTGACGGCGTCGAGCCGCTGCATCGCCAGCGAAGCCAGCATGAACGTGGCCAGCAGAAAGAACATCACATCGATCATCGGAATGATTTCGATGCGGCCGCGCCTCGCCGCGCGCGAACGCTTGAACTTCACGGCTGTACCCTCGCCGTTGATGCCGCAAGACGCATTTCGCTGAGCCGCGCATTCGCGAACGATTCGAGTTCATCCATTAGACGTTCGAGCCGGCGAGAAAAATAGTTGAACGCAAAGAGCGCGAACAGCGCAACGACGAGACCGATCGCGGTCGCCACCAGTGACTGTGCCACGCCGCCGGTGACACCGCCCGGATCGACGAGCCCGCTACCGCCGAACAGCTGGAACGAATGCATCATGCCCACGATAGTCCCGAGCAAACCCAGCAGCGGAGCTGCCGTCACGATCGTTTCCAGCACCCAGAAGCCCTTGCTCATGTCGCGCTCGATCTGCGAGGCGAGCAACTCCGCCTTCGCCTCGCGCAGCCACAGCGGGACTGAAGGCTCAGGCGTCCACGGCGCGTTCATCCGCCTGAAGGCGTTCTGACTGGCGACGTGTTTCAAGCTGTCGGACCAGTCGGGGGCCGGTCCACGCGGGCTAATTTCATGCGACCCGCGCATCGCCGTCGGCAAGCGGCCGAAACGCAGGAACACGTATGCACGGTCGAGGATGATCGTGACCGCGACAATGGCAAGTACCGTGAGCGGATAGATGACCCATCCGCCCACGCGTACCGCCGCCAGAACATTTGTCCAATCTTGCATGAAAGGTCTCTTTGTTAGCACGACAGAATCAGAAATGCTTGGTGACGCCTGCGTAGACGGCAAAATGCGGGCCGTATTGCGGCGCGCCGACGCCGATGCCCGAGCCGTCGCGCAACTCATAGACTCGATTGAATGCGTTGACCACGAGCAGGCGCGCATCGAACTTGCCGACGAGAGGCTGGTTGAAGTGCTGAATCACACCGAGGTTGATCTGCGCGTAGACCGGCAGGCGATCGGTGTTCGCAAAGCCGCTGCGCAAGCCGCTGCCCACCAGGCCATCGAATGTGAAGGTGGTTCTGCCGAGGTCGTACGTTCCGCCGAACGACGCGGTGATGCGCTGATCGTGGTCCAGATACACCCAGTGAGCGTTGATATAAGCGAGCTCGTTTGCATCGAAATTGAACTGCGCCGAATCGATCTGTTTGCCCTGCGCGCGGCTGTACGCGAGATTCAGATAGGCGGACACGTTGTCCTGCTTGTAGTTTGCCGTGAACTCGAGTCCGTACACGCGCCCGTACTGATAGTTGAACGGCGTGAAGATGAGAGCCGAGCCGAACTGCCCTTCGTCGAGAAGGTTGGTGGCTTTCTTGTAGTACGCGTCGAGGCCGATGGTCACGTTCGAGCCGAGGCGCTGCGTCACCCCGAGATCGAAGTAGTGGCTGCGTTCCGGTTGCACCGGATCGTTCTGACTGGATGGACTCTGATTGGTCGTGCCGTTGAAACGGCTGATGGTCGAGCCGGACAATAGTTCGAACGCAGGCGGCGTGAAGTAGCGCGCGTACCCTGCGTGGAAGGTGGTGGTCGGTGTCAGTGCGTAGACCAGACCGATGCGCGGGCTCAACTGACTCGCGCTGACGTATTCATCCATCTTGTCGTAACGCAGGCCGTAGTTGAGCGTGAGCTTATCGGTGATTTTCCATTCGTCCTGTACGTAGGCGCTGTACAGGTAGCCGGTTTTGCTGCTCGAGTCGTGGATGTTGAAGGGCTGGTCCGATAACTGATTGCCGTCGGCGTCCGTCGCGAATACGTTGACGCTGTCGTCGAACATCGCGTGCTCTTGCTGGAAGAATAGGCCTGAGCGGATCGTATGCTTGTCGTTCAGCCGCCAGGTGGTGTCCACCTGTGCGCCATTGGCCGAGTTGCTATGAAAATCCTGCGATGCGACGCCGTTGAATAGCAGATCGCCAACCGGATCGGGTTTGAATTGCGTTCGCGTATAGCGGGTAAAGAGCGCGACCTGATAGTCCAGTGCGCCGCCATTGGTGCCTTGAAGCGCCACGACCGCGAAGTTGTTCAGTTCCGATTGCGTTTCGTTCAACTGGCTCGAATCAAATGTGCTTTTGCCGTTGAGCGTGAAATTAGTCTGCAGGCCGGGCGTGTTCGGAATTTCGAACTGGTTGCTGGTGGTGCCGAACATCACGCTTACTCGCGTGAGCGGGTTGATGATGTACGACATATAGCCGAAAGCGTCACCCTGACGCGTGTGGTCGTGCAATGCGTTGGCACTCGCGGTCGGATTTTCGATGCCGAGGTTGTTGACGCCGAGCGACCCGCTGAAATAGTAGCTGAACGGCCCCTGATTGCCGAACACGTCCGCGCTGGTCTTGATGGTCTGGTGGCTGCCACCGAACACGTCGATGGACCCACCGTTGCCCGCGTCGCCCGTCTTGGTGCGAATGTCCACCACGCCGGCCGTGCGGTAGCCGTACTGCGCCGGCAACGCGCCGGTCAGCAGGTTCACCTGGTCGATGATGCGCGTGTCGAGCGTTTGTCCAAAGCCGCTAATCGGCTCCGGAATGATGATGCCGTTGATGCGGTATTGCAGGTCCGCATGGTCTCCGCGCACGTGCAACTGCCCGTACGAATCGGCTGCCACGCCGGGTGCCTGCAGCAGCACCTGATTCAGCGGCGTGTCTTGCCCCGCGGGCAGCGCATTGATATCGGCCTGGCTGAAGCGATACACGCTGCTGCCGGTTTCCGGCAACAGCCCGTTGCGGGCTCGATCGAGCCGTTTAGCATTCACCTGAACATCGAGCGTGTCGTTTTTTGTCTCGCTGATCGCAGCGGCGCCGGCGTTCTCCACGCTTACCGTGGCATTGGTGACTGGTTTGCCGGATGCACCGGCGACGGCGCCGGTTGCCGAGTCGTCGTTCGATGACGCGTGGGCATGGGCGGCAAAAGCGGACAGCAACAGGGCTGCGTGGGAGACGCGCGTGCGGTTCTTCATCGTTATTTGTTTAGATGTTGGCGACTGGGTGAAGGTGTCTTTCGTCTTGGTGATGTTTTTGTTAGCTCAGGATGGATGGCGGCGATGTGCTTGTCCTTCTCTTGATTAGTAATGTTATATCATTACATTATAAAAAGAAAATGACAACTTGCCGGCGCG
>WNGR01000612.1_pt1 | contig 39456 bp, 37 predicted proteins | sample 5407581 | NCBI WGS metagenome assembly WNGR01 (sample SAMN13153383, study PRJNA577476) | soil metagenome | isolation source: 80 cm soil or saprolite under Garry oak tree replicate 2 | place: USA:California | collected 2016-06-15 | reverse complement strand
CAAAAGTTTCGCTCTAGATATGCCGGGATGATGATCCCTGATGGACTCGATGGCAAGAGCCATGACTGTGGAGCTCATGTCGACGGCGAGGTTGAGCCTGGCCTCGTTGCTTTTGAGCCTGAGACTTCGGTAAGGCTTGCGCGATGTCCCCGAGGATTTTTCCTGGCATGCGAATCGATTACCAGTTACTGAAGCATAGGCTGAAGAGAATAAGAACTGACTGTCCTCCCTTCCAGTTCTCCGAACATTCTCTCTGAACAAAGGCGAGGTCACGGCTAATGATGCTGGTATCTGGGGGAGCGATGGAAGCTGGTGAGTTGTCTGTATTCCTCGAATGTGATCTGGAACGCGTTGAATATTCCGTCTCTGCCTAGAAGGTAAGGCACGTCATTCCTGAGTGCCACCGCGACCTTGGCCTCTTGAATTGAGGCTCCGATCCTCATGTCAGTAGCTTGCAGTGATACCTTCATTGGTGCTCCGGTTACGCCTGCCAGAGCTGACCTGTTCTTGCTCAGGTCCATTCCAAGTAGCTTGCCGAAGTCGGAGGGGATGAGCGTCATGTCTGCTCCCGAATCGACGTACATGGAGGCTGGGAACCAGTGGCCGCGGGCAGCTCGGAGCTCTACGTTTGCGACTGGTCTGAGAATCTCGCCTAGGACTGGCGAGAATTCTCTACGGTAAGAGAAACTAACCAATGATCAGCACTAGAGTGTCACGCTTGGGAACATACGCCAGAAGCGGCCTGCTCTGCGGGTGAGACTTCTTGGCTCGCTTGTAGACTTCCAGAGGGCTCTTCCCAGATGCGACGATTCGGTCGCCGATTATTGCCACATGCTTGCCCGCGAAACGCTTGTTGATCTCTGGGGCTTTTGAAACGTAGAATCGAAACTCTCTGCTCCCAGCCGTCGCGGGGTCCCTTGGCGGACGTTGCCTTGAAGCCAATGCACAATCACCTAGAGCATGGTCGAACTGCTATTTGTAGCCATTGAGACACGATAGAGCCGAGAGGAGGCTGACGACCCTTTCCATCACGGACCAGTTCTTCACTGAGGGTCTTACAGCCTCCATGAAGATCTGATCATGCGGTGGCTGATATTAGTCGGGAGAGCTAGGTGATTGTAATGAATAGGATCATGACTCCTCAACTACTTGTCGAACAATGATTGTTATCGCTTTGGTTGGAGAAAAAGAGGAGGGGGATTAAGGAAGTGGTATCCGGGTCACGGTTCCAACATCTGCCCGAGCAATGGCAGCGGGAGCTGGTGGCAGTGGAATCGTCGCTCCTCCCATAACGGTTATCGTCCCCGAGGCGGTCGCGAGCCTCATCTGGCTGGACATGTGGAGGAGGAGTGAGAAGCCGTCGAACTGTATACGGTTCTCCATAGTCGTCCGGGTTATCGGGCTAAGCATTCCTGTGAGCGGGTCTGTCGCTGTCCAGGAGACGTTGATAGTGACTGTCTTGGGGCTGAACGAGACGAGGTCTATTCCTTGCACCGTTGCGTCCAGAGATGCTGTGGTCAGTCTGGAGTCGACCTGGAAGTCTGCCACCGTAGAGTTGCCTATGAAGCTCAGAGCGGGTATGTTGGTTTCGGGGTCCGTCATGAGAACTAGCAGTGTGACGAGGACTCCGTGATTGACTGAGCCTCGGCTAGTCATTACTGTGCCGTCCATCGGAATTAGGAGCACTAGGAGTGGCGGGGGCGGGAACTGTCCTGGTCCAGGAGGCGGCGTGGGCCCAGGCAGCTGGAAGGGTGCGCCCCAGGCGGCGGGCGCGATGAGCCCGCTGAAATGAGTGACATTGGTAGAGGGGATTGCGCTCGTCGGAGATGTCAGGATTATCATCCCAATGAGCAGAGTGGCCAGCAATTCTAATTTTCCCCAGGTCGAAGGACGACGTTAAGAGTAAAAGAGTTGCTGGCAAAGCGACGTAGATTTCTATCCAGAGCTATACTCGGCAACACAAATGTATCAGCAAGCGGGAAAGAACGGACACCCGGCGAGGCTTGCACAAAAGCCCAAATTGGTCAAACGACACACCTCAATCCGACAGACCTGAAACGCGAAACATGGATCATCGACGGCGACCCTTAGTGCACCCGCACAATCCGAAAGACCCTAAGGAAGGTTAGACTGAAACAAATCTTCGGGACCGCGCCTGGAGAGCTGGTTCTCTTGATAGTACTGTCGCGACGGTTTTGCTTTCATCACTTGTGAGGGGTGTTGTAAAGGTGATGTGTCAAGCATTTCCTGCAATGGATCCACGCTCCACACTTCCAGCATTTCACCCACTGAGATTTGCCTTCTTGTGGCAATGGTTCTGATGGGTGTCTCTCTGATTGTCCGGGCATTGAATCCATAATGCTTTACCGCGAGGTTATTTTCGATTAGCTTTCGGCTCAGCGAGGAAGTTCGCACGGAAGGTACTCGCAGCACAGATCATCCTCGCAAACGAACGGACCCAGGGGATTCTCCCTCCGTCCCGGGTCCAGATAGAATCTCGAAAAATTAGGAAAACGGAGAAGGGCATCCTCGAAATCAGAACCGGCCGCTTTGGAAGGGTCCAGTTCCCCAGTGAAGAAGAGGCTCGCTACTGGCTGCAACAATGCTGTGAAGCCGCCAAGCCCAAGCCCAAGAAGGAGGCCCCTATGGGGAAGATTGTCATCAGGAGAAACGACTGGATGGACTAGGGTTCGAAGGGAGTCTCAGGAAGAACCGTGACGCCTTTCGGTTCACAAGCTCAAACTGGCCCGTGCTCAAGACAGCAGTAGCCCATCGAGAAATCGTCTGCCGAGGCTTCACGGTTGACACTTCAACTCCCACCTAGAACTCTGTTACGAGGGCCCTTGAGTATTCTGAGGGCCTTGCCAAGTAAGCATTCTCACCTTTAACCGCGACGCAAGACGGGGGTGCTAGCGATATCTCTTTGAGCGTGGAGCATGTCATGCTGGCCGGGTCATGTACGTCCCTGGGGCCCCCATGTTTCCGCGTCAGTAGAGGAGCAGAGTGGCACAACTTCAGCCATGGGAATCGGTAAAACCAATCCGCGAGACTCTGAAACAAAAGGCCGAGAACTGTTCCACCAGGCTATGTGTTCAGGGAATTTTGCAACTTTTCGCCGCAGAATCGTTCTAGCCGAGAATGTGTATTTAGCTGCCGGCGACCAGTATAGAACTAGAAAACAGCGAGGGCCTGAGCTGCGATGTCGCGCATGGATTCAGCTCCTCTGCTTTTTCCGGGCAATAAAAGCGCCTGAAAAAAAGCAGTTGCTCGACGAGTCATGGCGTCTAACCAAACTCGCGTTGCAAGTCTTCCGCAGAGACGCGAACGATATTGAGTTCGCGAACACGTACGACCAGCTCGCCACCAGCGTAGCATTGGGCTACGACTTTCACTGGAACCTGAAGACGAGACTTAGAAAACTACAGGAAGCAATAGACTACGGCAGACGAGCGATCGCGCTTCTATCGCCTTCAGATCATAAACAGTTACTCACGAGGATCTACGTGCGTGTCGCCCTATTCTTGGACATTCAAGGAGATTACCCTTCCCATTATGATATTGAGAAACTTGATCGTGAGGCTTTGGAGTATTGGAGGACGGCTGAACAACTAGACAAACAAATGGCGCTATTACAGGTAGGCTATCCGCCTCCAGGATTCTACAGATTGCTAAGCGACCATGAAGGCGCACAGGTTTGCAACGACGCACTCAGGCTAGCAAGAGAGACTGGCGACAATTTTGCAATTGGTTGGCAACTGGACCAGGCAGCTGTTCGAATGTTCTTCGAAGCATTCCGTCATCTTGACGATGCCGAAAAAACCAGGGTGGCCCAAGAATCCTTGAGGCTAGCCGAAGAAGCTCAATATCGGCATTCTTTGGCAAACTTTGTCACGCCGAACTGCGGAGTAATCTACCCAGGTTCTCCTTACGTCGAACACTTCAAGCAACTCTCCCTGTTCGAGAAGGACCCGGCGAAACGTCGCGCCCTATTGATGAAGAGCCTCTCGGAAACACCTGATCTGTTCAGAGTCGCGCGATCGTCAGGATATCCAGTAGTCACCGCTTACTCTCAAAGAATGGCCAGCGGGGTACTACTCGAACTAGCCGGGTCGTCGGCCGACCCGACGGAAAAGACAAGGATGTTGCAACAATCGCTGAAACATTGCATCAGAGCCGCGCACATCGTCATGCGGACCAAGAGAGATGAGATGGCGCCCGTAAGTATCGTCCTCAGAGCTCTGTCCCAGATAAAATCCGCCCTCGCCGATCTCGAGCCTAATTATCGAAGGAAAGTCAAACTGTTGCGAGCGGCGCTCAAAGACAGTGAAAGGGACGTGCAACTTTATTCAAAATATCTCGAGAATATTTCAAAGGGCCAGCCTCACATCCTCCACCGCGTGGGAGGAAGACACCAGCTCGACCGGGGAGACATGCTCACCCGACTATACAATCTCACGAGAGAAGAGACGCTCCTGTCAAGAATCGCGAGAGCATACTCTGACGCCGCGAACACCCTAAAGCAGGGAGACTCAACCAAGGATCTCGGACTAGCATGTTGGAAGGCCGCGGAAGCATACGACCTTCAACAAGCAAACGTTGCGGCAGCCGAATACTTTGACATAGCCGCGAAAACCTACCAATCAATCAAAGACAAAAACCCTCAGATAATCGCGATCTTCCAAGAATACGCCAACTACATGGAAGCATGGAGCAACATCGAACAGGCCAGAGCCGCACATAGACAGTTTGCCCACGACGAGGCCCGGAAGTTCTATGAAAGAGCCGCTGCTCTCCACCTCACTGCCGGGCGCTGGAGCGTCCTTGCACCCTATTATGCCGCCTTTGCCAAACTCGAATCAGCAGAAAATCTCAGCAGGGCCGGCGAATATTCGGCCGCAACAAACACGTTTAGCGAGGCTGCCGAACGCTTCAGAGAATCTGCAGCCATACTGAAGAGAGGAATGACCTCTTTCGATGAGCAGCAGGAAAAATCAGCGATCGAACGTTTGACCACCTCACGGAATGAAGAATACTGTCGCGGAAGAAAACTGATCGAAGAAGCAAGAGAAGCCGAAGACCAAGGTGACCACCGGACAAGCGCGGAAAAGTTCGACGGCGCTTCACACATCCTTGGAAATGCGGCGCGAACAGCGAGTCTGAAGCGAGAAAAAAATGAGCTCCTCTACATTTCAACACTTGCCAGAGCATGGAGTCAATTGGCTCGAACCTACAGCATGACGGATTCGGCCCCAGGATTCCGGAACGCGATCTCTCTATTCGAGAAATCCTTGGACTACTGTACAGACGAGAACTCAAGTAACGTGTCCCTCGGGCACAAGTACTTTTGTCAAGCGCTAGCCGCAAGTGACAGATTCACCCATACCCTGAACCCTCTGGACTACGAGAACGCGGCCAAGCAGTTTACCGCAGCGTCAACGCATCTTGCCAAGGCCGGCTTTAACATTCAGTCTACCCATGTTCAAGCCTGCAAGCTTCTGCTGGACGCGCACGCTGAAGTCGCGAAGAGTAGCGGAGACCTTGACCTAGTCGAGGGTGCAAAAGGCTATGAGCTTGCGGGTGAATTCCTCCGAGAAGCCGCCGAAGCGTTCGCCAAGTCACACCAGACTGCAAAACAGCGTCAGGTTTTGAGCCTTCTCAAGAGTGTGAACGAGCAGCATGGGTTCTCCAGACGGATCGCGATCACGTCAAAGACTGTTTCTCGAATATCTCCCACGGTCGCTTTTCTGACTCGTGCAGGAGGAGAGGAATCACCGGTTGGACACTCCAGGTTCAGCGGGCCACACATAGATGTGGACTACAGCTCCTCGACGCTGCCTGGAAACCAGAAAACGGGAGAAGTGTCTCTAGAGGTGCGGGTTGCTAACATTGGTAGCAACCGGATCCAAATTGTCCGAATCGAAAATTTCGTGCCTGAGGCCGCCCATGTGACCAGGGTATCTCCGAACGCTAAGGTCGCCCGCGGATCCATAATTCCCATCAGAAAGAATACTCCGTCCATGGACGTCGAAAGCTTCCAGTTTACGATAGCCGCGGGGAAAGGCCCAGTAATTGTCAAACCGAACATAGTCTACGTTGACGAAAATGGCCGAGAACTGTCTCTCGAACTCCCACCGAGGGTGGTTGCAAGCTCTCCCATCCTCGACTATCTTGCTAAGGAGTTCGTCGCCGATTACAGCAAGAAGGGACTGGCCCTGGAGCACAGTGGATGGCGAACACTGACAAACATCGCCTCCGCCTCGGAGGTTCCGCGGAGCCATCTCTACGGGGAGCCGAGGTGGGGACACACTTACGGGAGGCCATTGGAAGCCTTGCTCAAGTCAGCCGTGGTTGAATGCAAGACATTTCCGGGAGAGCGGGGAAGGGGAGGTCAGATACTCAAGGCCCGATTCGCGTACGCGACCGAGATCGCAAAAAGGTATCTTGAGGAATACGTTCAGCCCTAGACGGGCTTTAGAGGAACCATTCGGCCCTAGATGTCTTGCAACAACTTATCGACACACCAGAGTTCCGGTTGACTTATTCCCCAACAATTTGGGAGTGCACCTCCGAGCCACGCTGCGCGTCAGTATTTGACTCAAATGTCGTCTGGTCGTGGAATAAGTTCAATTTCTCTGAAAAAAGGTCAGATACTATTCAGAGCTTCAAGCCGGACGGAGCGCCGAGGAAGGGCGCGATGAAACAAGTACCCAAGTATGAAAAATTGAAAAGTAAAATGAGAAAAATACCAAGCTCTAAGATCGTGATTCTGCTAGCATTAACACTAAGTGGCATTTTCTTGCTCGGAATCGAGCACTCTACTCTTCCAGTCCCGGCCGGTTCTGATACTACCGGTGTTGCGCGATTGGCGGGAACAGTCAATGTCAGAAACCTACCGGGCGTTGATCGTTCAGCTCCCACGCAGGCAGTTCCAAACGTCCCACGCTTCTCCGGAGGCACCGGCCCATCAATTCTACCGAGGACGAGTTCCATTCAGTCGGCTCCCGAACCGAGTAATGCTCCTCTGTACAACCTGAGCAGCACCACAGTCAGCGCCTCGGCAGGATTCGACGGACTGGTAGCCTTTCAAAGCTGTCCCTGCAACCCACCCGACCCCATAGGCGCGCCGGGACCTAACCACATCTTTGAAATGGTAAACTTTGCAGGCGAAATCTTCACCAAACAAGGCGCTGCTGTCAAGAACTTCACCTTAGCATCCTTCTTCAACACCGGGCCCGACTTCATCTCAGACCCGAAAGTACTCTATGACGCCCCAAGCGGAAGATGGTTCGCTTCCATCATCAGCCTAGACAAGAACTTCAGCACCACCGGCGTGATTACTCATAGCAATGTAACATTCGCAGTTTCAACCAGCAACGACCCCACAAGCACCTGGACAATCTACAACATCAACACAAGCCCCAATCTCCCCGACCAACCCATTATCGGGATAAGCGATGACAAATTCATACTCAGCGCAAACGACTACAACTCACATCTATCCGTATTCCTCGGCGCCCAATACTGGGTCGTAAACAAGAACGACCTCGTCGCTATTTCTTCAAGCCCAAGAATCACCAGCTTCGGACCGTTCCTCAGCTTGGAATCCGTGCATCCAGTTCAATCTCTCAGCTCCACCACAACGCAGTACATGGTCACGGTTGGAGCAGGCGACATAGGTACGAACAGCACATCCGTCCGCCTAGTCTCTATCACCGGACTTCCCGGAGTGTCAACAGTCAACAACGCCAGCTCGGTCCTTCCAGTGAACCTCATATCAATACCTCCACCGGCGCAAGAACCCTCCACCGTTGCTGGACCGACTCAGATGGACACTGGCGATTTCAGAGTACAAGACGCTGTCTGGTCCCAAGGAAAACTCTGGCTGGGGCTCAATGACGCATGCCAAACAGTATCATGCATTCGTCTCACCCAGATCGACACAGCCGCATCCTCAGTAACCCAGGACTTTGACTTTTTCGCCTCTGGGATCTACTACTTCTATCCAGCCTTTGCAATGGATAGCTCAGGCAATCTCCAAATGGTCTACGGCTACTCATCTACGAGCATTTATCCCAGCCTTGCCGTTACGGGCCAGAAGACCACTGATCCTGTTGGAAGCCTCGCTTCTGCTGTAACGATCAAGGCAGGAAACGGAGTCAATTACGACGACCGATACGGAGACTATTTCGGTGCCGGCGTCGACCCATCCGACACATCCGTCGTCTGGGTGGTCGGTCAATACCACACAAGAACCTACGGAGGTTGCGACATATTTGCCTGGCTAGGCGAAACTTGCTGGGCTACTTTCATTGACAGCATGAGTTTCAACGGCTTCACCATGTCAGCAATCCCATCAACCGTAAGCTTCAACGCTGCCAGTTCAGCTCAGTCAACGATTAACGTGACCAGTGTCAACGGGTTCTCCGGAACGGTAAGTCTCACGACTGCCAGCACCTCCCCCAACAGTCTAACGATATCCTGCAACCCAAGCAACCTCAGCCTCGGCACCTCCGCCCTATCCACATGCACGTTCAGCTCCTCCACTCCTGGCACCTACACTGCGACCGTTACGGGCACAAGCGGCTCCCGCTTCCAGCAAACTACGGTCACTGTCATGGTGGTAGGATTCAGCGCCACCGCCTCCCCGACCTTCAAATTCATGGCGCCTGGATCATCCAGTAATTTCGCGATCACGTTGGCCAGCGTCAACGGCTTCACAGGCACCATCGGCCTAACCGCGACGGTGTCACCCTCGACGACAAATGGGCCCACGGCGAATCTGAATCCCGCGACGGTTTCCATCACCCCATACGCTTCGGGCAGCTCTACTCTAACGGTCACCACGATTTCCCAGACCCCTTCCGGTCTCTTTACTGTCACTGTCACTGGAACAAGCGGTTCGGAATCTCATGCGGTGTTCATTCCGCTTGGAGTCTCAGTGTTATCCGTCAGCGCGACCAACACTACAACTTTCAGTGGCGTCACGGTCACCACTACCGTTTCCTTCACCGTGGCCGACTTCAGCATTTCAGCGAGCCCTAACCCCGTATCATTCCACAGCGGTGGCTCAGGCTCTACAACAGTCAGTCTAGGTAGCCTAGGCGGTTTCTCCGGTGCGGTGAGCTTGTCCACATCTACGTCTCCTTCAACGGGCCTCACCGTGTCATGTCCATCTAGCGTCACCGTGCCATCTGGTGGGACAGCTAATGCAAATTGCACCTTCAGCTCCTCGACCACGAACATTTACTCGGTTACGGTTACAGGAACCAGCGGTCTCCTCTCCCATGCAGTCGTGGTAACCGTCAACGTCGGCATCTTCAGCATCTCAGCCAATCCGGTCAAAGTCGCCCTCCGCCCCGGGTCGTCCGCCTCGTCTACCATAACATTGACCAGTATCAACGGCTTTACAGGCACGGTCAACCTTGCATTCACTGTTTCGCCGATAGTCAAGAGTCATCCGCCAACTGTAACGTTGAGTCCTACTAGCGTCTCCGTGCCGGCGTTCGGATCAGGCACATCCACACTAACATTCTCCACAGGATCCAGGACTCCCATGGGACTGTACAGTGTCACCGTTACAGGTACCTCCGGCTCGGAATCTCACAGTGTCATCGTATCGTTCAACGTCACATCTACCCTCAGTAATAATCCAGTATTCGACAGTAATCTAGCATCCAGCGGAAGCCTGACAGGATCCTCCTCGACGACCAGTTCAACCACCGGGGCTCCGCTGTCAGACCCCACAATCACCCTTACTGGTTCCGGCACTGCCACTGTTGTCGCCACCAATGCTACTAGCAAGAAGCATGAAACCCTCTTCTCCATGACTTACAATCTTACGAGTCTTACTTTCAGCAGCTCTACACCTGGCATCTATCGAACCTTGTTCCTCCTCAACATAGCTGTCAATCCATACCCCTTGTCATCCAACATCATTATCACTTGGACTGGACCAACAAGGACTGTTTCGATCACAGTGACACGGAACGTAGACATTAACGCCAACGGCATGGTAGACAATGCGGACAGCAAGATTCTCAATGCTGCCTTCGGCTGTGTCCAGGGTAACTCATGTTACAACCCAAGAGCAGACCTTAACGCCGATGGCACCGTGGACTCCAACGACAACGCCACTCTGAACGCGTACTTCTCTGCTCCAGACTTCCTGCCGGACTACACCATTTCGAGCAGCGCAGTGTTCGTCTCTGTGCCCTATGCGACAACAGTCAACGTAACCATCAGCCTCACAAGTGTGAACGGCTTCTCAGGAACAGTCGCTCTGACAACCGCCGACTTCCGCATGGGCCTACTGGCGCCGTACTCAGAGCTGGATGCTACACTAAGCTCGCCGAGCGTAATCCTAACATCAGGCTCCACCGCCACGGTCACCCTATCCCTGTACTCCGTAGTGGCCGCGACCCACACGTTAGTCGTCACAGGCACGAGCGGCGCGTTCTCGAACACGATCATCATAACCGTCAATACCCACAACTGCAACTCCAGATTCAATAATTGCCCGTTCTAAACACAACAGAAGAATCATTTACAGACACCCCTAAACCTCCCCCTCTTTTTTCTCCAACTCCAATTAGAGAGTAGACAAGCAAGAACTAATTCATTCTCAAAGAGCTCCTCTGGTCAAGCTTGCAGTCGCCAATGCGACGATAGTTGCGGTTGCATCAAAGGAGCATAATGTAGCAGTGCGGAGCTAGTGGCTCAGCCGAGGACTGCGAAGGAGGCAGCTGAGAGTCAAGATCCTGTCGATATCCTCTCTGCTGGAAGCTACCTTGTACTGGCGTTTCTTGAGTTCCCTATGTCCACTCTTGGGCCCCTTAACGGTCTTCTTATCCAACTGGACCTTCAAGGTCTCAGCGACCCCCTTGACCCTTAACGATGACAGCCTCCATGGCTTGATGATGTGTAGCCATGTCGCTCCTAGTCTGGAGAGCTAGCTGACAATGAACCGACTCGATCGGCCAAACCAGTTTCCCCTAGTATCCAAGCAATAGCCGAGAGACAGCTGAAAAAGACAGATGTCGGGTCAGGGGAGCGACTGGCGCGAACACCTACACGCCAACCGCTCACAGATGGAACAAGAACCAACAACCAAGATGCAAGAAAACCAATGATTGAATTAGAGAGTGGAGGATAAAGAAAATTTTGGGGGGATTGACGCCCACTCTGATTTGAGCATCAGTAGGTTATGGTTCCGGTTGTGGTTGCTGTGAAGGTTCCCGAAGTCATTGAAGTTTCAACGGCAGTAATGTCGACCGAGCCGGTTCCTGAGGCGTGCTCAAAGCGGCCGGTTCCGCCTGTAATGGTCCAGGGGCCGGTAAGGGTGAAAGTGGTTGGGGAGGTTGGACATATGACTTCGTTTGCGGTGCTGAACACTTTGTCGCCGTTTGCTGCTGTGAAGGTATCTTGTTCGGTTGCGGTAAGTCCGCCCTCGCATGATGCTGAGCCTGTAACGGTGCTTAACGCCATAAGCTTGGTCATTCCTAGATGCTCCATATGGCCCGTGCCGGTTATCGTAGCCGTGGTCTGCGAGGCTACCGTGAAGGAGCCCGAGAAACTCCCGTTGAAGGGTGTTGAATGGGAGGCGAACACTACTGGAAACCCGGCGAGTGCCATGACAGCGAGGAGAATGGGTATCAGGACAAGTTTTTTCATTCCGATGTAAACACCTCCGTCACAGTCCATCCCTACTGGTAGACCCAGCAGTTTTCGGGTCTGAGTAAGCGAAGCATTCTATCACATATCTGCGATTTCGTCACAGATCCAATGTAGACCCATAGCGGCTGCGTCGAACACGATGGGTCATCGCCAAACGCAAAATCGGCTGTTTCCTCCCGCAGGCTATTTCAGAGTTGTGCTATCTGAGGAATGAAAAAGATGTCGGAAGTGCTCAAACTGCCCCCTTGCTAAAGACAGCAGAAGCCCACGAAGAGATCGTCTGCCGAGGCTTCTATGAAGAACTCATCAAGAAATATCTCGGCGCGACACAGGTCAAACGCGAAACATGATCGTCGACGGCCACCCTTAACGCACCCATACCGTCCCAAAGGACTAGGCAAATTCAGAACTGAGGCAAATAATCCCGGTCTGGCATCTGTGTTCGGGCGGTTTTTGAATTATTTCAGTCCAAAACCAGTTCTCGCGAAGGCACTGAAACAATGTGGTGCTTTTACAAAGCCGTTCTTTTATGATCCAGCCATGTTCACCCTCGTTGTTCGGGTCAGGAAGGTGTATCACCTTGACCGGAGGAAGTTCAGGGTAGACTCGGGCTTCCAGCCCAACATTCTTGAAATTTTACTGATGGACATATAGAGTACCGGATGGGCGAGGTTGAAGACTTGACCGTACGATCGCCTGTTCAATGTGGCGATTGAGAATGCTCGAACCACATCGTCAACGTGAACATTGGCCCCGTCTTTGAACTGTTCCATGTTCGTAAAGACGTACTCTATCCGGAACACGGTCACCGGTAATGTGTATGTATGATGATACATCAGACAGAGATTCTCTATTACTAACTTCAATACTGCATACCCGGGACCAGGGTCTCCGTCCCAGAGATAGGGCTTGCAGACAGACTCCTCGTCAACGATTCCCTTCAACAAGGAACGACCTCTGGATGACAGAGTGCGCTGAGTCTCCCCATACACTGCGGCACTGCTCGCGACAAGAAAATGCTCAATTTTCCCAGATCTTGCAGCCTCAAGCAGATTATGGGTCCCTCTGATATTGGCGTCAAAAAGTTCAGGAAGTGGAAGACTATGTCTCCAACTGTAACCATTCCAGTTAATCGCCAGATGATAGATCACGCTGACACTTCTCGTTGCTCTGTAAACCGTAGCCTTGTCCAACATTCCACCACTGCGGTGACCCGCGCCTACTCCGATTAACTCAAGCTTTGGATGCGTCCTAATGTCGCGAAGCTCTCCAATTCTTGTATCGAGAACCCTGACTCTCTGGCCCTCCTCCAACAGTCTCCGAACAAGTCTGGAGCCGAGTAGACCGGATCCACCCGTGACGAGAAAGGTTCTCTCTCTTCTAGCTGTCACGAATTCGTGAAGCGTGTCTAAAGTCCATTAGTCTTGCTTAGATCGCAGAACTGGACTTTGTTGACAGGGTGAGTATTCTTCTCAGATAGTTTGTATGCTGGCGTTCATGCGTGACCAACCGGTGCAGTACCTTAGTCGCTGTCCAGGGATAGGGCTTGTCGGACCACTTGGGGGGATAGTAGACCTTCTTGAGTTGAGTCTCAGTTAGCCTAGGCAAGGCTTCTGCGATGAGTGATCGGGAATAGTTGAGGAATGTGAAAACGTCTCTCGTCTTTGCCCTGTTGATGTGAGGGTCCGCGTCTATCCTAGATAGATACCAGATGTCGACCTGGGCTATGTGTCGAAGAGTGTCTCGGACGCTTCTCGGTTCACTCTTGGGCTTCCAATCGAGTCGTTCCCTCGATTGGCCGGACAGAAGCTGGAGAAGGTCTTCTCTCGCGTAGCCTAGGAGACGAAGGCACCGGGTTACGTCCTGGTGCGAGGCTGGTACTCTGTCACAACGAAGGAGCGGATCAGGACCTCCCGCATCACCAGGGCTCCCTCCAATTCGTATTCCTTGTACGACGACGAACTTTGGCTTGGTTGGGGTCGCGACGTCTTCTCCGTGAGACCTTAACCAGCGGAAATATTCAGTAGTCGCAGACTTTAGCTTCATCATGGCTCTTTCCTTGGTGCTAGCCAGGGCAGAGCAGCCCATCAGACTGTGAATGTGAGACTGGGTACTCCCGTCGGGTCCAAGGATCAAGCTCGTCTTGTAAGCCAATCTCTGGGCCCCCAGTTCAGCCTACTGCTCAGAGCTTGGGTAAAACTATCCGCTTTGCCTCACGAACGTTTCGAGAAAGAGAAACATGGATCGTCGACAGCAACCCTTACTGCACCCGCGCAATCCGAAAGACCCTAAGGAAGGTTAAACTGGAAGAAATCTTCGGGACCGCGCCTGGAGAGCAGGTTCTCTTGATGGTACTAACGCGACGGTTTTGCTTTCATCACTTGTGAGGGGTGTTGTAAAGATGATGTGTCAAGCATTTCCTGCAATGAATCCACGCCCCACACTTCCAACATTTCACCCACTGAGACTTGCCTTCTTGTGGCAATGGCTCTGATGGGTGTCTCTCAGATTGTCCGGGCATCGAATCCGTACTGCTTTACTGCAAGGCTATTTTCGATTTGCTTTCGACTCATTGAGGAAGTTCGCACGGAGGATCCCGTCTCGGTCTTTCCTACTCAGGCAGATGCGTTAGAATGCCACGCCGCTTCAGTAGGTCGATTGACTAGCAGTTTTGTTCTCGTGTCTGAGCAATAGTCGGAAGATAGCTCAACCCTACAGATGTCGGGTCAGCGGAGCGGCTGGCGCGAACGACTAGGACGATTGTTATTATCAGAATAGACAGGGCCGGCATGGGACTGGCTGGCCGGATAAGCGCTGGCTGTGACTCTGGCTTTTTTTGCTTGTCTGTACCGCATACCCCTACCCCCTCTATGAAGGGTCTGCACGAAGGAGAGTCTCACTTTCCTAGGGGAAATGGAATGCTTTGTGCGTGTTTGAGCCGGGTTATTGTTCAGAACAGGGGTCCTGGAGGTGGATTCGATGGTTGGGTCTGTCCTTGTTCATTGTGTGTCGAATAGGCTTGATTCTCAGGTCAGCCCCTCACGGATGGAACAGGAACTAGCCATCAAACTGGTTTTAGATCCCCTAATATTCATGTTTTCAAGATCCGGGTCTTTGCCGGTGCATTCTTGCAAATTTACGTAGCTCGTCGTTTGACAGCGGGCCCTTCTTTTCGGACCGCTTGCCGGTAAGGACTTCGCGTATGTCTCCTTCAATTGGGTCCTCACCGACGGACTTCAGGTAAGCATTTACTAGCGGGAGTGCTGCCTCAAGTGCTTGTTTTGACGGATCTGCTGCCACAGCCTTTCTCCCCGATGAAGGCCAGATCTTGATCAGACCTTTCCGGTTCAATTCGTCGGCTTCGTCGAGAATATTTGCACGATATTGCGCAGGGTAGTTTGTGGGCAGGTCATTTTCTAGGTCGATATGCTTGGCATGCTGCTGGCCTCCTCTCGCCCAACATTTCAGCATCCAGAGTTTGTAGATGATGAATCCTTGGATAATCTTCGGATCGTCTCGCGCAGGCTTTGGCGTGTAATCCACTCTCTTTGGTATGCACTACAAAGCTTATATGTTGCGCTCGCCATCTGATTGCGTGGCGAAAAGAATGAAACGAGTCGACGGACCATTGACCGATCTCTTCGGAAACCCCCAGGGCAGAGCGATAGCAAGGGTACTCGACCAATCTATCATAGTGGGGAATATGGAGCAGACGGTCCGCATGTTGGCGGACTCGGCAAAACTTGACTATAAAACCGTACAGAAATCCATAGAAAGGCTGGAAAAGTACGGACTTGTCAGAAAGAACAGGAAAGTAGGCAATGCCCAAACCTACAGTTTCAATGTCGAAAATCACCTCCACGACCTAGTCAATTTTGCGCGGAAAATCCAGCTAGCAGCTTCAGAATAGCAAACACAAGAAAAGTGCCTTGAACAGAACCCTAGCCACGGCGCTCGCCGTTCTACTCTCTTCCGCAATAGGCTTGTTTCTGCTCATCGTACTTCGCATAAGACTGAGTGAAGAATTCACCGCCGAGGGCTTCGCCTCCGCAGTAATAGCTCAGAACCCCAAGGTCTTCGAAAGACTCGCTGAAATGTAGGTGATGGATGCTCTCCAGGATCCTCAACGCTCGTCTGTAATCGCTATGTCTGTTTGTCTGCCGTCAGTAGATAGAGCTCTACGCCTGCGTCTTTGCAAGCAGCACGGACGTTACCAGATGTTCTCAAAGCAACTATCGCTCTTCTAAACGAAGATAATCCTAGCTTATCCTTCAGACCATTAGATTGCTTCAGGACCTGTCCGACCGTCTCTTGATCGGCCACGTTCTTCACCTCCACAGCGAGGAGGGCTCCATCTTTATCTTTGAAAATCAGGTCAATTACGCCTGAGCCAGTCTCGAACTCTCTGTGGACTGGCTCAAGTCGCGGTCCCAAGAGTTCGGGTTTGGAAAATAAGATCGTCACAAGGCTATTTTCAACACCTAGACTATCTGTTGTTGTTGGGGTTTTGAAGGCTGAACTTAGATCATACTTGATCCCCATCAGATCCTTGGGGTATACATCGATCGGCCTATTGCCGTCGTAGACGATGAGTATTGGAATAGTATGGTTGAGTTTGCTGCTCCCGGAAATCGGAAGGGTTCTTCCTCCACCACTCTTCACTTGGCCCCGGGTCTGAGGGGGAATCAATCGAATATCTGCCAAGAAACGTTCCTCGTCGGAGGAAGAGAGTCGATCAGCGTCATGTACGTCGAGCTGAATGCCGGCCGCACTAGCGTTTTTTGTAACCGATTCAACCACGTCTCTGAAGTCCAGTTTTGAAGCCGAATAGATCAGTCGAGCCTTGGAACCCATCAAGGTCTTCGCTCCATAGATAGGGTTCACCAGTATTTGACGGCATTATTCCGAACCAGGACTGAGCTTCTCTATCGGGTCCCCCAACTAGCAGTTTCGTTCTCGTGTCTGAGCAATAGCCGAAAGACAGCTGAAAGAACAGATGTCGGGTCAGCGGAGCGACTGGCGCGAACGACTACACGCCAACCCCTCACGAACGGAACAAGAACTAGCAATCAAACTACAAGACAACCAGATAAGATTCCTGACACAGGTCCGGAATACCCGTTCTGGCAGTTCTGTGTCGCGAGACTCGCCATCATACCTTGTTTTTCGAGATGCTCTATTGCTAGCCGGATCTTAACAGGGACCCATCAATGACCCCGTTCGCGTCTCTTTAGCGTCAAGCCGATTTTTATCATGGATCTGGACCCTCAGGCGTTTTCTAGGCGACTTCCTTGGCACCCTCAGGGTCGTCAGCCTTGGAGGTCTCATAGGTCTCCGCATTCTGCGCCTCCCCTACATCCTCCGCCTTCCTCTCCTCCGGCTTGCGGAAGACTATTGTCTGATATTGCCTGGACACGCTCTGACGCTGTCTCCCATCCTCTGATTCTTCCATCCTCTTCTGTAGAGCCTCAAGCTGAATCGTCATAGCCTCAAGACTAAAATTCTTCAAAATCTGATCCTTATACCAGATCAACTGACCAGCCAGCTTATTCCACCGGACCCGCTGCGCATTAGGAGTATACTGCGACTTTGCATACTTGTGAGAAGTCTGGATAAGATCCTGAACCGTCTCAATCATAACCTTCCGCTCAGACTGACGCCAAGCATCGATACTCTTCCTAACCTCAGACCCCTCACCAACCTCATCCTCGCCCATTCTAACCTGCATAGTCCTACGAGCTAGTCGAATATGTCCAAGAGAGCAGAACGAAAAACACTAGTGAAAACTCAAGCAAACTAATCGAACATTCTCTGAAATAGTTTCACCAGAATATTCTGGGTCCTCTCCTGGATTTCTACAACGCAATACCCTACCTGGCCCATGCAGACCCTCGATTGCAGAGCGTGCCGATATCCTTGACGAGCCTCGAAGCAATGTGGCTGCTTGATCTACGCGAACGTCCAGATGAGAGCCAACAAAAAGACAAGCAAGAGGATCCATCCAGGAAGTCTTCCAAAAAGGCCGAGTGTCATACCCAAGCCCGGACCAATGGATACTTGAACACGAAAGCCCGCTGATTCTCGGGAGCAGACGCAATGGCTCGGGTCAAGTACATCTACTGGTGCATTAGCTACCAACAATACGTCGCTCCAAGGGCCCTGGAGAAGTTGCAGGAACAACTGCACTGCAAGATCGTGAGGCTCAACCTCGTACACTTCGGACAAGTCGACTTCCAAAAGTTCTCAACATGGATTAACTCTCAGCAATTGTCTAGACACAAACTTACATGAAGACTTAACGAAAGGTCGGAATACTAAACTACCAACGACGCGCGCAGGAATAGTGTTGGCCACGTTGGGGCTCAGACTTGAGTTTGCCCATGCGAGACGGTGTATCTCTCCACTCGGCAGAAGGTTGGCAGTGATCTTGGCATCAACCCTCGCCATTGCAATAGACTTCTATCTGCTGATCATTCTCCGTAGACGACGGAAAGATCAGTTCTCCGCAGAGAGCTTCGCCCTTGCAGTCATAGCCCAGAATCCAAAGGTCTTCGAAAGACTCGCCGAAATGTAGCTGGCCGAAAACAAAGAGACAGATGTTCAAGGACGAAGAGCTGCGGTCGTGTTTAGAAAGAGAGGATACAATGTCCTAAAAACTGTACCACGACAACTACAGCGACAAGAAAGAGACCAACTATACCAAGAAATACTCGACAACTTGGGATAGGATATTCGGTTCTGATAGATGGTCGGCTCCGGGCTGAACGGGTTGGGAGAAGAGAATGTTTTTCTTGAAAGTCGGCTGGCCTAGAAGGGTAGAGAGGACTATGGATGGATAAGAACGGATCCTCGTTCGATGACTGGACGGAAAACCATGCTTGGTTTAGGACGAACTATGCCCGCCTTGCACGCCGGTTCGATCACCAGAACGTTGCCGTGTATGGGAAGAAGGTGGTCGATCATGACAGTAGCTTGTCCAGGCTTCTGAATAGGGTTGGAAAGAGCTACCCGAGGGACAGGGTCGTGGTCGAGTACGTTACTCGTAAGAAGCGAGAACTAATACTGTGAAGCTCCCAGGCTATCTCGACCCGAGCTTCGTCCCACCCGCACCCTCCATCTACGCCCAGATAGAATCAGGAGTTCTACAGGGAAGAGGAACAGTTGCTTTCCTAGTCGATACCGGCGCCTCCGTTACAACAATTATGGATCGCGACCGTGATAGACTTGGGATAGACTGGAACCGGCTCGACAGGACAAAGAGGCCGCTCAGCGGGATCGGAGGGACCGTCGACACTCGAATCATCAGGGATGGAATACTGCTCTTCAAGACTGATACCGGAGGCACGGTCCGAGAGAGACTCCAGGTTCACGTTGCGAGACACGATACCGCGAGGATGGACCGTCATGGAAGAGAACGTGTGCTGCAGCTTCCCTCGCTACTAGGAAGAGACATAATCGAAAGATACAGGCTCATTTACGACAAGTCGAAGAGCACAGTCTATCTGGAAAGATAACACCGATCAGTCGCTTGGAAAGGGAGACCTGAGAAAAGACGGCCAACTAAACGGCCTAGACCTAGAAGAATACTGAAGAACTCACCCAAATCAAGTCTTTCCAGCGTTCCTGTCATGTCTTGCAGAGGCGGCCATAATCGACTCTCTGACCCGCTCGATTTATAACCATCACGAATACATTCTTGCGTGGGATTGAAGCCAAGTTCCTCTCCCAAAAGTCATAGCCTTGTTTGGATAGCATAGCTTTGGTTCATTGACCTAGTCAGTCGGTTAGGTCAGCTAATCTGGAGCGTGCTCGTCCCAGGGCTTATACTTGCAACATCATGGCTCAGGAAGAACTACAAGATTTCTGTTCCGAGATTGATCCTCGCTTCCCTGGTACTCGGCGTACACCTGCTCTGGACTGGTCTATTTTCCTACGCTTTAGGTGAAACTACGATGCAGATAGTTCAAGAGCCGGGATATTCGCTTACCGTGAAACTAGTGGGATATCCGATTCTGTTTGTGATCCTGGTTGTAATCTTTTATCTTCCTCCTACTTACGTCACTGCAAAGATAGTGCGTCGGCTAAAGCCCGTGAGCAGGAAGCCTGCGGTAGGGCGACAATTCACCGTGTAGAAACCAGTTTCGTTCTCGTGTCTGAGCAATAGCCGAAAAAACAGCTGAAACTGGCAGATGTTGGGTCAGCGGAGCGACTGGCGAGAACGACTACACGCCAACCCCTCACGAATGGAACAAGAACTAGCAATCAAACTACAAGACGACCAAATAAGATACTTGACACAGGTCGAAATACCAGTAACCACAGCCGACCTCTACTTCCCACTAGAACCCAGACCTTTACTGGTGTTTGTCGACGGCAGGGTCCACCATGGAACAGCGCAGATGGCGAAAGACGAAGAACTGCGAATACTACTTCGGAAGAGAGGATACAGAGTCCTAGAACTGTTCTACGACAATTATTCTGACCAGATTAGAGACAATTTGTACAAAGAAATCCTCTACAGTCTCGGAAGATAACGGCGAGTGATTGGGAGCGGAGCAACTCGTGACATGATGACATGCTGAGCTAGATTTTAAGACTCAGGAAACCACACCCATTGAACGTTGACATCAAAACTCGGGTCAATTCCGCGCGCGAGTAGCTCTAACGTTCGAAAGGTCATGATGGCAAACAAAGCGCGCAATACCGGCCCTGAACTTGCTCTCAGAAAGGCCTTGAGAGGCGAAGGAATTGGCGGTTATCGAACCAACTATAGAATCGGTCGCAATCGATTAGATATTTCCTTTGTTTCCAGCAAAGTTGCCCTGTTTGTAGACGGCTGCTTCTGGCACAGATGTCCGTACTGCAATCTTCCGATTCCGAAGTCTCATACGGCTTACTGGAGAAGGAAATTTTCGCTCAATAGGCGTCGGGATGCCGAGACCAGTCGCCAACTACGTGAAGGGGGATGGACCGTATTGAGATTCTGGGAACATGAGATTACATCTAGCGTTCCTAGCTGCGTATCTAGGGTAGCTCGAGCCCTCCGGGCAAGCCGCAGGACTAGCTAACGTACGGAAGAAAAGGCATCATTGACTCACCTTCACTGACCCTTGCGGATTCACTTAGCTTTCGAAAAGATTCCAGAATTTCTGACGCAGTCACTCCGGAATGGTTCGACATCTGGTTCTTGGGCAAGCCAAACGGTATTCCCTTGTAGCATCGATTCCAATTGGACATGAGCCACGTGGTGCCTCTATTGGCAAAAGCTACAGCTATAGCGAGGCCTACCGTCGCGCACGCGACGTAGAAGGAGATTCGTCGCTTCTTCCAATTGCCGGATGAGAAGTTCTTCCCTTGGTAAAATCGCCGCCTCTTTAGGAGAGGGTAACACCTTCCCGCCTCGACGGAAAATATTCTATCGGTTTTCTTCCCGAGAACATCCTTGCAGAGTGCCACAACCCGCTCAATAATGTAATCCGGTGTGAAAGCTGCGTGGAACCTCCTTGTCCAAACCGCCTGCAGACTGCTCGCGTCGGGGATTGACGTTGCGAACTCCTTTGTCGCGTACGTTGTGAGTCTTTCAATCAATTCTAGTCCTCCGTCAACGAAGCTGGCGACAGAAAATGCCAGTTTCCACGCAGTGTCTAAGTCGATATTAAATCCGACGACTTCCGTTGCATATCCGACATAGAGTGTGGTCCGCCATTCGACAAGATGGGGAACTCCGAAGGCGGGATGCTTTGATGGAAGTTTGCCCCTGTTGTCGAGGTTTACGCTGCAATGGTGTCGTATCGTTCCTGGTAATACTTCTCGATAGGGTCTCGTAAGTCTGAAAGGGCGGTCATCAGGGGGCGCTGAATAAATTGGCGGAAGCTCTTGAGGAAGCTCGAATTTCGGCTGAACAGTTGTTGCATGACCCAGACTGTTCAGAATCGCAACCGCGATCGATCTGGCTACGGGCGGAGGGACGGCGTTCCCAATGAGCTCATGATTCTTGTGAGCGCTACCTCCCCAAAACTGGAATGTGATAGGGAAGCCTTGCAGACATGCGCCTTCTCTAAGAGTCGGTGTTCGGTACACCTTGGGAGTGACTCGACTTTCTTCGAGGACGATTGCCCCCCTGTTTCCTTTTGGAGAAGTCGCTAGTATCGTTCTTGACGGTCGCTGTAACGAGTCTGGAAATTTCATCGGGCCCGCCCACGGATGATGTGTTCGCCCTCGGATGCAAGAGTCAATTTGAGCTTCAGTCAGGATTGTGTTCATAAAGTGATCGCGCAAGGCAATCATTGGTATCTCACAATCGTACAAAGGGTCGTGCACCCGAGTCAAATTCGCATTTGCTGGTTGGTTTAAGGGACATGGCAGTCCATTCACGATTCGACTCATAGGAATCCATTCACGAGGATCGGTTGTTATTGCCAGAGGAATCGGAAACTTTCCACTGAATAAACGTCGCCGGGATTGGGGTACGCCATAGTCTGCCGCATTGATTAGCGTTCTTTGAGAAAGATAGTCCGCATAAGTGAATCCATTTTGAAGGGTTGGAAGAATGTTAGCGACGTTCTCCATTACCCAGTATCCTGGCCGGAGATACTCTACGGCTTCGGCAAATCGCTTGACGAGAGCCAGCCCAGCGGTTTTGTTCCCATTTCCGGCCTTGTTTGCTAGCGAAAAAAAGGTACAAGGTGGGCCACCAATCACTACGTCCACGGGCTCTAGGTTTCGAAAGTCTAGATTAGCGATGTCAGCCTCTATCAAATCAGTTCTTGGAAAATTGCTGCGATAAGTCTTGATTGCTGGGCCCCAATTGTCCACAGCCCAACGTATCTCAAATCCAGCTTGTCGAAACCCTTCAGAGAAACCTCCTGCTCCACAGAATAAGTCTCCGACCGTGACAGTCAAGCCACGACCTTCCTATCTTGCGGTCGCGACCGGTAGGGCTCCATGAAAAGTATCTTTGACAGCGACGGCTATCTCGCTATAAGCTTGTGACCCGTACTGAGCGTAGTTCACAATCTCTTCGTTTGATCCCGTTCCTCCCTGTGTGAGATTTGCTGATCCTTCGATAAGTCCGACGGGTGTCACGAAAGCCTTCTTGTGCATCAGACCAGCGAGATCCTTGCTAACAACCTTACAATTGTTCCCGACTAACCGATTCACGAACTCTCGTACGCCTTCCTCCCGGAGGCGGTTCTTGTCGATGCACATAGAAACCGTAAACCCTCTTTTAGCCAACCAGCCAAGCATGTCTGATAACCGCTCCGGAGTCTCGAGCAATTGATCGTCTTTTGCCTGTTCCATTATCGCATCAAGCATCCGATTGGATACGCCGACATCTTCGAATGAAAGGTCCCTACAGTCGAAGAACACTGCTTGGACCCACCTTCTCGACGATGGGAGTAGGCCTAGCAAGTCAAGATAGGCGGTCATGACCAAGTCATGCCAGAATAATCTCTTGAACCCGAGTGATTCAATTCCATGCGTCACGTTCGAGGAAGGCAGTTCGAATAATGACATTCCATCGATGTCTGAAGTCCTTACTATAAGCACAGGAGTTCCTCTTTCTCCTCTCTTCGTTTCCAGGCCTATAGTATACGGAAGAGCGACCGAACGGACTCGCCGATTAGGAAGGTTGAGAACTACCCTGGAAAGCCTACCGAAGGGCAAGGAAGTCGTCCCCTTTGAAATATCTTCAAGTTTGAAGTCATGGTATTCCGAGCTTCTTGATCGGCCGACTCGAAACCATTCGTCGAGAAGAGCCTTGTCTAGCAGTTGTTCGCCCACAATTCCACCCATCACATTTTCTGTGTTGAGCAAACATTCGGGGCAGCCATTCCAACAGATGGATGTGGCTCGAACAAGGTCATCTATCTCAATTCCTGCTACTTGCGATAGAATCTGAACGTATTGCCGAAGCACAGGAAGTTTCCACGCGTCTTGGACTCCTCGTATGCCAAGTTTTCTCCAGGTCAAGAGGGAGTTCGCTAGGACCTCGCGCGCGTGACTCTTGACGTACCCTAAGGGGGCGATTCCCGTGTGGTCCAATTTTGATATGTCCTGGCTAAGCATCTCGAGGGCGGATAAGTCCGTATGATGCTGAGGACATTGAAGCAACTGTTCTTCGAGAACGTCAAAGAAATCATTGGACGGAAGCAGCTTGGGTTCAGAGTCGTCCGGGTGCCTTTGAATATGAAGAATGTGAAGAAACCTGTTAACGACCGAAGTGCTTCCGTTCCCATGTGCGTCTTTATCGTAAAGGTAGACCCTATGTTTTCCGACTCTCGCGCTTTCGAAATCCACAGCGTATCCGATGACGTCATCGGTTACACCTGAAAGACGCTGCGCTGCATTTGAAGCAGCAGTAGCGAAGGAAGTCAGCAAGGTATGCACTATCCATGAATCGATGAATTCTTGGTAGTGCTCAGTGTTCGGAATGAGCAAGTCCAATGCCTGTTTGAGATGTCGGGACTTCGCCTCTGTATCAGCTTGAGACTTCGAGTCTTGGGGTGCAACTATCCTACCCGCCTCGCGATCGTTCTCTTCAAAAATAGTTGGGACGTCGTACTGCAGCCGCGCGATGCGAAGGAGCTCGTCGGAGTCGCCTTGCAATCGCAATAGTTCAGAAACGAGACCAGTGGGCGTTATCTTCATAGGGTCCTTCGCCGATAATGAGCTGATAACGACTGACACGATATCGCGAATCAGGAAGGGACCGACCGCGGACGAAAGTTCCGCGTTGAGGGAAGTCAAATACGCGGTAAACGACTTGACTATTGAAGGGGCCCAGATGGGGTCTCCGTCACCAAACCTCGCGAGAATCGATTGACGCACATTCTGAACTAGGGATGGATCGAGTTCGAGAGATACCCCCTCTGTCCGAATGGTTCTACCGAACGCCAAAGGTACTGCGGCAGTTCCCTCAAAGACCACATCGACTCCCGGAACCTGCGTAGAAGTGTATGTCCGTGAACAGGAGTAGAGAAATTCCGTGACGTCTAATTCGTCGTGCCAAGAAATGCCCGAGAGCAGGCTCTTGGCAAGAGGATGTCGTATGCGCTTGGCCGCGTCCAGTCCCTTGTACTCAATTTCTCCATCTGGCCGCAATATCGCCAAGTACTCGACTTCGGACAGCAATATTGGAATAGCATTGCCTTGCTTTGAATCAACGTGCACCCATCTATTTAGGTAGGTCTTCGGAATCTTTACGAATCTCTCGTCGGATGAATCGGAGCGATACTCGCTTTCATCACCATCCATTACGCTGCCAGATACGTGATTCAACCGCAAATACTTCTCATTGAGTTGAAACACCTCTAGCCGGGTGGGACGAATGACGTCGAACCCATGCCCAAACCCGGGTGGACCCGGCACTTGCCTTTTCACCTGAGCAAATTGGCTTCCAATGCTTGTGAGTTGTTCTAGGCTCACAGTGAGGACCCCACCTACAGACGCCTTTACCAAACCCGCTTTCGTTTTCACTGGATTCTTACCGAACCGGTAGGTCCAGTACCCAGGGATGAGGCTGAACAGTGCCTCATGGAGCGGAACTGTTTCGCGCCTTCCACCTCGCCATGAAACTTCCACTTCCTCCTCGTATGGATTGGAGAAAAGATTCCTGATTCGAACGTACTCAGGTCGTTTCCGGAGTAACCTGAAGACGTCGACGTTCTCCAAAATGAATGAGAGATAGTAAGCTTGAGCACGATTTGCGATCGCAAATGTCCGGAACTGTTCGAAAAAGTACAGTAGACGCGAGTCAACGCCCAAGTCTTCGAGAATGCCCTCAATGTCAGCAAGCTGGCGCAGCAATCGTTCGATAGGCCTGCGAGGCTCGAGGCCGCTCTCAAGTTTCCTTTTGATTGAAGCTGCCGAAGATTTTAGCGAGTCTAAAGTCCAACCGCACCGGACCATCAAGTCAAGTTGAGCGAATTCGACGGATAAGTCAGATTCAATCGGGCTAATCTTAGATCTTTCTTGCCAGTAACCGTTTGCAGATTCGTGAAGTTCCTGAAACAGGGTCGCGATTGAGGGCTTCAGCGAAATCTTCAGACCATGGTCCGAAATCAAGTTTGGAATGATATCCGAAAGATATTCGATGTCAACAAATATCTCTCTAACGTCCGACAGAAGGAACGTGACTTCCGACTCGACTTGGTCGAGAATTTCGGCAATGTGTACTGAGTCAACGGACATCGTCCTGGACATTCGCGCAAGGTATCGCTTCGCGGCGCTTCTTTCCTTGCGAAGGGTATCCAGAGAATGCCTCAATTCCTGAGTAAACCTAGTGTTGGAGTGAACTGGGCCGATGGATACTGCTTCAGGAAGATTCGCGTGGAGAGCGAGCCAGTCCCAAGCAGATGCGTAGAGTCCACAACGTAATACCAACTCATTTGTTGCTTTGAGAGGAATCGGATCAAGCTGGGCCAGACTCACAAGTTTGCGAGGTTGGCGATAGAAGTGTAAGTCGATCGGCCTATTTGCAATGAGACTTGCGTTAATGGTGTCAGAGCCTTCCTCCCGACCTATTCTTCCAGCCTTCTGCCTGTAGGATGCGACGTTTCGTATGGCATGAAACATGACGCTCTCCGTGACGTTCGGGAGGTCTATGCCAACCTCAAGAGATGGGGATGCTAGAACTACATCGATGGGAATGCCTGGATTGGCTTTCGTATCTCCAATATCGTAGACATCCCTTACTGAGGCACGGAAGACAATATCTGCTAAGTCTTCGGAAAGAGTCTCTGTCGGAGCGGTCTTAGCGGAATGGATTTTTGATCTAGCCACGCTTTTGAATTCATATCTTTGTGTGGTGTCGATTTTTTCCGCCAGCTCGTCCTCCCTTGGAAACCAGTAACAAGCACCTGCACGTAGATATGGGCACAAATCTAGGGTGCCGATTTCTTGTTCCAACCCATTGAAGACAATTGGATTCCTTATCGAAAATGACTCTACCCTGTCATCTGGGAAAGAAGGTCGTCGATAGACAAGCTTCGATAGCTCCAGAATGTCTTTGGGCGGCATAATTCCAAGGGAAACTCGCTCTCCGTTCCGACAACGGTCGCATAGTTTCTCGCCCTTGTGCCCAGCGAGGACTGGCTCATAGACTAGCCCAGATTTGCTTTTTCCGCCCGAGGCATCAATTCTTGTTTGGAGGGGTTTTCTGAAACGAATCGCATATGGGACCTCACGTTGTCTCGCCTTCCATTGTTTGGAGTCAGGGGAGTCTGGATGGACGCGTTCTTCTCGTCCCATTCGATGACTCTCTTCTGTCCTTTCGTTCTCTCTGAAATCTGCGTTCCATCTGCCTAACAAGTCGAGGTTATCTGCAAAGCCGATTGTCTTCGGAATTGACGGAGTTCTATTTGCTAGGCCTCTTTCTCCGATATCATCTCGTCTGTTATGTACCATGATAGAGGTGACATTGACGAGTGCACCAAGATTCGACAGTTGGGCGACTGGTCGCAAGAAGACGTGATGAGCGAGGCCGACCACGCTCATGTCATCTTCGGCCGGACTAATTACGTCGACCTTAGAGCCTTCAGTGCCGAAGATAATGGCAGCGTGCTCGTTAGGCGAAGCTACCGTCGCGGAAGATGCAGTCCACAAGAGAGGAGAGATCTTGCAGGCCGTTCGAAGCCGGTCCATGACCCGGACAACATTTGCTCCTCCAAGCCCCTCGATCAGGTGGACCTCGTCAATTATGACTCGATTTAGGTAAGATGCGATTTTGCCGATGAATAAGGGATGTTGCAATCTTCGCTTGAGCGTCTCTAACGTAGTTACGATGATGGTTGGAGGAGGGCCAGCTGGCCCGTAAAACCGTTCTAAGCCTTCCTTGACGCTAACTCTCTCAGGCAGTCTTTGATATCCCTCATAATGCTCGAAAAGAATTTGCAATTGGGGGTTGTTAATTATTGAGACGATTCGTTTCAGGACGTCGAATTGATCGGTTGCTAAAGCTCTTCGAGGATATAGCAGCAAAGTAGATCTTCGCTGAGATTCGCCTGACCTCACCCGTGCCAGGGCTGAAATTAGAACCGGAACCATGAATGCGAAGGTTTTCCCACTACCGACTCCTGCAGTAAGGACCTGTGCGGGTCTATCGCTGGTTTCGGCAAACTCCGCCGAAAGGATTCGAATCGTTGACTCAAGTTGGAATCGACTGAAAAATACTTTGGCCGCGTCTCTTTCCTTGAATTTCTCGGCGATTGCTCGGGCGGTACTATTCACAACAACCTTCGTCGCAGCTTTCAGATTTTCCTTCCACTGATGCCTTGCGTCTTTGTCGATAGCCGCAATGATGGAGTCTACAAATGCTTGGACTCCAATCTCCCTTCTGGGTATTCGCTTATCCTCAACCAACCATCTAACGGCCTCAACTGCGGGCCTCCCGCGATGCCAATACTCTGGAGTATGGCCAAGAAGTCGCACGAGTTCGGCGATTCTAGTTAGGTAGCGAATTTCTCTGGTGCCATTCGCGCTGGGGACTTTCAAGGCTTGACGATTGCGAACTAGCCATTCAACTAGACGCCTTACCTGAATTTGGGCTTCGTTGTCCAAACTCAGCGCTTCCGAAAGGTCTTCGAGACTCCAAAGACATTCGCGAATATCTCTCTTCCAGGATCCTGGACCCGAGACCAAGGCGGATTCAAACTCATATATTCGGCGTAGACTGGGAATCCACCCTTGTTCACTAGGGGTGAAACGGATACTCCCTGCGATAGATTGCTCGGACGATGCAGCTTCAACCAAGGTGTTTCAGGAGCCTACCAAATAGTTCTTTGCCGTGGCTGGGATCCAAGCTTAGCTGTAATGGTTGCCAACCTGTCTTCTTGTCCTCAAGGAAGTTGCCTTCATAGACTTGGATAGGGATCTGAAAGAGTGATTTCTTGTCGCGTATTTCGTCTAGTGCGCTTCGAACCGCGTCTGTGGCCTTTCGCCTGTTATTCTCCCAGTTTTTGAGAAAATCGAGACCAACAAGTCCTCTGGTCATCAAAATTGCGTGTCTGGGACAAAGATACAGGGAATTGCCGAGCTCATATTGAACCAGTTTACCCTTCAAAAGACCACCGCGATCTGAGATAACGCTCTTGATACTTTCCATCGTTTCCCCAGTAGACTGATTTTTGGGGGTGCATGAGCCGCAAATCTGACAGCCCGGGTACAAGCTAGTCAAAATGCTCATTGTCTCATAGTAACCTGGAATCTGCCTGGCTAGAACATCTTGGTACTCCAAGTCTGTCAAAAACATCAAAATCATACTGGCCAGCTCCGCAAGCCTACCCGGAGGGAATCCGAGTCCTACGGCCCAGGCAGCTACTGAATTGGATGCAGGTGACGTCAGACCGTCGTCTTCGGAGATGACTAAAGCACTTTGACCGTTGCCGATTGGGACAAGAGCGGGCAGGGAGATAATTCCAGAACGATTCTCAATTGCAAATCTCAAAATCCGAGAGTTGCTTCGAAACACCTTCAATCCCTTGAGCCACTCCAAGGCTCCGACATTGGACGGGAAAATCTGAGCTAGCCTCACGTAGATTTCCGCAAACTGTAACTCGATATCTCGTGCGGATGTTTCGGGAAATTTCTCGTACCTGATTATACGATGTAGATCCTTCGCTCCCCACGTTCTCGCGAGATTCTCCAAGCCATCATGAAATCCTGATTCCGTCGAAGTCACCAAGAAAGGCACGTTCCGAACAAAGCTCTGCAGCGAGCTGTTCGCCAAGTATGATTCGGCAGGGAGTCGAAATCGTATGTTAGGGCTGACTAAACAGGGCCAGCGGACTATTTCCCTACTATTCCACCACCCGCGTTCTACACCGACCAAGAGAATTCGAAGATAGGCCTCGGACTGCTCGTCAGTAATTGTGTCAGTTCTCGCACATTTGGAGAGAAACTCGAAAGCGCTGTTCCTACTCAATTCAGACATGAGTTTTGCGCCGAGCGCTCGGAGCGACTCTTTCGGGGCTCCAGACAGCGGGATTATGCAAGCCTCTCCGAAAGTAATTGGCTGAGAACTGGCGGCCAAATCATTGATCAAGACACTAGAAGCCGAGTACCATCGTCTACCTGCTAGGAACAAGGGTTTATCGCGGAATTGCTGAATCGTCTTCGCGGACATTCTGCCAGCAACGCGTTCCAGCTCCAACCATGCTGATACCTGCCTGGATTGTAGCTCCGAGATTCGATCAGGGGCTCGCTTTGCTGATTCAGCGATTATCCCTAGCTCATCCAAAAAATCTTGCGGGCCGAGTCCCTTGGCTGCGCCAATGGCGTCGAGGTAATACGCAAAGGGTACTGCCTCCTTTTCATTGAGCATTAGAACTCCAGTCGACCAACTAGCTCGACCGGATTCAAGGGGTTCGGACAGGACTCGGATTCTTTCACCGGGATACCAATGCTTTTCCCAGTAGAATTTCAATTGCATTGATTGCTTCTTCCAGTCCTCCAATTCGTTGGGACTCAGTCTACTCAGCGAGCGAGCCAGAGTCTGAATCAGCTTCATCGGCGGTTCAATGTCCCGCGACGAACATTCGAGAATGAGTTGAGACATTTGCTCTCTGGTGGGTTCTGGTGAAAATCCTAATTCCTCCAGGTTGCGTTGACGATCTGAAGGCTTCATCTCCAATATTGTGCTTCGGAGAGACTCATCCATGGCGTTCAGATCGAGAAGCTTAGAATAATTCTCCCCGACGATTTCTTTGTTACTTTCAGACGGGTAGAGTACCTCTGAGCTCCTTGCGAGGTTCTTAAGTACGGGAACCCAATCTGTCTCGGAAAGGGCTCTAGCAATATCCGTTGACTTCTCGAAACCTGCGATAAATGCCCCAACAATGCTGGCCAAAGTACTTCTATTGGTTCGGGGATTGTTTGTAAGTTCCGAAATCCTTTTCGCAAGTTTTACGGAGTCAATACCGCTAGCGACCCCAATGGCCTTGAGCGTGTCGTTGGGCCACTTCTTGAAATCAGCATGTAGCTTGCGGAATTCCAACACTGTTAGTAGTGTTCCCGCTCCTACAGCAAACTCGTTAGCGGGATGCCATTCCCGGTTTTCATCGTAAAGGCATGGAATCTCCCCCATAGAATCTTGGGTTAGCCAACGTTCTGTGTGTGTAGTCTTGAAGTACGTTTGAACGGCATCTAACATTGACGTCTTTTGCTTAGTTAACAAAACATCATCTTTGCGGCCCAGAAACTTGCTTAGGGCATCGTCATCGAATAGGGTGCCGTGAAGAGCGGAAATGAAGTGTCTAACAAAGTTCACAGGTTGATCTGGGTTTTCAGCGAGTGCAACTATATTCAAGCTACTCTCAACTTCCGCGCGCTGCGTTTCAGGAATGTCCTTCAGTTCAAGAAAGCGAATGTTCCGTTTGATTTCAGGAGTCATTCCTCGAACTTCGACGGATTGATGAGCAAAAACCCACTCCCTTTGATATTTCTCCCCAGTGTGTTGATTATCAACATCCGGTGGGCTTCCTATCCGGAGTTCTCCTTCGAACCTGATTGGCAAGAAAGCCTTGTCGACGGCCTGATTTGGCGCAAATGATTTGTGAAGAACAATTTTGACGACGGCCCTAGACAGAAGCCCGTGATCGCCCGTATTGAGCTTCTGAAATCTTTCCGGTTGTTGATCGATTTGCTTGGCTATCTCATATGGAAGATCTGCAACGATTATTTCCGTTCTAATCGGATGCTTTGTTTCGGCCTCTAGAATCTGTTCGACGAACTTTGAGTGTATACGTTGCTCGAGAGAAAAGAGGGGTTCAAAGTCCTGAAAGTCTTTCGGTAGTTTTGGAAACGAGTAAAAGTCTCGGAGAATGCCCTCATAGTCTGGAATAAGGGTCAGTCTGGTGGACTCTTTGCCCCCACTTGAAATAGCGTATGCCAATAGCTTGCTAATCGACTCTTGCGCCAAGGGCACGTTGATTCCTGGTGGCGGAAGTTTGACGACTTTCCCATACCGCATGTTTTGCGGACCGTTGATTTCACATACGCTCTTCCATATTCGGGCGAATTCTCCAACGTTGAACCTCTTCTTCTCAATTCGAATCCTAAGCCATGGAACTTGTCTGGCAAGAATTGCAAATTCTCTTGGATAGACCGTGATTCCCAGAGTCTCAACTGCTCCTCGTTCAGTCTCGGTCTCGACCGAGAACGCTGTGCTTGGGCTGGCCCACTTCTGTTCCCGGGTCTGAAGAATGGGACGGTCGAATAACCAATCATACAGTTTCTCGCTCTCGCTTCTCGCCCATTCAAGATCTTCCCGTCCCGGTCGCATCCATTCACCAATTTCCCTAGTCGGGAGCATTTGGAGTATCAGTGCCTGACGATCAGATGCCTTGGCATTCAACAGCGAGACGGACTCCAGGAAAATGGGAAACAATTTTTCATACAATTTAGCGATGCTGAACATGCACAAACGGTACCATCTTCCGTTCATCTCGAAATTCCCCTCGATGTCCACGTCTTTTCGGTCTTCGGTAGGAATGAAATGAGCAGAGAATACGAAGCCCTGAGACCCTCGACGGGGCAGGGGAATGACACTGTACAGGAATTGCTTCTGGACAGTCAAGAGAAATAGGGGAAAAAGAAGATGAACGAAGTTCTTTTTGATTTCTTTCCAGGAATCAGGTACCTTATCCTTGACTTTGACGTTTCCATTGGGATCTTTGACGAGGAAGGCTTGTGCGTTGTCCTCCTCAACTTTGGAACTCTGCGCAAGATACCTGAAAGTCGTACGGGGACTGGATATTGGAGGGTTTCTATTGAAAGACTGCGGGCAGGCGTCAGCCTCTGAGAGCCCTTGATCCCACTGATAATAACGAGCATTCTCAGGTCCACCGCATTCTAGGACCTCAACTTCGGTAGGGCGAGCGATTGGTCGATCGAGCGCGAAGTTTCGTTCGGCCTGATAACACTCTGGCGGCCCAGCCAGGGCCCAAATCACCCGGATGATTTTGATTCGCTGGCAACACAGGATTACGCTGTGAAGATAAGCTGACGTATCTTCGTAGAATGATCTGATGCTCTTCGAGTCCCACCTAGGCCAATAATTGCGATTCTGGAAGTCTCCGTTTTCGCTTTTCTCGGCCGCCTTATCGTCCCGCCATGGCAGTCGAAAAAGGACGCCTTTCCGGCTAGGTTCATTCATGTATGGCGAATATCTGTGGGGAGCGATATCCTCCCATGTCATGTCTGCTGGATTTAACGCCCTGGAGATTCCATTCGAGTGCACTTCGGGCCTGTTAGTGATTGCATAGACTGTTTGGAACCCGCTTCCAAAATGCCCCGCTGATTCCTTTTCGTCTTCTTTGAAGCGTTTGAGGACAAGTGCAGCACGTTCGAAGTCCCCCGGTTGGCCGTCCGGTCCCTCGGTGGTGAATGCTCGCCCATCGTTTGCGACGTAAAGACCATCTTTCTCGAACCTTACGACCAGAATAGACGCGTAAGCGTCGTCGGCGTTTTGAACGAGTTCTCTCAGAACGAATTTGCTCTGGTCTTCGTCTTCCGTTTTGGTGACTGCGATTCTAGTCTTTATGTAGTCAAGTAGGTGAAGTCCATAACGCTTGTCTATGTGTTCTGAACACAGCCAACGGCCGTCTTTAGAGAGCTCTACTTCAGCTTGGCTGGGGGGAGGCTTTCCACAGACAGCACACACTATGTCTTTTGGCAAACAATCTCGCGTCTCAAGTTACTAGACTGACTGCCGCAAGCACTTCGACCTTCAAAGTTCCTAGGTCCTTCAAAAGCATCTCGAAACCAGGACCGTTTTTGTCATGGATTGGAAAGTCGATTAGCTGTTCTATTTGAGGATTTTCGTTCCGCACCCCCATTTGAGGTCTTTGCTTAAGAGCCCAGGCTGCTATATCCCTGGCAATCTGCTGGATTAGGTGCTTGTCTATAGCCGCGGATTCCTGATTCTTATCGTGGCTAAGGATTGCTTTTTCTATCAAGGGTTGGACAGTGTTCACTCGCCTGTCAGGGATGGGAAGATAATTCAGTCCGTTAGTTCGTGACCAGTATCTTATCTTGTTAGCTCGAAAATCCGGCGCGAGGAGAGTGTATTGGCAGACGAGTATCCTATCAAAGTGATCGTAAGATGCTTTCGCTGTCAGAGAGATTGGATTTCGGCTCTCACCTATTTTCTCGTAGGAGTTTCTTGCAACCATAAGCGCTGTCTTTGAGAGTGGGTGCGTCGTCGGAAAGTACAACCCTTTTCCCCCAAAGTGTTTCGCTACAGAAATTACGCCCTTGGCGTCCCTGCCCGCTAAGAGCTCTTGAATTACGATGCCACTGTAGTTGATTCCAAGCCAATTCGAAATCACCTGGAGGTCGTCATACTCAATGGGTCCTAACTTCACATCGTCTTCTGTTTCTTCGCAAATCTTTGCGCGACCTCCACTTGCTGTCAGCATCATGCGAACGATTGCACTCCATACGAATCGATCAAAAGATGACTGAGTGCTGGCGAGCAGCTGGCGGGTCTCTGCGTCTAGAAACGTTTCAACTCCATGCAATACTACTGAGTCATTGAGAAGAGCTATCTCACGAAGGCTGCGACCATCGTAACCCAGTAATTCGACCCGTCCATCCTCAGCAGACTGAACCTTGAACAGACTGCTAGCGTCACCGATTGCCAGCCGGAAAATGTTCAATCGTTTGTCAAGTAATTCGACAATAGCTTCCTCAATTGAGCCTTTGATCCAAAGGTTATAGATTTCTATTGTCTCTGACTTCTGACCGATTCGGTCCGCCCTTCCTATTCTTTGTTCGACTCGCTGCGGATTATAGGGAAAGTCATAGTTGATTATCACACTCGCGACCTGGAGATCTATCCCTTCTGACAACATGTCTGTTGTAAGTAGTACCGCGGGCCCTTCGTATTGAGCGAAATCGCGCAGGGTCCTCTCGATCGTCCACGAATTATCCTCACCAGATACAGCAAAAGCCCGGAATCCATGTTCGTCGTTGGCTTTTCTGGAGAGATATCTTAACGTGGGAATCCATTGTGTGAACACTAGAGCTTTTGATGCTGGAGTGTGAGACAACCGTCCGAGAATTTCTAGTAAAGCATTCCATTTCGAATCGACACTGACAAGACCAAACTTGTCCGCAAGCTCTGCGCACTTGGTCCTTTCCTTCTGTGAGAGAGTTTTATGAATCTCCTCCCAGTTTTGTTGGTCCTCTTGATCCTGCAACTCCAGTTGATTCAATGAGTTCTTCCCCTTCTGCCAGACAGAGAAACCCTGCATACCGCTCCGCATCAGATCGATCATTGCCGGAAGACAAGACGAAAGCTGCCTTCGATGTACTAGAGTGAATGATGTCTTTAGAAAAGTGTCGACTTCTTGAAACAAGCTGTGCTCAGAGACTGTAATCTCGCGTCCGTCTTGCGATACTTCTTCCAAATGCCCATTCAATTCGATCGGGCAATTCGATATGGCCCTTGTCCTAACTTCTCCGACGCTTTTTCTCGTATTCCTTATGACATACATGGCGAGAGGATTTGCCGGGGGACCTCGCTCCTGGCTTGAAGCCGTTCTCTCTGAGTTTTCCGGTGTCTCGACCTTGTTTGAGTCCCGAAATGTCTCAATACAACGGTCGAATTCCGCTCTTGGGTAGGGTTTTCCCAGCACTACTTCCAAGACACGTCGAAGATCATCCAGTTCGATTTGGATGGGTGTAGCTGATAGAGCAATCAATCGAGTCGCAGCAGCAGAGAGTTTCACCCCGAGGGTTCGACGGAGCGTGTCGGACTCTCTCCCGATCATGTGATGTGCCTCATCGATTATTAGAAAGTCGATTGGCGATGCGATTGACAGCTGACGTGAATCGTTTCTTCTTCGCATGGAATCCATAGAGACGATTAGCTGAAAGTCCGTCGCGTGCTGAAGCGCGTGCCTCAGTCCTGAGGCGCTAACCTGTTTGAAACGTAGACCGAATCTTCTCCATAACTCGTCGCGCCATTTGTTACAGAGTGCAGACGGGCAAAGAATAATCACTCTGCGAATTTGGCTTCGACTCATCTCTTCGAGTAGGACATAACAAGCTTCGATGGTCTTTCCAAGTCCCACTTCGTCTGCGATCAGTAAGCGTCTCAGAGGCGATTCAAGGTATTTCATTAACGGCCGAAATTGGTACTCTTTGAAATCAGTACGAGCTAGGAAAACAGAACCCGCGGTTGGTTGACTGAGGTCAACGGCTCTGGTAACGAGCAAGGTGAAACCGTCCTGCGGGGACTTTGGAATCTGTGACATCACCTCGTACGTTTTAGAGAGCTCTACGGTGCCCGCAAAATCGGCAACTTTCTGGCCAATTCTTCGCAAGTGGGCTGTGTATGATGATTTCATCACGTCGTAGGAAACGCCTGTAACCAGGAATACGGAATTTCCAGTGTCCTTGGTTTTCACCGTTTTGCCGATGATCGACTCTGCCTGTTGTCCGGCTAGACTAGTGTATCCAGGCATCATTTGGTAATGGGTCACGCTAATTATGGATTGGAAAAGAATTACTTCGGCCCAATTTGGGTACCAAGACCGTTCAACTCACACCCAGGGCGGCGGATTGGTTCGAATTTTGACGCATGCATCTCGAAGAGAACTACTTCGATTTTCGAATTCTCGCCAGACCGCAGAATCCATCTTTGCGGAGTTGTGCCATCCACGCCTACCTTCAGTGGCAACGGATTCTATGTTACCCAATTTGTATAAAACTGAGCCATTGGTCCTGTGGAACATGGTCGCCAAGCCTTCGATTTCCGGGTCTTTATCACTCAGCTTGTTGCCTCTTCTAAGATACAAGTCCATTACGAGAATCACTTCTTCGCGCGTCCACCGAATACCGTGTCTACTTTGGCTCAACGCAGCTGCAGAACGAGGGGGGGGTTGGATTTCATTATATCGGGTCTGTCGTTCACGTAGTTGAGTTACGCAACAGGTTGATCAAGAAACAGTTCAGAAATCACCCTTCTGAGGTTGGGCTTAAGGGGTTAAGGAGGACCCTACTTTTTCGCCTCAAGCCGACGAATGACCTCTGTTGCCACAGCCTCGGATTCATCAATGTACATTAGTTGTTTCGACAGGTTTTGGGACTCGCAATCGGCTGCGAGACCCGTATCTTCTGTAATGAGAAGCAATTCCGGATTCCTTTTCAAGTGTTCAATTACCTTGTCGTCGAGTATGCTTTTGCTAGTGTCCTTGTCGCCCGAGATTTCCGTCACGTCTCTTACCTTCCTTCCCGTTCCAGCAAGGAAGGGCCGCAAGCCCAAAGACTGAGGGTCTAGAAACAAATCCATGGTTTTCTCGAGAAGTCGACGCTCCCAAAGGGCAAGCGCCCTCTGCATGTTGTCGACGTTCTCATTTTCCCATGTCGAGTGGTGGGCATTCCTGACCACTTTCTCCGCCTCTTGCTTTGGTTCTCCAGTTGCCATCAAATGAGCCATTGCGCAAGTAGGACTTCGACCGTTGCCACCAAAACAATGAAGGTATACTTTTCCACACGCGCTCTTTTCCTCTTCTATCCACTTATGCACCCTCTGGAACGCCGCGGAAAGCTCGAGTGGCTCAGGATGATTCTTTATCTTTGCACAGTTGTAGTCGATTCTATAGCTTCCAGCATATCTTCTCTCCAGGTCGCTGTCGGTGAGGTCGATTAGTCGTGTAACCCCATTGGCTTTGAGATTCTCCCACGTGGGGCCTTCTCCTAACATTGATTGCAACCTCGGTTTCGGTCCCACCGCCAGGTAGGGAACAATCCAATTCAACAAGTCAGGTCACCGAACTTCTCTTGTTCTGAGGCCGGATTATTACCTTCCGGGAATGAGTCATTAGACTCTATCATGATATCATTCTTCATGCCGTGAAAACCGGTTACCTGAGAAAGTCCCTCTCCCAAAAAACGTCAAAAAGTTGTGATTCGCGACACAAACTCGCAATTGGCGGGTGATTATCAAGGAGTAGTCTTTTCTCCCCCTCTCTTCGAGGACAGGAATCACACAGACTGTTCCGCTGTAAACCTGACAAGCGCAGAGCAAGGCTAGATCGGAAATCGGGGCAGGTGATTCGAGATCACGCGATACTCACGCTGATTTCTGCGCTTAATCTGCATTGGAAAAACGGTCGACTGTTCTGTTCTGCGCTCTGAATTGGAAGACTCGCCCGGAACAGTTTCGACTGGCGGGACCCCTCTCTAGAAATTCTCAAAAGCAGTTGCTCCTTGCCACGCAGAGTGCCCGATCGGATATTTCGTTCGGCCGGTGGCCGAAAAGCGATAAATCTGCAAGTCTTGTGAAGGAATCTTGAGACGCAAGGTTGGTCTTCCCGCCGAAAGTTTTGAGCGAGGCATGGGTAAGGTCGATGGCGGCTTGTGAGTGCAGATTGGCTGATCATCAGCATGCTGTTCCTTGCGGGGTCTCGCTTCGTCTAGCTAATCGAGGTAGTGAGGGTGAGGGGGCTTGGGAGGCGCATCATATAGTCCCAGAGAGTGAGGGAGGGTCTGACAAGTTGGACAACTGCGCCATTATGTGTTGGCCATGTCACAGTAAGACCCTCTGACACGGGAAGGGGCGGATTCACCGCTCATGCTTTTGAAACAGAAAAATGGAGATTTGGGTATTCGTGCTTCTAGATCGTTAGTTTGCCGTTGTGGACTAAAGGCTGGCCGTCTACCGTTACCGTCGCTTTGGAGAGGCTGGCTTGGAACTGGAGAGTGCTCTTGTTCTCTCCTTGCAAGTACTGGTTTTCTCCGATTCCGATTGTGACTGTTCCGAGGCTCACGTAGTCCGCGAGGAATCCGGGCTTGATTGCTTGGTTGAGGCCTATGCTGAGGTTTGCGACCTGGTCCTTGTCGCCGGTAGATGGGTCGTAGAGTTTCTGGAACGCGTCATGGTTCGCCTCAGCCGCAGTCTTGACCAGTCTCCCCTTTTGGAACTCCCAGCTTATTCCCTTGATCAACTGGCCGAGGATCGGTACTGTCATGTCAGAATGGAAGCTTCCCTCTGTCGTGCCTCTCTTCGGTGCGAGTGTGACATAGCCCGTGGGTATGCTGGTGAAGACGAAGCCTTTGTTCCGGTCTTCCTCATCGATAATTCCATCTTCGACGAAGACTGGGTGTCGTCCGATCTCCATCTTCACTTTGGTCCCTTCACTGGTGACTTCGACCTGCCGGCCATGTTCCAAAGTCCGGGCGAGTTTCTTTCCGAGCTGGGCAATCTTCTCATAATCCGCGTTACTCGCTTCCTCCACGTTTCTCCTCCACGCTTCATAGTTGAAGCCGTAGGTCTTGGCTCTCGGCTCAGTAACGTAGCCCACCTGTAAGTCTACGCTCCGCACCTTCCTCTCCCTAATCTTGTCGTACGTCTTCTGGAAAGACTCGAAGAGAGCACCCATCTGCGATCCTTGCACGCTTCTGTATGTCTGAGGATCTTCCGGACCAAAGATGTTGACGGCAGCGTCAGTCTCATCGAAGAGCGCGAGAGTGTGGCGTAACGGTTTGCGGAGATTCTCAGCGGGAAGCTCCGTGAGGCTCTTCCACCAGAACTCGTCCGTCTCTAGGGTTACAAGCGGGAGACCTCCAGCCTTTCTCACCTGGTAGGCCAGCTGACTTGCGAGTGGCAAGGTGTGCTGCCAAGTGTTGATCACAACCGTCTCGTCAGGCTTTACGCGAAGGCTAGTGTTTACCACTGTTTCTGATAGAGTCTTTGGCATTGATAATTTTCCCGAGAAAACCGTTCAGCGTTATTACAAATAACACTTGTGCCCCGGCTCACCGGAGATATGACTT
>WNGR01005827.1_pt1 | contig 39484 bp, 36 predicted proteins | sample 5407581 | NCBI WGS metagenome assembly WNGR01 (sample SAMN13153383, study PRJNA577476) | soil metagenome | isolation source: 80 cm soil or saprolite under Garry oak tree replicate 2 | place: USA:California | collected 2016-06-15 | reverse complement strand
CGCATGCCGGCTTCTATTACGCGCCCGATCCGTCCTCGCAGATCGCCTGCTCGATCGGCGGCAATGTCGCGGAAAATTCCGGCGGCGTGCACTGCCTGAAATACGGCATGACCACCAACAACGTGCTCGGTTGCGAGATTGTGCTGATGAGCGGCGAGATTTTGCGCATCGGCGGCAAATCGCCGGAAAATTCCGGTTACGATTTGATGGGCGTCATCACCGGCTCCGAAGGCCTGCTCGGCGTCATCACCGAGATCACGGTGCGCATCCTGCAAAAGCCGGAGACGGCCCGTGCGCTGTTGGTCGGCTTCGCGCAAGTCGAGGCAGCCGGCGAGTGCGTGGCGCGCATCATCGGCGCCGGTATCATTCCCGGCGGCATGGAGATGATGGACAAGCCCGCGATCCACGCCGCGGAAGCCTTCGTCCATGCCGGCTATCCACTCGATGTCGAGGCGCTCCTCATCATCGAGCTCGACGGTCCCTCCATCGAGGTCGATGAGCTGATCACGCGCGTCGAGACGATCGCAAATGGCTGCGGTTCGACCACCTGCCAGATCTCGACCTCGGAAGCCGAGCGCAATTTGTTCTGGGCGGGCCGGAAAGCGGCGTTTCCGGCGGTGGGCCGCATCTCGCCCGACTATCTCTGCATGGACGGCACTATTCCCCGCGGCGCGCTGCCGAAGGCGCTGGCGCGCATCCGCGAGCTCTCGGAAAAATACCAGCTCGGCTGCGCCAACGTGTTTCACGCCGGCGACGGCAATCTGCACCCCCTGATCCTGTACGATGCCAACAAGCCCGGCGAGATCGAACGCGCCGAAGCCTTCGGCGCCGACATCCTGCGCGCCTGTGTCGAGTTCGGCGGCGTGCTCACCGGCGAGCACGGCGTCGGCATCGAGAAGCGCGACCTGATGCCGGAGATGTTTTCCGAGATCGACCTCAACCAGCAGCAGCGGCTGAAATGCGCGTTCGATGCGCAGGGCCTGCTCAATCCCGGAAAAGTGTTTCCGACGCTGCATCGCTGCGCCGAGCTCGGCCGTATGCATGTGCATGCCGGGAAGGTGGCATTCCCGGATATTCCGCGGTTCTAGGCTCGCGATGAGTGAATTCAGTGCGAGCTATCATATTCGTCTCGGCGAAGGTATCGACGCGCAGAAGTTGCTACGCCAAGCCAAAGCCAGTGGCGTCGTCTTTGGACCGGCGAATGGATGGCTGAGCTTCGTTCCGTACGCCGGCTTGGCCAGCTATCGAAGCGCGGGCGAAGCTCGTTTCGCTGATTATCTCGCGAAGCTGACCGGCCTTCCCGTTCTGTATTATTGCTACGCCGAGGACCATGGCTGGAGCTTCGCACTCGCGGACAAGGAGCGCCCCTTGGTCCAGTTCGCGTGCTGGTGGGACCCGCAGCCGGCGGTCGAGCGCGACCAATTCGATCCGCTCGCGCTCGCTCCCTTTGTCGCAACGGAGGCGCTCGAGCCGCTGCTTCGTCCGTTCGACAACAGGGAGGCGATGGGCGCGCAACCGGCCTATCGGTTCGGCGAGTTGCTCGGTCTTCCCGCGTACCAATGGTTGTCCCCTGATCTGGCGCAGAACCACACACAGGACCTTCTCGATTGGGACGGTCGCAAGCTCGGCACCAAGCCGGCCAGCGCGGCGGTGCGGTTTCAGCTTCCTCCAAATCGAAAGATTACGCTCCCAAAACCCGGTCCCAGCGCGCGCGAGGCGCTGAATCTCATCACCCCGTTCATGGCGCAATTCAAACCGCCCTGGAGCCTGACGAGGGTGCAAACTTACGGCTTCGCGGTCCCCGATGGTCGCGGCGTTTGGCTGGCGCAATGGCGCTACGGTGACAGCGGTGACACGGCGCAGGCTGTCCTCATGGCCGATGGCCGGTTGTTGTTCAGTGCAGATTCAGCACCGTCTTATGCGACGGATTATCTGATGAGAGCGATGCACTTGCCAGAGAAGTGGCTCGACAGCCCCGAAATTACCGCGATCATGGCAAACCTGCCCATTCCCAACGGATTTGACGGAGGGCGCTCGGGAGCCATGACCCTCAGGTCGTTCAACGACCATCCGCACCTCTGGGAAATCTTGGTCGCTGGCGACCGGGGCAAGGTCGGATCTTCCTCGTCCTGGGTCGTCTATGTCGATGCTGTTTCGGGAGAAGTCCTCGCCGAAATCCACAGTCGGAAGGTCGACGACCAGGTTTCGGTCGCGCGTGAGAGGCGGCGATTGGCAGGAGACGCATCACCAGGAGTGACGTGGGGCCGAACGGCACGGCGAGGCCGCGCCGTTGGCTTTCCTGATGCTGCGTCTACAGCAGCCCGTACTGAGCCCGCTCGCGCTTCGCCAGCAGCGGCAGCGCTTCGCCGGCGATGTAGGTCTTGAAATGTGCGCTCTCCTGGTGCGCCTTGAAGGCCGCCTCGTCGCGGAACAGTTCGTAGAACAGGAACTGGGCCGGATTGTCCTTGGCGCGGCTGATCAGGAACAATTTTACGCCCGGCTCGCTTTGCGCTTCCGGGAGGAAGCCGCGCAGGATCTCGGCGACCCTGTCGGCCTCTTCGGCCTTGGCCTCCCATTGCGCCACGACCAGAAGGCCGCCGCCGCTGATCGCCTCGTTGATCGTTCGCTGGTTCTGTTGGGTCATGGTGGAACTCCCTTTCCGCGTGGCCCCGCGGTCGCAACGGGCGCGGGGACAATTCGATCAATAGCGAAATTTGCAAGAGAATGGTTCGATAGAGACCGAAGTGAGGATGTCGCGATGCTCTCTGACCCTCATGGTGAGGAGGCCGCGCAAGCGGCCGTCTCGAACCATCAAGGCCCGCTGCTCCGTCCCGGGCCTTCATCCTTCGAGACGCCGCTTGCGCGGCTCCTCAGGATGAGGGCCAGGGCCGCCGACGAGTTGCTACGAGGCGTCGGGAAATTTGATTTCCGCCTCGAATTTCGCTACCCGCTGATGGGTGGATACGCTCAAGGTACGTGACGCCAAAGACGTCGAAGAGGTGGTGCGCGCGGCGATTGCCAATGAGCAGCCGCTCGAGATCATCGGCCATGGCAGCAAGCGCAGCATTGGGCACACGATGGCGACTAACGCCGTGCTCGATCTCTCCGCGCTGAGCGCGGTGACCTCCTACGAGCCCAATGAACTGATCGTCACGCTCCAGGCCGGCGCGCCGGTCGCCGACGTACTTTCGCTGATCGATTCCAAGAACCAGCAATTCGCCTTCGAACCGATGAACACCGCGCCGCTGCTTGGCGCGCCGGCGCTCGGGACCATCGGCGGCATGATCGCGGCTGGCCTCGCCGGCCCGCGGCGCATCAAGGCGGGCGGGGCGCGGGATCATCTGCTGGGGGCGCATGCCGTTTCGGGCTTCGGCGACAGCTTCAAGACCGGCGGCAAGGTGGTGAAGAACGTCACCGGCTATGATCTCTGCAAGCTGCTGGCGGGGTCCTGGGGCACCCTGTCTGTCATGACCGAGGTTACACTGAAGGTGATGCCCAAGCCGGAAGCCGAGCGGACGCTACTGCTCTGCGGGCTCGACGATGCCGCCGCCAACAAGGCGATGACCGCCGCGCTCGGCTCGCCCTTCGACGTCTCCGCTGCCGCCCACCTGCCGAAATCGGCATTCCGGGCCAGGACCGACGGACTTGGCGATATCGCAGGCCAGGGCGAGGTGCTGACCTTGCTACGGCTCGAGGGCATCACGGCCTCCGCCGCCCACCGCGCCGGCTCGCTGCGCGAATTGCTGGCGCCGTTTGGAACCGCGACCCTTATCGAGGACGCGGCGTCTTCGGCGCTGTGGGCCACCATCCGCGATGTCCTGCCGTTCGCGGCCAGCGGCGCGCTGGGCGTCTGGCCGGTGTGGCGGATCGTCTGTCCACCGGCCTCAGGTGCGGCACTCGGCGCGCAATTGGCGCGCGAGACCGGCGGCGACGTCATCTACGATTGGGGCGGCGGGCTGATCTGGGCGGCGCTGCCGCCGAAGGGCGATGCGCACGCCCCGGCCGTGCGCCAGCGCGCCAACGCCGTTGGCGGGCATGCCACGCTGATCCGGGCGGCCGAGGACGTCAGGCGCAGTGTCGATGTGTTCCATCCACAAGCTCCGGGTGTCACCGCCCTGAGCGAGCGGGTCCGCGCCAGCTTCGATCCAAAAACCATTCTCAACCGGGGACGGCTGGCGCGGGGCACTGCGGCATGAAGACCGAATTCTCACTCGCGCAGCTCGCCGATCCCGACATCGCGGAAGCCGACAAGATCCTCCGCGCCTGCGTCCATTGCGGCTTCTGCACCGCGACCTGCCCGACCTATGTGCTGCTTGGCGACGAGCTCGATAGCCCGCGCGGCCGCATCTATCTGATCAAGGAGATGCTGGAGAAGGACCAGACGCCGACGGCGGAGGTGGTCAAGCATGTCGACCGCTGCCTGTCGTGCCTGGCCTGCATGACGACCTGCCCCTCCGGGGTGAACTACATGCACCTCGTCGATCAGGCCCGGGTCAGGATCGAGCAGCGCTATCAGCGGCCGCTGACTGAGCGGCTGTTGCGCCAGGTGCTGGCCTTCGTCCTGCCCGATCCGCAGCGGTTCCGCATCAGCATGCGGCTGGCGCGGCTGGCCCGGCCCTTCGCGGTCTTCCTGCCGACCCCGCGGCCATCAGCCACGCCCGGCCTGATCCAACGCATCAAGGCGATGCTGGAGCTGGCCCCGGGCCGGCTGCCGTCGCCCGGTCCTGCCGCCGGCAGCGTGTTCGCGGCACTCGGCAAGAAGCGCGGCCGGGTCGCGCTGCTCCAGGGCTGCGCCCAGCAGGTGCTGGCGCCGCGCATCAACCAGGCCGCCATCAGCCTTCTCACCCGCCACGGCATCGAGGTCGTGCTGGTCAAGGACGAGCAATGCTGCGGCGCGCTCACCCATCACCTCGGCCACGACGATGATGCGCTGGCGCGGGCCCGCGCCAATGTCGCGGCGTGGCAGAAGGAGGCGGCAGGCGAGGGGCTCGACGCCATCCTGGTGACGGCGTCCGGCTGCGGCACGGTGATCAAGGACTACGGCTATCTCCTGCGCGAGGATCGCGCGCTTGCCGCCGATGCCGCGCGGGTCTCCGCGCTCGCAAAGGACATCACCGAATACGTCGCCGGTCTCGGGCTCGCGCCGACGACGCGACAAGACAACATCGTCGTCGCCTATCACTCCGCATGTTCGTTGCAGCACGGGCAGAAAATCACGGGCCTTCCACATTCTCCAGCCCGACCTTGCGGGCAGGTTGCGCGATCGCAAGGTCGCCAACATCGCGAGCGTCAAGCCGGACATGATTGCCGCGGGCAATATCGGCTGCATGGTGCAGATTGCCAGTGGCACGTCAGTTCCGGTCGTGCACACGATTGAGCTTCTCGATTGGGCTACGGGCGGGTCGCGGCCGGCATTGAATTCGTCGAGCTGAGCTTTCGTCCCGGGGTGACGGCCGAAGACGCCCGATCGACCATTGTTCGGCGGCAACAGGAGGACCACGATGGCGAAAGCGAAGAAGAAAAAAAGCAAGAAGGCCAAAAAGGCCAAGAAGGTCGTAGCGGCGAAGAAGACCGCGAAGAAGGCCGGCAAGAAGAAGTCGGTCAAGAAATCAGCGAAGAAGACGGCGAAGAAGTCTGCCAAGAAGGCCGCACCGAAGAAGGCCGCCAAGAAGACTGCAAAGAAGGCTGTGAAGAAGGTCGCGAAGAAAGCGGCACCGAAGAAGGCGAAGGCAGCTCCTGCGCCGAAGCCGTCAGCGCCGGTCGCGGCTCCGGCTCCCGAGCCTGCCGCCGAGACCAGCTGGGCGATGCCTTCGTCTTCTGCGGAACCGACGCCGGCCGAGGGCCAAGGTTAGGTCCAACGGTAGGTCAAGGTCGGGCCAAGGCCAGGTTCAGTCCCTATCCCGATCGAAAGTCAGGAAGGCCGCAGCGGTGACGCTGCGGCCTTTTTGCATCGCCGCCGCGGCTGCTGGAGGCTGCCGCTTTTCGAGTCAGCCTGATTCGTAGCGTGCACGCCACGGGACCGCAGGCCACGTACTAACACGGTCCTCCGCTGCCCTTTGGAATGCAAATAATGTGATCGAGAAGCAACACCGGCTGACAACCTTTCGTGGAATCGCCAGAACGCCTAAAAAGTCGGCAGATGCCCGCGTTTTTTGCTTCACGGTTCACGTCCCTCAATCCAGATTGCCGCTGTAACGAAATTTGCAATCAGGTCGGGTGTCCCGGGGGGCTTCCGGAACTCGACTGGGGTCTAAGAACTGGTGATGGGGATCGAAATGAAAAAAGTGGCTTTGTTGGCAACGGCGCTGGCAATGGTGACGGGTTCGGCTTTTGCGGCAGACATGCCCTTGAAGGCAGTCAAGGCTCCGCCGCCGCCCGCGTTTGACCCCTGGGATGTCGCCTTCGGCGGCGCGGTCATGAGCGACTACATCTTCCGCGGTGTCACTCAGTCGAACCACCAGCCCTCGGTCGCCGCCTATATCGAGCCGCGCTACAACGTCACCAAGGACCTCCAGCTGTACGCCGGCGTGTCCGCGGAGAGCATCTCCTTCGCCAACCGCGCCGCTGCTGAAGTCGACATCTACGGCGGTATCCGCCCGACCTTCGGCGCCTTCGCGTTCGACTTCGGTGTCTGGGGCTACCTGTATCCGGGCGGAAGCTGCGCCGACAACGTCGGTGTCATCACCGCCGGCGGCGCGCTCATTCCTGGCGGCGGCGTTTGCCCGATCAGCACGACCACGATCTTCCTTGCTGACGGCAACGTCATGAAGAAGAACGTCAGCTTCTTCGAAGTCTACGGCAAGCTGAACTACACCATCAACGACAACTGGGCCGTCGGCGTGAACGAGTACTACTCGCCGAACTTCCTGAACTCGGGTGCCTGGGGCAACTACGCTTCGTTGACGGCGAAGTGGACCGCGCCGAGCACGACGTTCGGCGCTTCCGGCGTCGGCATGTATGTCTCGGGTGAGTTCGGCCGGCAGTGGCTCGGCACCTCGGACGCTTTCTATGGCATCCCCGGAACGATCTATGCCAACGGCATTCCCTACAAGGACTACAACACCTGGAACCTCGGCGTTGGTTTCACCTACAAGGTGTTCACGCTGGACCTGCGTTACTCCGGCACCGACCTGAACAAGGGTGATTGCAACGCCTTCACCAGCGCCTTCAACGCTACCGGCACCACCAACGTGACCGCGATCAACCCGGGCGGCGCCGGCTCGAACTGGTGCGGCTCGGCGGGTATCGCCAAGCTGTCCTTCGACCTGACGGCGATGAGCAACCTGAAGTAAGTTTCTTCCTGAAGCGACTTGACGAGGGCGGCAGAGCAATTTGCCGCCCTTTTGCTTTGGGGGCTGTGGAGGTGCGCGGCCTTCATGGTTCTCCAGGCGATGCGAAGCATCGTCCGGGAGACGCGCCGTAAGGCGGCGCTCCTCACCATGAGGGTCTAAGATTTCGCAAGGAAGCACGACCTCATCCTGAGGGCCCGCCAAAGGCGGGCGTCTCGAAGGATGGCCGCAAGGAAACTGCCTACCCGGCTCTTCAAAAGCCCCGGGCGGACGCCGCCGCGCCTTTGCGCCTCAGCGCGCCGTGCTCGGCTCCGCCTTGGTCCGCTCGTCGCCGAGGACGTGGATCTCGCCGTCCTCCACCATCGCCACCTTGCGGGTGTGGAAGGCATCGAGCGTCGAACGGTGGCCGATCGAGACGATGGTGGCCTGCGGCAGCTTCTCCGTCAGCAGCCGATACAGCCGGGCCTCGGAGGGCTCGTCGAGCGAGGCGGTGGCCTCGTCCAGGAACAGATAGTCCGGCGCATGCAGCAGTGCACGGGCGAGCCCCAGGCGCTGCTGCTCACCGAGCGACAGCATCCGGTTCCAGTGGCCATCCTCGTTGAGCCGCTCAGCGAGGTCAGGCAGGCCGACCGCCAGCAACGCGTCCTTGATCTGCTCGGGCGCGAACGTACCGCGCTCGGCAGGATAGACCACGGCATCGCCGAGCGGGCCGACCGGGAAATAGGGGCGTTGTGGTAGCATCATGAGCTTGGCCTTCCCGGGGACGGCGATGTTACCCGTGCCGAACGGCCAGATGCCCGCGACGGCGCGGAACAGCGTCGATTTGCCGGAGCCGGACGGCCCGGTGACCAGCACCCGCTCCGACGGGCGGATGGCGAAAGCGTCGGCCGAGACCAGCGGCTTCCCGTTGGGCAATTTCACCAGCAACTGCTCGAGCGCGATTGCCGCGCCGCCAGCGGACGGCGCGAGGCCGATGGTCGGCTCGTGCTCTGCGAGATGAGCGGCGGAGCTGACCGACATCTCGAAGCCGTCGAGACGGGCGACCACCGAGCGCCACTCTGCGATCGTGCGGTAAGCTGTCACGAAGAACGACAGCGCATCCTGGACGGTGCCGAATGCCGAGCCGGTCTGCATCATGTCGCCGAGCTGGATGCTCTTGGCGAAATAGGCCGGAGCCACCACCACATAGGGGAAGATCACCGCGGCCTGCCCATAGCTCGCAGTGAAGGTGGTGAGGCGCTTGGTCCGGCTCATGATCGCGTACCAGTTCTCGATCACAGATGCGAAGCGACGCAAGAGTCCCCCGCGTTCGGCGCTCTCTCCCTTGAGCAGAGCGATCTGTTCGGAATTCTCGCGTACCCGCATCAGGTTGAAACGGAAGTCTGCTTCATAGCGCTGCTGCTCGAAATAGAGATTGATGAGCGGTGCGCCAACCCAGTGCGTCAATGCCGTACCCAGGATCGCGTAAGCCAGCGCACACCAGACCAGGAAGCCGGGAACGACGAGATCGGTGCCGAAAATATGCAAGGGCGCCTTGTTGGACAGTCCCCACAGGATCACCATGAACGACGCCAGCGTAACGATCGACGAGAGCAGACCCAAACCAATGCTGAGTGTCTGCTCGACGAAATTCTTGACGTCATCGGTGATGCGCTGGTCCGGGTTGTCGGCCGCGTCGCCTTTGAGCTGCATTCGATAGTGCGTGGCGCCGTCGAGCCATTCACCGAGATAGTGCCTGGTCAGCCATTGCCGCCAGCGGATTTGGAGCCACTGGTTGAGGTAGAGCTTGTAGACCTGGAGCGCGATATAGACGGAAGCGAGGACGAGGAAGATCCAAATCTCCTTGACGAAACTATCGAGCTCATACGCCTGAAGTGCGTTGAAAAACCGGTTCTGCCACTGGCTGAGCAGGACATTGACCGCGACCAGCACCAACTCCATCGCGATCACCGCGGCCAAGAGGCCACGGCCAGCCCATTTGTCCTCCGATCGGAAATAAGGACCGGCGATTCGCCAGACGGTCGCGAGCGTGGCGCTGATGTTCTTCACAGAGCTTTGTCTCCTGCGGGGATGTACGCAAATGCCTGGAGCCAAATGGCTGAGGCAATGGCGGGAATAAGCGCGCTTAGACTAAAGTCGCAAGTCGTGCAATTTGCGTTGGCTTGTCGCGGCTTGCAACCCTAGCATGGGCGCAACGGCGCGGGGTGGGGGGCCTCCGGGACTTCGCGAGCTTGTGAGCGGGCGGGACAGCCGCATTCGCAACACATTCGCCAAGAGCACACAGGCTCCCTCAGCCACCGCGTCAAGCAGGCTCGCCGTCCACGCTGGCCGGCCTGCCACATAAACGCGTGGGGGAGGAAGACTATGTGGAATCAAATCTATGATCCGCTGAACAGCCCCGTGCTGTCCACGATCGCGGCGGCGGTGCCCGTCGTCACGCTGCTGGTCCTGATCGCGAGCGGGCGCGTTCAGGCTCACATCGCAGCCATCATCGCCGTGATCGTGACCAACCTGATCACGATTTTCGTCTTCACCATGCCGGTGAACATGTCGATCCGCGCCTCGATCCTGGGCATCGTGACCGGCTTCTTTCCGATCGGCTGGATCGTCCTCAATGTCATCTTCCTCTACCAGGTGACGGTGACGACCGGGCGCTTCGAGCTCTTGAAGCGTGCGGTCGGCGGCGTCACCGAGGACCGGCGGCTGCAACTGCTGCTGATCGCCTTCTCCTTCGGCGCGTTCTTCGAGGGCGCTTCAGGCTTCGGCACGCCGGTCGCGATCACCGGTGCGGTGCTGATCGGGCTCGGCTTCTCGCCGCTTGCGGCCTCCGGCCTGTCGCTGATCGCCAACACGGCGCCCGTCGCCTATGGCGCGCTGGGCACGCCGATCCAGGGCCTTGCCTCGGTCACGGGCCTCGATCCCTACATCCTCGGCGCGATGGTCGGGCGGCAATTGCCGTTCTTCTCGCTGATCGTGCCGTTCTGGGTGGTGTGCGCGTTCGCGGGCTGGAAGGGCATGAAGGATGTCTGGCCGGCGATCCTCATCACCGGCGTGTCGTTCGCGGTCCCTCAATTCGTGATCTCCAACTACGTCAATCCCTGGATCGTCGACATCGGGGCGTCGTTGATCTCGATGGGCGCGCTGATCCTGTTTCTGAAGGTATGGCAACCCAGGCAGCTCTGGCTGTCGCCCGCGCTGCGCGGCCGCGATGAATCGGCCTCCACCATGGCTGCGGCAAAACCGCTCGACAAGACGCCGCTGACGCAGGGCGAGCTCTTCAGCGCGTTGCTGCCGTGGATCATCGTCTGCGTCGTGATGCTGATCTGGGGCAACGGCGCGTTCAAGACCTGGGCAAACGGTATCTTCACCTGGAACTATCCCGTTCCCGAACTCCACCAGATGATCAACAAGATGCCGCCGGTCGCGCCAGGGCCGACCAAGGAAGGCGCGGTGTTCGGCTTTACCTACCTGTCCTTCACCGGCACGGGCATGCTGATCGCGGCGATCATCTCTGGCGTCCTGATGGGCGTCGGTCCGGGCCGGCTGCTGACCGAATATGGCCGCACCATCCGGCTCTGCGCGATCTCGCTGATCACGATCTCGGCGATGCTCGCGATCGGTACGCTCACCCGGCTGTCCGGCGTCGACGCGACGCTGGGTCTTGCGTTTGCCGCAACCGGCGTGCTTTATCCCTTCTTCGGCACGCTGCTCGGTTGGCTCGGCGTGGCGCTGACGGGATCGGACACGTCCTCGAACATCCTGTTCGGCAACCTCCAGAAGATCACCTCCCAACAGCTCGGCCTGTCGCCGATTCTGATGGCGGCGGCGAACTCGTCCGGCGGTGTGATGGGCAAGATGATCGATGCGCAATCGATCGTGGTCGCTTCGACCGCGACCAACTGGTACGGCCATGAGGGCACGATCCTTCGCTTCGTGTTCTGGCACTCGATCGTGTTGGCCTCCCTGGTCGGCGTGCTCGTGACGTTGCAGGCCTATGTCTGGCCGTTCACGGCGCTCGTCCTGAAGTAGCGGGCGACGTCCGGCTTCGACACAAATCCCCGCGGGATCATCCCGCGGGGATTTTTGTGTCTTGAATCGACGAACCTTCTCAAAGGCTTCGCCGTCTTATAGAAGACCCGGAAAATCGGGTCGGTCGAGAGGTCTCATGGTTTCGTTCAAGCGGATGGTATGTGCGGCGGCCGCGGTGCTTGCGATGTCCACTGTCGCGCGTGCGGAAGAGGGCTTCCCCTTCGGCACCGAGATGACGCTCGAGGCGGTGCCGCAGCCCGGCTCGAAACGGATCCCGAACATCGAGATCGGCGACAATGGCGAGGTCGTGCTGGAGCTTTGGTGCAAAGGCGGCAAGGGCCAGTTTTCCGTTGCCGGCAACACCGTGATCTTCGTCCCCGGCCAGATCCAGGACCGTTCCTGCCCGCCCGCCAGGGCCCAGGCCGATGATGATCTCGTCGCGGCGCTCGCCAGCGTCGAGACCTGGAAGCGCCAGGGCGACGTGCTCACACTGACCGGCCCGAAGCCGCTGCGCTTTCGCGCCAACGGGAATTGAGTCCCACTCTCGTGTCCCGGACGCGGTGCAGCACGAAGTGATGCGCCGCTGAGCCGGGACCCATCACCATCCGCGACTTCGCTTGCGGCTCTGGGCCCCGGCTCTGCAGCGCTTCGCGCTGCGTCCGGGGCACGAGAGCTCTATTTCCACACCGACTTGTCGGCGTCCCAGCGCTGGCCCTTCAACTCCTTGGCGAGCGCCTCGACCGAGCCGTTGTCGTCCGCCTGGTCGGCTTCCTCGTCGGCCGACGCCTCGTCAGACAAATTGAGCTTGGCGCCGGTGCTCTCATCAGTGGTCGTGGTCGAGGGGCTGCCGATCCACAGCATCAGCCGGTCGGTCGTGCCCGGCTTGTCGGCGGAGACGAGGCCTGCGACCTCGATCGTGTCGGTGAGTTCGAGCGCCGGGAAATCCTGGTTCGGCCGCTTGAAGACGAGCTTGAGCTTGCCGGTGGCGGGGCTGAAGTTTTGCGAGACCGGCTTGGCCGCGAGCGTCCTGCTCAACACGCCCGCGACCGCGGTCGCGAGCTTGTCGCGGTTGATCTTGTCGCCGTCGCGCCAGTCGGCCGCGGCGATGCGGATGGAGCGATCCATCTCGGTCATCCCTGAGGTCCAGCCCGCGGCGGTGACGCCCGGCGTTGCCTTGAATTTCGCGAGCAGCGCGGCCGCGCGCTCCGGATCGACCGACATGTTGATGGTCTGCTCGCCGGCGCGCAGCGCGTCGCAGCCGACGGTCAGGCTCGCCAGCGTCACCTCGATGTCCTGACCCTTGAGGCTCTTCAGGAAGTCGGTCGCAGCGTCCAGCTTGACCTTGACCGCGATCGCTTCCGGCGAGACTTCGGTAAAATCCTTCGGCTGCGGCGTGATGCCGTCATCGGTGGTCTGGTTGTCCAGAAATTCCTTCTCGCTGAGATCGGAATTGTCGGGCGAGGCGACCTCGGTCACGGCCTGCCCGATTCCGATCTGGCCGCGGAATTCGAAGGTGTCGCCGGTCGGCTTGCGCGCGAGCTTGACGGTGACGGGCGCCTTCTCGCCAAGGCTCTGCGTCGTGCCGGTCAGCGTCTGGCCCGCGACCTGGAGATTGACGACGAAGCGGTCCTTGCGGTCGGAACTCTTTGCGACGGGGTAGCAGACGTCGAGCACGGCCGCCGTCACCGTCTTGCCCGACCGCGTCTCCTTCAGGATCACGTCGGCATTGCCGTCCATCAACCCGTCGATCGAGGTGAAATAGCGCGTCTCCGTCCCACCGGGCGCCGTCGCCTTCGGCGACAGCTTCATTTGGGCGGAGGCGACTTCGGGCGAGACGGCAAGCAGAGCCGCCAAAAAGGCTGTTGAGCAAACCAGAAGCGCGCGCATCGACGAAATCCTCGAGCAATGGAGCATGATCCGGAAAAGTGTGAAGCGGTTTTCCGAAAAGATCATGCTCAAACGATAGAATCGGCGCCACCGTAGTGGGTTTTGGCCGTCGGTTGAATCGGAAAGCTTGGGCCATGGTCGGCAAAAAAGAAGGCCGCCCGGAGGCGGCCTTCGCAACATTGCAATGGAACGAACGGCTTAGAAGCCGCCCATGCCGCCGCCGCCCGGCGCGGGTGCGGCTTCCTTCTTCGGCGTCTCGGCGACCATCGCCTCGGTGGTGACCAGCAGGCCGGCGATCGAGGCGGCGTCCTGGAGCGCGGTGCGCACCACCTTGGCGGGGTCGATGATGCCCTTCGCGACCATGTCGACATAGTCTTCGTTCTGGGCGTCGAAGCCGAAGGTCTCGGACTTGTTCTCCAGGATCTTGCCGACGACGATGGAGCCTTCGAGGCCCGCGTTCTCGGAGATCTGGCGGACCGGGGCTTCCAGCGCCTTCAGCACGATGTTGATGCCGGCCTGGACGTCGGCATTGGCGTTGGTGAGACGACCGACCGCCTTCTTGGCGCGGAGCAGCGCTACGCCGCCGCCGGGGACGATGCCTTCCTGCACCGCGGCGCGGGTGGCGTTGAGCGCGTCCTCGACGCGGTCCTTCTTCTCCTTGACTTCGATCTCGGTCGCGCCGCCGACGCGGATCACCGCGACGCCGCCGGCGAGCTTGGCAAGACGTTCCTGGAGCTTCTCGCGGTCGTAGTCCGAGGTGGTCTCCTCGATCTGCGCCTTGATCTGGCCGACGCGCGCCTCGATGTCAGGCTTCTTGCCGGCGCCCTTGACGATCGTGGTGTTCTCCTTGTCGATCACCACCTTGCCCGCGCGTCCCAGCATCTTCACCGTGACGTTCTCGAGCTTGGTGCCGAGCTCTTCCGAGATCAGCTGGCCGCCGGTCAGGATCGCGAGATCCTCCAGCATGGCCTTGCGGCGATCGCCGAAGCCCGGCGCCTTCACGGCGGCAACCTTCAGGCCGCCACGGAGACGGTTGACGACCAGGGTGGCCAGCGCCTCGCCCTCGACGTCCTCGGCGATGATGACGAGCGGCTTGCCCGACTGCACCACGGCTTCCAGCACCGGCAGCATGGCCTGCAGGCCCGAGAGCTTCTTCTCGTGCAGGAGGATGTAGGCGTCCTCGAGCTCGGCGGTCATCTTCTCGGCGTTGGTGACGAAGTAGGGCGACAGATAGCCGCGGTCGAACTTCATGCCTTCGACGATGTCGACCTCGGTGTCGAGCGACTTGTTCTCCTCGACGGTGATGACGCCCTCGTTGCCGACCTTCTGCATCGCCTGGGCGATCATCTTGCCGATGGCGGTGTCGCCGTTGGCCGAAATGGTGCCGACCTGGGCGACCTCGGAGGAGGAGGCGACCGGCTTGGCGCGCTTCTCGATGTCCTTGACCACGGCCGCGACCGCAAAGTCGATGCCGCGCTTGAGGTCCATCGGGTTCATGCCGGCGGCAACCGCCTTGGCGCCTTCGCGCACGATGGCCTGGGCCAGCACGGTCGCGGTGGTGGTGCCGTCGCCGGCGAGGTCGTTGGTCTTGGAGGCGACCTCACGCACCATCTGTGCGCCCATGTTCTCGAACTTGTCCTCGAGCTCGATCTCCTTGGCGACGGTGACGCCGTCCTTGGTGATGCGGGGCGCGCCGAACGACTTCTCGATGAGGACGTTGCGGCCCTTCGGGCCGAGCGTCACCTTGACGGCGTTGGCGAGAATGTCGACGCCGCGCAGCATGCGATCGCGCGCGTCTCCGGAAAACTTGACGTCCTTGGCAGCCATGGTCTGCAATCCCTGCTATTTCGTGATGTGTCTTGTTTCGTGATGTGTCTTGTGTGTTCGTCGCATCAATTCCGGGATCCGTTAAGGAGAGCCCGGCGAAATGATGGATGCCCGGACCTGATGATCCGGGCATGGCATTCAGCGGCCGTTCAGGCGTCTGGCCTTAGGCCATCACGCCCATGATGTCCGACTCTTTCATGATCAGGAGATCTTCGTTGTCGATCTTGACCTCGGTGCCCGACCACTTGCCGAACAGCACGCGGTCGCCGACCTTGAGGTCGATCGGGATCAGCTTGCCCGCTTCGTCGCGGCCGCCGGGGCCAACGGCGACGATTTCGCCCTGGGACGGCTTTTCCTTGGCGGTGTCGGGAATGATGATACCGCCCTTGGTCTTTGCCTCGGCATCGATACGTTTGACCACGACACGGTCATGCAGCGGACGAAATTTGGACTTAGCCATGACGTTTCCCTTTGGAGGCTCGGTTTTCCGAAAGCAGCGGAAGTGGGTGAGGGCAGCGCTGCCATCCACCCTCTCCGAGGATCGAACGGCGCGCTTAGCAATCGGTCTTTCCGAGTGCTAATAGTGCGCCCGGGAATATGGCTTGGCTGCGATCCTGTCAAGCAAAGGTGGTTAAGCGATTGGTGAGGCGGATATAGGATGGTGGCACTGGAAACTCGTTCGGGGCGCAGGCGTATATTAGGACGTCATTGCTCCGCCAGCGGTTTTGCGCTTGGCTGCGGGAGGGGTGCGGCCGTGGTCTTGCTCGGGGGAATGCCATGATCAGTTCAGCTCACGCACGCACGGTTGCCAATCTGGCGGCGGCCTCTTGCCTGGCGCTGCTGCTTGGCGCCTGCGGCGGCGGCTTGAGCCTGCCGTCCTTCTCTTCATCCTCGCCGCCGCCCGAGGCCGAGCCCGGCACCGGGCCGGAAATGCCGGCGTCCATCCGCGCCGACGAGATCGTCGGCCGCTGGGGGCTCGCCTCGTTCCAGAACCCGGCCGACCGCGCCCGCACCGAGGCCGCGGCACGGGCCCAGTGCAAGAACCCTTACGTGATCGGCGCCGGGACCTCCGGCGGCGTGGTCATGCATTTGGCCGACCAGGCAACACCGCAGGAATTGCGGCTGAAGGGGTCGCCCGGCGGCAAGAATTTTATCGGCCCGTCCGGCCCGACGCCTGGCGAGCAGGATCGCGAGATCGTCTCCTTCGACGGCCGCGTCATGATCACCCGCTTCGTCGACAAGGACGCCTCCACCCGCTACGGCAACATGGTCTACGTCCGCTGCGCGCCGCGGGCGTAGCATCTCCTCTTCGTCATGCCCCGCGAAGGCGGGGCATCCAGTACGCCGCGGCTTCTCGGCTCTAGCCTCGCTGTCTCTGGACTACTGGATCGTCCGCTTTCGCGGACGATGACAGCGGAGAGAACGCCCCCAAAAACAAAAACGCCGGCTTTCGCCGGCGTTTTTCTTTTCCGTCTGTCGCGTCCGATCAGTCGAACAGCGCGTCGATGTCGTCCTGCGAGGCGTGGCCGACGTCGCCGGCGAGCTTCGGGCCGTTGAGAAGCTTGTCGTCGTCGCTGCGGGTGTCGACCTGCGGCACGACGTGGGACTTGATCGCGTCGACGCCGCCCCAGATGTCCATCATCGCATTGATGTGCTGCTCGATGAACTTCATCGTGCCCATCACCTTGCTGATGCGCTGGCCGGTCAGGTCCTGGAAGTTGCAGGCCTCGAAGATCGAGATGACGCGTTCCTGGATGTCGTCGGCCAGACGCTTCTGCTGGTCGGCCGACTGGACCTTGGACATCGCACTGGCCGCCTGGTCGATCGATTCGGCGGCTTCGAGGATCTGCTGGGTCGCCTGTTCGGTGCCGCCGACCACGGCGCCGAGCTCGCCATTGACCTTGGCCATTTCGCCGCCGTCAAAGCTCTTGCCGTGCAGCGTCGCGATCTCGCGCTTGGTACGATCAATGGCGTCATGGATGAGGTCGAGCTCGACCTTCAGCTTCTCGCACTGCTCGATCTGAGCCCGGTAGGTCTCAAGCATCGTGCGCGCGTCTGTAAGCTCCTGGGTCGTGGAGGCGTCGATCGCCGCCATGGCTGCGCTGCCGGACAGCGGGGCAGTGCCCTTCGCCATCTGTGCACGGATCGCGCGCAGCTCGGCCATGATCTCGCCATGCATCGGCATTGCCTCTTCGGTTACGTCAAGAATTGGCATCTCGCCACCGACGATATCTTCGACACGAAAACGTTTGCGGTGAATTGCCATCACGATACTCCCCCCACCTCACTCACGCGTCTTTTTAGGCAGAAGCGATTTAACACGAAGTTCACAGCGGGAACTGTTGTGCGGGCCGCGCGCGACGCGGTGAAAACCGGCGGTTAACCATGCACCTCTCGGATTCACCGAAAATAAACGCTGATCGCCAAATTGCCCCTCGCTTGGCGAAATGGTGAATCGAAACGCCGCCTCCGTTTACCAAACAAAACGGCTTTTGCTCTTTATTGACCACGTCGCGAGCGCGCATCAGCCAGCGCGTTCGACGGCGAATGCAACTAGACGAAACAGTACAGAGTACGTCGATGTTCAAGAAAATGTCTGTCGCACTGCTTGGCAGCGCTTGCACCTTCATTGCCGGCGCAACCAGCGCTAGCGCCTTCGACAATACCGTGCCGAACGATCCGCCCGCGGTGCTCTATCAGCCGCAGGTGCCGCCGGCGCCGGTGCGCGTCGCCTCCAATGCGAACATGGGCGGCGGCTTCATCGAGTTCCTGTTCGGCGATGGGCCCGGCCGCGGTTCGGCTTACGCCCCGCAGCAGCCGATGTACCAGCAGCAGCCGGGTTATAATGATCCGCGCCGCCTGCCGCCGATGGGCGAGCCGCAGATGCAGGGCGCTGGCCTTCAGCAGGAGGCCGTCGACCCGCGGCAGCGTCAGTTCGATCCGAGGTTCGAGAAACAACTTGTTGACTATAGCGGCAAGGAAAGTGCCGGCACGATCGTGGTCGATTCCTCGAACAAGTTTCTCTATCTCGTCGAGGGTAACGGCCGGGCGATGCGTTATGGCATCGGCGTCGGACGCGAGGGCTTCACCTGGTCCGGCGTGAAGTCGATCACGGCCAAGCGCGAATGGCCGGATTGGACGCCGCCGGCGGAAATGATCGCACGCCGTCCCGACTTGCCGCGGCATATGGAAGGCGGCCCGGAAAATCCGCTCGGCGCGCGCGCGATGTATCTGGGCTCGACGCTCTACCGCATCCACGGCTCCAACGAGCCCTGGACCATCGGCACCAACGTCTCCTCGGGCTGCATCCGCATGCGCAACGAGGACGTCATCGACCTCTACGGTCGCGTCAATGTCGGTACCAGGGTCGTGGTGATGTGAGCGGCTGATATTCGAAATGAAAACGGCCGCCTCAAGGGCGGCCGTTTTTGTTTGAAGGAGCAGCCTTACACGGAATCGCTGCCGCCGTCGTCATTGCCGAAATCGCTGTTGTCGGCCATGTCCACGTTGTCGTCGTAATTCTGATCGTTGTCGTTCCGGTCGTCGTTCGACGCCTGATCGGCGAAGCCCTGACGCGAGTCGCTGCTGCGGTTCGAGCCGATGTCGTTGAGGCCGGCATCGCGCGCGAGCGAGCCGCCTGACTGATCGCTCCCGCTCCACGGGCTGCGGTCGCCCAAGGCGTTGGTATCGCCGAAGGCCTGCTGGTGCGATCCGCCCATCATGCCGCGGATGCTGGAGAGCAGCAGCGAGCCGCCGACGACGCCGGCCGCGGCCGCCGCTGCCGTGCCGAGGAACGAGCCGCCGCCACCGCCGACCGGCGGAGCGCCATATCCTGGCCCTTGACCTTGACCTGGCCCTTGGCCCTGACCGTAAGCCTGTCCGTAAGGAGGCTGGCCATAACCCGGCTGCGCCTGCTGCATCGCCTGGCCGCTGTTCCACACCGGCCGCTGGTCGCGCGGCGGCACGTTCGGAACCGAGCCGCGCGAAGGGCTTCCGCCGAACAGCGTGTCGCGCATGGTGTCCAGGAAGCCGCCAGACTGGGCCTGCTCCGGCGCATGCCCCGCCTCCAGCTCCTGGATGCGGGCATGGGCGCGCTTCAGCGCCTCGTCCTGCAACAGCACGGTCTGCACCAGGGCATAGATCGCGCCGGGTGCCTTGCGTAAGCCGTCCGAGATCGCGGCGATCGCGTCGGGATCGCGCTGTGCATTTTCCAGTTTCGAAAGCCGGTCGAAAAGCTCGTCAACGAGCTGGCGTTCCTGCGGCGTCATGATCTGTCTCCCTCGCGCGAAACAAGCGCGAGCCAGATGTAGGGTTCCATTGTGGCCCCAACAGTGGCGGCCGGATTAAATTTCGGTATGCGACAAGCTGCCTCGCAGGCCAGCTTTCGTCGGTTTCATCCCAATGTCACGTTGCTGGCCGCGAGCAGCTGTGGGAACGCCTCGCTGGCGAGATAGGCATGCTCGCGTTCGCGCACGTCGGTCATCGGGTCGAGGCCGGTAAGGACGTCGTCGACGAAGCCGGGATGGCACATCACGAGGCCGCCGTCCGGCAGGCCTTCCAGGAACTGCCGCATCAGTTCGCCGAAATCGGCAGCCCGGGTGAAGTCGTAGGCGCCGGCAAAACCGGGATTGAAACTGAGGCCTGCGTCACCGGCGCGACGGCGGAATTGTGCGCTCAGGATGTCGAGCACCAGTGCCTTCGGCGAGGCCAACCGCTGCACCAGCGGCAGGTCGCGGCCGCCCTGGCGCACCCAGGCGTTTGGCGCGGCTTCGCTGACCGCATCGACAAAGCCGTCGCGCACCTGCGGAAACAGCTGCACATGCTGGTGACCATCGACGAAGTCGGGCGCGCGGCCGAAGGCTTCTGCGAAGGCCGCCAATTGCGCCTTCACCTCATTGCGAAAGAACTCGCGGTCGAGCCGCCGGGTGAGGCCCGCGCGCAGGAGCTTTGGGAAGGCGAAGAACATGTCGCCGTCGAGCGGACGGAAATGCATGGTGAGCGGCCGGAATGGCGCCGACAGCGTGACATGCAATCCGATCGCGCAACGCGGGCTGGTCTTCGCTTCGGCCTGGAGCGCGTCGACCTCGCCGCGCTCGATCGCGGGGCCCACCATCATCACCGAGGTGGCGTTGAGGTGGCCGCGCTCGATCAGGTCGCGGATGGCGCGGTTGACGCCGGGGCTGATGCCGTAATCGTCGGCGCAAAGCCAGATCCGCCGCGGCGTCGCCGCCGCGCTCATTCGGCCGCCGTCCTCTTCGAGGCGTCGTCGGCCTTGTCGGCCTCGAACAGCTTTTCGCTGTGCTCGGCGACGAAATAGATCGGGCGCGCTTTCAGCTCGGAGAGGATCTTGCCGATATATTCGCCGACGATGCCGATCATGATGAGCTGCACGCCGCCGATCGTCATCAGGCCGATCACGAGCGAGGGATAGCCGGGCACCTGCTTGCCGGTGGTCCAGACCTCCCACAGGATCGAGAGGCCGAACAGGAAGGCGCCGCCGGCAAGGATCACGCCGAGCAGGCTGGCGAATCGCAGCGGCGCCACCGAGAACGAGGTCACACCTTCGATCGACAGACCGAGCAGACGCGCGGCGCTGAAGGTTGTCACGCCATGGACGCGCGCCGCGGGCTCGTAGTCGACGCGGATCTGGCGGAAGCCGATCCAGCTCGCGAGACCCTTGAAGAAGCGGTTGCGCTCCGGCAGCTGCCTGAGTGCTGCGACCGCGCGCGGCGACAGCAGGCGGAAGTCGCCGGCGTCCTCCGGAATTTTCTGGCGGGCGCCCCAATTGATCAGCGCGTAGAAGCCGTGCACCGCGAGCCGCCGCAGGAAGGGCTCGTTGTCGCGATGCGCCTTGGCGGTATAGACGACGTCATAGCCGTCCTCGATCCAGTGCCGCACCAGCTGCTCGATAAGTGCCGGCGGATGCTGGCCGTCGCCATCCATGAACATCACGGCGCCGAGGCGGGCATGGTCGAGGCCCGCCATCAGTGCGGCTTCCTTGCCGAAATTGCGCGACAGCGAGACCACCTGGACGTCGACCGTATCGGCCGGCAGGCTGCGTGCGATCGACAGCGTCGCATCCGCACTGCCGTCGTCGACATAGACGACCTCGCAGGCAAGGCGATAGCGCTGCCGCAAGGTTTTTGCGAGATCGCAGATGCGCTGATGCAGCGGGGCGAGGCCCGCCGCCTCGTTGTAGACGGGGACGACAATCGACAGTCCCTTCGCCGCGGCGCTGGCCGCGGTGGTGGTCAGGCCGGAAACGTCAGAGCCCAGCGTCATCGATCAAGGTTCCAGAGGCAATCAACTTCTCTCAACAGCATATGGTAGCTGCCGCTTGCTGTCGCCATGCTGAACGAACCTGAGGCTCACTGCCGCAGGAACGCTTCGAGCTTGGCGAACAGCGGGTTCTCCCGGTCGAACACATAGTCGAGCGAGACCACCGAGACGGTCTCGGCACCATGCTCGCGCAGGAAGCTCGCGAGCGCATAGAGCTGCCCCGGTGGGCAATGCAGCGTGAGCATGCCCGACGAGGTCGGTCCGCCGAACGGGGTCTCGACGCCGAAGCGGCTGTGGGCCTCGCCGAGCAGGGCCGCGTCGCACTGCCGGAAGCGGGTCCGGACCTCGCGATACTTGTTGGCCCGCGCCCGTGCCGCGATGTGATCGAGGATGACGCGCGCGGTCTCGCGCGCCTGCGGCGACCAGTCGGCATCCTTCGAGGCGACCAGACTCGGCGGCGCCGGCTGCCGGCGCGCCTTCGGTCGCACCGGTGCTTTCGACGATGCGGTAGTCGGTGATGCCGTGGCTCGAGAAAAAGGCACGGGTGAGGTTGATGAACTTGGTCGCGACCCGCATCCGCATGTGATGCTGCTCGCGGAAGCCGGTGGTGACGTCGTCGAGATCGGCCATGGTGCGGACGTCGATCCACGCCTGCGGCACGGCGACGACCACGTCGGCATAGCCGAAGCCCAATCCCTCGATCAGGGATACGCGCTTGTCGGCCTCCGCAATGTTCTCGCGCACCAGATCTTCCCCGGTGACACCGAGATGCGCGATGCCGCGGGACAGTTGCGAGGCGATCTCGCTGGCCGAGAGATAGGCGACCTCGACATTGTCGAGGCCCGCGATCGTGCCGCGATAGTCGCGCGCGCCACCGGCCTTCGACAGCTTGAGCCCTGCGCGGGCGAAAAAGGCCTCGGTGTTTTCCTGAAGGCGGCCCTTGGAGGGAACGGCCAGGACGAATGGCGCGCTCATGGCTTAAGCTCCCACCTTGCGGCCGATCCTGGTCAGCGCGTCCACCCAGACCGAGAATCCGACGGCAGCAATCGGCTCTGCCGAGCCGAGCTGGGTCATCAGCCCGTCATAGCGGCCGCCGGCGACCAGCGGCTCGGTGCCGTTGCCCTTGTGATGCAGCTCGAATTCGAAGCCGGTGTAGTAGTCGAGCCCGCGCCCGAACGCGGTCGAGAAGCGCGTCCCCTTCACGTCGACGCCACGGGCCGCCATGAAGCCGACCCGGCTTTCGAACTGGTCGATAGCAGCGGCGAGGTCGAGCTTTGCATCGATGGTGAGCGCGCGCAGCTCGGCGATCGCATCGTCCGGATTGCCCGATATCGAGAGGAAGCGCTTCAGCACGGTGATCGCCTCGCGCGGCAGCGCACCGCCCTTCAGCGTCGACTGTTCGAGGAAGCGGTCGGCGATCTCGGCCGTGGTGCGGCCGCCGACATTGGTGGTGCCGGCGATCGACATCAGGTCGGTGACGAAAGCGAGCGCTGCCTTGCGGTCGGAGCCGGCGAGCGCGGCCAGCACGCCCTGATATTCGCTGCGCGTGGTGGCAGTCGCCTGCGCCAGCCGCTCGAGATCCTGCTCCAGGCTGATCTTGCGGTTGAAATCCTTGACCAGGCGGCGGCGCCAGACCGGATAGAGGTCGAGCGCATCGAGCAGCGCATTGAACAGCGCCACATCGCCGGTACGGATCTCGACGTCGCGGACGCCGAAGGCGGCGGTCGCCTCCAGCGCCAGCGCCAGCATCTCGGCATCTGCGGCGGCGCGGTCCTGGCGGCCGAACGACTCGATGCCGGCCTGCAAGAACTCGCTGGCCTGGCCGCTGCGGTAGCGGAACACCGGGCCGAGATAGCTGAACCCGGCCGGCTGGCCGGCGCGGCCCGAGGCGAGATAGTCGCGCGCCACCGGGATGGTCAGGTCCGGGCGCAGGCAGAGCTCCTCGCCGGACAGGTCCGTCGTCAGGTAGAGACTCTTGCGGATGTCCTCACCGGAGAGGTCCAGGAACGGCTCGGCCGGTTGCAGGATGGCGGGCTCGGCCCTGACATAGCCGGCCTGCGCAAACGACAACAGCAGCGTATCCGCCCAGGCGGCGGAGCCGGCAGCATTTGAGGTGGCAGTCACGGTCATGACGGGGTCCATCGTCCCGGGTGGAACCGGGCAGGGAAGGGAGTTGGCGCAGCCCTTAGCATGGCCGGAAATCGGTTTCGACCTCCAAAGGATCAATCGCTTAACGGTCGGCTGCCGTGCCTTGGCCCCGACTTGAACGATGGATTGCGGCGGGGCTGCGCCGATCGGCTCTGGAGAGATTGGGAATAGCCCAAGCTGCAGGCTGCCTGGGCAGAAAAAGCTCAGATATCTTGGGAAAGCGACCAGCGGCCGGGATGCGCATGCGACAGAGGCTGGTGGTCGCCCCTCAGCCCAGATCATGTAGATCCTTGCCGAGCGGCGGTGTTAGGCGAAACGCCGGGAAAACGACCTTCAATCCGGCCCGCTCGGGCGTGCAGGCCATCGGCCCCACGAGGTACGAGTTTGCCTTGGCGAATGGCGCCAATCGCACAAGCGGCCAGAGCTTGCCATCGGCCGAAACCTGCAAGCGAAGGACACCATTCGTCACGGTTGCGCGCATCCAGAAGTCGCCGGCGTCGTGCTCATAGGGGGCTGTCGCCCAGTCCGATCGTCCGTCGGTCAGAACGCTGCCAAGCATGGCGCGGCCGTCGGAGAATTCGATTCCGGCCTTGACCCAACGTTGCGCATCGATACGGACCATGATGCCCGCTTGGTCGTAGAGCGCCCGAAAGTCGCCTTGGACGCGCAATTCGGCGGTGAATGCCTCGGCGGTGCGGAAGCCCAGGAAATGCCCGCTGTCCCGGCTGAAACCGTAATGGGTTTCGCGCCAGAAATCGGTGGCTTGATCAGTGACCATCTCAAGACTGTCGCCGCGCGCGGTCCATCGTTCCGGTTCATTCAGCCACACACCGTCGCTTCTGCGGAAGATCGGATCGCTCATGTCAAACCTCGATTAGCATTGGCAGCCGGTCCAACGCCATCCCACAAGCAGAGGGGCAACCCAAACGAATGCAGAGTCTGGTTCGACCAGGTCGAACCAGACTCGGTCAGCTCCCGCGTCGGCCTGAAGATCCGGAGGTCAAAGCAGCCCGTTCTTCTTCTTCAGGATCTCCGATGCATTGTCCCGCGTAATCAGCATCGTGGGCAAGGTGATGACCGGCTCTAGCTTCTCGCCCTTCAAGAGTTTGACAGCTTGCCGTAGCCCTTCAGCTCCGGGCGTTGCATAGAGGAATGTCGCCGTGAGCTGCCCCTTGCTGACCCAGGTCACGCCTTCATCCGGCAGGCCATCGATGCCAAGAATGAACTTGATATCCTTGTCGCGGCCGGCGTCCTTGGCCGCGAGATAGGCGCCATAGGCCATCGGATCGTTATGGCCATAGACCAGGTCGATCTTCTCGTTATTGCGCAGCGCGGTCGTCATGATGTTGTAGGCCTTGTCCTGCTTCCAGTCGCCCGACTGATTGTTGAGCAGGTTCTTGATGCCCGGTTCCTTGTCGGTGAAAGCATGGAAGCCGTCGTGCCGGTCGTGTGCGGGCTGCGTGCCCATGCCGCCCCAGATTTCGACGACGCTGCCGGTTGCCTTGCCGGGACCGCCGAGCAGCTTCACAGCATATTCGCCGGCGGCCTTGCCGATCGCGACATTGTCGCCGCCGATGAACTGTGTGATCCGCTTGGTGTCGACGTTGCGATCCAGCACGATGACTGGAATCTTGGCGTCGATCGCCTTCTCGACGACGCCGGTCAGGCCAGCCGATTCCTTGGGTGAAATCAACAGGACGTTGACCTGCTGGACAACGAGATTCTCGCAATCGGCGACCTGCTTCTCGGTCTTGTCCTGGCCGTCGGTGATGACGAGCTCGACGTCGGGTTGGTTCTTGGCCTCGGCCTGGATGTCCTTGTTGAACTGCACGCGCCACGGCTCGAGCGTGGTGCATTGGCTGAAGCCGACCTTCCACTTCGCGGCGGCCTTGGCGGGACTCCAGCCGGCCGGCACGTAGATCGTCATTGCGGCGCCGGCCATGGTGGTCGACAGTTTTAGGAATTCACGACGCTTCATCGAGATCCTCCCTTGCAAATTGCGCCTTGGCGGCGCTTGGCAGCCGACAGGACTCGGCTGTTTTCGGATCGGCGCTGGCGTCCGGCGATCGGCTGAACCGCCATCGCGCGATGAGCTGGCCGAGATTCTGCTCCTGCACCAACACGGTGCAGACGATGATCAACCCCTTCATCAGCAGTTGGACGTTGGAGTCGATGTTCTGAAGCTGGAGGATGTCCGACAGCAAACCGAAGATCAGGACGCCGACGAAGGTGCCGGCGAGACCGCCTCGGCCGCCCATCAGGCTGGTGCCGCCGATCACGACCGCGGCGATGGCGTCGAGCTCGAGCCCGGCGCCGGCATCGGGCTTGCCTTGCCGGTACTGCGCGACGAACAGGACCCCTGCAATTCCCGCCAAGAATCCGGACAGCAGATAGGCCGTGAGCTGGACCCGGGCGACGTTAATGCCCGAAAGCTTGGCGGCCTCGATGTTGCCGCCGATGGCGTAGGCGTAGCGGCCGAAGGTCGTGAAGCGCAGGATCGCGCCGAACAGGATGATCGCCGCGAGGAAGAAAATACTCGGCATCGGCAGCACGCCCCACAGCATCGAGCGGAGCAGCTCAAATGCTTCGGTGGCATTGGTACCGGTGTAGACCGGTACGACGGCATTGTCCTGGCCGGCGGTGAGACGGGCGATGCCGAGTGCGCTGACCATCATGGCCAGCGTCGCGATGAAGGGTTGCAAGCGCCCGGCGACGACCAAGAGCCCGTTGATGGCGCCAAGCAGCAGCGCGAGGCACGGCGCCACGAGGAGAACGCCGAGAACGCCGAATTTGGCCGTCGCTTGGCTTGCCGTCCACCACGCAACGGCGGCGGCGCCGAGAAGGCCGAGCAGCGCGGGAATCCACAGGCTGCGCCAGGGCGACACTGCGAATTCGCGGCGCCGCCCCGCGCCGACGTCACGGCCCCGCGCCAGGCCGCGGACAATGAAGCGCACAACGAGCGCAATGGCTGCGCCACTCACGAGCGTCGCCGCCGGAACGCCCATCACAGCGGCCGCGGTCCAGCCGGGCTTGGTGAGCAGCATCGCGCAGATCACCGTCGCGAAGCCCATGACCGAGCCGACCGACAAATCGATGCCGCCGAGCAAAATGACCATCGTCATGCCGGTGGCGACCAGGCCCGTAATCGAGACCTGCCGCAGGACATCGGTCAGGTTACCGTAGGACAGGAAGATATTGTTACCGGATGACGCATGCGGCGAGGTGAGGGCACCGACCAGGCAGATGAGCAGCAACCCCCAGTAAAGCTTGGTCCGGGACAAGAGCCGAAGAAACGCCTTCATGACGATGTTTCCTGCGACCACGCTGCCATGCCTGGCGCTGCAAGACGCATCACCGTCTCTTGCGTCGCGCTCTCGCGCCGCAGGACTCCGGTCTGCCGTCCCTCACACATCACGAGGATGCGGTCGGACAACAGAAGAAGCTCCGGCATCTCGGAGGTGACCACGACGATGCCGAGGCCTTGCGCGGCGAGATCGAAGATCAGCCGGTAGATGTCCTGCTTGGCACCGATATCGATGCCGCGGGTCGGCTCGTCGAGCAGAAGAATCCGCGGTTCGGTGGCGAGCCACTTGCCGATCACGACCTTCTGCTGATTGCCGCCGGAGAGCTCTGCTGCCGTCTGATCGATGCCGGTGCAGCGGACCGAGAGCCGGCCGACCATGTCGGCCGCCAGGGCGCGTTCAAGCGCGACAGCGCGCAGGCCGAATCGCGACAGCGCGCCGATCGACGGCAGGGCGACATTGTCGCAGATCGAGGCCGCGAGGTGCAGGCCGCGCTCTTTGCGATCCTCGCTCACGAGCGCGACACCGAGGCGGTAGGCCTCCGCTGGCGAGCTGATATCGACGGTCGTGCCATCGATCGCGATGGCGCCGCCCCGCCAACCGTTCGCGACACCAAAGATAGACTCCAGGATCTCCGTCCTGCCGGAACCGAGCAGGCCGCCGATGCCCAGGATCTCGCCGCGTCCGAGCTGAAAGCTGACGCCATGCAACATCCGGCGCCAGCCGTGCGGACCAAGCGTGTCCAGCGTCAGGTCATCCACCGAAAGGACGTTCGCACCGTCTTGCGCGGCCGCACCGCGATCGCTTGTGACCATGTCGCGGCCGACCATCGCCGAGATGATCGCGCCCCGCGACAAGTCGCCGATCGGAGCCGTGACAACGCGCCTGCCGTCGCGCAGCACCGTCACCCGGTCGGCGAGATCGAGCACCTCCTCGATACGATGCGAGGTGTAGATGATCGCGACATCTTCGCTCGCGAGTTGTCGCACGATCTTGAACAGCGTCTCGCATTCCGACGACGACAATGCAGAGGTCGGCTCGTCCATGATAAGGATGCGTGCGTCGAGCGACAGCGCCTTGGCGATTTCCACCAATTGCTGCTCGCCGACGCGCAAGTCAGCGAGTCGACTTTCCGGAGCGATCGAGACGCCGAGGCGGTGCAGCAGGCGCTCCGCCGCCTTGACCATGCGGCGGCGATTGATCAGCACGCCGCCGATCAGCGGCTCGCGACCGAGAAAGATATTGTCGGCGATGCTCAGCTCGGGAACGAGATTGAGCTCCTGATGGATGATCGCGACGCCGGCCTCTTCAGCATCGCGCACACCGGCAAATGCGGCGGCCCGGCCACCGACCTGAATCGTCCCCTGATAATTCGTATGCACGCCCGCGAGAATTTTCATCAAGGTGCTTTTGCCGGCACCGTTCTCACCCATTAGCGCGTGCACCTCGCCGCAGCGCAGATCGAAGTCGACGTTGTTGAGCGCCCTTACGCCAGCAAAAGACTTCGAGACGCGCTCCGCAGAAAGCACAATTTGCCCGGTCGGCGCGCAGGCTCGGCTGCTAAGCTCGACCATACGGGGGGAGCGTTCCGCGGCCCGATCATCCTCTCCTCCGAGGGCGCCGAAGCGTGTCTCCATCGGGCTGCTCTCCTCCCGGCGCGCCCAAAGTCTTTGGAGACGTCGAGCGGCAGGTATTCGTTGATTATTTTTCTGATATGCTAGTTATATCAGTTGCCGCTCGTCAAGCCTCTTGGTGTCCACAATTGGCTCCCGCGCCACTGGAAATGTGAACATCAGCCACAGGACCACAGCATGCATTCAGTCGGCGGATTCAGCGGAGGAACGGCCGCCGCACGTCGGGCGGGCGGGTCGAAAGTCGACCATGCCTATTTAGCGCTCAAGCGTGCCATCGTTTCGGGTGCGCTCGCGCCGGACGCCCCAATCGACAAGAACGAGTGGTGTGCAATTTTCGAAGTGTCTCGACTCTCCATAACGACCGCGATCAATCGGCTCGCTTTTGAGGGGCTTGTAGTGGTTGAGCCGCAGCGCGGCTCTTACGTGGCCAAGATCCACCTTGAGGATGTGCGGCAATGGATGTTGATGAGGCGTGCACTGGAGATAGAGGTTGTCGGGGTCTGCGCGGCCGACATGCCGGACAATGCGATTGCTGCGCTTGGACAGAACCTCGCCTACCAAATGGCCGCCATCACCAGCGGGGATCTCCAAGGTTTCCACGAACTCGACACCCGATTTCATCGCCAGCTGACTGAGGGCTTGCGTCTTGGGCGGGTTGGCGAGGTCCTCGATCCGATCCGAACTCATCTTGAGCGAGTTCGCCGGACGCTTCTGCCGGAGCCGGGACGGCCCGAGGGAACCTTCCGCGAGCACGAAGCGAGCACGAAGCGATATTTCGCGCGATTGCTGCGCATGAGCCTGATCAGGCAAAAAACCAAATGGCGAACCATCTCGATCGCGTATCGCGCGAGCTGCAGTCTTTTGTCGCGAAACATCCCGGTTTCTTTGAAGACTAGCACCCGGAATCTGAGCTGAGTGATACGGCGGACTTTGCGGATGTTGATTCGCGACTACCCTCCAAGAAACAGAGGGCACTAGTCGCCACCCCAATCACCCAGCATCGCCTGCACCAGCGCCAGCGCCGCCACCGCGGCCGTATCGGCCCGCAGGATCCGCGGGCCGAGCGCCAGCCGCAGGATTTTTGGCTGTCGCAAGAGCAGTGCCCGTTCCTCATCGGCAAAGCCGCCTTCGGGGCCGATCAAGACGTCGATGCCAAGTCTTCCTTGATCATGTCCGGCATCGCGCGCGCCTTGCAGGCTCTGGATGGGGTTTTCGTCGTCCGAGGCCTCATCGCAGAAGACGAGTAGCCTGTCGGCGGCGCGTTGGCCCAGGAAGCGCTCGAGCGGCACCGGCTCGGCGACCGCAGCCAGGCTGAGGATGCCGCATTGTTCGGCCGCCTCGATCACATTGGCGCGCATGCGCTCGGTGTTGACGCGGGACGCCTGCGTGAAACGGGTCTGGACCGGTTGCAGGATGGCGGCCCCCATCTCGACTGCCTTCTGCACCATGTAGTCCAGCCGGGCATGCTTGAGCGGGGCGAAGACGTAAGCGAGGTCGGGCAGCGCGTCCTGGGGGCGGGCCTGCTGGAGGATGACGAGGTTATCCGGCCGCTTGCGGCCTTCGATCGCGGCCTGCCATTCGCCGTCGCGGCCGTTGAAGGCCAGGATGGGGGCGCCGGCGGAGAGCCGGAGCACATTGCCGAGATAATTGCTCTGGTCGCGGTCCAGCGGGACCCTGGCGTCCTGGGCGAGGGGGGCGTCGACGAACAGGCGGGGAGCGCGAAAATCGTGGGAAGGCATCGTTCAAAAGTCCGATTTGCCGCCGTTCTTAACCGAAAGCGGCTATTCCGGGGGTAAATTTTGCCAAATTGGTGCGTCCCCGCGCCGCGCTCTTGCCCTATTCGACGGGTTGTTAAGGGCCGGCGGGAATCGTAAAATGGCGAGCACGCTGGTTGCGCTTCAATTGGGAAGACGTCGAACCCCGTAGCTCCGGCCGGAGAGACTGCCTTGATGATCCGTCGTCTGATGGTTCCGATCACTGCCGCCATGGTCACCATGGGTGCCGCGGGAGCCTATGCTCAGGGGTTCCCCGCGCCGCTGCCGGGCCAGGCCGCACCCGATTCCGCGTTTCCGCCCGTGAACGGCTCGGCGCCGGTCGCCTCCGTCGGCGGCGCACCGCAAGCCTCGTTCCCCGTGAACGGCGCCGCGCCCGTCGGTGGCGCGCCCGCCGGTGGCGGCTTCAGCGCGGCTCCGCCGACACAGGGCGGTCCCGGCGAGGATTGCATGAAGGCGTTCGTCCCCCTGCGCGAGGAAGCCGAGAAGCGCGGCAAGCTGATCAAGGCTGCGAGCGATCGTCATGCGCCGCCGGATGAGGCCTGCAAGCTGATCGGCAATTTCAGCCAGGCTGAAGCCAAGATGATCGACTACGTCAAGTCGCATGCCGCCAAATGTGGAATTCCGCCGCAGATCGGCGATCAGATGAAGAACGGCCACAAGAACACCGAAGCCATGCAGAAGAAGGTCTGCACGGTCGCGCAGCAGATGCAGAACCAGCCGCGCGGTCCGGCCGGCCCGTCGCTGAGCGAGGTGCTGGGTTCGGGCTCGGCGCCGGAAGCCAATGCCGGCAAGAAGGGCGGCAGCACCTTCGATACGCTCAACGGCAACGTCCTGACCCGATGAACGATACATCCGCCCGCGTTGCCGATTCCACCGGCAACTGGGTCGATACGCTCGCGCCGCCATGGGCGCGACCTTACCTGCGATTGTCCCGCTTCGATCGTCCGATCGGTTCCTGGCTTCTGCTGATGCCGTGCTGGTGGTCGGCGGCGCTCGCTGCCGCCATGGCGCATGACGTCAGCCGGCTGCCACTCACCATTGTCCTGTTCTTCATCGGCGCCTTCGTGATGCGCGGGGCGGGCTGCACCTGGAACGACATCACCGACCGCGACCTCGACGCCAAGGTCGAGCGCACCCGCTCGCGGCCGCTGCCGTCGGGGCAGGTGAGCGCGAAGCAGGCGCTGGCCTTCCTTATTGTGCAGGCGCTGATCGGGCTCGTCGTGCTCCTGCAATTCAACCGCTTCGCGATTGCGACCGGCATCGCTTCGCTGGTGATCGTCGCGATCTATCCCTTCATGAAGCGCATCACCTGGTGGCCGCAGATCGTGCTCGGCCTTGCCTTCTCCTGGGGCGCCTTGATGGGATTTGCCGTCACCTTCGGTCGCATCGATGTGACCGCGCTGGTGCTCTATGCCGGCGCGATCTCCTGGGTGATCGGCTATGACACGATCTACGCGCATCAGGACATCGAGGACGACGCGCTGATCGGCGTCAAATCCACCGCGCGCCTGTTCGGCGCGCATACGCACCAGGCACTGATCCTGTTCTATGGGCTCGCGGTGATGCTGATCGGCGTCGCGCTGGCGTCAGGCGATGCGCGCTGGCCGGCGTGGCTCGGGCTTGCGGCTTTCGCCGTGCATCTGGCGTGGCAGATCAGGCGGCTCAGGATCGACGATCCCGAACTCTGCAAGCGTGTGTTCTACTCGAACCGCGACGCGGGGCTGTTGTTGTTTGCGGGGGTGCTCGCCGACGCGGTGATGCGGGCGGCGTAACCTCACTCAATTCCGTGCGATGATCTCGCGTTCTTCGCGATGAACCGGCAGCTCGCGCGCGAAGCCGGTGCGACGGCGCATCAAGAATTTCGGACGGCGGGTGCGGATCGCGTTGCTGCGGCGACGGCGGGCTGCGGGCTTGCGGGCACCTTCGTCGAGCTGCGGCAACGCAAAGATCTCGCTCCAGATCGCCCAGGCCTCCGTGAGCTCATCGCCATCGGCGCTGATCAGCAGCGGAACCGAAAGCGAAGGATCGCGATGGACCAGGACGAGGGTCTGCGCTTCGTCATTGCCGCGCAGCGCGACACCGGTGAAGTCGCTGACGCGGACATTGATCGCCATCCGCATGCCGCGGACGGCACGGCGCAGCACGACGCGTTCACGATGAAGCTCGATCTGCCGGACATATCCGTCGGCGCGCGGATCATGCGCATCGAAGCGGACCGGAAGGGAAAGGGGGTCGAGCCGCAGATTGCGGCTCGACCCGGCGGGAGCGGCCCCGCTTGTTGCTGTTTGACGCCTCACGGCTTTAGTCTCCCCGCCAGGATTATGTTCCCGGTCGATGCGAGGACCTTAGCGCGCTCGCTTCGGAAACCGCTTAAAAAGGCTGGTTAATCCAGCGTCACCGCCGCTCATGATTGACAAGACCTTGGCACGCATGATTGACGAGACGTTGCGCGGAAGCGGCGAATCTGAGCTTTTTACGGGCTGAAAACGCTTGAAGTCCGCGCCAATTGGGCACATCTGGTGTTCAGCCCCGAAACCTCCCGCCGCAACAGGATTTCGTTTGTGAACCCTTCACCAAGCTCGACGCTTTCGCCCCAGGATTCGTCCAAAGCCAACCGCGACCTGTTCGATCAGTCCGCGCTGTCCGATCTCGCACAGCGGCTGGTCGAGGCGGCCAAGCGTGCCGGCGCGGATGCCGCGGATGCGGTCGCGGTGCGCGGCATCTCGCAGGGCGTCGAGGTGCGCGACGGCCGCGTCGAGGAATCCGAGCGGTCCGAGGGTGACGATGTCGGCCTGCGCGTGCTGGTCGGCCGCCGCCAGGCGGTGGTGTCGACCAATGACGCGAGCGGCGATGCCGTGACCAAGCTTGCGGAGCGTGCGGTCGCGATGGCACGCGTCGCACCCGACGATAAATATGTTGGGCTCGCCGATCCCGCGCTGCTCGCGCGCGATTTTCCCGATCTCGATCTGCTCGATCCCGATGTGCCCGCGACCTCCGAGCTCGAGCGCCGCGCGCTCGAGGCGGAAGCCGCAGCGCTCGCCGTGAAGGGCGTGACCAAATCCGGTGGCGCCTCGGCCTCCGCCGGCATGGGCGGCATGGTGCTGGTGACCAGCACCGGCTTCCACGGTTCCTATCTGCGCTCGAGCCAGGGCATCTCGGCGACCGCGATCGTCGGCGAAGGCACCGGCATGGAGCGCGACTACGATTTCACCGCGGCACCGCATGGCGCCGATTTGCTGTCGCCCGACATCGTCGGCCGCTCCGCCGGCGAGCGCACCGTGGCGCGCTTCAATCCGCGCAAGGTCGAGACCTGCAAGGTGCCCGTCGTGTTCGATCCGCGCGTCGCGGGCTCGCTGGTCGGCCACGTCGTCGGCGCCATCAACGGCGCCTCGATTGCGCGCAAGACCAGTTTCCTCAAGGACAAGCTCGGCCAGCAGCTGTTTGCCAAGAACATCCGCATCATCGACGATCCCCTGCGCAAGCGCGGCCTGCGCTCGCAGACCTTTGACGCCGAGGGCGTCGCGGTGAAGAAGATCGCGCTGATCGACGAGGGCGTGCTGACGACCTGGCTGCTCGACTGCGCCACCGCGCGCGAGCTCGGCCTCACCACCACCGGCCACGCCCATCGCGGCGTATCATCCTCGCCCTCGCCGGGACCGTATAATCTGCATCTCGAACCCGGCACGCCGACGCCGGCCGAGCTGATCGCCGACATCAAGCAGGGTTTTTACATCACCGACCTGATCGGCTCCGGCGTCAACGGCGTCACCGGCGATTACAGCCGCGGCGCCTCCGGCTTCTGGATCGAGAACGGTGAGCTCACCTATGCCGTGAGCGAGGTCACGATCGCCGGCCATCTGTTCGAGATATTCAAATCGATGCAGCCGGCGAACAATCTCGAATTCCGCTACGGCGTCAATGCACCGACGGTGCGCATCGAGGGTTTGACGCTTGGCGGACGCTGACGCGCAATCCCTTGACGCAACCATCCTGACGCACGACGCGACGCTGCTGCAAGACACGGTACGTGACGCGGGCGCGCTGGCGCAGTCGATGTTCCGCACCGAGCTGAAGAAATGGACCAAGGGCGCATCCTCGCCGGTCTCGGAAGCCGACATCGTCGTCAACGACCTCCTCGAAGCGCGCCTTCGCGGCGCCACGCCGGACTATGGCTGGCTGTCGGAGGAGAGCGCTGATGATTCGACGCGGCTGTCGCGGCGGCTGACATGGATCGTCGATCCCATCGACGGCACCCGCAATTATCTTAACGGCCATGACGAATGGTGCGTGAGCGTGGCGCTGGTCGAGGGAGCGTCACCTGTGCTCGCCGCGGTGTTCGCGCCGACCAGCGGCGAGTTCTTTTTCGCGGCCCGCGGCCAGGGCACGATGCTCAACGACAAGCCGGTGCAGGCGACGCCCGGCTCCGCGCTCGACTTCTCCCGCGTCGCCGGTCCGAAGCCGCTGGTCGAGCGGCTCAATAGCTCGGGCGGCGACATCAAGCTGCATCCGCGAATCGGCTCGCTTGCGCTTCGGCTCTGCCGGGTCGCCCATGGCGGGCTGGATGCGGCTTTTGCGGGCGGCAACAGCCATGATTGGGACCTTGCGGCGGCCGATTTGATCGTGCAGGAAGCGGATGGTAGGATGAGCGACCTCTCCGGAGACCCCATCCTCTATAACCGCCGGGAAGTCACGCACGGGGTGCTGGTGGCAGCGGGGCGCGATCGTCATGCGAGCATTGTCGCGCATTTTCGAAATCGTCCCTTGCCCTGAGCCCTTTCGCTGTGCTTTTCGAACACTGCTTTGCCGGGCAGCCCGCTAGGAAGAGAACCCATGCCAGATAGTGCCCCGCAACAATTGCTCCATCTCGTCATCGGTGGCGAATTGCTCGATCTCGAGCACAACACCTTCAAGAACCTGGACGACGTCGAGATCGTCGGCCTCTACCCGAACTATGCGGCCGCCCACGTCGCCTGGCGCGCCAAGGCGCAGAGCACGGTCGACAACGCGCAGATGCGCTATTTCATCGTTCATCTCCACCGGCTGCTCGACCCGAATCAAGAACCGGCGCGTTGAAAAAACTGCTTCGCAATACGCTACGAAGCAGCTGGTTTCAGCGTGCCGTCGGGGTCCTGGCGGCCGAATATCTGCGTCTGGTCTGGCGGACCAACACATTCATGTTCGATCCGCCTGAGGTCTATGACATTGTCGAGCCGCAGATCCCGGCGATCTTCGCCTTCTGGCACGGCCAGCACTTCCTCACCCCCTTCATCAAGAACAAGGACTCCTACCGGGCCAAGGTCCTGATCTCCCGGCATCGCGACGGCGAGTTCAACGCCATCGCGGTGGAGCGGCTCGGCATCGGCCTCATCCGCGGTTCCGGCGACCATGGCAGCGCCTTCCACCGTAAAGGTGGGGTCGGCGCCTTCAAGGAGATGGTGCGGACGCTCCAGGACGGTTGTAATGTCGCGCTGACCGCCGATGTCCCGAAGCGCGCGCGCGTGGCCGGGCTCGGCATTATCATGCTGGCACGGGAATCGGGGCGGCCGATCATGCCTTTCGCAATGGCGACCAGCCGCTTCATCCGGCTCAAGAACTGGGACCGCACCACCATCAATTTGCCATTCGGTCGGGGCGCATTGGTCGGTATCAAGGAAATCAGTGTGCCGCCGGATGCCGACGCCGCCACCATGGAAGCGCTGCGGCAGGAGCTGGAGGACACGCTGAATGAGGCGACCCGCCGCGCCTATGCGCAGCTCGGCCGCCCGGGACCTGAAGATGGCTAGTTCGCTGCCCAATGCGCTGCCAATGACGCTGCGGATGTATCAGCGCCTGGCCGCAGGCCTGGTGCCGCTCGCGCCTGCGCTGATCAAGCGGCGGCTGAAGCAGGGCAAGGAAGATCCCGCGCGCGTCGGCGAACGGCGCGGCCTCAGCCAGGACGTGCGACCGCATGGGCCGCTGGTCTGGATCCACGGCGCCAGCGTCGGCGAGGTTTTGGCGGCAGCCGCGCTGATCGGGCGCCTGCGCGATCTGAACCTGCGCATCCTGCTCACCTCGGGCACCGTCACGTCGGCCGCTGTCGTCGCAAAACGTTTTCCGCCCGATGTCATCCATCAATACGTGCCGTACGATTCCCCGCGCTATGTCGCGCGCTTCCTCGATCACTGGAAGCCGTCGCTGGCGCTGTTCATCGAATCCGATTTATGGCCGAACCTGATCCTGGCAGGTGCTGCGCGCCGTGTGCCGATGGTGCTGATCAACGGGCGGATGTCGCCGCGCTCCTTCCCGCGCTGGCGCCGCATGTACGGCACCATCTCGGCGCTGCTGTCGCGGTTCGACATCTGTCTGGCGCAGTCGAAGACCGATGCCGAACGCTTCTCGGCGCTCGGCGGCCGTGACGTCGTCACCACGGGCAATCTCAAGCTCGACGTGCCGGCCCCGCCGGCCGATCCCGCCAGGCTCGAACGGCTGATGGCGATGACGCGGGGGCGGCCGATCATCGTCGCGGCCTCGACCCATCCGGGCGAGGACGAGATGCTGGTCGCGGCGCATCGCAGCCTCGTCGGCTTCTTCCCGCAGCTTCTCACGGTGATCGTGCCGCGGCATCCGGATCGCGGCTCCTCGATTGCAGGCCTGATCACGGCGTCGGGCCTGAAGCCGGCCTTGCGCTCGCGCGACCAGCAGCTCTCGGCCACAACCGACGTCTATGTCGCCGACACTATGGGCGAGCTCGGCCTGTTCTATCGCCTCTCGCCGATCGTGTTCATGGGCGGATCGCTGATCCGCCATGGCGGACAGAATCCGATCGAGGCGATCAAGCTCGGTGCCGCGATCGTCCATGGCCCGCACGTCTTCAACTTCGCCGATGTCTATGAGGCGCTCGATCAGAGCGGCGGGGCGCGCCGGGCCGAGACGCAGGAGATCCTGGTCAAGCAGCTCGGCCAGCTGCTCGCCGATCCCGCGGTGCGCGACAAGATGCAGCAGGCAGGCCACGGCGTGGTCGTGCAGCTCGGCGGCGCGCTGGAGCGCACCATGACCGCGCTCGAGCCGTATCTGATGCAGTTGCGGATCGAGATGGGAGCCGCCAATGCGTGAGCCGGCCTTCTGGTACCGGCCACGTTCCCCGAGATCGCATGTCCTCCGTCCCTTGGGCGCGCTCTATGGCGCGATCGCGGCGCGCCGCATGGCGCGCCAGGGCGTCGATGCCGGCATCCCCGTGCTCTGCGTCGGCAACTATCACGTCGGCGGAGCCGGCAAGACGCCGACCGTGCTCGCGCTGACCAAACTGCTGCGCGAGCTCGGCGAGACGCCGGTCGTGCTCAGCCGCGGCTATGGCGGGCGCCTGAAGAGCCCGGTGATGGTCGATCGCGAGCGCCACACCGCAGCTGATGTCGGCGACGAGCCCCTGATGATGGTGCGCGACGTGCCGGTTGCGGTCGCGCGCGACCGGCTCGAAGGTGTGGCGCTGGCCAAGTCACAGGGCGCGACCGTGATCCTGATGGATGACGGCTTTCAGAACCCGCGCATCATGAAGGATGCTTCGCTGATCGTGATCGACAGCGCGCGCGGTCTCGGTAACGGCAAGGTGTTTCCCGCCGGCCCCCTGCGCGCGCCGCTGAAGGCGCAGCTCGCGCGCACCGACGCGCTGGTGCTGATCGGCGACGGCCACGCCGCAGACGATGTCGCGGCGGCGATTTCCGCGCGCGACAAGCCGGTGCTGCGCGCGCGCCTGAGACCGGATGCCGCCTCGATCGCGCGGCTGTTCGGCAAGCCCGTGCTCGCCTTCGCCGGCATCGGCGATCCCGAACGCTTCTTCCGCACGCTGCGCGCCAGCGGCATCGAGGTCGCGCACACGCGTCCCTTCGCCGATCATCACATGTTCTCGCAGGCCGAGATCGCGGCACTCGTAGCGGACGCACAGCGCGAGCAGCTCGTTCTGGTGACGACGGAAAAGGATCTTGCGCGCCTGCGCGGCAGCAAGGGTTTGCCGGATGGCATCGTGCCCTTCGCCGTCCAGCTCGAATTCGACGACGTGCCAACGCTCCGCCGCCTGATCAGCGATCATCTCTACAAGGCGCGCGAGCGACGGTTCGCAAGCCGGTAAAATCTCCGCCGTCGTCCTGGCCTAGTGCGCAATTGCGCACTAGGCCAGGACGACGAGGATATTCACGCGGCATTCATCGCAAGACGTCTATCGATCTCAATCGCTCAGGAGAATTCGATGAAATTGCCGTCCGCGGCCGTCGCCGCCAGCCTTGTGTGTCTGATCATTGCGCCGGTGTCTGGACAAACGGCGCCTCCGACCGCTCCCGCAAACCCAACGAGCACGGTTCCGGTTCCCGCCACCAAGCGCGTCACGTGCCTGGCGACGACGCAAGCTCTGAAGGGGCAGGACAAACGCGACCAGATGCAGCTCTGCATGGCGCAGGCGCGGCTCGACTGCCTGAAGCAGGCGATCGATCAGAAGGTCGTCGGCGAGCCCCGGAAGAATCTCATCAAGACCTGCGTGGGCGCGGATGGCACGGAGCAACAATAGGCGCGCGGCCTCACGCCTGCGGCTTCGGCGCGCCTGGAAAGTGCCGCTGGAGCACGGCGCCGGGCGTGGCGTAGGCCTCTTGCAGGTCCACGCTCCAGTATTTCAGCTCGTCGAGCGGGATCCGTGTGTCTGATATCGCGCAGCGCACAAAGGTCCCCGGCGAGATCACACGGAAATCGCCGTATCCGTGTGTCTGATATCGCGCAGCGCACAAAGGTCCCCGGCGAGATCACACGGAAATCGCCGTCGAGATATTGCACCTGCGCTTCGCCGTGGCCGGAGGGGCCGAACTTGTTCAGCACGCTTGGAAGTCTCCGTGGAAGGCCTCTCCGTGGAAAACCCTGGAGGGCATGATTTGATGAATTCGATCTACCATAAATAGGATGCCTTGTCCGCCCGTCAAACCACCGAGTTGTGATGTTTTACTGCTGTTTTCGCATGATAGTGCTGCGGCGAAGGATCGTCCGATGTGCCTTCGACTGACCGCCCTGTTCCTGACGCTCCTGATGTCGGCCGCGCACGCGGCCTCAGTGCCTGTGGCGCAGCAGGTCGATATTCCCCTGTCGGCCGGCATCCTGCATGCGCAGCTCTACAAGCCCGAGGGTGAGGGGCCGTTTCCGACCGTAGTCGCGCTGCACGGTTGCGACGGGCTCGGCGGCCATGCTGATCCGGTGCTGTCGCGCTATCGCGACTGGGCCGAAGATCTGCTGAAGGCGGGCAACGCGGTGCTGCTGCCCGACAGCTACGGCTCGCGCGAGCTCGGGCCGCAATGCCGCGTCAA
>WNGR01001713.1_pt1 | contig 39487 bp, 39 predicted proteins | sample 5407581 | NCBI WGS metagenome assembly WNGR01 (sample SAMN13153383, study PRJNA577476) | soil metagenome | isolation source: 80 cm soil or saprolite under Garry oak tree replicate 2 | place: USA:California | collected 2016-06-15 | reverse complement strand
TCCACAGCAGATCTTAAAGGGTGCCATGCCATTCAGTTTCAATCCTCGCCCGCCCAGGTAGGACGGGCGCTCTTAAAACCGCGCTTTTTTCATCATCTTGCTTTTGTTTCAATCCTCGCCCGCCCAGGTAGGACGGGCGCTCCGGCATCCTTGTTGAGCGGTGCGTTATCGTGATTTGGTTTCAATCCTCGCCCGCCCAGGTAGGACGGGCGCTCTTGTATCCGGTTTTATATCAGCCCGTGTAGCTCACAGTTTCAATCCTCGCCCGCCCAGGTAGGACGGGCGCTCTGACCCCTCAAAAAGGTGTCAGTTTCCAACATGTTATCTCTCCATTATTGCGAATCGGCAAAATAACCGCCTGAACAGAACGCAACACTCGCCAATTTCTGGTCTAACTATCTGATTTTACAACATCGCGAACACCCCCCATTTTCCGTAAGCACACCAGGTTCGCGCACCTTAAACCACCAACGTTTCCTCATCAAAAAACATGGTTCTGGTTGAACCATACTCCTCGACACGTTTTTCCCTCGGTTCAGTCAAACGGTAGAGCCGCAGGTTATCCAACTCCAACTTGACCTCTTTCAGTAACCGTCGCCGGAGCTGTTCGAACTTCATTTCGTCCACCTGGCACTCGAACACCGACTTCTGCACCCGCTGCCCGAAGTTCTTGCATACCTTGCATCACCTTCAATATCTCCTCGACCACGGCATCCGTCTCCATCAACACCTGACGATTGTCAAAACGCACAACCAGTATCCTCTTGTCTTTTTTCTCTGATTGATTGGACATGACATCCCTCTAAAAACTGTTACTTTCGCTCTCAAGAAAAGTTTGATATATTCCCGCTGCCGAGGTGAAACTCCATGGAAGTACCGCCTGACGAAAGTTTCGATTTATTGCTGACAATCCTGCGGACCGATGTGCTCGCGTCTCATTTGATCGTCATGGAGGAGCTGCGCTCAATCCAAAAACGGCCGCTTAATCCAGAGCATGAAACTAGGCGGTACCTCGACCGTCGAAAATCGGCATATGAAACGCTGCACCTGGACCGTAAAGAAACGCTTGATCGGATACAGGCGAGGATGTCATGCGGCCTCCAGGTATTGAGGCGGGGTGTCCGGGAAAAAAGTTTGCACCGGGATCTGACACTTTTGGGCAACGATCAGGCGCACCCGGTACCCCTTGCGCTGGCCGGAGAGCACCATAAAGACATATTCGCGGGATACGCCGGCTTCATCAGCTATTGATTTATTGGTGATGCCCCTTAAAACCATTTCGGAACGAATTAAGCGGTAGCGCTCCTGTGCTGACATGGCGGCGACCTCCTCTTTTTTTTGAGTCATGGCGTTAACCCTTAGTAAGTTGTTTGTGAGAACTGTTAACGGGAAAACTAAACTCATTTAAGGACAGAGTCAATAAAAAAATGAACTCAATTGAAGATAGACTAAAAATTGTTATGGACGGGATGTCAGGCCGCAAGTTTGCCATTGCCCTGGGTATGAGTCCGACCACTGTTAATCAGTATCTGAATGGTAGGATGCCACCAGCTGACTTTATTGCTCTCGTTTGCGGACGTTTTAGTGTGGATGCCACATGGCTGTTGACTGGTGAAGGGGATATGAAGCCAAGCAAAGCCTCTTATCCGCTTGCGGAGGGGTTTAAATCTGCTGATTTTGGGGGTGAGCTTGCTGAAGGTTTTGTCCAGGTACCCCGTTATGAGGTAGCAGCAAGCGCGGGCGGGGGCGCTTTAATTTATAGCGAGCAGATTGTTGATCATCTGTCGTTTAAGGCGGAGTGGATCCATAATGCCCTGGGTGTATCTGTGAAGGATCTGGCGTTGATCAATGTGACCGGTGATAGTATGGAGCCGACGCTATCTGAGGGGGATCTTATCCTGGTCGATATGAGTTACCGGGGGATGAAGGATAATGCTATTTATGTACTGCAGCTCAATGGCTCCCTGTTGGTAAAGCGGCTCCAGCATAGACTGGAAGGCGGCGTATTAGTCAAGAGCGATAATCCGGTGTATGATCCAGGGGCAGTATCAGGAGATGCGATTGATTCGTTAAATATAGTCGGACGGGTTGTGTGGTGTGGGAGAAGGATGTAAAAGTGGGGAAAGGAGAAGGATTATGAAGAATTTTATGCTGGTTTTTTTTGGGTTGTGTTTTTTTATTTCAGAGGTTCGAGCGGAAATAATTAGTGTCCCCTGCGAGGAATTCAATAAGACTACCGGTGAGCAGACTTATTGTGAAGGAATCACTGGCGGGCAAATAAAGGTTGAACGAGGCGAATATGAAAAATTTCAGGATATATATAAAGCCCGTGTTTTAAGTGGCGTTAGAAATCCACCTCCTCCAATCCCTAAGTTTGAAGCGGATGAATCTGATAGTAAGGGTGATGACATGGGTTCTGATGATTGCAGAATGCCGCCGTGGACGCGCAAGCCTGGTTTGAAGTGTGAGTAAATATGCAGCGTTATTTATTGTATATGGCGTTTGTTTTGATTTTGGTGGGCTGCAAACCGGCTCCTGTGGCTAAACTTATACCGACGCAGATCCTTGAAGTTATTCCACCAGGTAAAGATTTCCCTGATGATGGAATAATGATTATGGCCGGTACGGATGGTAACCATTTTGTAAGCGTCATAGTTGATCCACACGAGGTTTATGAAGGTTCGACTCCTATTATCTTCAGGGAGTTTACTGCGACTATTGGAGACGGCCTTTCGTATGAACATCGGCCCAAGCAGCTCGACACTCAGGCGCATTTTAAGGTTGAATCATTGGATCGTAAAACAAAAACGGCCAGGGTTTATATTTCCGCTCACTTGGTTTCCACCAACCCAGACAAGCATATTGAGTTGGATATTCCTCCGACTACGTTGATGATCACCGGTGAGCATTTTATAAAATTGATTTCGGCTACAAAATAACTGGTAAGAAGGGTTTATGAAGTCACTCTATATAAAAAAGTATTTCCGAACATTATTCCTGGCTTCAGTTTTCCTTTTTATCTTCGTTCCGATTGCGCTCTGCGCAGAGTATTGGGGCTCTATGAATTCAAATAAATTCCATTATCCAGCTTGTACCCATGCGCATAGGATAAAGCCGGAAAACTTGATTAAGTTTAATTCTCGTAAAGCGGCGAAACAGGCGGGATATATACCATGTAAGGTATGCAGACCCTGAAGCTCCGGACGGCCATCTAACAAAAAATGCGATCGGAATTTGTTCCTGATCGCATGAATCAATCAATAGTTTTTTTGCCGCCGTGTTTTTATTAAACTTTTCTTGAGGATTGTTCCCATCCCGTCTTGACCAGTATCATCCCGAGTAGCCCCGCGTAAACTTATCGCGTTTCTCTTATGTGATCTATCTCAAGTTCCTTGTCTCGACATCGGTTGCGTTGCCGTCCTTCCAAATAAAACAGATTCTCCACTGGTCGTTGATGCGGATACTATGTTGTCCTGCACGATCATCTTTTAATGCCTCCAGATGGTTTGCGGGAGGAATGCGCAAGTCGTTTAACGATATGGCTCGATTTATGAGGCGAAGTTTTCGTTCTGCAACTCTGGTTATATCATGCGGAAGCCTGCGGGAAAATCGGCCGCTGAAAACCAGTTCTGTTTCACGACAGGCGAATGATGTAATCATGGCTTGATAATAACGGTATTCGTTACGAACCGCAAATAAAAAACAGGGAAACAGAAAGTGCCCACAAAAAACGGTTTGGTATCGTTCCCAAGACCAAGCTTGACCTGAATCGGCCAACAGTAGTATATGATTACGTTCAGAATAACCATAAAAGGACTATTGAATGACCAGAGAACTCGCCAAGGGGTACGAACCCCATGATGTTGAAAAGAGATGGTACTCCGAATGGGAAACTAAGGGGTATTTTCGCGCCGCCGCAACCTCGGAGAAAAAGCCGTACTCGATAGTCATCCCCCCCCCGAACGTAACCGGCGCCCTGCACATGGGGCATGCCCTCAACAACACCCTCCAGGATATCCTCTGCCGCTGGAAACGGATGCAGGGGTATAATGTGCTCTGGATGCCGGGGACCGACCATGCCGGTATCGCCACCCAGAACGTGGTTGAACGGCAGCTCTCCGCCGAGGGGAAGGACCGCCACGACCTCGGGCGCGACGAGTTCATCGAGCGGGTCTGGAAGTGGAAGGGAGAATCCGGCGGCCAGATCATCGGCCAGCTGAAGCGTCTGGGAGCATCGTGCGACTGGGAACGGGAACGCTTCACAATGGATGAAGGTCTCTCGAAAGCGGTGCGCACTGTTTTTGTCAAACTGTACGAGGATGGCCTGATCTACCGCGACAACCGCCTGATCAACTGGTGCCCGCGCTGCCATACCGCCCTCTCCGATATCGAGGTCGAGCACGAAGACCACAAGGGGCACCTCTGGCACATCCACTATCCCGTTGTCGGCGAACCGGGCCGCTTCGTAACCGTAGCGACGACCCGTCCGGAGACCATGCTCGGCGATACCGCCGTGGCGGTACATCCTGAAGATGAACGCTACAGCGGCCTGGTCGGTAAAAAAGTTCTTTTGCCGCTCCTGAACCGCGAGATTCCTGTTGTCGCCGATGACTATGTGGATCGCGAATTCGGCACCGGCGTGGTCAAGATCACCCCGGCGCACGATTTCAACGACTTCGAGGTCGGCCTGCGCCATGGCCTCGACAGGATCAACGTCCTCGACGAGTCCGGCATCATCAACGCCGCCGGGCACCAGTACGAGGGAATGGACCGTTTCGAAGCCCGCAAACGTATCGTCGCCGAGCTTGACGAAGCCGGTCTGCTGGAGAAGATCGACGACCACCCGATGTCGGTGGGGGGCTGCTACCGCTGCAAGACCGTGGTCGAACCGTACCTTTCCTTGCAGTGGTATGTGAAGGTCGCGCCGCTGGCCGAACGGGCACTGGACGCCGTGAAAACCGGCAAAACCCGCATCCTCCCCAAACAGTGGGAAAACACCTACTACGACTGGATGGAGAATATCCGTGACTGGTGCATCTCGCGCCAGATCTGGTGGGGACACCGGATCCCGGCCTGGTTCTGCGATCATTGCGACGGCGTCACCGTCGCTATGGAAGCGCCGGCCAAATGTTCCAAATGCGGCAGCGACGAGATCCGTCAGGAAACGGACGTGCTGGACACCTGGTTCTCGTCGGCGCTGTGGCCCTTCTCCACCATGGGGTGGCCGGATCAGACGCCCGAGCTGAAAACCTTCTACCCGACCGCCTGCCTGGTGACCGGTTTCGACATCCTCTTTTTCTGGGTGGCGCGCATGATGATGATGGGGCTGCACTTCATGGATGAGGTCCCCTTCACGGATGTCTATATCCACGCCCTGGTTCGCGATGCCCAGGGAAACAAGATGTCCAAGTCAAAAGGAAACGTGATCGACCCGCTGACGGTCATCGACCAGTACGGCACCGATGCCTTCCGCTTCACGCTTGCTGCCTTTGCCGCCCAGGGACGCGACATCAAGCTGGCCGAGGAGCGGATCGCCGGATACCGCAACTTCTGCAACAAGGTCTGGAATGCGGCCCGCTTCACGCTGATGAACCTGGAGGGATTCGATCCGGACGGCCTGAGTCTCGACAAGATGGCCCTCTCCCAGGGAGACAAGTGGATCTTGCACCGTCTGAATGAAACCGCCCGGATCGTTGATGAAACCCTGGCCGGCTACCGCTACAACGAGAGCGCGATGGCGCTCTACCAGTTCACCTGGAGCGAATTCTGCGACTGGTATCTGGAACTGTCGAAACAGGACATCTACAACGGCTCACCGGAGCGCAAACAGGCCGTCCAGTACGTGCTCTGGTACACGCTTGAGCATCTGCTCCGCCTGCTGCATCCATTCATGCCCTTCATTACCGAAGAGATCTGGCAGGCGCTGCCGGGAACAAAAGCGACCCCGACCATCATGCAGGCCCCCTACCCCGCCCCACTCGGCGAGATGGAGGTGCCCCCTTCGAAGCAGATCGCGGTCATTCTCTCCTGTGACAACGAAGCGACTCAGCGCCTGATGAAGCACAACGAAAACGCCATCATCAGCCTGGCCAGGGTCTCCGACCTTGCCATCGGCGTTGCCGTGGAAAAACCGGAAGACGCCTCGATACAGGTGGCCGGTGATGTGCAGATCTATGTGCCGCTCAAGGGACTGGTGGACGTGGCCGCCGAAGAGGAGCGCCTGTTGAAGGAGATCGGCAAGATCGACAAGGAGATCGAGATGTTCTCCAGGAAGCTGGAGAGCCCGGCCTTTGTGGACCGCGCCCCGGCCGAGATCGTCGCCAAGGAGCGCCAGAAGCTGGCTGAAGTAAACGGCAAGAAGCTGGTGCTCGAAGAGAGTCTGGACAAGATCAGAAAGATGAAGTAGGTGACCCATGCAGCAGTTTCAGAATGTCGCCATATTCGCCAAGGTTCATGACCCCCGTTGTCTCGGTATCGCCAGCGACCTGATCAACTGGCTGGAGGAGCACGGCTGCACCCCGATGCCCGAGGAGGAGCTGACCCGGCAGCTCGGCTACCCGAACGCGCTGACGGAGGAAGAGATCCGTGAACAGGCCGAGCTGGTGGTGGTGCTGGGGGGGGACGGTACGCTGATCTCGGTGGCGCGGCTCTTCAGCGGCAAGGAGGTCCCGATCCTGGGGGTCAACCTCGGGAGCCTCGGCTTTCTGACCGAGATCACCGTCGAGGAGCTTTACACCCGCCTGGAAAAATGCCTTGAGGGTAACCCGCGCGTCTCGGAGCGGATGATGCTGGAAGTGACCCTCCACCGCGAAGGGAAGGAAATCGAGAAATTCAATGTTCTGAACGATATGGTCATCAACAAGGGGGCGCTGGCGCGGATCGTGGATCTGGAGACCAGGGTCAACCGCCATTTCCTGACCACCTACAAGGCCGACGGCCTGATCGTATCTACCCCGACCGGCTCGACCGGCTACTCTCTCTCGGCCGGCGGCCCGATCATACATCCGCTGATGAGCTGCATCGCAATCACCCCGATCTGTCCGCATACATTGACCAACCGCCCGATTGTCGTCACCGATGAATCGATCATCTCGATCACCGTCACCTCCTCCTTTGACGAAAAAGTGTACCTGACGCTGGACGGCCAGGTCGGCTTCGAGCTGCGGGAAGGTGACTCGATCGAGGTCCGCAAGGCGCTTAAAACGACCGCGCTGGTCATGTCGCGCAGCCGTGATTATTTCGAGATTCTGAGAACCAAGCTGAAGTGGGGAGAGCGCTAAACCACCCCCCAGCCCCCTCCTTATCAAGGAGGGGGAGAGTGTTCCCCTCCTATTTAGGAGGGGCCGGGGGTGGTATGATTTTCAAAAGGATTACTGACTCATGTTAACCGACCTGACCATTAAAAACGTCGCCATCATCGACACCCTGCAGATCACGTTCAGGCCGGGGTTGACCGTGCTGACCGGCGAAACCGGAGCCGGCAAGTCGATCATTATCGATGCGGTCGGGCTGATCATGGGGGGGCGCGCTTCCAGCGACCTGATCCGCTCCGGCGAAGAGGAGGCGGTCGTCGAAGCGCTGTTCGACATATCCGCCCTGCCGGATATCAGGCAGCAGCTCTCCGAAGCCGGATTCGACGCGGCAGATGAACTGCTGATCAAACGTTCCCTGTCACGGGGAGGAAGAAACAGGATCTTCATCAACGGCGGCATGGCAACCCTGGCGCTCCTGGTTGACATCGCCCCCCGCCTCATCAATATCTACGGGCAGCACGATTCGCAGACCCTGCTTAAACCGGAAAATCACCTCCGCCTGCTGGACGCGTTTGCCGGCATCGGGGAGCTGCGGCTGAAGTTCACGAGTCTGTTCGGCCGACTGGGGTCCATACGCGACACCCTGGCCGGTCTGGAAGGCGCCGAACGGGAGGCTGAGCGGCGTCTCGATCTGCTCTCCTACCAGGCGGATGAGATTGAAAAAGCGGCGCTCAAGCCGGGTGAAGAGGAGCGGCTTGAGGAACAGCGCCACCTGCTGGCAAGCGCCGAAAAGCTGGGAGGGGGGAGCAGCGAAGCCTTTGATCGTCTCTACGGCGGCGACGGGGCTCTGTTGGGGCAGCTCAAACGCATCTCCGGCTCGATAGCCGAACTGTCTGCCATCGACGGCTCGCTGCAGGGTACGGCCGACTCGATCGAGAGCGCCTATCTGCAGCTGGAGGATGCCGCGATAACCCTGCGTGATTACTCCTCCCGCATCGAGTCCGACCCCGCGACGCTGCAGCTGATTGACGACCGGCTCGACCAGCTCGGCCGGATGAAAAAGAAATATGCTCCGACGGTGGCAGAGATACTCGCCTACAAGGCCGGAATCGACGCCGAACTGGATCAGCTGCGAAGCAGGGAGCAGGGCAGGCATAATCTGGAGGCTGAGCGGGATCTGCTGGAAGAGGAACTGAGACAGGCCGGCGTCGAACTGACGGCCGCCAGGGTTCAGGCCGCCAAAAAGCTCAAACAGGCGCTGGAAAGCGAGGCGCACCAGCTGGCAATGAAAGGCGCAATCATCGAACCGGCGCTGGGACCGCTTGCCGAACCTCGCTCCAGCGGCTTCGAAAAGGTTGAATTTCTCTTCTCTCCCAATCCGGGGGAAATCCCGCGCCCGCTGGGCCGGATCGCTTCCGGCGGCGAACTGTCCCGGCTGATGCTGGCGATCAAACAGGTGCTGCCCGACAGCGACGTCCCGACCCTGGTCTTCGACGAGGTCGATACCGGCATCGGCGGGGCAACCTCCGAGCTGGTCGGAAGAAAGCTGAAAAATGTCGCGGCCGGGCAACAGGTGCTCTGCATCACCCATCTGCCTCAGGTGGCGGTCTTTGCCGATCAGCAGCTGAGGGTGGAAAAACTGATTCAAGACGGAAGAACTTCCACTCGCATCCTCGATCTCGATCAGGATGAGCGAACCCGCGAAATTGCCCGGATGCTCGCCGGCACCACCATCGGCGATTCCGCCCTCGCACACGCCGCCGAAATGCTGGCGGCAGCCGTCCGGAGCTGACCGGTCCGGATTATTCTTTCTCCTGCCGCTCCACTTATTTCGAACCGGAGAGGGTTCATGCCGATATCAGCAGAAAATTTGTTCGCCCATATTCCGGCCGACCTGCCGGATGAAATCTTTCAGACAGTGGCTGAAGGAGACGGCGCAAGGATCGAACGGATCGTCTCAAATGGACAGGCGACGCCGCCTGGTGAGTGGTATGATCAGGAGCGGGACGAGTGGGTGCTTCTGGTTTCAGGGGGTGCGACGCTGCTGTTTGAGGGTGATGCCGTCCCTCTGGTTCTGAAGCCGGGGGACCACGTCATGATTCCCGCCCGCTGCCGCCATCGGGTGGAGCGGACCGACTCCGGACAGAAAACGGTCTGGCTTGCGGTTCATTTCGTAGGAAGCAGCGCTGATAAAAAAAGGGGGCGACCGTAACACGGCTCGCCCCCTTCCTCTAACAAGCCTCAAACCCTCAATTCGGCAGGGTCGGCAGCTCCAGACCGGCCATCTGCTGAACCATACGTATCACCTGGCAGCTGTAGCCGAATTCATTGTCGTACCACACATACAGGACACAGCGGTTCCCCTCGGCGATCGTAGCCAGTGAATCGACGACACCGGCGTGACGTGAGCCGACAAAATCGCTCGAAACGACTTCGGGCGAATTCGTGTAATCGATCTGGTTCTGCAGCGGCGAGTCAAGAGACATATTGCGCAGATAGCCATTGATTGTTGCAACGTCGACCGGCTGCTCCAGCTCGAAGTTCATGATCGCCAGGGATACATTAGGAGTCGGCACACGGATCGCGTTCCCGGTCAACTTCCCGGACAGCTCCGGAATCACCTTGGCAACCGCCTTGGCGGCGCCGGTTTCCGTGATGACCATATTGAGAGGGGCGCTCCGGCCGCGACGGGAGGCCTTGTGGTAATTGTCGATCAGGTTCTGGTCATTTGTGTATGAATGGCAGGTTTCCAGATGTCCGTGAACAATGCCGAAACGATCATTGACCGCCTTGATGACCGGAACAACCGCATTGGTGGTACAGCTGGCGGCGGAGAATATCCGCTCCTGGTCGGTGATCAGGCTGTTGTTGATGCCGGCGACGATATTGGGGATATCGCCCTTGCCCGGGGCGGTCAGAATAACCTTTGCGATGCCGGGAGCCTGCAAATGCCTTCCGAGTCCTTCACGGTCACGCCACTTGCCGGTATTATCGATCAGAATCGCATTGTTGATACCGTACCGGGAGTAATCGACATTTTCCGGTGCATCGGCGTAGATGATCCGGATCATGTTGCCGTTGGCGATGATCGCATTCTCTTCTTCATCAATCGTAATAATGCCGTTAAACGGGCCATGAACCGAATCGCGGCGAAGCAGGCTGGCCCGCTTCAGCAGGTCATCCGCCCCCCCCTTGCGAACGACGGCCGCCCTGATCCTCAGTTTTTCACCGCTGCCTGACTTTTCGATCAGGATACGGGCCAGCAGGCGGCCGATGCGGCCAAAGCCATAAAGCACGATATCCTGCGGTTCGGGGCGCAAGGAGCAGCGGCCGGTGTTGATGCCGACCAGTTCCTGGCGGACAAAGTCATCGAGAGTCATCGCCCCGTTCATTTTCTGATATTTGACGATCAGCTTGCCGAGGTCGACCTTGGCGGGCGCAAGGTCGAGTTTGGACATGGCTTCGAGAAGCGGCAGGGTCTCCGTGACGGAAAGTTCCGTATCGATAATCAGCCTGGCAAAGCGATGGGCCTTGAGAATATCTATGATCGAACAATGCACCAGCGGGCGGCCGTACACGGTCGGCACAACATTATTCTCGCGGTACATCCGGCCGATAATCGGAAGCATCCTCTCCGCACAGGCTTCGTAATTTTTCCAGTCCTGAAGATACACTTCCTGCTTTTCAGAATTCATTACATCTTCCTCCTTGAGATAATTAGTTACTGCTCTATGTTAAGAGATTATTACTGCACCTTCCCCACCAACCGCAGCAGCCCGTCCAGGATCGTCAGGGGGCTGGGGGGGCAGCCCGGTATATACAGATCGACCGGCACCAGGCCGTCGGCGCCGTTATGCACTTCGGCGTGATCCATGAACGGACCGCCGTTGATCGCGCAGGCGCCGGCGACGATGACCAGCTTGGGTTCCGGAATGGCCGCGTAAGTATCCAGCAGCGCCAGGCGCATGTTTTCGGAAACCGCGCCGGTGACAAAAAGCCCGTCGGCATGGCGCGGACTGGCGACGAACTGGATGCCGAAGCGCCCCAGGTCCCACCCGATCGTGGAGAGCACGTTGGTATCGGCCTCGCAGGCATTGCAGCCGCCGGCGCTTACCTCGCGCAGCTTGAGTGATCGTCCGAACAGGCGCAGCAGTTCACCCTTCAGTGCATCCGCCGGATAATACCGCTCACCGGCGGTCACTGTCAACCCCTCACGGCTGCGGCTTGCAAGACATGCATCCGTGGAAAAAGTTATCGCATCGTGAGGGCAGGCGGCGGCGCAGTCGGCGCAGAAAAGGCACTTTCCCATATCAAGCTTCAGGGGGCCGGAGGCGGAAATTGCGCCATAGGGACAGGCGGCGGCGCAGGCGCGGCAGCCGTCGACGCAGCGCGATGCGTCCAGCAGCGGCAGGCCGCGAAAACGGGGGGGCATCGGCTGCGGCGCATCGGGATACTTCATGGTGCGGTGTCCCTGGCGGAAACGGGTGAGAATAGCTTTCAGCATACAGGCTCCTGGTTAGTCACTGTTTACCCATTTTCTTCGGCACTTCCAATTACGAAAAAAATTCAGGGCATGGATATCTGCGGTTACCAGACCGTCTTTACGTGCGGGTAATTCCGCAGTTTATCGTCCTTTGTCACCAGCACCGCACCGAGTGACAACGCGGTGGCTGCGATGATCCGGTCGGCCGGATCGGCGTGAGGGAAGTCCGGCAGCCGCACGGATTCGATGGCAATGGCGTTGCCGACCGGAACAAATGAGAGGAACGGCAGCGCCTCACAGCGGCAGACCCAGTCGCGGACATCCAGAGCCAGCCGCAAACGTCCGCGCTCCACGAGCAGGGCTATTTCCCAGGAACTGATACAGGATACATGTACCGAATTTGACTTCACGGCAGCATCAATCACCTTTGCCGCCGGCTTGCTCAGGGTCGTCGGGTCATTAACCCACCAGAGCAGGGTATGCGTATCAAGCACGATCACTTCAGCGCTTCCCAACATTCCACCCCTACCGGCTCAAGGGGAGCATCATATTGCAGCACGGTATTGCGCAGGCCCCGGAAGCACTCCTCCGGATCAGATACATAGCGAACGACCTTGAGGACCGGACGGCCGTGGTCGGTTATGACCAACTCCTCGCCGGTCTGCTCGATCTTGCGGAAGTACTCAAGCGAATGGGGTTTGAACTGAGATTTTGAAACGGCTTGCGGCATAAATCACCTCGGTAATCATATTATGACCATGGTAACATAGTCATAATATCGGAGCAAGTGGGATCATGAAGTTGCTTTTTGACCTAAAGGAAATACACGCCGTAACGCTTGCAGATTTCTTCAGCCTTTGCCATGTCCGGCGGCCCGGGAGAAGACCGCCAGCTCCTCGAACATTTTCTCGCACCCTTAAGGCAACCCCAGGACAATTGCGCGCAGCAGCTTATCGCCAATTAAAGTCAGTGGTCACTCGTAACTGTACGCAACCAGGAAGATTATATCGTCTTCATTCATTTTGGTCCGCATGTAGTTAGCGTAGTTTTTGTCCTCGGTCAGGATGTGCTCCAGAAACCAATCCCTGAGAAAGGAAACCAGCTGGGAAACCGCCTGCTTTTCGCCACCGATAACTGCTCTCTCCAACTGTTCCACCCGTTCCACGAACAGCCGGTGCTGGTGTTGATGCCCCTCAAGCCCCGGATAACCAATCTTGCGCATCAGCTTCTCTTCACCGGAAAAATGTAACCCGGCATAGGCCTTCAGATTATCGAATATGCCGTCGGGGTCGATTACACCTGCCATGCCTTTGTTAAGGTACATAAACAACGTCTTATGCTGTTGGTCAATCTCATCGATGCCGATTGAAAAGTTCGATTTCCATATCAACTGGTCCATAGCCTTCTCCTTGAAAAACAGAATTTAAGCGCCAGATCCCGACCTATGATATTTTAGCTTTTTTTCCAGAGAGTCAACCATCTGTTTCATTGCTTACATCTGCTTGCCCCTCATGGGCAGATTTTATGTCGGTTAAACTCGTTGTTGACCGTTTCACGCGCGCGTGTGAACCGGTGATCTGCCCGAACAGAACATTTAGACTATGAACATGAAAAAACCTTAGGCCCCGAATGGCAAGACTCGACTACAGATCGAATCCGCAGTACGACAGGTTGAAGCTCTTGTTGCAGAGCGGGAAGTCTGAAATCTGCTGGCCGCGCAGGGCCAGCCCCAGCCCGCTCCAATTGTGGAACGACGGGTCAACGATCTTGTAGCGTTCAAAACGCCCCTGATCGTCGGTCAGGGCGACATGGCATATTTCACCGCGCCACCCCTCGGTCAGCGAGACGGCGCAGCGGTCCGCCGCGATCTCCTTCATCCGGTTCCGGTAATCGCCGCGCGGCAGGTGACGTACCTGTTCATCGAGAAAATCCAGCGAGCGCTCGGCCTCCAGCCAGCGGAGCAGCGTGCGGGCGGCGACGTCGCAGGTGGAGGCGGTAACCATCGGGATCTGGCTCATCCTGAAGATGCCGAACGGATGATCGCGCCGCACGTCGCGGTTCAGGCCGCACGCCCGGGCGGCAGGTCCTACAAGGCCGATCTCGCGGGCATCGGCTTCCGTGACGATGCCGGTATCTTCGAGTCGCGCCATGACCGACGGGGCATCCCAGAGCAGCTGGACCGCGCCGGCAAGATCCTCCCGCGCCGACTGCAGCCGCCTGTACAGTTCGTCGGCGATCCCGGCGTCGCAATCGTAGCCGATCCCCCCCGGCCTCAAGAGACCACGGCTGAAACGGCTGCCGCAGATCAGGGCGGTCATGTTGAGAAAATCACCCCGGATCCGGCCGCAGAACGAGGCGGTCGGCAGGTAGCCGACATCCCCGGCGATCGCGCCGAGATCTCCGGTGTGATTGGCCAGCCTCTCCAGCTCCAGGGCGATGCCGCGGATCGTCTCGGCCCGCGGCGGGGTAAACATCGCTCCCAGTGACTCCATGTTCATGCAGTAGGCCAGGCCGTGCCCGACCGTCGTATCGCCGGCAATAGTTTCCATCTGATACATGGTGCGGGGGGTCGGACCGCCTATCAGCGCCCTCTCTATGCCGCGGTGCTGGAACCCGAGCGCTATCTCCAGATGAAAGACCTCTTCGCCGTGGCACTGGAAGCGGAAGTGCCCCGGCTCGATGATGCCCGCATGTACCGGGCCGACCGCAACCTCATGTACTTCATCTCCTTCGACGCGGTAGAAATCAATCACGCCGGGGAGCAGGCCGCCGCCATCGTTTTTGCTCCAGAACCCCTCCCCGTCGCAGAGCGGCTTTTGAAAGCGGACCGGCTTGAACCAGGGATGCCCTTCCGGGCGGGTCAGGCACTGCTCGGCGATCTCCCGCTCGAACAGATGCAGCTGCGGACAGGCTTCCGCCAGCGAGGGGAAGGAACGGCCGACTTTTGTGGCGACAATGCCGAGGGTACCGCTTCCGGCCCGGTCGGACATCACGCAGTACAGCGTCGCCCCGGCGGCATTCGGCACGCCGAAATAGGAGCAGACCCGCCAACCCGCCGTGATCGCGTCCAGAATCCCCTGAAAGAAGGCGTCCCCCTCCGGCATCGGGATCTCACTCCGTCCGAACGAGGCGCCGTTATAAAAGGTTTTCATGCCGTAACTCATCTTGGCACCTCCAGCTGCGCCGAAGCGTCCTGCAGCAGCGTCATCAGCGGCGCCGGAATCCATACCCCCAGCAGAAACACCAGCAGCAGAAGCGCCAACGGCGGACCGACCGTATAGATCGTGTCGCGGTACGATGTCTTCTCGCTGTCGGGGGGGACCTCACCCATGACCATCGGCAGCACCGTCAGCGCCATGCCGATAAAAATGACCGTCGGCCAGAAAGAGCCCTCCCGACCAGGGGAGGCGGCGCAGGACACCCCGGACATGATCGGTGCTTTTGCTGTTGTAGGAGCGGTGAATATTGCCGGAAGAGAGGAACAGCACCCCCTTGGTCAGGCCGTTGGCAAGGACGTGGAACAGCGCGCCGAAGATCGCCCTCCCCCCCAGGCCGAGCGCGACCGCCATGATGCCGACATGCTCCACGCTGGAATACGCCAGCATCCGTTTGAAATCGGCCTGCCTGGCCATGAAGATCGCGGCGACAATCATCGAGACCAGCCCCATGACGATCAGGGCATCTTGAAAAAAGGCAATCTCCCTGGTTGCCAGGCATACCTGATAAACACGCAGGATGGCCAGAAAGGCCAGATTCACCAGCCCTCCCGACAGCAGGGCGCCGACCAGACCGGGAGCCTCGCCATAGGCATCGGGCTTCCAGGTGTGGAGCGGGGCCAGCCCCATCTTGGTGCCGAACCCGACCAGCAGAAAGACAAATGCCGCATGAACCCAGCCGGAGGAGAGCTTGCCGGCATCCCGGATCAGATCGTCGAGCAGCAATGACGGCTCCACCCTGGCGACAATCGTGGAGTACGCCAGAAAATAGAGGCCGATCAAAGCCAGGGCCACCCCGACCGAGCAGATCAGCAGGTATTTCCAGGTCGCCTCGATCGAGCGGGCATTGCGGTTGAAATAGATCAGCGGAGCCATGGATATGGTCGTGGTTTCAAGCGCCACCCACATCAGCCCCAGATGGTGGGTGATGGTAACCAGCGAGGCCGCCGACAGGCAGATCAACAACCCGACGCAGAGCAGGCGGTTGGAACGCTCGCGACGATAGAAAAGGTAGCCGATCGCATACACGGCGCAGGTTAGAAAGAGGAGACTGGTGCTGAGAAGGACGATCTTCCCGAGCGCATCCAGGTGAAACCAGCCGCCCGGAGATTCGGGCGGGGTGAACGAAATCATGTTGATGGTCAAACCCGTATGCGCAAAGGCGAAGAGCGCCAGGATCTTCGGGCGAAGCCGGTCGTACGGAATAAGCCAGGTTGCGGCGGCTCCGATGAGCGGCAGGATTATCAGGGCAGCAAACATTGGACTACTCCTCTTTCAGGGAGGTCAGAAGCGAGGTATCAAGCGAAGAGAACTCACGGCTGATCTGGTTGATGACGATCCCCATCACGAAGGTGCCGACCAGAAGATCCAGCAGCGCCCCCGCTTCGACCATTACCGGCATCGCCTCCGCCAGCAGCAGGCCGAAGATGAAAATGCCGTTTTCGAGGATCAGATAGCCGATAACCTGCGAAATGGCCTTGCGGCGCGTCGTCAGGACCAGAAAACCGGCCATCAGGGTAGCGATCGATGCCGGGACGAACATGTAGTTCTGGTGCTCCGGCAGCATCGGCAGCCGGCCGGCGAACCCGAACGAAAAAGCGGTAAAGATCGCGCCGAGCAGCAGCGTCGGGACATAACCAAGGAACGGTTCCACCTCGCGCTTGATCTCGGCGGATCGGACAGCCCGGCCGAGCAGTTGGGGAATCACGAACCCCTTGACCGCGATTATGACGACCGTGATGCCGACCAGGTGCCAGGAAAACGGATGTATCAGGCCGGGCAGAATCCCGAGGATGACGCCCTGAACCGCGACCGCGCGGATGGAAAAAATCAGGCGGCTGGTGCCGAGCGAGATAAAGTTGATCAGCAGCACCAGGACGAGAAGTTGATCGGCTAAAGAGAACATGGCATCACCTGATGACAAGCAGGGTGGAAAACGCCGCCAGGATGGTGGCGGCAACCAGCAGCTGGGGAATACGAATCAGGCGCAGCCGCGCCATGACCGACTCTACCACGCCGATGACAACCGCCAGTTCCAGCATGGAGACGATGAAAAGCCCCCAGTCAAGAAGGGGGTTGCCGGACGAATACGGCAGCGCCAGATGGACAAAAAAGGCCCCCAGCACAAACAGCTTGAGCGCGGCGGCATACTGGATAACCGCCAGGGCCGGACCGCTGTGGTCAAGCACCATTACCTCATGGATCATGGTCAGTTCCAGGTGGGTATTGGGATCGTCGAACGGGATTCGGCAGTTCTCCGCCAGCAGCACGATGAACATCCCGCCGACCAGCAGCAACAGCGCGGCGCTGGTGTGCATCCAGACGGAGAAATTGATGTTGACCAGCATATTGGAGAGGGTAAATGAGCCGGAAAGACGCGACAGGGTGATAAGGGCAAAAAAGAGGGTCGGTTCGGCCAGACATGAATAGGTCGCCTCGCGGGCCGACCCCATGCCTTCAAAGCTTGAGCCGGTATCCAGGGCGGCCGCCATCGTAAAAAAACGCCCCAGGGCAAACAGATAGGCGTACAGGATCATGTCGCCGTCAAAAGAGACCGGTGACGGGTGAGCGCCAAACGGAATCAGCAGGGCCGCGACCGCGGCAGTTGCCAGCGCGACGATCGGGCCGGCGCGGAAAACCCAGCTGGTGGTCGTGCTGAAAACGGTTCCTTTGCGCAGCAGACGGAGGATGTCGTAATACGGTTGCAGAAACGGCGCACCGACTCTCCCGGCAAACGCCGCTTTCGTCTTGCCGATCACCCCCAGGAGCAGGGGGGGCATAACCAGCGCCAGAAAAATATGGATGATACCGTTAGTGATGGTACTGTTCGTCATGGCAGCTCCCGGGGAGTCAGTGTGCCCAAAGCATCAGAATAAACAGGGTGGCGAAGATATAGATCATATACACCTGCATCAGGCCGTGCTGCAGCCGCCTCAGATAAGAGAACGACAGGCCGGCCAGGTTAAACAGCGGCGCAATGATCCGCTCCAGAAGCGTCTCGGTCGGCACTTCACTGCAGCGTGCAGCGCCGGGAAAAAGGCCGGTCAGCGTCGGGCGCTCGACCCGCTGGCGCATCAGGCCGTTGAAGACCGAAACGGCCAGCTCGGAAAACGACGACCCGCCGTACTGCACCCGCGCCGTCCCGCGCTGATATCCGCACCCCCAGGTCGGAGCGGAGGTTACCGCGCCTTTTCCCAGACGCCGCCTCCAGAACAGCGTCACCAGCGCGGCAGCCGACAGCAGCAGGACACCGGCCATCGAGAGTCTGCCCAGTATGGCGCCATACTCGGCGGAAAGCGCCGCCAACGCCGGTTCCGGATAAAATGACGCGATCGCGGGTAAAATCAGGCGGAGCGCCAGCTGCGGGGCCAGACCGGTCAGCAGGCAGAGCAGGGCGAAAAACGCCATCGGCGCCAGCATCGTCACTCCCGCTTCGTGCGGATGGGCCGCGGCCGGGGTGCGGGGTGTGCCGAGAAAGACCGAACCGTACAGTTTGGTAAAGGCGACGACGGCCAGGCCGCCGACCAGCGCCAGCACCGGGGCCAGAAACACCAGGTAGACCAGGCTGCCAGCGGTAAGCTGTCTGAAAAAACCGAGATAGAGCAAAAATTCGCTGACAAAGCCGTTCAGGGGGGGGATGCCGCAGATAGCAACAGACCCGGCCAGAAAGAGCAGTGCGGTACGCGGCATGCCTTTGCCGAGCCCACCCATCAGGTTCATCTCACGCGTTCCGGCGGCATGGATAATGACCCCGGAGCCGAGGAACAGCAGCGGCTTGAAGAAGCTGTGGTTGAGGATATGGAGCAGGGCACCCGCCAGGCCGAGATACACCAGCGGAAGGTTGTGGCTGGACACCCCGAGCAGGGCAACGCCGAGGCCGGTGGTGATGATGCCGATATTCTCGATGCTGCTGCAGGCCAGCAGGCGCTTCAGATCGCGCTGGGCCACGGCGAAGGCGATCCCCAGCAGGGCCGAGGTTATTCCGGCCACCGTCAGGACCGCTCCCCAGAGCAGCGGCGGGTCGTGAAAATACGTCAGCGTACGAAAAATGCCGTACAGCCCCATCTTCAGCATGACGCCCGACATCAGCGCCGAAACGTGGCTGGGGGCGTTGGCGTGGGCCGAAGGGAGCCAGATATGGAGCGGCATGATGCCGGCCTTCGCGCCAAAGCCGATAAACGCCGCCAGTGCAATCAACGAAGCGGTTGGAGGAAGCGCCGAAAGCGAGCCGGCGGCCGGAAGCAGGAACGAACCGGTCCCGGCCGCCAGCAGGGAAAAATAGGTGAACAGCGCCGCGGTGCCGGTGTGAGTCGCAACCAGATAGACGATTCCGGCGCGCCGGACATCCTCCCGTTCATGCTCCGTCACCAGCAGGAAATAGGCGGAAAGCGCCATCACCTCCCACACCATGATGAAAAAGACCCCGTTGCGGGCGGTGAGCAGTATCGCCATCGAGGAGGCCAGCAGGCCGTAGAAAAAGGTCAGGCCGCGTTCGGTGGTGCGATGCCCGGCAGCCGGCCAGTACCCGAGTGCAAAGAGGGAACCGGCGGCGGACACCAGAAAGACCGGGAGCAGAAAGAAAGCCGAAAGGGGATCGATGACCAGCTCGCAGGGACCGAACGGCAGGCTCCACTGGAGAGAATAGGTGGTCGTTGCGTGGCTAAAGAGGAGCAGTAGTGCGGCCGGAACACCGGCCAGGGCGGCAAGGATGGTAATCACCGCCGCTATAATCTGGCCGGCTCCCGGTTTTCGCAGGAACAGACCGGGTATGCCGGCAGAGCCGAGAGCAAGCGCGGCAAACAACGCCACGAACGCAGGGTCGGACGCACCCTGCAGGGAGGAATACATACAAGAAACTCCTTGGAAAAGTTCAGGACATGTCAATAAACCGGACGGGCTGTTACACTTCCGGGACGGAGAGATACTGAACCGGGAGACGTATACGTGTCAATAAAAAACATGTTCTATTTTACTCATGGTATGCAGTCTATGCGTCCGCTGCCGCGGTTAAATGTAGCTGGCAAGCAGCAGCACGATCAGGGTGATGAGAGAGTAGAGCACATACTGCTGCAGGATGCCGCTCTGCAGCCTCCTTACCGGGGAAAAACGGTGGTACAGACGCTTCAGCGCCGGAATGTACACGAGTTCCAGCACCGCTTCCGGAACATGACTGGAGAAGCCGGCGCTCCCGGGGAAAATCCCCGCCATTTTCCCCGGCCGGTGACTCTGCGGCTTGAGAACAAAGGCGAACAGGGAGGTCAACATTGCGGCAAACGACGAGGCGCTGTACTGAATCCGGGAAGACGGGCGCTGGTAACCGCATCCCCAGGTAGCAGTTTCGCGGCAGGGGCTCCCGGCCAGACGGCTCCGGTACCAGAGAGCAAGCAGGGAGATCAGGAGGAGAAGCGCCACCCCCGCAAGCGTAATCATCGTCGTCGGCACCAGTTCCTGCAGCGGGAGCCCTGCACTCCCGGCCCGCAGCGGGAGAACCGACCTGCTGACCCGCCCCAGCGGACCGGTCACCAGACCGGGAGCCAGACCGATAACGATGCAGAGTCCCCCCAGAAGCAGCATCGGCAGCAGCATCGGCCACCCGGCTTCATGCCGTGCCGCGTGGGCCTCCGAGCGGGGCGCTCCCAGAAATACGATGCCGTACACCTTTACAAAGCAGGCCACCGCCAGCCCGCCGACCAGAGCCAGCGCCGGAGCCGCCAGGGCCGCGGCAGCCGCCGCCCCCCCCTCAGCCTGGATTCCGCGGAAAAAACCGAGGTAGATGGTCAGCTCGCTGACAAAACCGTTGAGCGGCGGCAGGCCGCAGATCGCCACCGCACCGACCCCGAACAGCAGGGCCGTGTAGGGGAGACGCCTGGCCGCCCCCCCCATCAGGTCTATTTCACGGGTGCCGGCGGCATGGATGACCGAACCGGCGCCCAGAAAGAGCAGCGCCTTGAAGAGTGCATGGTTGAGGACATGCAGCAGCGCCCCGCTCATGCCGAGCAGCATCATGGAGGAGGAGCCGACTTTTTGCCCGATCAGCGCGACCCCGAGACCCATGAAGATAATGCCGATATTCTCGATGCTGTGATACGCCAGCAGGCGCTTCAGATCGTGCTGGCCGATCGCGAAGGCGACACCGGCCACGCCGGACACGACCCCGAGAGCCAGCACGCAGCATCCCCACCAGAGCGGTACTCCGTGAAAGAACGAGAGCGTCCGTATCAGCCCGTACACCCCGACCTTGAGGATCACGCCCGACATGGCGGCCGAGACATGGCTGGGGGCGTTGGCGTGGGCCGATGGGAGCCAGATATGGAGCGGCATGATGCCCGCCTTCATCCCGCAGGCAAACAGGGCGGTCATGAAAATAGCCGCGGATAATCCGGAAGATGCGGATATCGAAGCGGGCGCGGGAAACAGCCAGGAACCGGTCGACAGCTGGAGGAGCGGGAAGAGCGCAAACAGGGCGAGCGTACCGGTGTGGGTGGAAATCATATAGAGAGTGCCGGCTTCCCCAACTTCCGGCTTTTCATCTTCCGTTGAGACGAGAAACCAGGCGGACAGCGCCATTATCTCCCAGGCGAACAGGAAGCCGATAGCGTCGCGGGCCAGTACGACTCCGCTCATGGCGGCGGTCATCAGGCCGAAAAAGAAGGTCATCCTGCGAACGTTGGCTGAGTGCCGGTCGGCATGCCAGTATGAGCGGGCGTACAGCGCGGCAGAGCCGGGGACGAGAAAGATCGGAAGCAGAAACCAGGCCGACAGGGTATCGACACCGAATTGGACCGGGCCGAAGGGGAGTTCCCAGGCCAGCTCAAACAGAGCGGTACGCCCGGACATCAGGGTTACGACCGCGCCGGTCAGGCCGGTGAATGAGGCGGCAAGCATCAGGGCAACGGAGAGCTGTTGAGCCCGTGAGGCGCTCATCAGCCGGGGTAACAACAGCGGGACACCGGAAATAGCGGCCAGCAGCGTGGCACTGAAAATCAGGGTACTCGGGACTAACAACTCCTGCACCATGATGCGACTACCTCCTGGTTCTGATAGACAGGATTGGGGTAGACGAAGCTGTTTTCTGCCGGAAAAGCGCGGAAAAGAACTTCTTACTTACCGGGAATGGCTTCCTCCAACGCGCATATCGCCGTCATGATTTCACCCTTGCTCCCGGGACGATGAAGCAGATCCAGAAGAGGCTGATCATGGAGCAGAAATGCGAGTTTTGCGAGCAGTTGCAGGTGCGCCCTGACATTGGGGGTCACCAGGGTGAAGAGGATCGTAACCGGCTTGCCGTCAATGGCATCAAAGTCTATGGGGTTTTTAAGGAAACAGAGGCTGATGGCCGACTCCCCGGCTGCCCCGACAATCGGATTGCGAACATGGGGGATGGCGATGCCGTTTCCGAGGGCGGTCGATCCGAGCGCTTCCCGCGCCAGAAGGGTCTGCAGCAGAAACTCCGGATCCAGACCGGGCGGCAACACAAGCCTGGAAACGACCTCCCGGAGCGCCGATTCCGGGGTGTCGCCCGGCAGGTCGTAAAAGATTCCCCCTCGCTGAAGCGCCTCCGAAACGGATGAAAAATGGCCCGTTTCGTTATCGGCGGCAAACAGCTCCGGAGGGATTGAAATCCCCTGGGCGGTGGCCCATTCCAGCAGATCAACCCTATTGATGCGATAGCGGTCATCCTGCTTATGTGCCGGAAGCCCCCTGCTCTTAATCAAGCTTAACACCGTTTTTTCATCAACGCCGATGGCGGCGGCAAGATCGGTAACCTTTAAAAACATCGCACGACTCTCCGTGGTAATCGAAACTTCCGCGCAAACAACCGGTATTTCCGGCTGACGCGCCAAAAACAATATGTTATTACAAATGAAACGTCAATTGCAATTTCCGACGCCACATAGCATCTAAAGAGGCGGCACCATGGACAAAGAACTGGCATCACAACTCAAACAGGTACTGACTTCGCTGCAACTGCTGCTGCCCAGGCCGGTGCCCGAAATTGACTGGACGGTCTGCCGCGCCGCCAACTGGCGGCGGCATTCCTTCAGCGGTTATCTGGAGCCGGTCGACAGCATCGAGCAGATCACGCTTGACGATCTGCTCGGCATCGAAGAGCAGAAGCGGATCGTTGAAGAAAACACCCGCCAGTTTCTGGCCGGTTTCCCGGCCAACAACACCCTGCTCTGGGGTACGCGCGGCACCGGCAAATCCTCCCTGATCCGGGCGATACTCAACAGCTATGCCTCCCAGGGGCTGCGGATCGTCCAGGTCGACAAGAATGATCTGATTCACCTGCCGGACATCGTGGACGACATAAAGCGCCTGCCGTACCGCTTCATCATCTTCTCCGACGATGTCTCCTTCGAAGTGGGGGAATCGAGCTACAAGATGCTCAAAAGCGCCCTCGACGGCGCCGTATATGCGCCCCCCGACAACGTCCTGATATATGTCACCTCAAACCGCCGTCACCTGCTCCCCGAATTTGAAACCGACAACCGGGGCGCCATGCTGATAAACAACGAAATGCACCACGGTGAAGCGATCGAGGAAAAAATCTCGCTCTCCGGCCGATTCGGGCTCTGGGTCGGCTTTCATCCCTTCAGTCAGGATCAATACGTCAGCGTCACCCGGCAATGGGTGGACAAGCTCTTTGCAAAACAGGGTTCGCCACTGCTCTGGAGCGATGAAGCGCGGGCGGCCGCTATCCAATGGGGCTATGACAAGGGGGACAACAGCGGCCGGATCGCCTATCAATTCGCCTGCCGCTGGGTGGGCATCCAGATGCTTAAGTCACGGCAGACGGACGCCACGTGATGCGCCATCTCCATGTGGCCTGCGCCATCATCGAACGGGAGGGGAAAGTGCTGGCGGCACAGCGGAGTGCGATCATGACCCTGCCGCTTAAATGGGAATTCCCCGGGGGGAAAATCGAAGCCGGTGAATCACCGGAAGAGTGCCTGATCCGTGAACTGATGGAGGAGCTTGGCGTCAGCGTACTGATCGGCGCCGCACTGTCCCCCGCTACCCATGTTTCCCCCGACGTCACCATCACCCTGTACCCTTTCACCTGCCGGTTGGCAGGAGGTATCATCACCCCGCATGAACACCATGCCCTGAAATGGATCGAGCCGCGGCGGATGCCGGAGCTGGATTGGGCTCCCGCCGACCTGCCGGTTATCGACGAATATATGGCGGCGACTCGTGCTGCCGAGTACGGCTCCCCATGACGCCGCCAAAATCTCCCGCAATGAACCGGGTCTATTTTTTTCTGGTACTGACGACCTTCTTCTGGGGGGGAAGTTTTCTATTCACCAAAATCGGCGTCGCCACGATCCCGCCGCAGCTGTTCGTACTGAGCCGTTTTACTCTGGCCACCCTGATCATGCTGCTGGTCTGCTCCGGCCGCCTCAAAAAACTTGATTCCGCCACCATCCTCCGCGGCATGGCGGTAGGGACCGCCCTCGGGCTGACCAACCTGAGCTTCGTCTACGGCATCCAGGGAACCAGCATTTCCCGGGCCGGCATCCTCAACAACCTCTTCGTACTGTTCATCCCGGTGATCACCAAGATAGTCTGGCGCGACCGGATCGGGCGGGTCAACATGGGCGGTATCGCCCTGGCGGTGGCCGGGATCGCGCTGCTGGCAACGGGAGGCGGAAGCGGTTTCAATCGCGGCGATATATTCTCGACGTTCTGCGCTTTCCTGATCGCCTGTCACATCATCTCGGTCTCCAAAGTCCTGAAGAACGACGACGTATTTCTGATCACACTCGTGCAGTTCGCCACCGTCACGCTGATCGCCGGCATCGCCACGATGCTGCTCCCCCTCCCCGCTTTCAGGGTCACCGCCCCCGCCGTCCTGTCGGTCGTCTACTGTGCCGTCTTCCCGACCGTATTCTGCTTCACCCTCCAGAACATCTATCAGCGCTACGTCACCCCCACCCGGGCCGGACTGGTCTACACCCTCGACCCGGTCTGGAGCCTGATCGCCGGTTTCTTCGTGCTGGGAGAGAGGCTGAACGGTAAGGAATGGCTCGGCTGCGGCATCATCTTCCTGGCCGCCCTCCTGCCGCTGCTGTTCCGTTTGAGCACCGAGAGCCGACTGATCAGCACATACATCAACCGGAACAGCCGATCAATATAAGGAAGCAGCAGAGAGGTTAGATTTTTTTCAGGCGCGACATGAGATTGAGGAAGTTTTGAACCAGCAGCGGATTGAATTCACTGCCGGATTTTGAAAGCAGCAGGTTGGCTATTTTATCCGGCGGACTCGGCTCCTGATAGCAGCGTATGGTGCGCATGGCATCGAATACGTCGGCGATGGCGGTCATTTGGCTGGCAACATTCAGCTTCCATCCGGGAGGTGCTGACGGATACCCGCAGAGATTATCGCGCATATGATGTTCGTAGGCCACGATAGCCGCCAGTCGCGGCACTCCTGAAGTTTCCAGCAGGTACCGCCCCCCCTTGACCGGATGCGTCTTCATCAGGGCAAACTCTTCTTCAGTCAGTTTTCCCTCTTTGGTGACAACCTCGTCAGGCACAAACATCTTGCCGACATCATGCAGCATGGCTGCCATACCGATATCATTCAGCAACTGCCCCCGTATACCCAGAGACATTGCCTGGGCCAGGGTCAGGATACATACATTGGCGGCATGGGTGAAATTGTACTCATCCTGTTCCCGCAGGGCCGCCAGCACTAAAACGGCTTCTCCTTCACGCTTGAAAGCCTCCACCAGTTCGGTCACAGTTGCCGCGATTCCGCTCGGCTTGAGCCGCTCTTTGCGCTTAACCGCTTCGAACACTTCCGTTAAGCGCGCAAGTTCCAGAGCCGGCAACTCACTCAGACGGACATGCCCAGTATCGATGCCGGTGCCACCTGCGCCCAGACTGCCGGCTTCATCCCCAAGCTCCGGTATCTCCACCTGTCCCACACGAATATGTTCACTTGAACCCAGATCAGCCCCACCCTGTTGGTTAGCTAACGCCGCGATAAGCAGGGTGAGTTCGGGCCGGGGCACGCCGGCCAGAAAACGGAGGTGACCGATGCCCTTTTCCCGCAGGTATTGGGCAAAACGGTCGAATACCATGGAGGAAGGGAGTGGTTCGCTGTCGATGACAAGTTCACCGTCCACTTCAAGCATCGCAAAGTCCGGCCGAATTTCAAGAGTGCGGCAAAGGGTTGCGTAGGACGCTTCTGACAGCCGGGCCACCTGCTGGTGCTCCATACCGTACAGACCCGTAGCGGCCACAGCCGACAGCAGATGGCGAATGAATTCGTGAATCTCATGAATTATCAGGCCGTTGCTCATGACAGTCTGCTCCGCACATTTCTCAGTGATTCGATTGCCTGGCCGGCCACGGCATCACTTCCTGAGGCGAACCGTTCAAGGATGGGCAGAACGGCTTCGACGGGATAACGTTCGAGGGATCTGACAACATCAACCTTGAGCCGGACAAGGGTCTTATAGGCAAGCAGGCTGCGTGATTTCAACACCTTGACCAGATCAGGCAGTGCCTCCGGCTTTCCAATTTCCGCAAGGGCCTTCACACAAGCCGCCTTGAGTTCATATTCAGCCGCAGAGAAGCCGCCCTTCGAGAGAATCTCGGTCAGTTTGCGTACAATGTCCGGACCGCATGCCTTGCCGACCAGATTAATAGTGGCAAGTTGAGTCTCACGATCGTTTGAGTGCATATCCTGCAATATCTGCCGCTGGGCGATGGGGTCGCCTGCCAGCATCAGTGACATGACAACCTCGTGGCGCACCTTCTGATTGGCGTTTTTCAGCAGAGGGCGCAGACGATCGGCTTCCTGGCCTGGTGCCAGGGTACGCAGCATGGCGATGATGTTTCGGAGCACATACCACCGCTGGTCGTTAAGACGTGCAATCAGCGGCATTTTAGCGGCATCACCAAAGGCAAGCACCCGATCAATGATGAAACGGCGCAGTGACATGTTTTCTTCAGTGGCCAGACGGTCCAGCAGCGGATCGATAAAGGGTCTGCCGATGATCCGGATCAGCTGTGTCACCTGATCGTATTTCGGTTTCCCCCAGACGGTCAGCCCGGAGAGAATCTCGTCCAGGAATTCCGTTCGGCAGAAAACATCCCGCAAAACGGCCCGTAAGTGGGGGGGCAATCTGGAATTTGCGGCCTGCCTGAGCAGGCTCAATACCTGGTCATAATCACCCAGCTCCAGAAAATAGCCACACATGTCTGCCAGGTTCTGGATCAGTTCCTGAGCATTTTCGCCGTCCGGATCAGTAAGCACCAGCTGCATGATAATCTCGCTGCCGCGGATCTCGATGACCGACGGGGCGAGGCTGGACAACAGAAACCGCAGTTCATTATTTTCAATCTGCGACGGCAGGTTCTCAGCCAGCAGGTCATTCAATTCCAGCAGGTATTCATCTGGAACAAATGCCTCCTGACGGTGCTCCTCCAGCAGGGTGCGGACCTTTTCGCGAATTTCGTCCTGAGGGGTAGCGGTTTCGTAGGTGCCGGTCATGTGAGGGAGGAGTTTGCGAAGAATACCCTGCAGCATAGATGGGGCCGCGGAATATTCCTCTGCCGTGGCGTAGGTTTCCTGCAGTATGGCAGGCCCAAGCTGACGGAAAAACATCTCTGCCGCACTACTGTCGGCATCGTCTCCTGTCTCGCAGAAACCGTCCAGAATATGCCGCCGCAGAATCGGATCAAGGGCAGCAATAAAGGCAAGCAGGCCACTTTGGTGAGTGAAAGCAGGGGGGGCGGCATGCATGTCAGATGAGTCCGGCTGATTTCCCGGACTTACGGCAGAGACTGTCTTGCCGGTCAATATTTCTCGCATTATGTCGCTGGAGTTTCTGATGGCGCTTGATGAAAGTCCGCTTCCGATACCCAAACGTTGGGCAAAACGTGCATTCAGGGCCGCCGCCAGCACTTCGGGACGAACTTCTCCGGCAGCATCCGTACCACAGAGTCCGATCTCTCCCTGCATCATCCGGCGGACAAAACGCTCCCACAAGCTGTCGACGTCGGCAGTGTCACGATCCTGGCTATTGGCGCCGATACTGGCCTCTTCGGTACCGCTGAAACGATCATAGCGGATACCGCGCACTTCCAGGAAAGTTATGACGGAAGCATTCCACAGCTTTGCAATGCCCCCTTCGACCAGAATATCTTCGCGCTTTAAGGTCATCAGATGCAGCAAAGCCTTGAGCTCCTCCGGTTGAGGCTCATGGCGGATCAGCACTGTTCCTATGCCACGCTCGAAGAAAGCTGCGGCTATTGAGCGGCAGACTATATTCCCCTTTTCGACAAACTCTTCACCCAGAAGCAGTCCATCCCGTGTAATACCGATCTGGACCGGTGATTGTTGCTGTAAAAGTTTGTGCAGGGACGTGAGCAGTTTCTGCAGCGAGATTTCAACCACCGGGTGGTTTGGAGGGTAAGCGGACCAGTTACGTCGGGCAACATTCAACTCGCCCGCTACAGCAGCAACTGCCTTGGCAAGAACGTTTTGGGCAGTCAGGTTGTTACTATTATCACTCACAGCATCCTCATACGGTAAATGCCTTGGCCATAGCGTACATTTTTTACTAGCATTATCGGTTGGGATTGGTTAAATAAATCAAAAATAATTTGAATACGTTACATCACCATAATGAAGAGAACGGTAGTACCCTCCCAGTTCTCAACTTAACATATTGCATAAATCACCATAAAGCCAAACAATTTATATCATGTTACAAAAATTGTGAGTAGAGTTTTGCAAGAGGCTCACACGGTATCAATACAGACATTCATTTGAGGATTTGACTAAAACAGGAAGTCGATTGAAAGGAGCGGGGATGAAAAAAACTTTTTGGGCTTTTATTTTGGTCGTATGCATTACCGGCATTGCCTTTGCCGCCCAGAACGGCACCAAGAGAAAACGGGCCAAACCGTTTGAATACGGCATGGTAACCATCAACAATTTCTCCGTCAAGAACGGTCTTGCTCCGGTTACGTTTGATCACTGGGTTCACAGGGAGAAGTTCACCTGCCGGCTCTGCCATGTGGACATCGGTTTCGCCATGAAGGGCGAGGCGACACAGATAAAGGCGGCCGACAATATGCGCGGCTACTTCTGCGGCGCTTGCCATAACGGCAGGATGATATACGGCGACAGGAAGGTTTTTGCCGCTTGTTCAAAGAGCATAGGCAAGGAAGACCAGGACAGTTGCAAGAAGTGCCATACCGTTACAATCAGCCAGAAAAAAGAGGATGATTTCGATAAACTTGCCGGACGCCTTCCCAAGGGGCGGCTCGGCAACGGCATTGACTGGGAAAAGGCCGAAGAGCAGGGACTGATCAAACCTGTAGACATCCTTGAGGGTGTTTCAATAAAGCGTGCTGCTCTGGTCAAGCAGAAGGACTTCGCCCTGACAGCCAAAGTTGAGGGCATGCCGGAAATCATCTTTTCACACAAAAAACATACGGTTTGGAACGGTTGTGAACTCTGCCATCCGGACCTGTTTATTGGTATCAAGAAGGGAAATACAAAGTATTCGATGGTTGAAATATTCGACGGCAAATACTGCGGCGCCTGCCACACCAGCGTGGCGTTTCCGCTTGCGGATTGTCAGCGATGTCATACGAAGCCGATTCAATGATAAGGATATTATCCCTGCTGACGGTGTTTATCCTCTCTGCCCCGGCCGCATGGGGCAGCGAGACCTTTGACCTCCCCCAGCTCCCGCCTCCGGAGGAATATGGCAACATCATCATAAATCGCAACTCCACAAGAAGCGGCCTTCCGCCGGTCGTATTTTCACACTGGAAGCACCGGATCAAATACACCTGCCGTGTCTGCCATACGGAACTCGATTTCAACATGAAGGCAAATACGACCGAGATCCGTGAAGTTGAAAACAGGAAGGGAAAATATTGCGGCGCCTGCCATAACGGCAAGAAGGCCTTCAAGCTTAACGGGAACTGCGATAAATGCCACAGCGGGGATATCGGCTACAACTCGGACAAGTTTGCGGCAATGTCGAAGAGCAAATTCCCCGGCACCTCGTTCGGTGACCGGATTAACTGGGTTGAAACATTGAGAGCAGGGTTGATTAAACCTCAGAACTACCTAAAAACAGAACCCGGAGACATCCCCTTTGACAAGGACCTGCTTCTTGAGGCCGCCTGGGGCGGGATCACCCCGGCAGTTTTTTCCCACAAGGCACATATGGAGTGGCTTGAATGCAGCAGTTGCCATCCCGACATCTTCAACATTAAAAAGAAAACCACCGCACATTTTTCCATGGCTTACATATTGAAAGGCAAATTTTGCGGCACATGTCACCTTAAGGTGGCATTTCCGATGGATGACTGCAAAAGATGTCATCCCGGAATCTCAAGGAACTGACATGAGAAGATTAAATTTTCCGGCTGTTATGACGGCTCTGGGGATAACCCTGCTTTTTGCCCCCCCGGCATCTCACCGCTACCATGGGTTCTGTTCAACCGCTTTTGCGGAGGAGTCATGGAAGCAGGAGATCATGGACATCTGCTCGAAAACCGACGAGGCCATGTCCTTTTCGACAGATGAGCTGAAAAAACTGCTGCAACGGTGCGAGAAACTCAGGCCGGTTATCGAGTCGCTGGAGGAAACGCCCAGAAAAGTCTATCTGAAGCGGCTGCAGATGTGCGTGAATCTGTACTCATTCGTGCTCGAATCTAAGGTTGTGGACAAAAAACCGTAGACAACATGTTACCGTCCGACATCCGATTACACGTAAAAGCAGGGGTTCCACAATCCGGAACGTGCCCCTGCTTTTTATATTCCGGCAGGACAGGTCACCGCGGTTGGCACTGCGTCAGCCCAACCGGTCGCATTCATCGTAATACCCGCATGGAAACAGAATTGAAAGGATAAGAGGATTTGTGGATAATTCACCGATAATCGAGAAGATCAGGAAGCTGCTTGCCCTGGCCAATTCCAGCAATGAACATGAGGCCGCACTGGCCGCCGGTCATGCCCAGCGTCTGCTGTCGGAGCACAACCTTGCCATGGCCGACATCGAGGCGACACACAAGCCGGACAAGGCCGACAAGGTCGAAACAGCCGTATCAAAAACCCTGCCGAAATGGATGCGTCACCTGAGCGCCGGTGTCAGCACCGCGTTCGACTGCCAGGCCATCCATCATCCCGCCGCCGGCAAAATGACCTTTATCGGCGTAGGGGCCGATGTGCAGATCGCCGCTTATACCTTCGCCTATCTGGAGCGGATCGTCAGAAATCTCTGCGCTGTCTATACGAAACAGCATATTTGCAGCACGATCGCCGACCGTCACCGCGAGCTGATGCGCCAATCCTACTATCTGGGAGCGGTATCCACCATCACTGTCCGCCTGAGAGAACAGAAGGCGCAGACACCGGTCACCACCGGCGCACTGGTACCGGTTAAAGAGGCGTTGATAAGACAAGCGATGAACGAAATCGGCAATTTGCGGACAATGCACAGCCGCAGGAGCTACATCAACGGTGACGCCTATGTCAGGGGGCAGACGGACGGTGAACAGGTGGGCATAAACCACGCAATCACCGGCACTTCATCCGCCCGAAGGATCAGCCGCTGACGCCGCAACTTGCTTTGTAGCAGAATATAAAAACCGGTCTTGAAATAGTGAACAAAATAGGTTATAAAGTCCGCTTCCACGGAGAGGTGTCCGAGTGGTCGATGGTGCCTGACTCGAAATCAGGTGTACGGCAACGTACCTAGGGTTCGAATCCCTACCTCTCCGCCACAAAAACAGTGGGTTACAGCAGAAACGCTGTAGCCCTTTTGTTTGAAACCTGAAAAGCGTGAACGTTGCAAGTGCTGGTGAACCGATTATTCGGGGGTATCATCCCTCATAAAAAGGAGAGAACATGACAAAAGCAGAGTTTATCGCAGCAGTGGCAGAAGAACTGGACGTACCTAAAACTGTAGCAGCAGAGACAGTTGACGCTTTTATTACGGTCACCACCAAGTTATTGAAGGCCGGCGACAAGATCACTTTCCCCGGGTTCGGTACTTTCGGTGTTTCAGAACGCGCTGCCCGTAAAGGCCGCAATCCGCAGACTGGTGCAGAGATTCAGATTGCAGCATCTAAAAGCGGTAAGTTTACTGCTGGCAAGGATTTGAAAGGACTGTAAGGTAGGATTGACTAAAAAATGTAGAGTTTTACAGCTTATGGATTTTGAGAAGGCTGCTCCGGATGGTGCAGCCTTCTTGTTGTGGTTGCAATTTCGTATGGCCCCAAAACAAAAAAACCGTTCATCCGGCATTTTTTCCGGTTCAGCGGCCTTAAGTGTCGCCTTATAAGAAGCAGGCTTTTGCCACTTCGCCGGCAATCGCCTGGAGCGGGAGAATACGAGCCACCGCGCCAAGCTTGATCGCCTCATGAGGCATTCCGAAAATCACCGATGTGGCTTCATCCTGGGCGATGGTCAGGGCACCGGTCTCCTTCATCTCAAGCATTCCACGAGCGCCGTCATCCCCCATGCCGGTCATGATGACTCCCACCGCATTATTTCCCGCGTATCTCGCCGCCGAGCGAAAGAGCACGTCGACTGACGGACGATGTCGACAGACGAGCGGCCCGTCCTGCACCTCCACATAGTAGCGTGCGCCGCTTCGTTTCAGTATGATGTGCCTGTTGCCCGGTGCAATCAGGGCGCGACCGGGAATGATGCTGTCGTTCGTCGCCGCTTCCTTGACGGAAATCCGGCAGAGACTGTCAAGCCTCCGGGCAAAGGCCCTTGTAAATCCTTCCGGCATATGCTGGACGATTACGATACCGGGGCTATCGGGAGGAAGGGACTCCAGAAAGATGCGCAACGCCTCCGTACCCCCGGTGGATGCCCCCACGACGACCACCTTTTCCGTAGTTCTGACCATCGACATGGATCCGGGTTTGGCCATGATCGCATCGGCGGTCAGCTTTGGCTGGATCTCCCGCTTCTGTGTTGTTATCTGGCGTGGGCGCACCTTGCTGGCCGCCCTTATCGCGTCGCAGATCTGCAATGCTGATTCCTCAAAAAACTGACGAGAGCCAAGGCGTGGTTTTTCGATGATAGAAACGGCGCCATATTCCAGCGCCATCAATGCCGATTCCGAGCCCTTTTCGGTCAGACTCGAGCACATCACCACCGGTATGGGGTGCTGACTCATGATCCGCTGCAGGAACGAGATTCCGTCCATTCGAGGCATTTCCACGTCCAGGGTGATGACGTCGGGCACCTCGGTTCTCATCCGTTCGGCTGCGATAAACGGATCAGCTGCGGTGGCCAGTACTTCAAGCTCCGGATCCGAGGCGATTATCTCTGCCAGAACCCGGCGCACCACAGCGGAATCGTCAATGATGAGAACCCGGATCTTCTTTCTCATCGATTCACCGTGGAGCAAGGGATTATGCGTGACCCTGAAGTAAATGACATCAGCAAAGGTTCCTGTAGACGGTGGGATAAACCGCTCTCAGCGGGAGATTATGACCGCTCAGGGTCTCGGAATGGCCCAGGAAAAGGTGCCCGTAAGTTGAGAGATGCCCGCTAAAACGTCGCAGGAGCGATTCCTGGGTCGGCCGGTCAAAGTAAATGATGACATTCCGGCAGAAAATTATGTCGAATTTATCCTGGAGGCCGAAATCATCACCCATGAAATTCAGCCAGCGGAACTGTACTTTCTTTCTGAGTTCAGGAGTGATCCGCACGAGCCCTTCTTTTTGATCTTTGCTTCTCAACAGATATTTTTTCTTGAGGTTCATGGAAACAGGTCCGGTACGCTCTTCCGGATAAATCGCAAGCCGGGCCGTTTCCAGGACACGGGTGGAAATGTCGGTGGCCAGGATCTTAAAATCAAAGCCTGGACAATGCTCGGCGAAATCCTGAAGGACCATGGCCAGTGTATAGGGCTCCTCGCCTGTGGAACAGCCGGCGCTCCAGACCCGCAAACATCGCTGGTTCCCAGCCGGTTGGCTTAGTAGCCATTGCGGAAGCACCTTCTCCACCAGGTAGGCGAAATGATCTGCCTCGCGGAAAAAATCTGTTTTGTTGGTCGTCACCAGGTCGATCATCCGGATCGTTTCCAGATCCCGGCCTTCGGTACTGAAGAGATATGTGCAGTACTGATTAAAAGAATCTAAACCCAGGGAGCGCAATCTTTTCTGAAGACGGGATTCAAGCATCGTTTTTTTACTCGGGGGCAACCTGATGCCGCACGCATCGTAAATATAGCGTCCCAGCCGCAAAAAATCGCCCTCCGTCAGGCGGCAGCTTTTATCGGTAAGCGCACTTCTCTCTCTTTTCGCCCCTCGCAGCATTATTGCATGACCTTCCGGATGACTCCCAGAATTTCTGCCGGCTTGAACGGCTTGGTGATCCAGGCGGTAGCACCTGCGGTCACCGCTTCCTGTTTCATGACATTCTGATTATCGGTTGTCAGGATGATGATCGGAACAAAACGGTGTGCGTCGCTACGGCGAACCCCGTGAATGAGCCCGATGCCGTCAAGACCGGGCATATGTATATCGGTAATGATCAGGTCGGCTGCAAGGTCTGCCAGCTTAACCAACCCGTCCCGGCCGTCAACCGCTTCCACTACCTTATACCCGGACTGCGTAAGGGTGGAGTTGAGTAGTTGGCGGATACTTGATGAATCTTCAACAACCAGTATGGTTTTGGCCATAGTGTAAATCCTCCTTCGTATCATAATGGCATGCTTGGTAACGCTAAGCCGTCTTGTTGCCGGTTGGACTGTATGCAGCTATCTCATCGCCCCCCCGCCGTTCGGACTGCAAGGTGCTGTGCTGCCGTCGGAGAAGAACTTCGCCAGTCTCGGTAAAAAAAATGATTTTTCGACTGGCACTACCACCAAGGTCCTTGGCCACGACCGGTATGCCGTAACGCTCAAGCATCCGCCAAGCCATATCAATATTGCGTTCGCCGACTGAAACTAAATTGTTGGTATTATCCCACATGGCCGCTCCACCGAAGAGCTTGGCCTGCAATCGGGTGGTGAGGCAACCGAATCCCTGGAGACGCTCGATAAGTGCATTGATGGCGACATTTCCGTAACGGGGGGTGGGGAGCCCCTCCCCGTTCCACAAAGGGAGCATGAAGTGATTGATTCCACCGACGCGCCGGATCGGGTCAAAAAGACAAACGGCAATGCACGAGCCGAGAACTGTCGTAACCCGATGAGTCTCCTGTTCGGCAAATAGCATTCCCGGATAAAGATAATGTTCATTCATGATTTGTATCTATTCCTTGCACTCTCCACCGAATGAACAAGATTTCAGTACCGCTCGACCGTATCGAAAAGCGGATCCCATCCTGTGGCCACTGTTGCAGCCTCGCCGGTCGGCTGAGGGATGTTCAGGGTAAACGTGCTCCCTGCACCGATGGCACTCTCGACACAGATCGTACCTCCTGAGAGTTCGGCCAAAGCCCGGCTGATACTCAGCCCGAGACCGAGGCCCCGGTGACTCTTGCATCTCCCCCAATCCAATTGTCGAAATCGATCAAACACCTTGTCATGGTTGCTTGAATCTATACCGGGGCCATGATCGCGGATGGCAATCCTGAGCATGGAATTATCGGTAAAGAGCGCGATGGTAACGATTCCACCCTTCGGACTGAACTCCAGGGCATTTGCGACGAGGTTCCTGAGTATGATCTGCATGAATCTCGGGTCGGCAATGAACGGTACGGAATCGGTAATACTGTGCCGGATCTCGATCTCCTTTTCGGAGCAGCGATGGTCAAGCCTTTCAAGAATCTCCATGAGAATTGCCGCGACATCGATATGTTCCGGTGCGGGTGTTTCCTGTCCCGCCTCAAGTCCGGCCGCGGCAAAAACATTCTCCAGCTGGAAGTGCAGCTCGAAGGCTTCATCGTAAATCATGCGGCCATTACTGGTCGTCTGTTCGCTACTGCATCCACCGCCCATCAACTGGTAAGCGAAACCCATTATCGCCGCTAGCGGGTTGTTGATTTCATTACGGATATTGGAGAGAAAATGCCCCTTGAGGGCTTCCGAGTCCTGTAGCCGGCGATTGGTTGCTTCCAGCTTCTCGGTAAGTTCCCGCAGGTCGTTGATAGCCCTCCGGTTGGTATCAAACCTCTCCAGGAGGGCGGCAATCAGTTCTTCATCTTTCATCTTCGGCACTGTTGTTCTCCTCGTCGGCTTGATCGATGCGGCACCGCTCAGAATTTCTCGAACGAAGCATCAAGCCTGTCCGTCCCTCCCCCCATGTCCAGATCGATTCCGGCCGAGAGCGGCGCAGTCACGAGATGCAGTTTTGCGGGTTGCACAGTATTTCGGTTGAACGATCTGAGCATGTTACTTGTTGATGACGGCTGAGGCCGAGGCGCAAAAGCAGGGTTTCTGTTTTCTTTATCGTCCAGCCGGAAAAAGGCGACCGTATTCGACAGTTGTTCTGCTTGCGAGGAGAGCTCTTCGGAGGTGGAAGCCATCTCCTCCGATGCCGATGCGTTTTGCTGGATGACCTGGTCTAGTTGCTGGATTGCCTTGTTGATCTGTTCGGCCCCCAAATCCTGCTCACGACTGGCGGCGTTGATCTCCTGCACCAGTTCGGCGGTCTTCTGGATATCGGGCACCATCAAACTGAGGAGATGGCCTGCTTTCTCCGCGACATCGACACTGGAGGCGGAAAGACTGCTGATTTCAGCTGCTGCTTTCTGGCTCCTTTCAGCCAGCTTGCGTACTTCGCTTGCGACTACCGCGAATCCTTTGCCGTGCTCACCGGCCCTTGCCGCTTCGATGGCTGCATTGAGCGCCAGGAGGTTGGTCTGGCGGGCGATCTCCTCGATTATGGAGATCTTTTTGGCAATATCCTTCATGGCGGTTACGGTCTCGACCACCGCCTTGCCGCCCTCAAGGGCTGCCGCAGCCGACTTCACGGCGATTTTTTCGGTCTGCAGGGCATTATCGGCATTCTGCCGGATATTGGAGGTCATCTGCTCCATTGAGGCAGATGCCTCCTCAGCCGCGGCCGCCTGTTCGCTTGCGCCCTGGGACATCTCTTCGGAGCTGGACGAGAGCTCAAGGCTTCCCGCCGCCACGTTATCGGCGGCGCTCTTTACCTCGACAACGATCTCTCTCAACTTCACCATCATATTCTGCATGGCTACCAGGAGCATCCCCGCCTCGTCCCGGCTGGAAGAAACGATAGACACCGTCAAGTCGCCTTTGGCCAGCCGGTTGGAGACCCTGACCGCTTCCCGCAACGGGTTGGTGATGCTCCGGGTGATAAGAAGGCTGATGGTTACCCCAAAGAGCAGGGCTATGATTGCCGCCGCAAATGTCATGATCCGGGTCGAACTGTAAAGTTTTGCGGCCTCGGTATAGCTTGTGGCCATCTGGTCTTCCTGGTATTTGACCAGTTCGGCGAAAGGAACAAAAATTTTCTCGATGAGATGGTCTGCTTCCTTGTTGTACACGCTTGTGGCCTCGGCCGTCTTGCCGGCAAAGCTGAGTTCTTCGACCTTCAGGTCGGCCTGTTTGGCATTGGCGATGTTGGTATTGATCTGGCCCATGAGATCCTTACCTTTTTCAGAGGTTTCCAGCTTATCCAGCTTACTGATGGTCTCCCGGTACAGCGCACGGTTCAGCTCAATCTCCGCTTTCAAATCATTCAGGACACCGGGCTCAACGATGAGCATGCTCTTTATGTCACCCACCACTTTCCTGAGAGCTTTCTGGGCATCGCTGGCCAGTTTTATCTTGGCATAATTCAACTGCACGATCTTTTCCATATTATCGTTGACCTTGTTTAAACTGCTTACGGCCATCATGGTAATTGCCACCAGGAGCAGGAGCACCGCCCCGAATCCCAAGCCGAGCCGTACCCCTATCTTCAAATTATTAAGCTTCATGCTGCTGTTCTCCTTTTGGTATGAATTTGCAAGTCCTGTTATTTTAGTCCGTCTTCCATGAGGCTAGTTCACGACCTCGTCCGTCTCATAGATAGCCAGTTGGTCGGTGGAAAAAATTTTGTCGATATCAAGTATCATGACAAATCCGTCTCCCTGCTTCCCCATTCCCCTTATGAAATCGACGTCCAGCCTTGTGCCGATGCGGGGTGCCGGCTCGATCTGGCCAGGTTCCAGGTCCAGGACTTCCCGGACTGAATCGGCCAGGGACCCGAGTATCGTGGTCTCTTCATCAACCAGGATCTCCAGAATGATGATGCATGTGTTGACCCTCTTTTCCGTCGCCGACATGCCCAGTTTTTGTCGCATATCCATCACCGGCACCACATTACCGCGCAGGTTGATGACTCCGCACAGGAACTCGGGGGTTTGGGGCACCCTGGTTACCGCGGTATAGTCGAGGACCTCCCGTACCTTGCCGATATCTATGGCAAAGACCTCCTCCTCAAGAGTAAAGGTCAGATACTGTGTTGTTTCGGCTGTTGTCACTTCATGCATGCATTGTCCCCTTCTCCGTAAATGGTGCGTTACCAAAGATTCGCCTTTCCAAAACTTCTTCTTCGCCTACCAGTTGCGGCACATCAAGTATCAGCGCTACGGTGCCGTCCCCCAGCATGGTGGCGCCGGAAACCCCCTGAGCCTCGTGAAATAGCCGCCCGAGAGATTTTATTACGGTCTGGTGCCCGCCGATCACATGGTCGACCACGAGACCGATCCGTTTGCCATCCACCTCGACAACGACGATCTGTTCGATTTCCGGCTGGACTCCGCCGATGCCGAACCTCTCCCGGAGCGAGATATAGGGGATAATGGCGCCACGAACGTTGACAAGCCGGCGGCCATGCGCCCGCGCAACATCCAGCCTGGTCAGTTCAATGCATTCCTCTACCAGAGACAGCGGCACGACGAAGCTGGTGGTTCCGATCCGCACGAGGAGGCTCTCGATGATCGCCAGTGTAAGGGGAATCCTGAAGGTTACCGTGGCTCCTTCCCCGCGAGTGCTGGTGATGCTGATGGCGCCGCGCAGTGCCTCGACCCCTCTTTTGACCACGTCCATGCCGACACCGCGTCCGGAGATGCTCGTGATTTTCGTTGACGTGGAGAAGCCGGGGGCAAAGATTAGATTCAAGAGATCCCTGTCCGGCAACTCCGTTCCAGCCGAAATCAGCCCCATTTTCACTCCCCTGGCGTGCACCGCTTCCCGGTTGATTCCTGCACCATCGTCACTGATGGTTAGCAGCACACAGGCCCCGGAATAGGCGGCCGTTAGTCGAATGGTGCCACAAGGCGGTTTGCCGGCGGCCATACGAACCGCTGGCGTTTCTATGCCGTGATCGATGCTGTTTCTGATCAGATGCACGAGAGGGTCGGCAAGCCGTTCGATGACGGCCTTATCCAACTCCGTCTCCGCTCCCTCGGTGATCAGCTCTACATCCTTGCCGAGTTCGCCGGACAGATCGTGGACCAGGCGCCTCATCCTGCCGAATGTGCCGCCTATGGGCAGCATGCGGACATTGAGGGCCGTGTCTCGCAACCCTTCGGTGAGCCGTTCGATTTCTTCGGCCAGAGTAATAAGCCC
>WNGR01001012.1_pt1 | contig 39497 bp, 37 predicted proteins | sample 5407581 | NCBI WGS metagenome assembly WNGR01 (sample SAMN13153383, study PRJNA577476) | soil metagenome | isolation source: 80 cm soil or saprolite under Garry oak tree replicate 2 | place: USA:California | collected 2016-06-15 | reverse complement strand
CCCCAATTAGAGAAATACGGGGCATCTGCAAGTCTGCCTGCAAAGGCATCGACAACATTGAGTCGAGCATCTGCACTAATCAGTTGGCGAACCCCGTCCCAGTCGCGGCGGTTAAAACGCTCGACATAGAGTTGCATCACGCGCCGCAGTTCCGGGCTCGCTGGCCGAGTGGGTTTCGGACGAGGAGAAGAGTCCGCCAGTCTCGTTCGCGCGCGATTGAGGGCGGCTTTTACCCCACCAATTGTGGAATCAACCATTTCAGCGATTTCTTCGAGAGTGTAGTCGAATACATCCTTCAAGAGGACGCACGCTCGCTCTTTGGGAGGCAGCGTCAAGACGAGATGTTCAAGTGCATAGCCAATTCCTAGACTGGATGGTTCGGTTGGCAATATTTTCTCAGGAACTGCAGCGGTCGCCTCAGCCTCGTCGCGCGCTCCGCGGCGACGAATAAAGTCGATGCAGCGATTGTGGGCGATCCGGAACAGCCACGGTTTGAGCGGACGGCTCTCGTCGAATTTGTCCAGCTTCCGATACGCCTCGAAGAGAGCTTCCTGGACGACATCTTCGCCATCCATCACCGAACCGGTCATCCGTGCACAATACCGATGCAAGGGAGGACGAAGTTGCGTGATGGTCTCAAGGAAGGCCACGTAGCGGGCCTCGAACGGGCCTGTCGGAGGAAGATCAATCGAGTTTTCCATGTGCGCCTTTCCTCGAGTGGGCCAAAGTTATTCGCAGGAATTCAAAGAATACGGGGCAGGCTCATGAGACGCCGCTTGCCAGACGAGGCGTTATGAGCGCGATGTCGCCATCATTGCATATATGCCTCGGCGTAAATCTTCCCAGTGGTCATGCTCGCGGTCCCTACGCTCCAGATCTGCCGCTCATTGACCCATGCATACTCCTTGGAAGCGGTGGAGAGACGGATGTTCGCAAATATATCGAGCGCCGGCTCGCCCTTTCGCGGTGCCGCCTGGCCATCGCCAGACAAAACAATCCGATGGCCGTCGTCGCTCTCGATAGTTACGTGCAGGTCAAGGTCGATGCGACCATCGGCCCGCATTCGCAGATAATCGACGCCACGCGCCCGCCCGGAAAGACGGCCCTTGCCGCGTCCATCAACCGTTAGGTCGAAGCGGGCGCCTTGCAGTGGCACCATTTCCTTGCCGGAAAGGATAGCATCCATGCTCACTCCGTAATCTGTTACTCCAGTGAGATCGAACTCGTATTCGTAAATCTTCTCGCCCTTCATTGTAGGGTTTTGAGTCATCGCATTTCTCCTAGTTATTGCGCGCTCTTGGCTGCAGAGGATGGACGGCTCATTCAAGCGCCGATGCCGCCGCCACTAGTAAGTCGATGCGTTCGCAAGTCTGATTCAACCGAATGTAGTTGCGGAATGACGCTGGCCTACGTTCAGTCAGTGTCTGTTGCCACATCCAGGCTCGAGCCGGAACTTGCCATCAGATGTTGAACTTGTGTTCGTCCCATTCGCCTGTCCCTCGGCGCGTCGCTTAAGCCGCTGGAGTTGATTTCCCCAGATTGTAGCCAACCTCATGGGAATTTCCTGTGCGCGTTGATCACACTCACGTTTTCGCTCGTCTCTTTCCATTTGCCATGCCTCCGTAACCCTCAGAGTCTGTAGACCAGCGGGTCAACCTCTAATACGTTGCTGGTAGTGGAAAAGATACGCCGCCACTAATCGCGATGTATTGTCAGTTGACCCACTGCGTGCATAGGCGAAGCGAGATGACCTTCAGGCGTCGCGCTCCCTGGCTAGTCGCTGACCTTTCCTGCAGTCAGATTGACGACGGTTCCGGTCATTCCCGAAGCGAGATCGGAAGCAAGGAACACCGCGGCATTCGTCAGCTCTTTGAGCGTAGTAGAGCGGCGAGTATGACTCGTGCTTTCCATGAAGTGCTGAAACGCTTCACGCTCGATCCCAAGTACCTTGGCATGAATCCCAAAGACAATCTCAATCGTCCGAGTTTCCGGCAGGCCGGTCGAGCGCAGGCATGCCGCACGAATGCCGTAAGCTGCAAGTTCTGCTGAAAACGCGCGGCAAATCGCCTCCAATGCGGCCCACGCGGGCGCCATCCCGCCCAGGAGCGGCACGCCGACGCGTGCAGGTTCGGGCGTGTGCATCAATATGACCCCCGGCTTCTTCGCGAGCGTCATGCGGCGCGCCGCCGCCCTACCCGTCAAAAAGTGCGAACGAGTATACGTCGTAATCGGGTGCATGAAGCTCTCTACGGGAATCTCGGTCAGCGGAACTCCCTGCATCCCCTTGTCGGCAACGACGGACGCTGGTACGCCGATTGCATTAAACGAGATATCAATTCCACCAGCTTTGCTTACGACGCTGTCCAGGTGCTTCTCGATTGAAGCTTCATCAAGAGCGTCGACCTCAGTGGCTTCTGCAACTCCGCCATCCAACGCAATCCCTCGCGCAACCGCCTCAACCTTGGCGGCTGTGCGACTAGATAGAAAGACTCTCGCTCCTTCTTTGGCAAAAGCTGCCGCCACAGCACTGCCCACAGCTCCTCCCGCCCCGTAAATCACTGCGACTTTGTTTTTGAGCAACATGACAAATCCTCCAGGCGGGTGGTTCCACCCGTTTTTTCCCGCGTTGAAAATAGCAGGTACTTTCTAGCTGCTAATACGAATGTCATGCGATGCAGGATACGTCCCGTCTCCATCGGTCTCGGCGATGAATTGTCTCGCGCGAGACGTATCCTCGATCCCGCGGAAACCGTAATAGAGATGAATGGAGGCGCTAATGACGAAGTACATCCGCGTCGATTACACCGTGAAGCCCGACGTTGATCTCGACAATCTCAAGGCTGCCATTGCTGAGTTTGTTGCTGGGATTCGCAGCCATCACCCGGAACATCGCTACACCTCATTTCAACACCCAGCCAACCCCAATCGGTTCATCCACATCGGCGAGGTCGTGGAGGAGGTGCTTCCGGACTTGCAGAAGCAGCCATTTTTCCGGCATTTCACGGAATATTTGCCGGGACAGTGCTCCGTTGGGCCCGAAGTGACCCGCCTTGATCGCGTAGCTTCGACGGCCGCTCAGCCTGGAGTGCTATCGATCGATTGATTGATGAAGGCAAGGGATCGATTAAATCGTGGTCAACACATCCAACACTGGGTTGGGTTCGCAGTTCGGAACTTGTTTTGAAATCCGAGTTGCTTCAGAGGAGAAGAAGTGCAAATGAGAATGAAAATGTATCAGTGTCTCTTGTTTCTCGTCATCGTCGCCTTGGGAGCGGCCCGAATGAGAGCACAGGAAGAAAAGTATTCGCCGCTCAGTGAGTACCTCATGTCGCAAGACGATGAGGTCGCGCTTGCAAAGAGCGCCGCTCCGCAAACCATCTCGGATCACGCAACCATCCGGGTCTTTACCTTATCGGGCTATCAGATCGTGCACGAGGGAGACAACGGTTTTGTGTGCATGGTCATGCGGGGCTTTACCGGAGCGCCGACGTTCACTCCATTGCAAGTCCGGATCTTCGTTAACTATGACGCAAAAACTCGGGCGCCTATCTGTTTGAACCCGGCGGCCGTACGAACTGTGCTGCCGTATTACGAACTTCGGACAAAACTGGGACTGGAAGGTAAGACTGCCGAGCAAATCGCAGCAGGAGTAGAAGCCGCTTACGCAAAGGGCGAAATCCCAAAACGAACCGAAGTGAGTTTTGCCTACATGTGGTCGGCGGATCAGGTGCTTGGACCGGCGGGCCATTGGCACCCTCATATGATGGTTTACCTTCCCTACTACGAAAACCCGATGCTTGGAAACAACGATCCGGGGAGCCATCTTCCAGCCATCGGAGACGATGCCGGAACGCCATTTGCCGTTGGAACTATCCCCGTGGACGACAAACTAGCCAGAAAGGCACGGCCATAACAGACCCGGAGCGCGTTTTTTGGGGCAGATTCCTTTGTCGACGGTTTTGCCCTCAATGATGCGACTTCTTCGGATTGTGACCCACGGATCCGGGACTAAGCTCTGCATCGAAACCCACGCAGATGCATCGATTGATAGGAGAGGCAGGCAGAATCATGGACATCGAAAAGCTCTTGAGCCAAACAGTTTTCAACTCTTGGAAGTCGGTCAACCAGCGCGTCAGCGACCTGATTGCTCAGCTCAGTGAGAAGCAAATTCAGGATGAGATCGCTACCGGAAGAAACCGCGCCCTTTACATCGTCGGACATCTTACAGCGGTGAGCGATCGCATGTTTCCGCTTCTTGGCATTGGCGAACGCCGGTTTCCGAATCTTGACTCAGTCTACTTGGAGCACCCTGACCGAACGGAAGTGGATCCTCTCGCTCCGGCCGATTTGAAGGCGGCTTGGCAGGATCTGGCCACACGGTTAACCGACGCTCTCGAGGCATTCACGCCTGAAGAGTGGCTTCAGAAGCATACCGCGGTGTCCGATGCGGACTTCGCGAAAGACCCGGGCCGTAACCGCATGGCAGTCGTACTAAACCGCACCAATCACATCTCGTACCACATGGGACAGCTCATTCTGACACAGAATCCAAGCTGATAGACCCTGCTTTCGTCTTCTTGCACTGACTGGATCATCTTCACAATTTCGAATCGCCGTGTCAGCGAAACGTCGGCCATGACCGCTTTGATCGCGTGGCCAGCTCCCTGCCATCGATCAATCCGGGAGCGGGAGTCGTGCGCACCTTCATAGGGCGCAAGTCCGGGACTGAAATCGTTATGGAAGGAAAGGCCGGCAATGGTACCGCTATTCGCTGGATCTTCTCGAATATCAAGCCTGATGCGTTCCATTGGCACGGCGAGAAACTTGCAGGAACCGAGTGGCGCATGTATGAGGAACTCGACGCACACAGGGAATGACACAGGTCTTTGAGGTTGATGACGACGCTTAATTCTCTTTCAGGGTAGGGATTTCCTGGTAGCCACGCCAGGGATCCATGCCTCGATTAAAGCAGTTGCAACATCAAGCGGCCTCTTCGATTGAGTTAGACTCCGCTCTACTCCATTGGTTGAGTTGATAGACGCATCACTTCTCCGCCCGAAAGGTCCTCCCCAGTTCCTTCTCTCCCAAGCGGAAATAATGCCGGAAGTTGTAGATCAACGGTGACCATTTCGACGGATCGATATACTTGTCGTCCAGTACAAAGTCGTTTGCCACATGCACCCGCACAATCTCCACTTCCGCGGCCCATCCGCCCCCAAGCATCTTCAGCTTCTCGCCCTCCAGCCGGTGCATCTTCGTCACCCGTGCCTCGAGATGCACAGGACACTCCTGGGCGCGCATCGGCTTGACGACCTCACTTGCCATCGGAGTCAGCCCAGCGGCATCAAACTTGTGCGCCTCAAAGCGAAACTGTTTTGCCTTGATCTCCGGCACCGGATCTTTGCCCGTGAGCGGAGCCAGCTTCTCCACCCTCTGCCACAGATCGGGAGACGGGAGATTCACCACGCCCTCAGGATGGCGCTCAAAGTTCTCCGCGGTCTTCGTCTCATCCAGCAGCCCCAGCACCAACGTCCACCCAAGGGCCCAGAACGAAGACATCGGCGCAAGGTTTGTGCTGGCGTCCTCGTTCAATGAGCTGATCAGCGCCACCGGCGTCCCGAAATAAAGAATCTTGGGTTCAATCGTCCGAAATTCCATCGAGAGTTTGATGCATCCCAGTCGAATCCAGCCGCTTTACGGTGTCATCGCTTTGCACCGGAAGCCCGGACGTATAAATCGAATCTCACTCAATGCGTGGTGCATCAAAAGCCACCAAGAAGGGAATGCGCTCCCTTGGTAGAGACGCGCGGGCATGGAACATGGATAACTCACTCTACGACTATTCGCCGATCGTTAATCGTCCAAAACTCGTTTGGCCAGAAGGAGCGCGAGTTGCCTTCTACATCGGCTTGAACGTCGAACATTTTGAAATCGACAAACCATCCACAAGTATCTGGAGCGGCACTTCTCACCTCAAGCCAGATCCCCTGAACTACGGATGGCGTGACTACGGTGCAAGAGTGGGGATCTGGCGTCTGATAGACACCTTCGACAAATATCGCAGGCGTGCTTCCGTCCTACTCAATTCTGACGTCTGCTTCCACTACCCCGAAATCATCGAAGCAGGAAAACAACGTGGTTGGGCTTGGCTGGCTCACGGAAAAAATAACTCGATCCTCCACGCGGAGATGACTTCAGCGGACGAGCGACTTTTCCTCAACGAGATCCTGACAACGATCACCAATGCTACCGGACAGCGCCCGAAGGGATGGATGGGTCCGGGGCTCACGGAAACGTTCGAGACACCGAATATCCTCAAGGAGCTAGGACTGTCATATGTGCTCGACTGGTGCGCGGACGACCAGCCATTCCCTCTCAACATACCCGGAATGATATCGGTGCCATATGCCATCGAATTGAATGACATCAATCTTTTTGTCGCGAAGGGCTTCTCTGGCGAAGACTTTTATCACGCGGTTGTAGATCAGTTCGACCAACTCTATGCGGACAGCGCGGAGTCGGGCCGAGTAATGGCTCTTGCTCTTCATCCATTTGTGATCGGGCAACCGTTCCGCCACAAGCATCTTGAAATGGCTCTCGAATATATCGCGTCGCATGAAGGCGTCTGGCTCACGACGAGCGATGACATCGCAGCGAATTACACCGACCAGTTCATCGCTGAGGGGAGAGGTCTGAGTTTCTCCAGCAATTCACTCCGAGTCTAACTCTCGCAATTCTTCCTCAACGGACAAGCAAGCGTGAATTCGATAAGACTCGATGTGCAACGCAAGCGGCCAGCCAGAGCCAATTAGAATCGCGCGCGTGCCGCGCCGATTGGCAGGCCAATCAGCACCATATGAGCAGCCACTGCCTGGAGCAAAGTAGCCAGGGTGTAGGGTCCTTTGTAGTGGAAGGCACAAAGCGGCATCACCACCAGGTACATCACCAGGAAGACTGCGATCCCGAAAAATAACCCGCAAACCACAAAATACTCCTTGAGGAATTCCAGCTTCCTACTGGCTGTGCAATAGACCGCGGCCGCGGAAAACGCAATGAAGAAATGGAGTACAAGACCGAGTATCCAAAATGCAGGATGGCTACTATGAATGATCTGAGGGCCGAGGAGGCCAGCCGCTACCACACGAGGGACATTGAACCCACTCGAGACAAACGCTGAAATCTGATCGAGCGTACCGGCGACGGCGCCTCCAACAAGAATGGGAAGGAGCAATGTTGTTCGCTTTTGTGGTTCTGCAAATGAATTGGAGCTCATAGAATCCTCAACAGTGATTGGCGGAATCAAGATCGATGGACTGTGGCCAGTCTGAGTTTTGAATCAATGACGTGTGAGTGAGGCGCAGTTACCGTTGAGACTAGATAGCTGGCGGCAATGATTGCGCACCATAAGTTCTGAACATTTTCAACTCATCCGGTATTGTCATTGCGATGCTTCCTTCAATGATCCGGCGGGATCAGCTTTTCTGCTGCCGCGACCGCCAAGTCTGAGTAGCTCGACCGTCTTGGAAGCACTATTGTTGGCGATCAGCAAAGCCGAGGCACCGATGACCCATGTGATAAGGAAGGCAGTCAGGGGAAACCGCCCTCCCGCTGGCGTTCCAGCCAGCTTAGGTGTTCCAGCTATCCAGGTATCAGGTCCCCAAACCAGGAAGGCAAAAAGAGCGAGCATCCCCGTTTCGGTCAGAGCTGCCGCTCGCGGGAAGATAGAAAACAGCACTGCCAGGCCGCAGGCAATCTGCCCAAACCCGGTTAGGTAAGCGAGGCCAGTTCGGAAAGGCATCCACGATGGAACGAGACTGGCTGTGATCGGGGTATAAAAGATATGTCCGAGTCCTACTGGAATCACGGCCACCCCGAAGAGAATCTGAGCGATCCGGATGCCTTTCGTTCCGGTGATGTGCCTAAAGACGGTCGATTCCTCCAATCCAGACAGACGTGCAAACAGCACCCATCCGCCTGCAAGCAACATGCCGATTTCGCCGAATCCTATCCAAACACCCTCGATTCGAGGCACGGCAATCACGGCTGGAAGCTTGAGACACAACCAGGCAAGCAGAAACGGAAAGATGGCGCGGACAGCGATGGCGGCTGTAGCGCGGAAGAGCAACCCCACACTCGCCGCCACCATGAAGAGCCCGCAGGCTACTGCAAGCACATCTCTACCGGGTTGAAATGCTGGGACGGGCTGCCAGTCAAATGCAAAGTCTCGATAGATGACCGAGAGCGCGCCGAGTGCAACCATTCCGATGGAGAAGAGGGATATCGCCGGTTGTTGTTCTCGAATCATTTCAATTCCTTCGTTGGATATATTTGATCGGCTCAGCGCCATGACCCTGATTTAAGCCTTCGTCCGATTCCATCAACTGGCGCTCAAGAAATGGCCCATGCCGATGCTACGATGTGGCTTGGTACTATGGGTAGAGCCATTTTCGAACTGTTTATTGGACCAAGTGGAGGATCGTGCCAAAGACCACCAGTTCATTCGAACTCGCCCTGAACCGTCGGCAGCCGCATCAGACTCTGACAAATTGGCTCTATCGGGAACTGTGCAGTGCGATCCTAGATGGCCGGCTCAGTGCTGGTATCAGGCTGCCAGGCTCCAGAGATTTTGCAGTTCAATATGGAATTTCTAGAGGAACTGTTGTCAATGTATTCGAACGACTGCAGGCCGAGGGATATGTTTCTGGCCGGGTTGGACGCGGTACCAGGGTGAGTGAGGGCATTCGTGTGGCGGTGCCCTCTTCCACAATCCCGCTGTGCCAACCGGCCTATATTCGGCGTGCGACGTCGGCTTATGAACGGCCTAAGCCATTTGTCGACTGGGTTGCGTTTGAAGGCCGTCGGCCCTTCCAAATGAGCGACCCAGCGGTTCTCGATTTCCCGTCACGGATCTGGGGCGGAATCGCGGCCCGGCACGCGCGAAGATTTCAGTCCTGGCTTCGCGCGGAAGATGACGGGACCGGTTATCGTCCGCTTCGCAAAGCTATTGCACAGTATCTTGGGTTGTCTCGTGGGGTGAAATGCGATGCCGAGCAGGTGGTGATCGTATCTGGAGTGCAGCAAGCGCTTGATCTGTTGTTACGTCTTCTCGTGAAGAAGGGCGACCCTGTTTGGATGGAGGACCCAGGGTATTTTGGAGCGCTCATTGCCCTGAAGAATGCCGGTGCGAAGATCATTCCAGTGCCTGTGGACGATCATGGACTGTGCGTCTCTGTTGGGATGAAACTTTGTCCGAAAGCAACGGGGGTATTCCTAACGCCTGGCCATCAGTATCCACTTGGGATGACCATGTCGCTGGAAAGGCGCATCGAGGTCTTGCAATGGGCGTCGAAGGCCGGTGCATTCATCATCGAGGATGACTACGATAGCGAATTTCGTTTCGCAGAGCAGCCAGTCGGGGCATTACAAGGCCTTGATCGAAATTCGAATGTAATCTTCGTCGGGACGTTTAACAAGGTTCTTTTCTCTTCATTACGTCTGGGCTACATCGTTCTGCCTCCACCGCTGGTCGATGTCTTCCTCTCCCATCGGCGGCAAACGGATTTTCATACATTAAGCCTGGACCAGGCCGTGCTTTGTGACTTTATCGCCGAAGGACATTTCAGTCGCCATCTGCGGCGAATGCGTGATCTGTATGCGAGCCGCCTGGCATTCATGATCGACGCTGGCCGCGAACATCTGAAAGGCCTTCTTCGAATATCCGGCGTACAGGCGGGCCTCTATACAGCAGCCTTTCTTGAAAACGGCATGACATCCCGAGAGGCAGAAGCAGCTGCCGCAGCGCACGGCGTCGAAACCAGAGCACTTGATCGATTCACATTGAGGCGCAAGGATCCAAAAGGTCTGCTCCTTGGCTTTGCTGCTCATGAAGAGAAAGCGATTCGTCAAGGGCTGGTTCGGCTTGCTGCAGCACTGGGCGGATGAGACTCGAAGAAAAACGGATTTTGCTGGGCCATCTGACCTCCTTCAGGGTTGTATTGGTCATGCTGACCCGGGATGAAATCAGAGATAGCTAAGAAGTGGATGACGTCCCCTTCTCTTCATGCCGGCGAACCATTGACACACTGGGTAAAGCATAAAAACCGCGGACAGCCATACCGCGTAAACGACTGGGAGCGCATAACCGTAGCCTGCAGGAATCGGATGAGCTGAACGAGACAGCATGAAGCCGTCTTGATAAAGCCAGGAGGCATCGCCATATTTCGCAACAGAGAATAAGACCGCAATTCCATGCAGCAACGGCAGATGTAACAAATAGTAAAAGAGCGGCACCTGGCCGAAGACCTCAAATCGTTCCGCGAGCCAGTTGCTTCGCCCTTCCAGTGCCCCAAGCAGAATCAATGCGGGGCCGAGAGTCATCAACAGGTATAGAAGCGAAGGCGGATATTTGCTGCAGCGCACGAAGGAAAGCACCGTGAAAAGCAGGCTGGGCTGATTTGACCATGGTGACGGATCTCCGTAGATGTTCAGGACGCGCAGTAAAAAAAAGAGAACCACTGCCGCTCCCCCGACATTGAGCAGCGCACGCCTGCGCAAATCGGAGCGAAGCAATAGCACCTCGCCGGCGCCGTAGCCAACCATCATCACACCGACCCATGGAATCAGCGGGTAAACGGAACCGACGATCTTGTGTGGCAGGATCGGAAAAAACGCGATTTGATGCAGGGCGCGGAAAGCTCCCAACCATCGCGCGTGGCCTCCATCGAAGAGATCGTGCGTAAAAATGAGGATGAAACCCAGCAAACCGATGAAGCGCGAAGAGCAAATGAGCACTAAACCGCCCAAGATTACCATGGACACGCCGATGACCCAAATCACCTGAAGACGCGTAAAGGCGAACCCAAATGCAAAGGACCACCCAAAAGGCGAAATTACGAAAATCTCAAGAAAGATCAACCACAGCCCGCGAATCGCGAGGAATCTCGCAAGCTCTGTACGGTTCCGGCCTCGACTCAAGGCAAGATAAGCGCTAGAACCGGCCAGGAAGACAAAGATCGGTGCGCAAAAGTGCGTAATCCAGCGTGTGAAGAACAACTCGGGCGTAGTTCTGGAAAGATCCAACGGGTCGAACAAGGCGGTGGAATTCGAGAACCAATCGCGCGTGTGATCGAGCGCCATCACCACCATGGCGATGCCTCGCAGGATATCGACGCTCGGGAGTCGAGCCGTCCTTTTGAGCGGCGAGTCGAGCGTGTGAGGATAGGCAAGTTCAAGTTCTTTCGCCATCGTAGGAACTCTCATGATGATGCCAACAGTTCGGCCTAGATGCTACCGCCTTCGACTTAGCTCAATGCACAAGTTGTGTCTCACGCTCCGGTTCGCGAATGGAGGGCTTAACTCGGAACCAGATGGTATAAAGGGCAGGCAAGAAAACGAGCGTGAGGACCGTCCCGATCGCGGTTCCGCCGATCAGCGTGTAGGCGAGCGATCCCCAGAAGACCGAGAAGGTCAGCGGTATGAATGCAAGAACCGCGGCCAGCGCCGTGAGGACGACCGGACGGGACCGCTGGACCGTGGCTTCCACAACGGCATGAAAGTCGTCCAGACCTTCGTCCTTATTCGCCTTAATCTGCCCCATCAGGATGAGCGTATTGCGCATCAGTATTCCGGCCAACGCAATCAGACCAAGAATCGGGTTGAATCCGAACGGTACATGGAATAGCAGAAGAGTGGGAACAACGCCGACCAGACCTAATGGAGCTGTAAGAATTGTCATCGTCAAGGCGGAAAGAGACCTGACTTGAAAGATGATCACAACCAGCATGCACACCAACATGATGGGGAACATCTTTGCGATCGAATCGTTCGCCTTTCCCGATTCCTCGCCATTGGCGCCACCTTCGATCCTGTAGCCAAGAGGCAGTTTGTCGTTGATGGGCTGAATAGCTTTCGCTAGCTCAGCTGTAACCTCCGGCGGCTGGAGCGATTCGTCGATATCACTCTCAACAGTGATCGTCGGGACGCGGTCACGCCGTTTTAGAATCGGATCTTCTTCTCTGATTACGACGTTTCCGATCTGACTGAGTGGAATCAACCGCCCATCGCTACTGCTCAAGGTCATATTCAGCAGCTTTGTGGGATCAAGGCGGTTTGTTCCTGAGGTGCGCGCCACCACATCGACGGTGCGGATATCTTCGCGAATCTGGGTTACAGTTACTCCCGTTGTCAGAAACTGAATCTGTTGTCCAACATCATTCGATGAAAGGCCAAGGAGGCGGAGCCTGTCTTGATCGAGAACAAAGTGCAAGACAGGCGCACGCTCTGTCCAGTCCTCGTTCGCCTGGCGCACATGCGGATTCGCCTCCATCTTTGCCAGTATTTGATCCGCGATCGTTCGTACCACCAGTGGGTCCGGACCCATAACGCGGAACGCAATCGGCCAAGGCGAATATGGCCCAAAGACAAACCGGTTTGCGCGAAGGCGCGCTTCAGGGGCGATACCCGCCGCCACCTGCTGGCGAAAATGAAGGATGAGTTGGTCTCTCTGCTTGGGATTCGACGTCAGGACGATCATCTTGGCGAAGTTTGGAACCGGCAAATCTGGATTGTAGGCGAGCCAAAAGCGAGGAGCACCGCCGCCTATATAGGAGCTGACAATCTTCGTTTCAGGCTGAGCACGCAGCCACGTTTCGACTTTCATCACTGTGGTTTGGGTTGTCTCGATACTGGACCCCTGAGGCAGCGTGATGTCGATCAGCACCTCCGGTCTGTCAGAGCTCGGAAAGAACTGTTGCTTGACCAAGCTCATTCCGAAGAATGACGCGAAGAAGATTATTACCACCGCGCCGGCAACGAGAAACTTGTGTTCGACGGACCAGACGATTAGCCTTCGGAATCTTTGATAATTTGGCGTTTCATAGATCCGTGCGTAGCCACCTTCCATTCTAGGAATGTTGGGAAGGAGTTTCACGCCGAGATACGGAGTGAACGTAACGGCAACAACCCACGATGTCAGCAGAGCAATGCAAACAACCCAAAATAAGTTTCCGCAATACTCTCCTACGCCTGACTGCGCAAATCCGATCGGCATCAGACCAATAATGGTCACCAGAGTTCCTGCAAGCATCGGCCCAGCAGTGTGACCCCAAGCGTAGCTTGCGGCCTTGACGCGATCCCAGCCTTCTTCCATCTTGACGAACATCGACTCGATCGAGATGATCGCATCGTCAACTAAGAGGCCAAGAGAAAGAATGAGGGCGCCGAGCGTAATGCGGTCAAACTCTTTCCCTGCCATCAACATGATGACGAGCGTCGCCGAAAGTGTGATTGGAACCGCGGCGGCCACTACGATGCCAACGCGCCAGCCGAGACTCACGAGACCGACTATCATCACGACGAGCAGCGCAACAAAGAATTTTTGCTGGAACTCATCGACAGCTTCTTTGATGATCGCAGATTGATCGATTACTTTTTCAAAGCTCATCCCGACGGGAAGATCCGCTTTAATCTTCTTCTGCTCAGCCTCCAGGGATTTCCCCAGCGCTAGGCCGTTGAAACTGTCCTTCATCACAACGTTGAGCATCAGCGCCGGTTGACCGTTGTGACGGACAAGGAATGTGGCAGGGTCTTCGTACCCCCGATACACGTCGGCGACGTCAGAGAGCTTGAGCGTTCTTCCGCCCGAGACAATTGGAGTGTCTCGAATCTTCTGCAAGTCGTTTAATGCGCCGTCGAGGCGAATGTACACCTGCTGGCTCTGGGTATCGATGGAGCCCGACGGCGTCACGGCATTTTGCTTGACGAGAGCATCGAAGATGTCGCGCGCGCTGACTCCGAGAGTTGCAATCCGGTCATAGGAGAATTGGACGAATATCCTCTCTGGTCGCTCGCCGAAGATATTGACTTTTTCGACTCCGGAAACATGCAGCAAATCCTGGCGCAACGTCTCTGCTTGTCTGGTCAGCAGTCGAAGCGGAAATCCTGGCGCTTCAAGCGAGTAGACAGCGAAGACCACATCCTTATATTCGTCATTTAGGAGCGGCGGCAGAACTCCTTGCGGCAGCCTCGGCGCTTCATCCTGGATCTTCTTGCGCCCCTGATAGAACTCTCCCTGAACAGCACCAGGAGGTGTGTAGTCCTTGAGAATGACGGTAAGGAAGGCGAGGCCCGGCCTCGTATAGCTATCCACATGGTCGTAATACGTGAGCTCTTGCATCCGCTTCTCCAGCGGATCCGCTACCAGGTCCTGCATCTGCTGCGCAGTAGCACCAGGCCATGCCGCAGTAACGGTAAACACCTTGATCGTGAGAGCGGGGTCTTCGGCGCGACCTAAATTGAAGTATGCAAATGCGCCGGCGACAACGAACGCGACAAGGAAGAACAGCGTGACAGAGCGTTCTCTAACCGCAAGCGCGGAGAGATTGATTCCTTGCTTTGCAGCTTGCTCTTTCTCAAAACGAGGTTCCTGGATTTCAAAGTCGCTCATCGGATCGCCGCTTTCTCTTCAGCAACGCGAACCTGCTGGCCATCGCTAAGTAGATGAGCTCCTAGAGCGACAATCTGGTCTCCTGGCTTTACACCCTCGGAAACGGTCACGTCCTCTTCACCCATATGGAGAACCTTGACCGGATGGAACGAAACGGTGGAGGACTTTTCGTTTAAGACCCAGACACCGGGTCCTTTGCCACGGTCGGTAATCGCACCCATCGGAACTTTTAGAGAACTAGTTCTGCCAGGCTCGGCAAGCTCGATCGTGACGGTCGCTCCCAGAGGGGCATTTGCGGCTGTACCTCCGAGAACATAGCGAGCTTCGAAGGTCCGGGTCGCCGGGTCCGCAGCGTCAGAGAGCTGTCTCAGACGAGCTTGAACACTTCCGTTCTCTCCGTAAAGAGTTGCCCTGGCGATCGACCCCAGAGCGGGGCGTACCGTTTCAGGAAGGTTCACTGCCGCTTCACGCGGACCGGCATGAGCGAGCTTGATAACGGTCTGCCCGGCCGTCACGACATGGCCCGGTTCGGCGAGGGTCTCGATCACCGTTCCATCTGCGTCGGCGGCGAGGATCGAATAATCGCCTTCATCTTTTGCCACTTGGGCTTGCGCTTCCACTGCGGCGAGTTGTGCTTTCGCAGCATCCGCAGCGGCTTTGACCTGATCGTAGGCAGACGCGGAAACGGCGCCGGTTGAAACAAGGCCTCGGTAGCGCGCTTCATCGGCTGCCGCCTGCGCGGCCTTGGCCTTCGCTGCTTCAACATTCTGCGTTTGTGTGGTGATGACATGCGCGTAGTCGGTGACATCGATACGCATCAGTGGCTGGCCCGCCCGAACGGTTTGCCCGATATCAACGAAGCGTTGGGTTACTTTGCCGGGAACGCGAAATCCGAGGTCGCTCTGAACGCGGGCGGTGACAACGCCTGTGAATGCGCGATCCCCTTGTTGGGCCTCGCGTACCGTCGCAACACGCACCAGATCAGGCAGAGTTCTGGGATCTTCTTGCTCCTTCGTTTTGCAGCCTGAGATGCCTGCTGTCAGCAGGACGGCAATCAGCAATGGGACGAGCGATTTCGAAGCTGGCATGATCCACTCCAGAGAAGCAACTGGAGTCAATCTAGCTTACGAGTGATGAAAGTGTCAACTCGTAATTGATATAAAAACCCTGGCTCATGCTGTCAGAGATCGAATGGCAACGTTTGCTACGGCAAGAGCCTCGTCTTGCTGGCTCCTGCCGACCTGGTCCAGGAGGGTTGGGTGGTAGAACAACTCGGTCATTCTTGCGATCGCTCTCGAAGTCTCTTCTAACGGAGTCTTGCGCTCAAACTCGCCAGATTCGCGCCCCTCTATTACGACCTTGCGAACCAGTTGGAAAATGCCTTCTCGGAATCGAGCGATGGACTCCCAATTCTCCTCAAAGGATACGGTGACCATCTCATGAATTTTGCGCTGTTCACTCAGCAATCGCCAGGTTATTCCTTCTAACCCCATGAAAATACGGCGCAATTTCTCAACAGGAGACTTAGTGGCTGTGATCGATTCTTCGACCCCGCAAAGAGCGGCGCTGAGACAGTGCCAACACATCGCCTCTCCAATCGCCTGCTTGGAATCGAAAAACTTATAAATATAGGGCGTCGAAAGACGAATCGATTTTGCGATGTCAGCGAGAGTTGTCTTCCGATAACCGTAGAGCCGAAAGTGTTCATCGGCGGCTTGCAAGATCTGTTGACGGCGTTTGTGGTCCGCTGGACCCCTTTGCCCGGAAACTCCGGCGGCGTCAATGATTGCCTCTTGCTCCATAGCAGAATCATCATAGCTTACGATTGAGCTTGACACAAGGTTATTTATTACGATATTGTTCACTCGTTATGACCCTGTCAAGCTCGACAGCCCCATCCCATGACGCAAATGGAATCCGGATCACGACCACATGGAGATCAGCGTTCTTCCTGATTCAGGTGGCGACTGCTGTCCTTGTGGCCGGATGCTCGGTCGGACCCCGGTATAAACGACCGGTTATCAACCTTCAGCCCTACCATAATGCCCCAGCGATCGATTCGCGCAAGGCGACTCTTCCTGCTCCTTCACTCGACAGATGGTGGACAGGATTCAATGACCCTACACTCACCACAATCGTGGATCGGGCGCTCAAGCAGAATCTCGATCTCGCAGCGTCGTTCGAACGGGTCGAGCAGGCGCGGGGGGCAGCACAAGAAGCCGGCGCGAACCGCAAGCCAGAATTCGATGTCGTGGGAAGCGACACGTCTTCTCGTCAGTCCGTTGCAACTCCGATAGGCCGCGCGGTCTCAGGCGTAATTCCAGGGTTCAACCGCAACCAGAACCTTCTCGACCTCGGAATTGCGGCGAGTTGGGAAACAGACATCTTCGGCGGCTTGAGGCGAGGGGCCGAAGCTGCAAATGCGGAAGCGCAAGCTGCGGAAGCAGAGCGATTAGGAACGCGTGTTTCGATCGTCGCTGAAGCAGCGGATGCCTATATGCAAATCCGTGGCGCGCAGGTGCGGCTCGCTTTTGCAAAGGAGCAGATCGAGACCGACGAGCACCTCCTTCGACTCGTATCGCAGAGACGGAGTGCAGGTGTTGCTTCGGATCGCGAACTTGCACAAGCCGAAGCGCTCTTGGCGCAAGCATGGGCGACGGTTCCACAGCTCAAAATCATTCTCGAAGCTCAGCTCAATCGGTTGGACGTGCTCATGGGCGCGCAGCCGGGAACATACGCCGAGGAGTTGAGTGCTCCAAAAGATATCCCCGCAGTGCCTAGCGTCTCGAACAAATTGGACGCCGCGGAACTTCTTCGGCGTCGTCCGGACATCGTCGCAGCTGAGAGAAAGATCGCTGCCTCGAACGCTCGGATTGGACAAGCGATTGCCGAATACTATCCGAAGATCTCGCTCTCCGGTCTTCTTGGAAGCGTAGCTGAAACTCCGGGAAGCCTGTTCCGCGAGGTGGGCTTTCAGCCAGCCCTGGTTGCCGGACTTCGGTGGCGTTTATTCGATTTCGGTCGCGTCGATGCTGAAGTAAAGCAGGCTCGTGGTTCAAATGCGGAAGCCCTAATTCAGTACCGTAGCTCCGTCCTTCGTGCAACGGAAGACGTGGAGGATGCTTTCAACGAGTTGGCGCAATCAGAATCCCGGCGTAGTGCGATCGCGAGCGAACTTAGTTCTCTTCAACGCGTGAAAGACCTTTCCGAACAGTCGTACAAAGCCGGCGTGATTCCGCTGACCGATGTACTTGATGCCAACCGCCAATTGCTCATTGCGAAAGATGACTTGGCTTCCACCCGAGAAGGCGCCGCGCGCGCGGCAGTCGCTTCCTTTCGTGCGATGGGTGGCGGCTGGTCGCCTTGATACCTTGTCGCTGACTGCGCGACATCGTTCAACAGATGAGATGAAGATCGCATTTCACCAGTCCCAATTCCTGAATAGGTAAATCAATCGAAAAGGAGAATTATCCATGTCCATCGTCATCAACACGCCCACGTCCAATATCGGCCGCGCCCTCGCCAGCCGACTCCTCGACGCAGGCGAGAACATCACGATCCTGAGCCGCGACAAGAAAAAAGTAGACGAACTATATCGTCGCGGCGCCCACGTCATCGAGGGTTCCTTCGAGGAGCCCGTCCTCCTCGGCGAGGCGCTGAAGGGCGCAGAGGCACTGTTTTGGCTCACACCGCCACCCGCGCGACCCGACTACTATGCCTGGGCCGTCAAATGCGCGAAGCACGCTGCCGCAGTAGCGAAGGAGGTCGGGGTGCGCCGAGCTGTCGTTGTCTCGAGCGCGGGCGCCCACACCGGCCCTGGCACAGGAGCAGTAGGCCCAGCCCGCGCAATCGAGAACGAATTCGAGGCCGCGCTCCCCGCGGTTGTCTCGCTGCGCCCCGGGATCTTCATGGAGAACTTCCTCCTCTCCGCGGAATTGATCGCGAAGGCCGGTCAGATCTTCACCCCGCTTCCAGCGGACAAAAGGTGGCCCCTTGTGGCAACGGCTGACATCGCCGCCAAGGCCGCGTGTTGGCTGCTCGACCGCAGCTGGACCGGGCATCACCGCATCGGCGTCCACGGCCCCAAGGACCTCTCGACAGACGAGGCAGCCGCGATCATCTCGTCAGTGCTCGGCAAGCCGGTGCAGAACATCGAGACCACGATCGACCAGGCCCGCGGTGCGTTATCGGGGATGGGCATGCCCGACTTTCTTGTCGAGATCATCCTCGAAATGTACGTTGCATTCCGCGAGGGCCGCCTGGATCAGGCCGAACCGCGCACCCCCGACACGACCACCCCCACGACTCTCGCCGAGTTCGCGCGGACCACGCTCGCGCCCGCGGTCAGTGCCAGGCTCTGAGCCAAGCGCGGAGGATATTTTCAACAACGGAAGCTCGTTCGTAGGGGCTGAATCTTTCTTGGAAGGGATTGTGCATGAAAGTCAAATCTTTGCAGAGAGTAGCGCTTGGTGCCGGGGTCGCACTTTGTCTGCTTATCGGAACTCTCGGTCACGGTCAGTCGACACCGCAGAAGCAGGAGCCCAAGGGCCCCTGGGAGAACAGGAGCCTTTCACCCGACGAGCGAGCAGACCTCCTGATCGAAAAGATGACGCTGGACGAGAAGATCCAGCTTCTGCATGGACTGGGTTGGGAGACACTGTTCGGACCACCGCCAGAATCCGGGCCGGGGACAAGAGCCATTAGGCCTTCCGGATTTATCCCGGGCATCCCGCGGCTTGGGATTCCGGACCTGCAGATTGCGGACGCATCCATGGGCGTTGCAGGCGGGGGAGACAAGAGCCGTTACGCAACGGCCTTGCCCTCTACCGTCGCGATGGCGGCGAGTTGGGATTCTGCGCTTTCGTATGAGACGGGCACGCTCATCGGGAGTGAGGTTCGTGCACAAGGCTTCAACATGTCGCTCGGCTCCGGCATCAACCTGACGCGCGAACCGCGCAATGGGCGCACCTTCGAGTACATGGGAGAGGATCCCCTTCTGGCTGGAACTTTAGCAGGGCAGATACTGAAGGCCATCAAAGCGCAACATGTGATCACCGACGTGAAACATTACGTTGTCAACGACCAGGAAGCTGGGCGCTTCTTCGTCAATTCGGTCATCGACAAGCGGTCAATGCGGGAAAGCGACCTACTTGCCTTTGAAATCGCACTGCGCCAGTCCAACCCAGGTGCGGTGATGTGCGCTTACAACAAAATCAACGGCGTGTACGCCTGCGAGGACGACTACACGCTAAACGACGTCTTGAAGAAGGAGCTCGGATTCAAGGGTCTTGTAATCGCAGATTGGGGTGCAACGCATAGCACGGTGAAAGCGGTGCTTGCCGGCCTGGACATCGAAATGCCGGGCTATAGCTTCCTTGGTGAGCCACTTAAGAAGGCTGTTGAGAGCGGCGAAGTGCCGATGGCTCGCCTCAATGACATGATTCATCGGATTCTCAGAAGCGAGTTCGATTCAGGTATTGTCGACAATCCGCCGCAAGCTCATGTTGTTGATGTTCTGCGCGGTTTCGAAGTGGCGCAGAAGATCGAAGAAAAAGGCGCCGTGCTGTTGAAGAATGACCGCGATCAATTGCCGTTGAATGCTGCCGGCGTAAAGTCAATCGCCGTGATCGGAGGACACGCGGATGCTGGGGTGATGTCCGGCGGTGGCTCGGGCCAAGTATCGCCGGCTGGGGGCAGCGCAGTTCCGCCATCGCCTGACCGCGCACCCAGTGACCCTCTCGGGATCTTCTGCATCACGGTATACCACCGTTCGGCCCCATTGAAGGGAATCACAGAGAAGGCTAAGGGGGCAACGGTGAACTTCGATCCAGGCACGGATCAAGCCTCGGCCGCAGCACTTGCCAAGACTTCAGATGTGGCCATCGTGTTCGCGGTCCAACACACATATGAAAATATGGACCTTCCAAACCTATCACTGCCTGAAGATCAGGACGCCCTGATCGAAGCAGTGGCCGCCGCCAATCCTGACACGATTGTCGTGTTGGAAACGGGAGGGCCAGTTACGATGCCATGGATCGACAAGGTCAGCGCGGTTATTGAGGCATGGTATCCGGGCATACGCGGGTCTGAGGCGCTGGCCAATATTCTGTTCGGCGACACGAACCCTTCCGGCAAACTGCCCTTGACGTTCCCACGCACTGAAGCAGACCTGCCGCACCCCAAGCACGTTGATCAGCCGGCGTTAGACCAGAACCACCCGGTCACTCCCTTGCCAAACCTCCCAATCGTCCCGGGAATCTCGACGAACCAGACGCCATTTGACGCGGTCTACGATGAGGGCCTCAAGGTCGGGTACAAGTGGTACGACGCAGAGAGGAAAGAACCGCTCTTTCCGTTCGGATTCGGGCTGTCCTACACGACGTATGCCTATTCCGACTTGAGAACAACATCGGACAACGGGCTGACCGTGAAATTCAAAGTGAAAAATACCGGAAACCGCGCGGGGGAAGAGACCGCCGAAGTTTATCTCACTCTACCGGCTAGCACACAGGAACCGCCAAGGCGCCTCGTGGGCTGGAGCAAGATCGCGCTCGGCCCAGGAGAGCAGAAAGAAGTCACAGTGAAGGTAGAGCATCAGATGCTCTCAGTTTTCAACCCAGACAAGAACCGATGGGAAGTTGGGCCCGGAGAATACAAGGTTTGGGCTGGCGGATCGTCACGTGACTTGCCGCTAAGCGCGACCATCGCCTTAAATGGCGAAGTCGCATCGGCAGCTGAAGGCGAGGCCCGCCAATGAAGATACTTTCCCTCGGTGCGAATGGTGCAGTTGGGCAGCTCGCGCTCGATGATCTATTGAACGCGAATCACGAAGTCACCGCTCTGGTACGCAATGCGTCCTCAATGAACAGGAAACACCCGCAACTCACTGTCGTGCAGGGCGAACCAACGAACGCAGCCGACCTGGAAAAGGTCCTCGCTCGACACGACGTAGTGATGTGCACTCTCGGCGCTCGCACGAATAAGAGGACTACCCTCCGCACCGACGTCGCGAAGAACCTAGTCGCCGGGATGAAGAGGAATGGCGTTCGCAAACTTGTCTGGCTCGACGCCGCCGGGGTCGGTTCGAGCAAAGAATTCGTGCGGCGCTCATCGTTCTTCTTCGGGAGGATTATCATACCGCTCTTTCTGAACCACATGTACGAAGACGCCGCCGCGGCGGACGAACTCATCGAGAAGAGCGGCTGCGACTGGGTGATCGTCCGCCCGATGTCGTTCACCAACCGCGTGAAGACGGGGAACGTCTCGGTCGTCACCGACATGAGTCTTACAGTCCAACTGCGCCTGAGGATCACACGCGCAGACGTTGCGGCGTTTCTAGTCGAGCAAGTTTTCAAGGACGATTACGTCGGGAAGATGCCCATCATCTTCACTTGACCTATGTGTTTCGTCGCGCTGCCATCAGGCAGGTCCTGAAACAAGTTGAAGAACGTAGGCTCAAGGGCTGCTCGTTCTTACACGGAGAGTGAATCGCAGTCGTGCTCATTGCACTCAAAGCGAGTTGTTGCATCAAGGAGAAACGATGAGGACATCGATTGCCTTTGCCGTTGGCACACTTTTCGCATTCACCCTCTTATCCGCGTGTCAAAAGAGACCGAGTACGGCTGCTTCCGCAACCTGTGATCTTGGCGGAGGCAAGACGATCACGACGAACTATTCCAGCCCGCACATGAAGGGCCGCAAGATCTATGGCTCCCTTGTACCGTTCGGACAAGTCTGGCGGGCCGGTGCGAACGAAGCAACCACCTTCGTTATTAGCAGCGATGCGGTGGTTGGCGGAAAGACTGTGCCAGCCGGAAGCTACACAATCTTCACAATACCCTCGGCCGACAAGTGGATCCTTATCATCAACAAGAAAACTGGAGAATGGGGAATCCCCTACAAATATGAAAATGACGAACTGGTGCGCGTGGATATGAAAGTGTCGAAGCTCGCCGCGCCAGTGGAGAACTTCACCATCGCATATGACAAGTCTGGAGGCGGCAGTATTCTGCGGATGGACTGGGAAACTACCCGCGCCTCCGTAGACATCACTGCGAAGTGACTTGTGGCATCGCGCATATTCATTCGGTCGGTCCTTATCTTGAACTCTTGAACCTGAAGTCGGTCGAAGAGGCGTCGTCAATATACTTGATCCAGTGATGGCAGATTCGATTATCGTCGCGGATTACGATTCCTGTTGGCTCGAACGCTTCCAGTTTCTCCGCAGGCGGATTGCCGAAACGTGCGGCAGCATGGTGGTTGCAATCGAACATGTTGGAAGTACGGCTGTGCCAAATCTCGCGGCCAAACCCATCATCTATATCGATGTGCTTCTCGCAACGGCCATTGAGATTCCTGCGGCGATCGACTGTCTTGCGAAACTCGGGTACGTCCATCAGGGCAATCTCGGTATTCCTGGCCGGGAGGCCTTCCTTGCGCCAGTTCAGGATGTCCCCCATCACCTCTATGTTTGCCCGCCAGGAAGCAAGGCGTTTCAAGAGCATCTGGTGTTTAGAGATTATCTCCTCTCCCACTCCCAAGAGGCGGAAGAATATGCCAATCTGAAGAGGGCACTCGCTGTAAAGTTCCCCAATGGCCGCTCTGCATATGTATCCGGAAAGAGCGCATTTTTCGTGAAAATGCTCAGCTGTGCGGTGACAGCTCCTGCTGTGTGAGCTATTGAATCAAGTATGTTAGTGCCCAATCTCGCGGTTCTCTCGCGCACATCAGGTTGACTTTTCGACACTCCGGTGCCGGTCGATCCAGAACGCCCATGGAACGAAGACCCACAGAATCAGGGCGAAGTACGCCAGCGAATGTGTGTCTTTTGGTGGAGGGCCCGGCAAGGAGCTCGCATAGCCGGCAATCAGAAGACCTAGGAAGGTCCAATACGCAAGTGTGCCGACCTTGTCTTTTGGGCGGGTATTTTTGCTGTAGACTAGGATGCCCGCCGCGAAAAGCAGGACTTCGATCGTCAGTGTGAGCGGCACCGAGCGCCAGGCCCCCGGTCCACATATCGGCCCACCTGGCCAGAGTGGAAGGTCGGGTGTATGCACGATGGAATCAAGAATCCAATGACTCCGGCATAAGCAACCCGCAGATGAGCGCGCTGCGAGCATCTTTCGTCTTCCACCAGTACAAAATGGCAAAGAGCGCGCCGAACAGCGCCTCGGTAAGCAAGCTGTGGGTGATCGAATACCGCACAAAATGGAGGCGCAATGGCGGATCCTGGTTCTTGGAGATTTCTACCGATTCAACACCGGCCAGGAGCAGGACCGGCCACAGCAAATTCCGCTGCAAAAACGAGCCATCCCAACGAGGCGGGAGGCGCAAACCGCTTGGCACAAAGCGCAAGGCCGTAGTGACCTAGAACCATGCATACCTCACCTTCACCTTTTTCATAGAGCACATATTCAGGAGCAATCCGACCGTCCACCCAGTCGCTCTCATAACCCTCCCAATTTTCGCGTCATCTCGCAGGGGGGGGCGCCTTCTCACATCGGTAATTTGTCGATGCCAACCCAATGAAGGGCGTCTTGTCGGTCCGCAAACGCGCGCATCTGCACCACGCGTCCGCCGTGAAACCTGTATACATCGGCAAGTTTCACATCTTGCCATGTATTGCTTTCTTTTGGGCGGACCCGCGCGTGCACGAAGACAACGATCTGATCTCCCGAGGGGATAAATCTCTCTGGCTCACTAATTACTTCAGCGGCTCCGGCGCGCGACTGGGTAAGGTAGCGCTTCGCACCGTCTATTCCGCTGTACGCACCCCCTCCCGGAAACTCCACCGGTTCGATCCACTCAACGTGTGGGTCGAGTAAATCGACAGCGGCTTCGATGTCGCCGCGGTTAAATGAAGCATAAGCAGCGCGCAGTCCTGCGATTGCGTGCTCCGTTCCCTGTTGAGTGAGCACATTGCCCCCCTTGGAATCCTGGTGGCACCCTATAGCGAGCGACCCTGCAAAGATCATTATTGTGGACCATTTTCTCAATTGGACCTCCGCAGACAGTTTGTTCCGAACAACTTCTGCCTCTCAGGGTATCGCGGCTTGTTCTTCGATCGCCGGCCGATCCTCGAAAGCCCAGTCCTTGAAAGCGTGCGTCATTTATTGATATTTTCGTTGTTTTCAAGGCGCCGAACTAGATCCAGGTGCTGCGCCTTGAGTGATTCTGGCGCAACCTCAGCGGCAAGTCTCATCTCCTTGACTGCCGTTGTGAAATCACGCTGTGAAACGGCGATGCGTGCGGCTTCATTATGCCCAATCCAACTGTTCGGATCTTTCTTAATGTTGTCGCGAAAGAACTCCAGTGCTTCGTCGTACCGGCCTTGCGTTTGGAGTGTGCGACCAAAGTCGTGAACTTGAGATTGCGTTCCGAGACCGATTGCCTTCCCGTGTGCCGCACGTGATTCATCTGCACGTCCCAGAGCCTTGAGTGCATTTGCCTTCGTGATCTCGTTCTCAAAGTGATCTTCATTTTCAATGGAACGGTCTGCGTACTTTAGGGCGCTTTCCGGACTGAGTTTGCTGTTCAAAAGGTAGTTGGCGGCTTCAGTCCACGGCTGCCATTCGAACTGGGCGCGGCCCCGAAGCTGTTTGCGGAGACTCTCCTCAACCAGCCGTGGCGTGTCCACTTCGATCTTGAATGGCACCGCGACCGTTTCCCATCGCATCGTGGCCATGACCGAGTCGGGCTTGGGATCTTCAAAATCGTAGCTCAGGGCTTCCTGGTTCTGAATTGTGCGCGGAACCACGTTGACGCGAAGAGCATCCTCATCCTGATCGTAGGTGAAACTACCCCAGGAAGTTGAGTTCTTAGAGAAGATAATGATCCAGGAGCTCTCTCCTGGAATCATGTGCAGGCCGTATGTACCTTTTCCAAGAGGATGGCCATCTATCGTAACTGGGTCACTCACTTCGAAAGTTGTGTTTTCATTCGCCCCGGCTCGCCAGACCTTTCCGTACGCTTGCAGCCCGCCGAATATTTTCCGGCCACTAACGAGGGGCCTATGGTAATCGATCGTTATGTCGGTAATGCCGATGCGCTGTGAAGAGCGGGCGTGTTGGCTTACGCGAGGGAGATTCAAAATTGCAGACTGCGCTTCTGTCGTCTTTGTCCCGCTTTGCGCTACGGAAACGACCAACGCCGCGATGGCAACAATTCTTCGAACTGCTAAAACCTTCATTCTCGACCTCTTCTCCAGGAAACGTATTGCGAGTTCATTGATTCTCGACTCGCGTGCAGGCATCATGCGTGAGTCTCTTCCCTGCCAGTCTTTCCAGCCAATCGCCATCGAGAACCACACATCGCCAGTTGTTTAGTAAGTCTGCGCCGAGTGACGCATACAGATTCAGAGCCGGCTCATTCCAGTCCAGGACTGCCCATCGAACAAACGTGCATTTCTCCTCCCGAGCTGTGTGCGCGACCTGCGCCAACAGCGCTGTGCCGATTCCACGTTTCCGAAACCCGGGCCGAACATAGAGGTCCTCAAGATAGATTCCCGATCCCCGCCAGGTAGAGTAGTAGTGGAAGAAGACGGCGAAGCCTACCGCCTGCGAATCCCATTCCGCAATGAATGTTCGAAACTTCGCTTTGGTTCCGAAGCCGTCGCGAGCAATGTCTGCCTCCGTTGTTTGCACGTGATCTGGTTCTCCGTCATATTCTGCAAGCTCCTGAATCAATGCTCGAATCAGGGCAGCATCCTCCGAGTTGGCGTCGCGTATGGTGAGCATCATATTGAACCAGACGAATAAGACCTATCGGTTGAAAGTCATGATCCAGTTTGTCTCCCACGTCTTGCCAGCGTCGTCGGAGAACGCCTGTTCAAAGCGGCTCGATCTTGGAGTAATAGCGGAAAAGCCGTTGCGGGCCATGATGATTCTTCCCTGAAATTCTTCCTGGTCGTAGAATTGCCCCTGTCCGTGCACAAACTTGCCAACCATGGGAGTTGTCATGGCGGGGTCCGAGCCGTTCGCCCAGTTCAGGCTCCATTGATGCGATTGTGGGTTGAAGAGCCGTAGCCCAACGCCTTCGATATGCCCCGCCGGTCCGTCAGCTTCGAGCTCGAGAATGCTGGCGCGGCCTCCCCAGACTTTGCTGACTCGAGAAGTGCCGTCGTAATCGGTCCAAGTGCTGGAACCGGTGAGAGGCTTTAGCAGGCGCCGGATATGGGTCTTCCATGCGCCAAAATGGAAGTCGAAATCGCGCGCGCCGTCGGGTGAGTCTGAGGCGGGAGGCGAGGACATCTCATCGCTGGTCGATGTATCTTGATCGCGCGTCAGTGTCGCGACAAAATTCGGTTCCCAGGTTCTGCCGCCGTCATCGGAAAACGATTGTTCAATGTGGTGGGAATCTGGAGTAATGTCCGACCAGACGAATCGAACAAAAATCATCCGCCCGTTGAACAATTCCTGGTCGAAGAGTTCACCACGGCCGTTCTTGAACTCGCCGACCTGAGGTTGATTCACTTTGCCCTCTGCGCTGTTGACAAAGTACTGACCCCACTGATGCGCCTGCGGATTATAAAGAAACAGCGTGAGGCCTTCGAGGTGTCCGGTCGAACCATCAGCCTCCATCTCCTCCAACTGCGCGCGGCCATCCCAGACCTTCCGGACGTGCACCGTACCATTGAGATCCACCCAGTCATTGGAGCCCGTAAGTGGATGCAGCAGGCGGCGGATATGGGTCTTCCATGTGCCAATGTTGAAATCGAAATCATGCTGCCCGTCCCGCAACTCGCTGGACGATGGCTGCTCAGGCGCCGCCGCTGCAGTTTGGGTGAATGCGCTCATCGAAAGTAGGCACCCAACGAGCAGGCTTGAAACAAGAATTCTTCTGACACTCCAAACCCGATTCGATCTCTTCTTCATAACCATGATCTTTCAGTTCCCTTCAGTTGGTTCTGCCATCGATCGCAGCTTGCCGGTGAACAATTACTTAGCCACACCTACAAAGATCAGACAAAGCGTGGTATTTTCAAAGAGCCACTTTACTATGGAATTCGCGATACCACTTTTCGAGAATGGCGAGCCGCTCTTCCGACAGGTATATGCCGGTCTGCGGAAGGCCATACTGTCGGGAAGCCTTCCTGCGGGAGAACGGCTCCCATCGACCCGCGATCTGGCCGAACAACTTGGCATCTCACGGACCGTTGTTGTTCTGGCCTACGATCACTTGCTTGCAGAAGGCTTCGTCGAAGGACGTCGAGGGTCAGGAACCTTTGTCTCTTCCAGCCTGAACCGAAGCACAGTCGGAAAACCCAAGAGGCTCTCGAATTTACTGCTCTCGCGTTTCGGTACCGCGGTAGCCGAGGCAGCGCACAAGCTCGATTTTCCCAACCGTTCGCCCTCCCGGCTTCGATATGACTTCGCATTTGGCCGAAGCGACATGTCAATCTTTCCATTCGAAACCTGGCGGCGCATTTCGATGCGTCACGCGTTGAAAACATCGATTCGTGAAGTGGACTACGGCCCGGCAGCTGGCGTACCTGCATTACGCGAAGCAATCTGTCTACATTTGCGGCGCTCCAGAGCTGTGGTGTGCGACTCGTCTGAAGTGATTGTCGTAAGCGGCGCCCAGCAGGCCCTGGATTTGGTCACCCGGATACTTGTCGACCGCGGCGATCCGGTAGCAATTGAAGACCCTCAGTACCAGGGAACCAAAGAGGTCCTTCGCGCCGCTGGCGCTCGCTTGGTGCCGGTGCCGGTCGATCGGGAGGGTGTGGATCCGGCGAAACTCCCTAGTAGAGCCAAGGCCGTCTTTGTGACACCATCGCATCAGTTTCCAACGGGTGCGATTCTTACTCTTGATCGGCGCCTTGCCCTAATCGAATGGGCTCAGCGCAGAAATGCGGTGATTATCGAGAACGACTATGACGGAGAATTTCACTACGGTGGAAGGCCATTGGAGTCGCTTCAAGGACTCGATACGAATGGGAGGACCGTCTATATGGGAACGTTCTCGCGTACGATTTTTCCCGCTCTTCGCATCGGCTATGTGGTCGTGCCTAAATCGCTCGCACCCGCGTTCACGACGGCCAAATGGCTGGCCGACCAGCACTCGGCCATTCTGGAACAACAGACACTTGCGGAATTCATCACGTCTGGTCTCTACGAGCGTCATTTGCGCCGCTTACGCCGCAGGAACGCGAAACGCCGCGAAGCGTTGCTCAATGCATTTCACGACTATTTGAGCGGACGCGTGGAACTGAGCGGAGACGGCTCCGGGACTCATGTAATTCTCTGGCCAAAGAAGCGCGGTTCGGAAGACGAGGTGATCGCTAAGGCAGCCTCGCAAAATGTGGGAGTATATCGGATTTCTCAATATTATTTGAAAAAGCCATCCCGCACAGGCTTCATGCTGGGCTACACCACATTAAATGAGGATGAGATTCGGGAAGGCATTCGTTTGCTGGCTGAGGTTTTGTAGAACTTCAGAATCCATCGGGCATGGGCCACGCCCGATCGATTTCGCCGGAGGATCCGCGAATTTCCTCTTACTCGCTCACCGGCTAGTAGCTTGCGAGGAGCCGATCTCGGACTGTATTGAGAATCGCTTGCCGGACAGCCAACTCGGGCATAGTTCGAGCGATAGCGATTGTTCCGACCATGGTCGTGATAATCATCAGGAAGTTTGAACTCCTTTCCTCTGATGTTCGTCCGGGCATCAAGGGAATCAGTCCTTCACGGAATTTCAAGATGGCCGCAGACATGCGCTGTTTCATCGCGGGAGGAGTGCGAGCGATGTCCGGTGCAAGCGCAGCGATCGGACAACCACGGTCTGCCCCGTCACACCGTTCGATCGAAAGATAGCTTTCTATCATCGATTTCCACGGAGCACGTGAGCCACCCCGCTCCGCAGCATCGATCATCGTCTGAGTTAGCTCACGAAGGCTTTCCTCAATAGCTTCGACGACGAGGTCGTCACGGCTTGAGAAGTGCTTGTAGAAGCCGCCATGGGTCAGCCCAGACGCTTTCATCAGTGTCGCAACCGCAGGTCCGTTCAGACCTTTCTTCCGAAGTTGACGAGACGCGCCCTTAACGATCCTGCGGTGAGTTGTTGCTTTGTGTTCAGCATCATAGCGCATGACATTAGATTATATCTGTAATCCAACCTCAGTCAAGGCTGCGGGCGCGTCTCTTCAGGGGAACTGGGACCTGCGGAGGTAAAACGGGATCTATCGACGGTCGGCCAGTTCAGGCTGTACCTGTGGCGCAGGCTTCGCGGCACGCGCGCTGGTGATGACGACGACGCTCACCAAGACGCAGGCTGTGCCGATTAGGGTGCGCGCGCCCAGCGGCTCTCCCCCTAGGAAATAGCCGACGATCACCGCAATGACCGGGTTCACATACGCATAGGTTCCCACCTTGGTGGGCGACTCGTGGTGCAGTAGCCATACATACGCCGTGAAGCCGATGATGGAGCCGAAGACGATCAGGTACAGTAACGCCATCCACGCACCGAACGAAACCGTCGCCGGATGGAACCGGCTGAACTCGCCGAAGATGCCCGCGGCCGGAATGAGCAGCACGCCTCCCACCAGCATTTGCACGCCGGAACTCATCGCCTTCGATGCGGGCAGCGGCAGTTTGCGCGTGATGACGGATGAAATGGACCATGTCATGGCGGCAAAGATTAGAGCCATCGTCCCGAAGCGGTCAATGGGCGCGCCTCCCAGATTCAGCGTCTTGCTCACCAGCGCAACGACACCCACGATGCCCACGAGCAATGCGAACACCAGACGCACCGTGAATCGCTGCGTGCGTAGAAAAAGCACCTCGAACACAGCCATGAACACCGGAATGGTGGCCAGCACCACTGCCGCGACGCCGGACGGAACCGTCTGCTCCGCCCAGAACAGCAGTCCGTAGTCGCACACAAAGATCAGAAAACCAAGAAATGTCGCGGAGGCCCATTCGCGGCGCACGGGCAGCTTCTCGCCACGCGATAACTGCCACGCCACCAGGACGATTCCGGAGATCACAAAGCGCAACGCCGCCATGGTTAGCGGAGGCATGGCGTGCACGCCGACGCGAATGGCAAAGAACGTCGATCCCCAGACGAAATAGATGATGGCAAAAGCCAGAAGTATTTTTCCGACGGGGCGCTCGGCATGCGTCGTCAACATCGATCTCCTAAACGGGTGCGCATTTTTCGAACTTTCATGACAAGGACGCAGTGCCGCATCTCATGTCGTCGAGGCATCTTTTTCTCATTCTCTTCATCCGATCTGGTACTTCGATTCCGAATCATCACAGGTCCGAAATTGACGTCCGCATGGGGGATTCCAAAGAACTTGATCTCTTGGCCTACTTCGGAAGGCCAACGATACCGGCCCATTACCTCGCCAATCTGTTCACGTGGACCTCCGCAGAAGACCTTCTTGTGACCCGTCTGTCACGACCAGGTATTCTCCAGAAGCAGGATACCGGTCGTGGCACAAATCGCCAAAGCCGTAAGAAAATCTCGTCTTTGCATGATCCCTCAGCTACCTTCGCATCTGTTCTGCTCTGCGCGATTCAAGTCTTAAGGGACCGCGCGATTACTCCATTTGTTTAGTGCTATCTTGTCCATCACTGATGCGGGCTCGGCTGCCACGAACCATGATTGAATACAGTAGGGATCGTTCGCGCATGTGTATTTGTTAATCCAATTCGTTTCCCAGGTCTTTCCCCCGTCACCGGAAAAGGCTTGTTCGGATTGAGCGACCTTTAACAACTTGCTAACGACGCTGCTGCTCGTCTTCCCGGTTGAGCCTGTCACAATATCTTTGGCTTAATCATGAACGTTCCCTTCGAAAGATTCGCCAGTAGAACCCATGATTGCAAACTCAGACAACGAGGCATGATCTAGAAAGCAACTCAGACCGCAGCGCGAGTTACTTCCGATTGACGCCGGAGCAGCAAATAGAACGAAACTCTCCAGACAGAGCTGGTAGACCTAATCTGACGCCATGGTAATAGTCGACGATGATGTCAATGGCTCCCACTAGATTGAAGGCGACGACGAGCGGCCAGAAGAGTGAACGATTCCTGATCGTGAGAAGTGCCAGCAGTGCTAGCAACCCGGTTGCCAGGTCGCCGTACGCAGCAAAGGGCGCGAAACCTACGGGCAGATTGTGACCGACGACGCCTGGAAGGATGAATACAAGCCCGAAAAATCGAAAACTGTGCAGCGTAGCAATAGCGCGTTGCGCATCAATTCGGCTCATTGCCTTGAGCCTGGGCAGGATATACACATTCGTGCAAAGAATCCACGCGACATAACCCAATACGAGATGCAGGACAAAAATGATTTCCGGTGACATTTCGGCTCTCCTTCAGAGTTGACGGTTTTCCAGGAGTCTATGCGAGTGGCTTATGACTATCATCCCATTGGTTCCACTAATTGTTTGCTCCAGCCAAAAGTGGACCAGGATCGTGTACATTGCGGGCACTCTTGAGATTTGCCGAAATGGACGAGACTGCTTCCTCGCAATTCGAAAATCGGCCATGAGGCTTTCCCGAGTCTTCAACAGATAAACTCTGTTCATTGGTTAGAAATACCGCGCCAGCTTGAAGAGCGCACCAACACTCTGTGAGAGGCTCCCGAAATCCGAGCGTCTTGAGCCTGCATTTGCATTGACCTGGGCCCCTACGGTCCAGGTTCTTGAAATGTAGTAGTCGGCGGAAGCCTGGATCAGGCTCGAACCGTCGTACAAATCAGTGTTGATAAAACCTGTAATCTCCAGGTTTGGAACAAAGGCATCCACCCAATCGGCGCGCAGGAAGGTCGACTGTCTCGCAAGCGGCACTTGCTGATCCAGAGCATATGCGCGGATGAACCAGAGTTCCTCGGCAATCAGGGATGTGCTTGGTTGCCCCCGGCCGGTGTTGAACCAGTTGTTCCAGTCCTGCCGGGAGAAGCCAGCCTGATGCAGGTGATATTCAAGATTGAAGGTGATCTTCTTGGTGGTTGTGTAGGATGCACCTGCGGAAAGATCGTTGTGGAAATGGACGTTGGCGTCGTCAGGAATCGCGATGGGGGCGTTTACCGGGAGCGTTCCGGTTTCGCGCCCATAGCGCAGCGATTCCTCAACGAGGTTTGTACTCTCGCCGCCCGCCCATTCCGCGTAAGCAATAAATTTCTGGCCCAGGCCACGAGTGAGGTTGGCGCCAAATCTGTTCTGGCTGCCTTCACGATAGTAGAGGAGTTCGGGATTGAAATCGCTGCCGGCAGTGAAGCTGCCTCTGACCAGAATGCGGTCATGATCGTTAGTGCGATCAATCGACGGGTTAAAGCTGAGCAGATTCGCGTCTGTGTAGATCGGGCTTGGCCGCACCAGTGCCGGAGCCACCGCCACCGTCAGCGCACGGCCCTGGCCGATGTACTGTGTTTCCAGCATGAGAGTACCGAGTCGGTCTTCGCGCAGCACCGAGGGATCGGCAGACACGGAAATCGTTGATGACGTTTTCGTGGTTGGGCAGTGAGATGTCTTTCTGGGCACGAAAATTGAAACGATCGCTCAATCTTAAGGTGAGCCGCTCGTCGAGTTGCCATGCCTTGCGAACATCAAGAAACACTCGTTCCTGCCATGGTGTTGAAGCGGTCAACTGCGGCGAAGGCACAATCAGTCCGCCCCGTTGGCCGGTCTGCGTAAATCCACTCTCCAGATAGATGCGCTCGTTGGCCGATCCCGTGGATGCCGCTTTCGCATCCGCGGCCGTCCCCGGTGGGTGACCAGTAGGAATGCGGGCGAGGTCGCTATCTTCATTCGCATTGGTCGGGTTTTGATTGGCTGGAGTTTGGTTGGTTCCATTCTGGACTTCTTCCGCAATCGGCCGAGGCGCTGTCCCGGGTTGTGCTGACTGTTGAGCGCTGTTGACAGTGTCGGCGGATGCGGTTTGGTCAGTCGATACCTGGCTGGAGCCGCCCGTTGACGCCGTTGGTGTGCCGGCAGTCTGAGCCCAGCCGCGAGCTGAAAGCAGAGCCGAGCCGAGAATCACGATGATGGATACGCGGTTCATTCAGGCTTCAATCGTGGCAAGTAGTCGCGCTGGAGCCAGGATTCGGGAATGTCCTGAAAGCGATAGTCGGAATAGTCGATTGTGGTCGCCAGATTGGAGTTCACGGCGTCAATGAGGATGACCTGGGCGGGGCGCAACTCGCCTGCTTGTTCTCTATAGTTGTGGTAGTAAGCAATCTTCAGGAGCCGGCCACTATCGGAGTAGAACTTTCCCTTAATGGGATGGTAAGTGCCGCGTTCGGCCCAATATTCGACGTGGTTATAGACCGCTTCGGGTGTAGCTGCGGTCATATCCAGATGCCAGCAATCGCGGTTGTTGTGATCCGCATCTTGAAGCGTTTCGTCACCCACGATCTTGGCGGTATAGTCCCTGGCAAGGTTCACTGAGAGTACGTCGCCTTCTGATGCCTGTCCCATTAGCCGCTGCTGCGGTGAGATGCGAATGCTGGCTTTCGAATTCGGGTCGTAGAACCACAAGTCTTTGCCTTTGAACAGGACCATCTTGCCGGCGTCGCGCGGCGGCTCCGCGTAGCGCACAAGGTTGCTGAACTGGCGTGATTGCGCGTCCTGCTTGGCGTATATGATGACGCCATCCCGGTCGCGGGGTTTGCCGTTGGCGTACTCGGTGAGCGCCATCACAACACGATATGGCTGGCCCGGATTGCGCACACGGTCTATACCTTCCATGATCTCGTTGGCGGTTGGTTGCTCGTTGGCCTGCACTTGCGTTATGTGCAAAGCGAGCAACATGAAACTTGCCAACACTGGGAACGCCATCAGCACTGGAACAGAAAAATACGTTTTCATACAGTCCTCTCACACATGGCGCAATGCGTCGACCACAACCATTCGAGCAGCGCGGTTGGCGGGAACCAGCGCTGCCAAGGCCGAAACCACAAGCAGGCCAATCCACGTGGTAGCAATGAGCCATTCGGCTCCGACTAAATAGAGAAGCAGTGGGGCCCGTGCTACCTGGCCCGGCGGGCTCCAGGTGAGGTTCGAGTGATTGATGGCATAGGCGACAAGATAGGCGAGCACCACCCCCACTGTCGCTCCCATGATGCCAAGCAAACTGCCTTCAGCAAGAAATTGCTTGCGGATTCCCTGGCGGCGAACCCCCATAGCGCGCGAGGTGCCGATCTCACCAGTGCGTTCGACTACGCTCATGCCCATGGCGTTCGTCACAGTGAAGAGAACCACCATGGCGATAATGGCGGAGATGAAGGCGTAGATCGATCGGAACATTCCAATGATCTGGTTGTACTGCGGATTCAGCTCGGTGAAGTCGCGGACTTCGAGGTCAAGGCCATTTTCCTTGAATAGAGCCAGGAGCCGTTTCCGGGCTCTATCCAGATCCTCGGTGCGGTTCAACTGAACCACAATGCCGCTCGCCTCGTGCTCGCCGCGACCGTAAATCAAGTTCTGGGCCAACCCGATATTCATGCCCACATAGTTGTCGTCGAGTTCCTTGAGCGTTTGCACTTCAACCCGGGAGACTCGAAGCGTGACAACATTGGGCGCCCCACCCGAGGTTGCCGCCAGCAGATCGATGATCGGCTCTTCAGAGTGCGTGCCGTCTGCAGGCTTGTCCCGTCCGGCGAGTTCAGCCAGATCAGGGGACGGACTGGCAAGTGCATTCGTGGACGCGTCTGGCTGCCGGGCTGCAAGTTTGGGAGCTGGTGGACAATCGTTCAGGTGAAGCCGGTCGCACAGCCCGAGGATGCGCACGACGCCAGTTCCTGTGATTCCCTCCGTCAGGTCATTGTCCCTTAGTCCTGAATTCGGTAGGCCCTGCGTTCCGGTGCCGTATTCATTCCACTGCTTCATGCGGTCGCGATCGGACGGGACAAAACCGGTACCAAAGAAAGGCTTTGAGGTGTTGTTCTCGAAATTGCCTGCAATTCCGGCCAACGATTGAATGGGCGTTACCACCGCCGTAATCTGCTTCATTTCAGGATCTTCGCGAAGCAGTCGCAAGACGTCCTGATAACGATCAATTCCCCAGTCCGCTGGCGCGGCGGTGCCGTAGTTGAAATAGCCGTTGCGGAAGACCTGGAGATGGCCCGTGCGCTGAACAGCACTGGTCTGGACGCCATATTGGATATAGGTGATGTAGGCGCCGAAAACCAGCACTGCCGTGGCGCCAATAGCAATGGTCATCAAAGTTGTGATCGAGCGGCGCGTGTTGCGGAAGATGTTGCGGAAGGCAATCTTTAGAGTCAGCATTGGCTCCCTCCGGAGACGTGGCCGACGAGCTGGCCGTCGCGGATGGTGAAAGTCTCGTCGGCGTGCGACATCAAGTGTGGATCGTGCGTCGAAAAGACGAAGGTGGTCGAGTATTCCTCCTGCATACGCCGCATAAGGTCAACGATGGAGGTTCCCGTTTGTGAATCCAGGTTGGCGGTAGGCTCATCGGCTAGGACAAAGTCTGGCCCTTTTACGAGGGCGCGCGCGATGGCGACGCGCTGCTTCTGGCCGCCGCTGAGTTGATTCGGGCGTCGGTTACGTTGGTCGGATAACCCGACGGCTTCTAACAGTCGAGTGCTCCGTTCGCGGCGTTCCCCTGGGGGCACTCCCAGCAACATCAATGGGTACTCGATGTTCTCCCAGGCGGAGAGAACGGGAATCAAGCTGAAATTCTGGAAGATGAAACCGACGCGTTGTGCGCGGAAATCCGAGATGGCGTTGTCATTGAGCGCGCCCATATGCTGGCCGCCCACCACGATGGTTCCCTGGGTTGGCTTATCGATGCAACCAATGAGGTTGAGCAGGGTTGTCTTCCCGCTACCGGAAGGCCCAACGATCATGGAAAAGCGCTGGCGGGGTATGTCAAAAGAGATGCCCTTGACTGCCGACACCTCGACATCTCCCTCCCTATAGACTTTGACAACGTTGGAAAGACGGACGACCGCCCCGTCTGCGCGCTTGGTTTTTGGGATTTCAGCCAAAGCTTGCGATTTCATTGTTGCTTCCGCCTTTCCGCGTGATGATCTGATTTGGCTTTCTTATCGCCACTGGTTGACAGACATGATCCCCACAACGAGGGAGCCGTTTACCCCTGGGGCGAGCCGCCGAGCAAAAGGCCGAGGGGCTTTAGTGGGCCGATAGGAATGAACTCGTGATCCAACAGACTCTCCCCGGACAGCGGCAATCCATTGATCAAGGCTTCAGCTTCGGCCACGTCTTTGCTGTCGAGGATGAAGACAGCACCCTTGCCGTCGCCGCGAGCGTACCATTGCTGAATCTTGCCCTCCAGGTAAAGCCGCACGGTTGCGCGGATCTCCGCTGGCATAAGCTTCATGACTTGCTCCCGAGTCACGCCCGGCTTTGCCGTAAGCAGGACCAGAACTCCGGTCACCGGATTTTGTGGTTGTTCCATATCTTCCTCCTTTGCATGTGTAAGTTGAGTTTCCTCCGAGGGATTGCAGCGGCCAGGTTGAATTTCCTGCTTGATGGGATGATATATATCATCCCACAGGTTCAGATCTTCTTCGGACAGGACCAAAAAGACTGCACTATTGCACCGCGGCGCCGAAAACTTTGCCGTTCTCTCGGAAGAACTCCTCCAGCGTTTGTGGATTCCTGCCCGTGACCTCGCGAATCGTTTTGGTAGCCTTGCGGGGTTCCTTACTATTGCGGAAGTATTGCCAAAGATGGGTCAGATGATCGAGTGCGTGGGGATTGATTCGCTCCTTCACCGCATCTGCCCACTGCTCGTCTGTGATCGGCACATAGCGAATCGGCCGCCCGATCGCTTTACCAAGGGTTTCGACAATCTGCCGCACTGTTAGAGTTTCACTCACCAGCGGGTATACCTTTTCTGAGGGTGCTTTGGAGGCAGCCAAAAGAGCGGCGGCCACGCGGGCTACGTCTTCGGCGCCGGTGAGCGGAATAACAGCGTCGCCATCGCCCCAGGGCAGGAACGCTGAATTTTGCTCGGCCACGCTGCGGCTGACAAGCGCGCGTACGTTTTCGTAATAGGGTGGTGCTTGAATATGAACGGCGCCAACCTGCGCCCAGTCGAAAATACGATCAGCCAGCCGGTGCTGCAAATTCCGGAATGACGGAGCGCTTCGAAGATCGCGAAATAAGGGATCATCCGGCGTACCCTGAAACTGCGAATTATTCACAACCAACTCCACCGCCGCATCGCGTGCGGATGTGGCGAAGATAGTGGTGGCCTCAAGCAGCCCATCGGCCACCGGGTAGGTGAAGTAAGCGCGCATCACATCTTTCATAGCTGCCTGGACCGAGGCCGGGTTGAGGAGGTCGCCCTCGACGATCTCTGCACCTTTTTGGCGAAGGTCGTTGGACCTGGGGTCGAGCTTGTGTACGAATGCGCGAACCGGAAGGCCCTGCTCGAGGAGAAGCGTTGCGATGACGCGCCCGGTTGAGCCCTGCTGACCGCCGGCTGCTCCTGTGACCAAGATTGGGTGAGGCATTAAGAGTTCTCCTTTGTTCCATAGGATGATGCTACTCATCCTATAGGTGCGATATTTTTCACGTCAGTCAGGCCGAAGGTTTCAACAATTGATAAAGCCTAGTTATTTGGCGAGCGGACCGGCTTCGATCCCTTCGGCCAGCGAAAAGGAAGATCCTACACTCGCGACCACGGCCGTTTCGCGGCTGAGGCCGAGATCCTGTCGCAGCCGGAATGTGGCTTCGATCCCGGTGCAATGAGCCGCCAACAGATTTGCCACGTGAAACCCCCGCAGTTTGGACGCTGTCCAGTCCACTACCTCATCGGTGGCGGCGAACAGATGCAGGCCCCCGACGATCCCATAGATGGGCCTGTCGGCAAAATGCTTCTCAGCAAACGTCGCGATGTTCACAATTCCGGCGTGTCCGCATCCAGTGATGACCACCAGGCCCTTGGGGGTATCAACTACCAGGGATGAGTCCTCCGGGATGTTGTCTTCGACAAGTCCGGATGCGGTGAGAACCTTTCCCGGTCCGCTCCAGTTGTGTTCCGGATAGACACGAGGTACTGGACCGGTGAGCCATACACCGGGAATCAATTCCGCGCCGGAGGAGTGCACGATGAAACGCCCGCCCGTCGCCTCGTATTCTTTGCGAATGGCTATCATCTGGTTGCGCTCGCCGGTTTCCGACGGACGGCTGGCGAAGATGCCGTCTGATACATGGACAATGGAAAGCGCCTTTGGATTGTCCTTCATCAACTCGCGACGAAGCGTGAGCAGGCCGCTAACGTGGTCCCAGTGATTGTGCGTCAGAATGACTTCCTGCACATCCGACAAGTCGACGTGTAGGTCACGTGCATTCCTGATCACAGTATCCTGGTGAGCACCGGTATCCTCGAGCATACGATTGCCATCCACATCGACCAGGGCAGCGAAACCCCATTCACCGATGCCGGTCGTGTCGCCAACTAGCATTGTCGACAGAATCGTGATCTTGAACCGCTGAATCTGATGCTGCGTCGTCTGCGCCGTCGCTTTGCCAAGTGATCCCCAAACGAGGAAAAGGAGTGTGATCGAGATCAAGATCCCGCTTCCCGGAACTCTCAGTTCGTCTGCGATCAATCGTCGGTTCATCGTCATGAGATGGCTTCCAAGCCTTTCGAGCTTATCGCAGATTTCGGTGGACTCCACAACGGAATGGCAACGGCTGCTACCTTGGTCAGCGTAAGCGGCGTGAAACCGTGCCGAGCTAATGCGATTCAGCGATGCTGTAGTTGGCGACCACGCGGACTACTTTGCCCTCGTCGTCGAATTCCATGAATTCGCCAGTCCGTGTGTCTCGATGATTCTCGTAATAAACGACGACGCTCGAGAGCCCTTGCATCACGTCGATGAGAGAGAATTCAAGGTTGGGAAAGAGCTCAAGCCCTTTCGCGAAGTAGCGGCGCAGCGCATCCTTTCCGTGAATTGTGCCGGAAGTTTCGCCGGTTAGTTTGGCGGCGACCGGTGAAGTGAGGACGACCTGTGGAGCGCAGTGGGAGAGGATGGCCTCCAGGTCATGGGAATTCCAGGCGGCAATCCACTCGGTGGCAAAGTTGCTCGCGTCGAAGGATGACGACATACGCAG